>CETY01031229.1_pt1 | contig 100867 bp, 99 predicted proteins | sample 361551 | NCBI WGS metagenome assembly CETY01 (sample SAMEA2623135, study PRJEB7988) | marine metagenome | biome: marine biome (ENVO:00000447); feature: deep chlorophyll maximum layer (ENVO:xxxxxxxx); material: "saline water (ENVO:00002010), including plankton (ENVO:xxxxxxxx)" | depth 45 m | reverse complement strand
CTTTCAACCTGACGGGTTTGCCAGCTTCGCTGGGCAAACAAAAAAGGGCGTTTCTTAAACGCCCTTTTTAATTACATATTGGTAGGGCATGTTGTCGGTTTGCGAAGCAACAAGGGTATGCTCCATAAACCGACAAAAACTAGGGATATCTCGTGCAGTAGAAGGGTCGTCTGCCACCACAGATAAGGTCTCACCTTCTGCTAATTTGCGTATTTGAAGGCGTACCATCATAACGGGTTCAGGGCATCGTAAACCCAGTGCATCAAGATGTGCGCTGGCTTCATCGAATAGCATTTGAATATCAGATGCCATAACGCTCACGGTATGCATTAATCCCGTTTATTTGCTCGTCGTGCCCCCCTTTTTCATCAAGGTAAGCCACTACGTCAGCAAGTGACACAATAGAGATAACCTGAGTATTGAAGTCGCGCTCTACTTCTTGAATAGCCGACAGTTCGCCTTTACCACGCTCTTGCCTGTCTAGCGCAATAAGCACACCCGATAAGCTGGCTTGCTGTTGTTCGATAAGCGTCATAGACTCACGAATTGCCGTACCCGCTGTTATTACATCGTCAACAAGCATCACTTTTCCGCTGAGCGGACTTCCCACTAAATTACCGCCCTCACCATGGGTTTTTGCTTCCTTGCGATTAAAGCAATAAGGCACGTCTTGACCATGGCTATCGGCCAGCGCTACCGCGGTAGTGGTGGCAATGGGAATGCCTTTATACGCTGGGCCAAATAGCACATCGAATTCAACCCCTGCATCCACTAATGCATTCGCGTAAAAGCGGCCCAACTTAGCCAAATCACCGCCACGGTTAAATAGACCCGCGTTGAAAAAATACGGACTTACACGGCCAGACTTCAGGGTAAATTCACCAAACTTTAAAACACCACGGGCAATAGCAAATTCAATAAAATCACGTTGGAACGCCTTCATGCTAACTCCTTACGCCAATGCTGCTTTTTGAATGTCGAACAATTCACGTAGACCATGCTTCGCGATAGTTAGCATTTCATCTAGTTCTTGGAAATCAAAAGGTTCGCCTTCAGCGGTGCCTTGCACTTCAATCAGTTTGCCGGTTTCCGTCATAACGATATTCATGTCTGTTTCAGCTTCAGAATCTTCGGTATATTCTAAATCAGCAATAGGCGTACCTTTGTAGATACCCACCGACAAGGCTGCAATCATGTGTTTAAGCGGGTTAGCTTTCAAAATTCCCTTTGCACGCATATAAGTTAGCGCATCCACAAGTGCCACACATGCCCCTGTAATAGACGCAGTACGCGTACCACCATCTGCTTGAATAACATCACAATCAAGCGTGATAGTATTTTCACCTAAGAGCTTTAAATCTACCGCCGCACGTAGCGAGCGAGCAATTAAGCGTTGAATTTCTAGGGTGCGTCCACCTTGTTTGCCTCTGGCAGCTTCACGGCCGCTACGCGTATGGGTAGCACGAGGAAGCATACTGTATTCTGCGGTAATCCAGCCCTTACCTTGGCCTTTCATAAAACGAGGCACGCCTTCTTCAACCGTTGCGTTACATAGCACTTTGGTGTTTCCGAACTCCACCAATACAGACCCCTCAGCATGGCAGGTATACTGACGAGTAATAGTAACTGGACGAATTTGACTGGCGGTTCTGCCGCTTGGACGCATAGTGTTCTCCACAACGTAAATGCTTAAAAATGAGTGTGGCCTAACAAAATTTGTACGTATAACGACAACCGCTAGGCACTGAAGGAGCAAGTATAACGCACTAAGGGCGGGTGGCAAAAATGAACTTTTAGCCTTTTAACTTACCGGTTTATTTCATTTGTGCGCTACTATAGAAGGAACGAGAAATCCTGCCTTTAAAAATTTGAACACAATGTGCTTTCGGCCCGTTGTTTTTGCAGGCTTTCATTGACCAGCAAAAGGAAAATTATGATTTACAGCATGACAGCGTTTGCACGCGTAGAGACAAAAAAAGAATGGGGTTCAGCGGTATGGGAAATACGTTCTGTAAACCAACGCTTTTTAGAGACCTATTTTCGTTTGCCCGAACAGTTTCGCTCGTTAGAGCCCGTTTTGCGAGAGCGCTTCAGAAAGAAACTAGCACGTGGAAAAGTTGAATGTGCTTTGCGATTTACCGCAAACGATGCCGCTGTCACTAAGCTAAGCCTTAATGAAGACCTAGCAAAACAAGTGTTGCACGCCGCCGACTGGGTACAAGCCCATGGTCAGTCCACCGGCGTAAACCCTCTCGATGTTCTTCGTTGGCCCGGCGTAATAGCGGCTGAAGAAGCCGACATGGACACCATACACGCCGACGTAATGGCCGCATTTGACCAAGCGCTTTCCGACTTTGTTAGTGCTCGAGCAAGTGAAGGCGACGCACTTAAAGGCATGATTACGCAGCGATTAGATGCCATTGAAAAAGAAGTGGAAAAGGTCACTGCGCGCATGCCTGAGATAATGGTGTGGCAACAAGAGAAAGTACAAAACCGCTTTGAAGAAGCCAAAGTAGAGCTAGACGCTGGCCGCTTTGAACAAGAAATGATTATGTTGGCGCAAAAGGTAGATGTGGCAGAAGAATTAGATCGCCTAAATACCCACGTGAAAGAAACTCGTAATATCCTGAAAAAAGGCGGGGCAGTGGGCCGCAGGCTAGATTTCATGATGCAGGAGTTTAACCGTGAGTCTAACACCCTTGGGTCTAAATCTATTAGCACAGACATCACTCAATCAGCTGTTGAACTTAAAGTTTTGATTGAGCAGATGCGCGAGCAGATCCAGAATATTGAATAAAGCTCACTAGCGCTCACAGAAACTCTTAAAACATTGAAAAACCTCGCTTTATAGCGGGGTTTTGTTTTTTATCGTTCCGTATTTTTTCATTCTGTTTCATCCAATTGGTGAGTATTGTGGTGAGTATTTTTCACTGCTAGTCTCAAGCTACTGGTGAGTACAAGAGGTGAAGAAATGCCAAATTTAACAGTTAAACAAGTCAACATACTTGCTAAAGGCAGGCCAAGTAAAACTTCCGATGGCAATGGGTTATCGTTTGTCGTTCCAAATCGTGGTGAACCTTATTGGTCCTTGAGATATTCCTTTAATGGAAAGAGGAGAGAAAAGTCGCTGGGTAAGTTCGGGCAACTAACACTAGCTGAAGCGCGTGGTGAGGCTGAAACAGTCAGAGCCATGCTCAGAGAAGGCATTGATCCACTATCATTGAGCTCTCTTACCAAACATAGCGGGATGACTTTTAACGAGCTATTTCAAGATATGTATGAAAATAAGCTGCTCAAACGATTAAAAAGGCCTGATATTCCGAAAAGTAAATATAACAACAATGTAGCTAAATTCATTGGTCACCTTAAAGTTGAGCAGGTTAATGCATTCCACATTAGAGATATCCTAAATATCATTACCGACAGTGGACGACCTACTGTGGCAAATGATGTCCTTGATCTACTTAACAACCTTTTTAAGCATGCTATTCAATTAAATATTACACTCAACAATCCCGCGTCAGCCTTTAGCTATAAAGACGCTGGAGGGGATGAATTATGCCGAGAACGAGTATTGACGATAGATGAAGTGGAGCAAGCATTCAGCGTATTCAGAAAATACTCGGAGTCTTTTACTCGCGACAACTACCTGGCCTGCTGTTTGTTATTGGTTTTAGGTGTACGTAAATCTGAATTAATTCAAGCACCATGGCATGAATTCGATTTAGACAATGCGGTTTGGCATCTACCAAAAGAGCGTACCAAGAAAAACTTTAGAGCTATCAAAATTCCGTTACCGCCACTAGCTATTGAATGGCTTAAAGAACTAAAAGTTCGCTCACATGGCTCAGATTATGTATTTCCGGCTAGACGAAAGAGCAAAAAACCATATATGGGCCCTGATACCATCAACAGCGCTATTAATTCACTGTTCGGTATAGACAAAAGCAAGAAAGTTCCACCGCCAAAGCGTATGGGTGATTTGGAACACTTTAGAGTTCACGATCTTCGTCGTACATTCAGATCTATTGGGTCGGAACTGAAGTTTCAAGATGACCATTTAGAGCGTTGTTTAAATCATAAAATCAGTAAGTTAGATGAAATTTACAACAAGCATGACTACTTTCAAGAGAGGGATGCCGTTCATAAGAAAATTTGCACCAAGTTAGAAAGCCTCCTATAAAAATTTTACAATCGCATTGATTTTATCGAATGCGATTGTAATTTTATTTATTGAGCTTCTATATATTTTGAGTAATTATAACTTATAGCTTCTTTATTGCTTGTTTCCAAATACGCTTTTTCCTTGTGTGAGTACTCAGTAATATCAGTTGAAGTGAAATCTTTAAACTTTTCTCTAACAAAGTTTATAACCTCTAGTTCGTCTTCATTAAAAACACTAAGATCAGGCTCTCTATTCGAGATAAAGTTTTCGCCAACATACCCATTTGGGTAACAGACTTCGTCTTTACTTATAATATTTTCTTTCAATAGTTGAGCGTAAACAAAATCAAAATTGTTAGGAACAGGACCATAGGGTAAATGTACATAATGTAGACCAGTTATCGATCTAGTCTGTTTTTTAAAACCTATGAAATCGCTATAGAACATTAATTTATTCAGTTTGGTCTTAAGCGCCCCACTCAATGAACACATAAAGACGATTAACTCAATTATTTTATTGACTTGTAGCTTTGAATATCCCGAAAACTCACTTATTCCAGAATGGTCTAATTGACGATAAATTTCATTACTACTTGAACAATAAATACTCTCACATTCTCTATCTAGTTGCTCTAAAAGAGCTTCAAACTTTTCAGTTGAAAAAATACCTTTATTCTTTTTAACTAACATTAGAAGTGAGCTAGGTTGCATAGCCATTTCTAATGCTACATTGTGGGCGTCAGATTGAAGAGCGCCATTCTCATATCGACTTAAGGTTACCGCCCCAAAACCAAGCATATGACTAAGCTCTTTTTGGGTTAATTCGTATTTATTTCTAAAATCAATCAATTTTTGCGGTTGGACAAACCCTTTCTTATCTCTATAAAGTTTATATGCTTCATCAAGAGGGTCTGGTGCTTCTAAATTATCTATTTCACCACCACAAGTACTACACACATAGAAAGAATGAGAAACTTCAAAAGTCTCCCCTCTTACTTTATATGCTTCTTCTTTAAAAATAAGATCTTGGCTAGTTAGGCCTTCACAATAAGGGCAAACTCTCGTTGATTTCATAGTTGGCTCCTTAGTTAACATGTTCATATGTCTCTACTTAACTCTATTTATAATTCATTGGGTGGGCTGCTGGATGAATTGAAATACATTTTGCATACACCTCACTATCGATTTCATATATCTTTATTTTAATATATGCCTCAATGCCGTTCACATCTTCACCATACAACCAAATCTCGCCGCTTCCCGGCCTGTCACGATCTTCCTCTGGACCAGAGCAGTAGTTTTTATGCGTAAACTCACAAATGAGCTCTTTCAATGTCTCACGTGTAAGACCTAATTCAGTCAAACCTGTATTATTTTTTGCTCTAGGTACTATATCGAAGCGCCCTTTTGCGATTGCGCCTTTTATCTTCAACAAAGCATCGTTTACATCACTGGCCACACCAAACCTTATTATCAATTGATAAGTCTAATTGAGTGTATTATCAATTGATAAGTCAAATAATGCAAGTAGGGACCCTAACTTTTACTCAGTGTATTAATCCAAAGCAAAATATCAGACAGCAACCACCTCGCTTTTCCTTTACCAACGCTGGAGGCTGGCGGGGTTTCTCCCGCCTTTTGCATGCGCCACCAGGTAGTGCGGCTAATGCCGGTTCTGCGGCAGCGTTCAGTCTCGCTTATCAGCCGCTCTTCTTCGCCATAAAGCTTTAAAATGCCTGCTCGTTTTTCAAATAGCTCGTCATTCATGTTCGCCTCCCAATTCCACGCGATTCTTTAATACCCAAGCATCAACTTCTTCTCTCTTGAAAAAGGTTCGCCGCCCCCCAAGCTTGTAACAGGACAGCCCCTCCCGCACTTGTTGGCGCAAGAAGTTTGGGCTTAGTGCTGTGTACTGAACACACTCGTCAAATGTCAGGAACTCTTTGCTATTGAGCGCGACTTTGCAAAGCTGGCTTTCAATAACGCCTCTTATTTTTTCAAATAGTTGATCAGTAAGCATTAGCAATTCTCGCTCTGGGAAACTGGGAAAGTGGGATTAGCATTACTATTCAATGAGTTATCATTTGGATAAAAATGGGATAGATCCACACTTTCACCGCATTCGCGACAGATTTTCTCGGGAAAGAACTTAATAAACCGCTCTCCGCCTATTTTAAATGTGCGTCGCGCGCCCTCATTGGAAAGGGCCCAGCCTTTTTGAAGCATGTAATGGACTGTTTGACTGTATTCATGAGCAACAGACTCAATTACTTCCGATTTGAATAGCTGCTGAGGAATGTACCAAGCCAGTTCCGGCCCTGATTCGAAGAATCCTATGCTCCCGTTATGTGATTCCCCTCGAGGGCTCAGGCTATGCCGCCACTTATTGATTAGCTTGATAAGCTTCTTAATAATTTTCTTACTTTCTGAGTTTTCGGTGCTATTCCGGTCATCTAGCCAAATTGTTGCTACTTGTTCTAATGCATCTTTAGCTTCACCCAAGTGCCATGGCAACAAACCTAAATTAATGGCAATTTCCCCCGCGGCCGCCAGCAGAGCAAATTTATCTAAAACGTTATTAGCCTGACTCTCAATGTTTTTTGGCCACGGCCACTGCTCCCGAATATCTTTGTACTCTTTAATAACCTCATTATTGGGGCAATCAAATCTTGAGAGAGCTTCCACCCACGATTTAATGAAAGTGCCATGGTACTTACCTACGCAGGATGATAAGTACTCAGCAAACTCTTTAGCCGATGTAAACCCATGAGTATTTTCAAAAGCATCATATTTGCTAAATACTGGAACCTCTATCAACCGGACTGATTGCCCTGCACTAACACTTTGATTGATGCCCAACAAAAGCTCTTCAAGGGTAAGCTCGCCGGTACTGAGAAATATTGTGCGCCAACGGTAGCGCTTATCCAGTGCACCATCTTGCTGGCTTCTTAATTTTGATACGCCATTGCACAAGTGATAAATTAACTGGCCTATCTCTTGCGCGGGGCATTGCTTAAATTCATCAAGACAAAGCAACATGTTATTTCGCGCACGAGCGATAGATTCAATACCGTTAGATGTTGAGCTCCAAGTCTCCCAGTAGGTTTGATCTGAATAGATACTGGCAGCCACTTTCATCACTGTAGACTTGCCTGATTTTGAGCTGCCTACGATTTGTATTCCAAAGCTCTCCAAATCAGTCCATCCAATAATAGGGGCCGCAAGTGCAGTACATACTGCAAGAATCATGATTGGATTACCTCGGCAATATTTTCCAATATTTTGTTGCCAGTCCAATAGAGAGCCTGATTCAACTAAGCTGTCACCAGCAAAATCACCAACATAAACTGCCGGAGTCTCATATCGGCCAATACTCCAATCCGGAGTCACGAATTGGCCGTCTACCCAACCACTTTGTCTCGCGCTGTATGCATGCTTATTACATGGAGTTTCGATTAGGTAGGCTAAAAGAGATTCCCACGAGTATTTTCCTGGCGACAGTTGAAAGCCTGACCTAAGCAGCCTCTTTTTAAATTTCTTTGCGAAGTTGTCATCAACTTCTCCCATTGGTAGTACTTCACGAATCGGTAAGCCAAAGTAGTTTTTCCACTCTAAAAGTCGGCCAAAGTCATCTCGCTTATCGTGGGAAGAGACGATAGCCTTCACATCTATCGGACCGGAAATCTTTCTCTCTTCACCATCTTTATTAAGGGCGTAAATCCCGTCAGGTTTTGCTTTTAGCATTGGTGCTGTTCCTTATAATTCGAAACGCTATATCAGCGTGTGAAACTGTTTAGAACAGAGTGCCATAAGGTCCTTAATCGTGAGCGGAGAAAGGTAGGGGAACTTTCGGTGGGTTTTTCAAGCCTCTAAAAATGCGGGGTTAGCCGATTTAGGTACGTTATTTGCGCATAAAACAGTAGGCAGAACGCTGTTTTTGGGCGCCAAGAATTAGGCATGCCTAACTCCTTGGCTCAAAAGAGTGGGTTATCAGTCGAATTTATTGATGTTGTCGCGATTAAAATGAAATAGCAAAGCAAAAAGTATTACCAACGCCAGAACCATGGCGCATCCTGTAAGCAACGGGGCCATCACTATATTCTCCCTTCTTTAATTGCTTTAAATAGATCGTGTTTTAGTTTGTCGTAGTGGCGAGTAGCGCGAATAGCCAACACCATTAACACCCACATTTGAAACCATTCATATGTTGTCATAGCAGTTCCTATTAATTTTAATGCCTGGTAATACCGGTAAATACGTTACCTTCCCAGTTACACAACTCGATAACCCAATTACTGATTTGCTGTCGCTTATTAGGATTATAGCCGGTAAACGGGAATGCTATTTTGGTGCTGCGCGCTTTAAACTTTGAAAAGGGCTCCAGTCTTACATCCCAGACAGCCCCTTTTTCGTTGGTGACATCGAACGCAAACGCCTTTTGGGATATTAAAGTGAATAATATCTCCTCTTCAGTCTGAACATCCTTATCAAAAGAAAAGCCTAGTGGCTCACATTCAACTTCAATACCACACAGTCGATGTTTGATCTCAGCAAACGCGGGTAAAAATGGCCGTAGCTCAGAGTTATTAATCAATTTTTCATCGTTCATAAAATCTGCCCCCAATTTGGCATGCCAAATTGGCCTATGTATTAGCTCTAGTAATAAGTGTCGTATAACTCGCCTCGTGCCTGAGCATCCTCAGCCTCTCGACGAGTCATATGTTCGCCATCAGCGATGGTATTACCCATACCATCATCAAGCTTATCGAGTTGTTCATTTTCCGTAGATGATTGATCATCAGCGGTAAATATACTTATCAACAAGTAAATAACCCCTACCGACACACACACGAAAGTTTCAAGCATAGTCATGACCTCCAAAAAATTAGGCATGCCTAATCTATAGCTAAGCATTCCTTAGTATCTAGATTCAATTAAAGCTAAGAAAATCTTAGTTTTCAAGAGCAGATGTCTTACACCAATTGAAAACTAATGATGGTTCGCCGTTTCCAACACGGCTAAAGCAAGCAAGAACAAGACTCGGTCTGTCCCAAAAGCAGTTAGGAATAATGGCGGGGATGGATAAATTTGTTGCGTCTGCTCGTATGAACCAATATGAACGTGGTGTTCACACTCCAGATTTCAAAACTGTAGTCGCGTTGAGCGGTGTTCTAAAGGTGCCAACTGCCTTCTTGTACTGCATTGAAGACGAGTTGGCTGAAAAGATATTGGATTGGTCAGTAAGCGGTTAAAATTAGGCATGCCTAATTTTAACTACCCAAGTAAGCATAGGTTATCTTCAAACGTTCATGACCTAACTCTTGGCTAATTTGTTCACGGACTTTGGTATCCTGCTCATAATCGGTTGGCGAGAGCTCTCTTCTATGCGGACCACCATCGGCAGGGCATTTCCAACCTGTCAGCTCTAAATAACGCTCCCTTGCGTAATGATGACGCAGCCCGTGATTTTTATTTAATCCAACTCGAATTGTTTCGCGGTCGTACTGCTCCATTTGTGACTTATAGTTTTTGTCAGGTTCGATAAGTGCGCCTTTAGTAACAGCGGCAATATCACGAATAAGCTGTTGTTGAGATTCTTTTAAAATCGGAATTTTGCGGTATTTGCCACCTTTGGCCCATGAGCCTTTAATTTGTAGAGTGTTAGCGTTTATCAAAGCGTAAGATAAGCTGAATTTCATACACTCCTCTTTTCTAAGCCCAAATTCTTGCTGCAAACGCAGGGAAAACTTGATTAAGTCACTCTTGATCTTCGCATGCTTATCCATGTCTAACGTTTTTGACTTACCAATGGGGTTGTTGCGAACTCTTGGAATACCGTAATCATCATTGCTACGTGAACAGATATTAGGTTTACCTATTTTTTCGGCAATCCAACGCAATGCGGCCATTCTGTTTTTTATTGTTTTTGCTGCTAAACCTTCATCTTGCCAACGTGCAACAAGATGATTGATATGCTTGGTTTTAAGGCCGGCCGGGTCTTTTAATCTATAACCATGTTTGAGTAGCTGCTTTGCAGCAAGGTTTAATATTTTGCTACGAGTAGCTCTAGTGCTAAAGCTGCTTTCGCGGTGTGTGTCGTTCACCATTTGGTGAAGACGATATCCTAATTGGCTCATTTCATGTTCCTCACAAATTTAATAATTGCTTTTGAAAGTATTTAGAAAAACACCAAACCGAAGACCAGGGGGCGAAATGCCAAAATAGGTAAGTTTTAAAGCCATATGAACGGTGCGTAACCGAGCATATTGTCATAAGACATAAAGGCTAACTGGTCTAAAGCAACAAAGCTGAGCCGTGTGATTTCTGCTGAAATACAGCGCGAACTACTGTGGTTTATATTTGTGTTGTTTATAGTGGGGTGGTCGTGTGACCCATAATGCTGCGAATGCAGCTCCTCAGGAACGTGTTGCGGGCAGTGAATACGCCCTTTTTCTTTGTGCTCATTTCGAGCTAGTTCATAATTAAAAAATTATCACAGTGATCAGAGATTGCAACACTTTTTTGAAGCGCTCAAATCTCCATCCCTCTTCTGGCCCTGCAATTTTTCAAGGCGGATTGGGTATCGAGGCATCATGAGCAGTGGCCTCGATGGGCGACTCTGCGAGTCGTCCCTACCTCTTTCGAGTAGGGACGACTCGTCGCCAATCCGCCTTAAAAAAACCGGGGAAAACTTAGGGGTGTTTTTCTGACGCACAATGAAGGAAGGTCAGTTATAGTTCAAATCAGTGGCTGCACACCAGCTCCGTCTACTCTACAGACGACCTCTACCTAGGTGGCCGTATGGCTAATGGTACAACCGGGCGTTGCCCAAGAGGTGAACAATCCTAGTAGATGCTTTTAGGGTTTTTAGCATCTACCATCTCAAAGGATAGTCGTATCTGAATAGATACGCGGCTTTAGTTTTTACTTTAAGCGTCAAGGGTGTGCAGCTGCTTTTTTACCTTTCGTAAAAATTAGCTAAATATGAAGAACGCCATCCCATCCAGCCGTTCTTTCGTCTTTTCCCACTTCGGCATTACCTGGCCCATCAGCCGGTAGAACCGCTCGCTGTGGTTATGCTCAGCTATGTGGCAAAGCTCGTGCAAAATCACGTAATCAATACACTCACGAGGCGCTTTAACCAGGTGAGGGTTCAGGGTGATTCGGCCATTGGGTGAGCAGCTGCCCCATTGGGTTTGCATCGTCAGAATACGCAGTGGAGGACGTCCATCCACCCAAAGGGCTTGCTCCAGCATGGCATCGAGGCGTTTGGCGAAGGTTTCCTTGGCACGTGCTTTGTACCAGTCAGTCAGTAGCTCTTTCACCTTTTCGATGGACTTCGCTCGTACTGATACTTCCAGTTTGCCACGTAGTAGTTTCACGCCTTGAGCCTGCTCATGCGCTTCAATCACTTTTAGAAGGTACTGCTTGCCTAGGTAGTAATGGCTCTCACCACTGATATATTGCCGAGGGGTGGTGAGTTCAAACTGTTTGCGGAAATCTCGAAGCTGCTCGTATATCCAACGCCCACGTTTTTTAACAGCAGCTAACACGGCTTCGCTCTCAGCCCCCTCAGGAGCCGATGCGATTACCCGACAATCGGGATGAACCTTGATTAAAACCTTGCCAGTAGCTTGCGGGCGCTTAACTCGCTCAAACGTAATTTGCTCGTCACCGTAGCGGAAGCTCATCGTCTGACTTTGGGGTTTAATCGGCACATTCATCTGGTTACACCCATTCAAGCACCGTTCAACCCGACCCGAGTGATCTGAACAATCATCTCAACAATCTTCTTGGCCTGATCCATACCGCCACCAATGGCCTTGCATTCGTGGAACATTCGGGGAAGTAGCTTTTTACGAATGTCGGCTTCGATGTTCTGTGGATTGATGGAGTTTTCCGCGACAGAGGTTTCTACTGCTTGGTCAATTTCAAAGGCAACTTTGACCCACTTATCCTGAACTTGCTGGTCGAGCGCTGCCAAAGCTTCAGGCAGTACTTTCTTAAACACACCAAAACAAGCCTGGGCATGGCGATTACCAGCAAAGGCATCGGGTATGTCGTTCAGGCGTCTGTCTTGAACTTGCTCTTCGAATTCACGGAATAGCATGTACTGTTTCAGTGGATTGTCGAATAGCTTTTCGGCCTCTTCAATGGCCTGGCGCAGCAGTTTTGAGAACGCTTCCTGAGCATATGGGTCATCCCGAAGCTCTTGCTCAATCATGCGGGTTACGCGGGTTTTGATAATGTCGGTTTCGTTGCGGGTTTTATCTTCGCTCCAGTCTTCCGGCTGTTGCTTTTGCCCCATCTTACCCACTTCATACACGCCATCGGGTTCTTTAACCTCAACACCCACCACATGCTTATCCAGCAGCTTTTTCACTTGTTCTGCGTATTCGTCGTAATCAATCCTCTCACCGGCATCTTGTTGCACAAGTTGGCGCAGGCTGGAGAATTGCTTCACCGTTTCTTTGTAGTGATGACGATCCTGGCTGCTAAAGCTCCTGTCTTCAAAGAAGGTCGCCGATTGCAGCGCTACCTTCAAGCAGCTGGCGAAGGCCGTCAGGGCTTCGTAGAAGTCTTCACGCACCTTTAGATGCACGTCAACCATCTCGCCGCCACGCTCTTCAATCTTTGGAACCAGCACCTGACGCAATTGCTCGATGTCGTTCTTGTTTTTCACGCCATCGAATATGGCCCATAGCTGCTTATAGAGCTGTGGTAGACGCTTGTACTCGGTACTCATCTGGTTGTAGAGGCCGGCAATATCATTAATGTCGTAACCGCCCTGAGTACGGGAAGCCAGATCCTGATATTTCTGGATGGTGGTATCCAGTTCGGCCAGAATACCGCGATAGTCGATAAGTAAACCAAATTTCTTCTTCGGATGTAGCCGGTTTACCCGTGCAATTGCCTGGATCAGGTTGTGCTCTTTCAGCGGTTTGTCGATATACAAGACGGCGTTTTTCGGCTCATCAAACCCCGTGAGCAGCTTATCAACCACAATGAGTATCTTCAGTGAATCATCTTTGTCGAAGCGTTCTATCAGGTGTTTGGTGTAAGCCTGCTCATCCTGGCTGCCAATATTGTCTTTCCACCACTGGGTCACTTCCGGTGTGCTGGCCTCATCCACAGCGGTGTTACCTTCACGGCTATCGGGCGGGCTCATCACAACGGCAGATTCAAACAAGCCTGCTTCGTCCAGATACTTTTTGTACTTGATAGCTGAGGCTTTGCTGTCGCAGGCTAACTGGCCTTTCAAACCTTCGTCGATGTTCTTTACGAAATGGTTGGCAATATCCAGGGCAATCAAACGAATACGATCATCGGCACCGTATACTTGGCCTTTTTTGGCAAACTTACGCTTTAGGTCGGCCTTTTGCTCGTCTGAAAGCCTTTCGGTAATACGCTCAAACCAACTGTCGATGGCACGTTCATTCACATCTAGGTCGGGAATGCGCTCTTCATACAACAGAGGTGTAACAGTCTGGTCTTCCGCCGCGCGTTGCATGGTGTAAGCGTGCACAATGGGGCCAAACTTATTGGTGGTCTTGTCGTCTTTTAACAGTGGTGTGCCGGTGAAGGCGACAAAGGCAGCATTAGGCAGCGCCTGCTTCATACGAATATGGTTTTCACCGCCTTGGCTGCGGTGGCCTTCGTCAATCAGAACAATGATGTCAGAGCTGTGGTTTACACACTCCGGCATTTTGGTAGCGGTATTAAACTTCTGGATCAGTGAGAAGATGATCCGCTCTGTGCCTTTACCAATCTGTTCAGCCAGGCGTTTACCAGAGGTCGCCATGGCTGCTTCTTTGTCTTTTTTACCGGCCAGTTCACCGCCCGAGGCAAAGGTTTTGCTCAGCTGGGTTTCCAGGTCTACCCGGTCAGTCACCACCACAATACGGCATTGTTTCAGGCTTTGGTGCAGGATCAGCGCCTTACTTAAAAACACCATAGTGAATGACTTACCAGAACCCGTGGTGTGCCAAATCACACCGCCTTCACGGCCACCAGTGCTACTTCGGGTATTGATGCGCTCAATCAGTCGCTTAATACCAAACACTTGCTGATAGCGGGCGACGATTTTGCCAGCCTTTTTATCGAACAAGGTGAAGTAACGGGTCATATCCAGCAACCGAGTAGGGCTTAACAAGCTAATCAGTAATTGGTCTTGCCCAGTAACAGCCAGTTCTCCCGCAGCGGTCAGGCTCTTGTACCAATCTAGGTCTTTTGCCGGACGGTGGCTGAATAAGCCTGCTATCTGCTCATTTTTTAGCGTTTTGTTTTTTAAGGCGTACATCTCGGCATCGGAGATATCTTCTTCACGCCAGGCAGCCCAGAACTTAGCGGGTGTGCCGCAGGTACCATAGCGACCTTCGTTGCCGTTTATGGATAACAACATTTGGCTATAGGCGAACAGTAACGGGATTTCATCATGACGCTGGTTACGCAGGCTTTGCGAAATGCCTTCGTCAATGGTGGGACTTTTTTTAGCATTGCCATCCGGGCGTTTCGCCTCAATTACAACCAGAGGAATACCGTTCACAAAACACACGATGTCTGGTCTGCGGCTTTCTACGCCGCCAGAGCGGGTAACCATAAACTCTTCGGTAAATACAAAGCTGTTATTGGTTGGGTTTTGCCAATCAATCAGTGCAACAGTCGGGCTAGCTTTTTTGCCATCCACAAACTCAGTGACAGAAATGCCATACAGCAAGTGGTTGTATAGGCGCTCATTAGCAGTTAACAGACCCTCGTTAAGTGCAGGGCTGCATACCTCGGCAATCAGGTTGTCGATAGCCTTTTCAGACAACGGGTAGCTTTTACCGGCAAAGGTGAAGGTGCGCTTATGGAGTTCACTGCGCAGCACCTGATGTAAAACCACTTCATCGGCTTTACCACCACGAGCGGTTAATGCGAGTTCAGGAGAGAGGAACGACCATCCGAGATTGGTCAACAACGTCAGCGCCGGTAATTTGGCACTGTATTCTTCCTGAAATTTGGGTGTGAATTGTGTCATTCGCTATCTCTCTTCAACACCTGATACCAGTGGTGCCATAAGTTCATCGGCTGAGTACCGAGTCACTGTCATAACCTGGGGGGAGGTGTTTAAAATAATCTTTTGAGCCTGGTTTTGACTTGTATTGAAAATCCCTAAGCCCTTTAATGTCGAGTTTTGTAGTCAGTACGCAAGGGTTGTCACCACCTTTAACATAAAGCATCGTCTTGCTCTCGGTTTTAGTTGGTCTCAATACGCAAGAACCCCCGTATTGCGAGGTATTTGCTTGAACTGTGTAGCAATGCAGATCCCGGACGGCGGACTCCAGAATATGTTGATAGTAATTTGTGTCTTTATTCCAGACGCATGCAAATAGAAGATCGATCTGCGATTTGAATAAAACTCGGTGTGTGATGTCTGATAGTTCGAAGCAGTTGTATGTCGCAAATGACAAACCACGCCATGACACTTTATGGTAATAGGCATTTTGCTTGAGTACAAGATTACCAGGCTTAAGTCTTACTGCTTCTAAAAGCTCTAGTTCGGCAGGGGCATAATGATTTTTAACGCGAGCTGTCATTACACAGGATTTGTACTTGCCAGACACCTTAAATGGCAGCGCTTCTATGATCAAATTATATGCGACGCCATTCGATACCCAGTGTTCAAGTCCGAAGACAAGACCAATTTGATGTCTACGCGAAAATGACACCATAAAAGGAAGCCAACTTACAGGTATAGCAACTTCAGGCATCACTAATAGATCAGCTTTTTCATAAAGAGCCGAATTTAGGATGCTATAAAGATCCTCCTGACGTTTAAAGCTAAGGTTTGGCTGTCGATCTCGACGAACAGCACTGCTGATATCCTCTTCGTTTACTTTAAGATTTGCGATTGCTAAGTTAATCTGGTCTTTAAGTTCCTTGTCAGAAATCGATAGGCTGGATTTAACAATCCCTGTGGTGTCTGCATCTTCAGATGTAAAATCAACGGGAAATTCGAGCCCAAAGAATCGATGCTTATAGGCATCTATTGTTTCTGTTAGCCAGCCATTCAAATCGTTCTCAATGGCGAGATGTTTTCCCAAATGAAAGATCTGCCACTCGTCGAAGTGTATAAATCGTGGAGAAAAAGCAATTTTGTTTTCATCTAACTCGATATCCTCATTGCTTGTAAAATCACTTTTAAATGTCAGATCGGCTTCTTCAAGAGAATAATTTGCAAGAGGCCAGGCAACGAGATGATGACGAATAAGGTTGGAACACCGAAACTGCCAGGAAAAGGAATGCAAATCAGATGCATAGCTTACTAATTTATTTAATTCAGATTTATTACCGTGAAATACATTCTCATCTTCAATAAAAAGAATGTCGATATGAGAAGGAAAGGGTTTTATATCCAACAGCCCGATGGTAATTGCTAACGCAATCTGGTTGTATAAATTAAGGTCTTCGTTTAGCTTCTTAGTAAACCGTTCAGAAGGTTTCCTAGAGTTTGGCATAATGCCAATAATCTTGTTTATTTCGGCTTCAACATACTGATAAAAAAAAGACGTAAATCCGTAATTTCTGGTAATTACCGAGTATTGATACAGCTTTTCCCATAAACGGAAAAATTGAAGTGCGTTCTGCCCCTTAAAAAACTGCTTAAGTTGTGGCAGAACCACATCTCTATTGTTCAGTTTGCAAAGTCTATGGGCTGTTATATGGCTGGATAGGTACTTTGCTATTTCTGTCTCATTTTCAGCTAGTCCTACGATGCTACGCAATTTATTGGCAGACCCATCATAGAGTACATCGTATGCAAATCTGTCGAGTTCTTTATCAATATGATCGCTCGGCAAAAATTTGAATGCGCTGCTTCTTTCATCAAGTTCTTGCTTAAAGACTTCCAATCCAGCACGGCTATGCTCCTTGTCAAAGAACTGCAATATGAGCTTATCCTGTTGCATTGGCAACGTATTGTCAGCAACTGATATTACATATTCCGCATTATCGCCAGTTGCTGTGAGCACAGAACTTAAATAATGATTTACAAATGATGGTATTGGGTTTTCTACATCAAACTTAGGACGTTTGAAGACCATAATAATGTCATCGACATAGCGGCCATAATAGGCAGGTCTAACATCGTCACCAATAGAAAAATCAAAATCTGAAAGATACCAGTTGGCGATGATGGATGCTGACGCCATACCGATAGGCAAACACTTTTTATCTTTGCACTTAATATGAGTTTGCTTGATTCTAGGTGCAATAATTTTCTGGTAACGCGTGTATATTGCGTCCAATACAAGGTTGAGCGTTAACGCAAACTCTGTGAGTTGAGCGTTGTCTGAATAATGATTTTCAATTTCAGCTTCAATGTTTTCAAAATCTAAATCCACATGATAGAAGTATGATTTCAAGTCGAGCGATAAAAGTGCCACATCATCGCCACTCTTAGATACTTGAGTTGCGACCTCTAAGGCCTGATCGCGCCATTGGTTGTATTGGTCAATATATCGCTTGAAGACCTCTTGTCCAGAAAGGTCACTATCTTTTGAAAAGTTAAGAGCTGAGGAGTGCATCCGATTACCGTAGCTGTCCTTGCTCATGCCTTTCTCAAGAGTAGGGCCAACAAATAGACACCACAGCATTTCAATGATATGGATTTCTACTGGAGCATTGATGAAGTAGTTAACTTTAGAAACCTGATATTGCTCAGAATCACGGACATTACTAATGAATAAACCTGAATTCTGGCTTGGTTTGTCTTCGTTGCGCTCTACAAGCTTTGGAAGCAAGTGGTAGTTAATACTTTTCAGCCAACCCTTGAAATATTTGTGGTTGCAAGGATTTTCTTGATCAAAGACTTCTAGAATGGATTCAGACACCTCGTCCAATTCAGTGTGGCAGGTCTCAAACTCTGCCATACGTTGCTTGAGAAACAGATTAAGGTTCTCATGGTATGCATAGCTCTTAACGAAGAGGTACGCTTTTTTAATATGCTCAATATTTAATTCCATGAGAAACACTCCTTATTTTTCAGTTTGAACCTGAGTCTGTGTGCATGGCAATAATAATTTTTATTCATTGCTTTTCGATGTAGTACAAGTGAGAAAAACGACCACCCGAGGTTGATCAACAGCATCAGCGCCGGTAACTTGGCACTGTATTCTTCCTGAAATTTGGGTGTGTATTGTGTCATTCGTTGTCTCTCTTCAACCCCTGATACCCGAGGTGCAGTTTCGGGTTATGGCTTTGTTCTGTTTTGTCTGCGCATGTTTTCTACAGCCAACGCAAAATCGGCATTGGTAACGTCTTCTTGCCAACGAGACCAGAAATCTATTGTTGCACTCAATGGTTTTTCAGCAGGAGGATCAATTTTTATTCTACTCGGCAGCAGTACCGAGTCGCCTACCACCATTGCTTCCCCAACATCCATGATGGGTAATGCTTCTAAAAGGCTTTCTAGGCTTTCTGGGAGCAATTTCCGAACTGTTGCTTGGTCATCTGCATTTGTTAAACGCAGTGAGATGATGTTGTTACACTGGCTGAGAATGGTGGCGCTCACATCTGAAGGTCGTTGGCTCACAATCATGAGTGCAACACCGTATTTTCGGCCTTCTTTAGCTATCTTCTCAAATGCTTCGACAGCTCTACGTTCAACGGGGTTGCCTTCTTTTCTTGGCAGATATAGGTGAGCTTCGTCACAGACAAAAGCAACTGGTCTGCGACTATTCGGATCAGTCCAGAATTGAACCTGATAGATAATACGAGCAACCAAGCCAATGATGATTGGCAGTATGTCAGCAGGAACCTCTGAGAAGTCGATTACTTTAATACTTTGCTTTTTATTGCCAAACCCCATCAGTTTTTCGGCAATCATACTGAGCGAATCGTATTGGTTGTATTTATCCGGGCTATTGAAGAGGAAACCATAGCGTCGGTCATCTAATCGGCTCGCCATTCGAACAAGAAGTCGTGAAAACTCTCCGTTGAAAGGACCATTTTTGGGTCTGTTGTTGGCCCCCTGTACTTTTTCTTCGTTGAGATACTTTAATTTTCCAATAACACTTTCGATCGAATATGGAACTGGACTGTCTAGAGTAAAAGACTGCAATAGATCGGTTCGACCATTCTCTTGTAAGAAAGCTTTCTTTTGCTCTGTAATTGCATCTTGCACAACCACAACTTGGTTATGTGCGCTGAACTCGCTGCGATCAACAAATAATGATTGAATCTCTTCGGAATTGAGCAGCCAATACGGCAGGAAGAGCAATGAGTCATCATCTACGTCAACCTCATCCGGCCCTGGTACTCTCAGTTGCTTAGCATAAGAAAGCTCCTTGTACTCACCATGCAGGTCGAATACAACAAGGTTTGAAGAAGGTAGTTGCGAGCTTCTTTCCAAAATAGAGGCAACCGTCCATGATTTACCAGAGCCGGTACTGCCAAGCAAAGCGGCATGCCGCTGGAAAAGCTTATTGCCATCGACATAAGCGCGTGCGTTTTCATTAAGCTTATATGAGCCCAGTTCCAGTGAGTGTTCTCCATCGCCACACTCAGAAATCACACGCATAAATTCTTCTAGGTGAGCGTCTTTAAGTACGTAACAGGTTGAGTCGATTTCTGGGACGTGATCAAGTGATCGTGAAAACTTATATTTTTGATCGACTGCATCCCAGCGGGCTGCACCCATCAAGGTGATCTTAACTGTATTGACTACGCTATCTTCAAAAGTATCTATCTCGTCAGCATCATCTTCCGCTATTTCCGGTGTAAGTGGCTGAGTGACCACCGCTTTAATGACTTTATCAATCATGCCAATCAACCAACATTCAGTTGCACCGCTGAGTTGCACGGTTACAAGCTGTCCAACTCTGGCTTTACGTAGATCTTTATCACTGTTAACCAGAATGGTTACTTTTCGGGTGTCAACTTCACGGATGTTGCCAAGCGTGTAGCTGTCATCATTGAAAGTAAAAAGTGCCATGTTACCCTCCTAAAAATTCGTTGGTAAAAGCGTCAAAACGCCATAATTCCTTGTCATCAATATGTAGCCAGTTTTCAAATTTTGAGTTGTAGATCCTGCTTTTGTCTGAGTCAGCCTGTTTACAGATGAGCCACATGTTCGGACACTTGCCTAGCCACTCTTCAATTCTTGGGTTCGAATCCCGAGTAATCACCAAAGCACGGCATTGGTCTTGTTCAAGCTTTTGCCTAAATGCGTTGTTAACAAGCTGGGAATCGTTAAAGCCAAACCCTAAAAATAGGAAGCTAGTATGGTTTCCGACAGCTGTGTCGTACTCGGCTAACTGTGCTCTGTCCTTGTGTAATCGTTGATATTTGGCCGTACCAGGAGTGATCATGGCCCGTACAACGCCGTCAGGTTTGCTGAGTATCCAGCTGTTACATTCAATAAGCTGGGCTTCCCATTCAAATGTATTTAACGAACCGTGCGGCTTGTGTAGTCGGATATGTTTGCATTCAACAATTCTTAATGGCGGCCTTGTCTTACCAAGACCTTTCTGAATGGATTGAACAGACTTTTTTGCCTCAGCCCAGTCGTAGCGACGAAGGAAACCACCGTGAAACCCGGTAATGTAAGGGATCTTGTGCCGGACAAAGGCGTATTCAGCCAGCAAATCGTAATTTGGTGTGGCGACATGAAGTTGTTTATCAGCCTGCGGCAAAGCTTCAACCAGCTTTTTCAATAGCGAGCCAGCCGGCCAATCGCCTGAGCCAGACATAATAGAATGAGCGTAAGCGTTGTCGTGGTGCGCAACAAAACTAGCAGTAAGTTCTACTATTCGATTGGTCAGCGCCTCATCTTTGATGAAGTCCATTGCAGATTCAAAATCATGACTACCGACATTAAGAGCAGAGACCACTTGCTGCCATTGCTGTGCTTGTGCTTCGGTCATTCCATGAGCAAGCTCGGCTCGAAGGTGGCGCTCAAGAGCTGGCATCCCAAAACTCAGATCAAGTGCACATGAAGTTCCTGTGCCAAATAATACAAACGGCTTGTCTGTAAAAAACTCAGCAATCGCTTGATACGCAACGTCCTTTGTTAGCTCCACGTGCAATCCCCCTTAGCTCACCAAAACTCTTCGTTTACCCGTCAATAACTGCTGCATCAGTGCTTTTTTCTCTTGCTTTAGCGCATCAAGCTTCAGTTGTAACTTATTGATAGTTTCGCTTGATGCATGAAGAACATCGGCAATCTGCTCCTGCTCATCGAAACTGGGTACTGGAACTTTGGTATTCATAAACTCAGAAGGTTTAATATTCAGAAGTCCGTTGTTTCTGACTCCCGTATTTACCAAGGCACCAAGTTGAGGTTTAAGGTAGTCAGCTTCAAAAAGGTACTTGAAATAGCGGTGACTAAGACCTTGATGAAGTTTGAAACACACGTACACGTGGGGTACCAACCCCGATTTATAACTATCAAGATCAAAAATGCAGCCAAACTCGTAGGTTTTTGAGTTTCCTTTGTTGTATGCAAATTCACCTTTTTTCAAAAGGATGTAGTTTTTAACACTCTCGCCAGCCATATATCTGCTGTAGCGTTCATCCTGCCTAACAAACCCAGATAAAGATGAAATAGTGAGAATAGGATGATCTTCACCATCGGATTTACGCTGAATTCTTTTGGAAATTTGACTAATACTTTTAAATTGCCACTCCCCAGTAAACCTAACCCCATTCTCATCCAGCAGACGCTTCTTGCCGGTGAGCAGTTGCTGCATCAGGGCTTTTTTCTGCTGCTGGCTGTTGGCTAGCAGTTGTTCTGTGGTGATGATGGCCTTATCCCAAGTAGAGAGGATTTGGGCGATTTTCTGCTGCTCTGTGTATGGAGGAACCGCGATTTTTAGCTTTTTAAAATATGGCAATCCAATTGTTTTAATAGTTGAACCGACAGCCTGGCGTTCAAATTCAGCCTTATTCAACTGAAGCCAGTTATACAAAAACCAACTGTTTAGTTTTTCCGAGTTATCGCATTTCCAAGCAATAAAGTGTTGGCTGACTGCCATAGGAACAGCCATTACGCCACTTTTTCCAATGCCAGCGTCACGCGATAAAACGACAGTTTCTGCTGGGTGTAATTCAGCGGAGCTATTCGCTATTCCTGCTTCAGATATTTCCTTATCTGTTTCGTAGACATACCCTTGATCTAAGCGAAAGCTATCTGCAAGGGATATCCATTTAACCCCTCCATCCCAGTATTCAGGAAAAGATTTACTCGGTGTATGACCGCTGCAACGGGTTGCAAACTTGTCCAGCAGGTCGTACTTCCACCCAGTAGGGATGGCGTCTTTAGCTAAACTACGCGCCATAACCAAGCTCCTCCAGATACTTGGCCATCTCGGTCTCCAGCTCGGTCAGTTTCGCTTTCAGCTGTTCGCGCTCTGCACGCACAGCTATCAAGTCAATTTCTTCTTCTTCTTCAAAGGTATCGACATAGCGCGGAATGTTCAGGTTGTAGTCGTTTTCTTTAATCTCTTCGAGGCTGGCAACGTAGGCGTATTTATCGACATGATTGCCAGCGTGGTAAGTAGCGACGATCTTGGCGATATTCTCTTCTGTCAGCAGGTTCTGGTTTTTACCGGCTTTGAAGTCGCGGCTGGCGTCAATAAACATGACGTTATCGTCACTCTTATTTTTCTTAAAGAGCAAGATTGCTGCGGGAATACCGGTGCCGTAGAAGAGTTTTTCCGGCAGGCCGATAACGGCATCGAGCAGGTTTTCGTCAATCAGTTGCTGGCGAATTTTACCTTCGCTGGAGCCTCGGAACAGTACGCCATGTGGAACGACTACTCCCATACGACCTGACTTGGGCTTCAGGGTTTCAATCATATGCAGGATAAAGGCGTAGTCACCTTTGGTTTTCGGTGGTACGCCACGGCGGAAGCGACTGAACTTGTCGTGTTCGGCTTCGTCATGGCCCCATTTATCAAGACTAAATGGCGGGTTGGCGGTCACAATGTTGAACAGCATTAAGTCGCCGTTTTTATCCAGCAGCTTGGGGTTGCGGATAGTGTCTCCCCATTCGATTTTGTGATTGTCTTCACCGTGCAAGAACATGTTCATTTTCGCCAGCGACCAAGTGGAGCCAATAGCTTCTTGTCCGTACAGGGCGTATTGCTTACTACCGTGACTCGCCACGACTTTGCGGCCACACTTCATTAGTAGCGAGCCAGAACCACAGGCAGGGTCGCAGATGCTGTCGCTCGGTTGCGGGTCTAACAACTCAGCGATCAGGTCACTGACTTCTGGCGGGGTATAAAACTCACCGGCTTTCTGGCCACCACTGGCTGCGAAGTTTTTGATCAGGTATTCATAGGCGTTACCAATTACATCCAAGGTGCCAACACGGCTAGGCTTAAGGTTCAGTTCTGGCTTGGCGAAGTCTTCCAGAAGGTGACGCAGAATGGTGTTCTTTTGCTTTTCTTCGCCCAGTTTATCGGTGTTAAAACTGATATCCTGGAACACGCTTTTACCGGCGTCTTTTAGTTTGGTGCCGTTGGCTTCTTCAATGGCATGCAATGCCTGATCGATGCGCTCACCGTTACCAGGTTCGTGACGCTGCTCAAAGAGTGTATAGAAGCTTGCGGCTTTAGGTAGTACAAAGCGCTCGTTTTTCATCATCTCTTCGATGAGTTCAGGCTCGTCGCCGTACTCAGCTTTATAGCCATCGTAATGATCTTGCCATACGTCTGAGATGTACTTGAGAAAAAGCATAGTCAAGATGAAGTCTTTATAAGTATCGGCGCTGATGGTGCCACGGAAGGTATCGCAGGCGTTCCAAAGCGCTTTGTTGATGCTTTCTTGGTTGATTTTTTCGTTTGCGCTCATACTCAATTAGTCTCTTTTAATAGTTGCTGAAACACGCCTTTAAGCATGTTTTCACGATTCTTTAATAATGCTTGGTTAACTTGCAGTTCGTGTTCCCAAAGTCGATTTAGCTCAATAATCTGTTGCTGGGTTTTTAGCGAAGGAACAGCGATTTTCAATTGTTTAAGGGTTTCAGCCTTTAACATCGGAATACTAGTGCCCTGGCTTGAATCAATGAGTGCTCTCTGCATTGCAGGTTGATTGAGAGACCAACATAAGAACTCAGCAAGAACATCGTCAGCCGGAGTTAATATTAAAAACTGACTACTCACTACCACAGGCATTAAATCACGGTCCGTAGGCACTAAATAAGACGCTTTAAAATAGCCACCTCTAGCTGGAACTAGGACACTTCCAGTAGAAACAAATGCTTTATCTTTTCCAGTCCAATTAATTTGTGGGAGAGATTGGACTGGCAGATTAAGTGACATGCTATTTTCATGTGCTTTACGTACATCTTTAATTTGTACAACATACGCATTACCATCTCGAGGTACTTCTTCAACTTTTCCACGAAAAGTGAAACCAGTACGGATACTTGCGATGTCCACTAAGGTTTTCATTGTAATAACTCACTTCATCGGATAAGTAGCCATCCTTGGCTGTTTCATTACGCTGCCTGCTCTAACTTTTCTTTTAACCAACTACTGAGATCACTACTAAGGTTTCGCCAAGCGGCTTCCCCTTGTAATCTCGTTACAAGCAACCCGTCATCATTGTCCATGACTGAAGACAAACTATCACGAATCTGGCTTGCTGATTGTTCTGTCACTATTAACCAGCACGATTCTAATGGCTTAGCCCATGTTCCATAGGATTTAATTTTGGCTATTAAATCCTGATAGTTTCGTTGATTTCTCAGATCGTAGTTAATTTGATATACTTTCATTATTCATTTACCTCGTAAGTTAAATTGCTATTAGCTATCGGTTTATGAAAGCAGTGCCAGGCGGCAACCTGACACTGCAATCCTCTCCACTTATGCAGTATCAAAAAAAATACAGTAGACACTCTATGCAAAAGCTAGACTAATGATTGTCTATAAATCAATCCACGTCAACTTTTATTTTACAGTAATAATTCTACTGTATGTATTTCATCTGGAATTCTCCTGTTCTACAAGGGCAAGCCCTAAACCACTTCGTTCAAACCCTGTAAAGCCATAAATCGGAACCCCGCAAGCGGGGCCCCCTTGCTTCGCAACCCTTCGGGCGATTTCTAGCTTGATTGGCTTTTCTCTGCGTAGTGCGTGTTGGCCATGAGGTATGGCGCGCCTTTAGGCGGCAAGCGCCTAAAACTCACCAACCTCATAGCGAAAGGGGCTTCTATGAAAACTATGGACTTTATAAAAAGGGCTAAAAAAGTAGAATTTGCTGATATAGCAAGGTCGGCAAAGCCGATTGAACAGACCACTCTTAAACACGTTCGGCCTACAGATAAATGTTACGTGGTTAAAGCAGGCAGTAAGTTACAATTTTGGATCACCCGTGACGATTACTTGTTGTCTGTGAATGTATCTTTGCACTCACCATTTTGTGTTTGTACTGATGCAGATAGTTAGCTATGTTTCCCATATCCCAACTTTCCCAGTTAGAAATTGAGCATTTTTTTAATTTTTTTTATAAATTTTTTCGATTTCTTTATGGTGAGTACACTGGTGAGTAAGAGGGCTTAAAAACAGGTCAAAAACACGTTCCAGGCCTTGTTATTACTGAAATCGTGAAATTTATAACGATAAACAGATCCAGAATATTGAATAATATCCATTAGAGTCCAAACACCTCCGCTAGGGCCCATTTATACTGGGCTTTTGTGTTTTTAACACCCACATTATGTAGGTTTTTAAGCTACAAAGCGCAAAAAAGTGGTAAACGTACAAGAGCAAAATCGTTGGCATCCTATGTTGAAAAATGTACTCCAAGTAAAACCTTTAAGTTAACGGGTACACAAGGCTCTTCAGCGTTAGAACAAACCAACATCGTGATGCTTTGTATTTCACGCAATATTTACCTGATAGATGGTAAAAGCGCGTTGCTTAGCCCCTGAGGTCTACACAAAGTTACCGTATGGGTAACAATTTGTAGACCTCATGCCAACCAGTCGACATTCAGCCTTACTTCTCTTGGATACCATAGCATCCATATTGAGCCTGTTTGTATTAAAATGGATGCCATAATATCCATTTTAGGCCATATGAGATTTTTGCTTTTTAGTGGTTGTTGTTCCGGCACCTTTTATATTGTTTATGGCTGGTGAGATAGCCTCTCGATACATTTGGGGCAATCTAAACCAAGTCACTGGTTGACCTTATTACTCGCTAATAGTGAATTTAAAAGTTTGTTTTAATAACGGCTGTATCTTAACCATACTGGCGGCAGGCTCAGTGCTAAAAACACGCCTCTGGTCAATAATCAAAAATCCCCAAAACTGCAAAAAACGTTCAATAAACCTGGTTTCGATGAGCATGCCTAAGTTTCTTTCTGGTAAGAAGTAATCTTTAGTAGGGAACGCCAACAGTAAATCTGGGAAAGCTGTCACAACCTCTTCAGTCAGCTGATCTACACTGCTGTGGTTCTGAATGCGCCACAACATAAACAACCAAAAAGTGCGCAAATCGACATCAAACTCAAAACCGTCCAAATAGCCCCAGTTATATTGGCTGATGGCTGCTTCTAACATAGGTTTAAAAAATGCTTGTATACCTGACGCCTGATATTGTTTCTGCGCAGATTTTTTTACATGGTATCGACCGCTGCGCCGATAAATAATACCACTAATTTCAGCTAACACTCGGGTGTAGTGCAAGGCATTGAATTTGTCTTCGTTACTGCCCGCAAACTCACTGATACTTATTTCACGTTCGAATTGAGCAACGGCAAACTCAGGTAATAACTCACTGGCCTGTTTGACTAATTTAGTCGGTAAGTTGCCTTTACTTGTGGCTTTAAAGGAGCCTTCTTGGTTCATGGCTTCGTCAAGAATGAGGGCTAAATAGCGCATCACCGGGCTGGGAGAAAGTTCGTCTGGCGTGCTGATTGTCACCCACTGTAATTCAGCAAAAGGCGCATACAGCCAATTTGCCATTTGCGTTGGCGTTACACCACAAAAATCGGGATGAGGGTGATTATTGCGATCGTGCACTTTGTGCTGCAAGGCTGCGTTGAGTTCATCAATACTCAAATCTGGGTTCATTGCCAGCATGGTTTCAACATCATCGAAAACTTGGTCATGTTGCTTGTTAGCGCTGCCCATACAACAACGTTTAAATTTTTTACCACTGCCACAATGGCAAGGATCGTTTCGACCGAGCTTCATTGCTGTCCTTCCTTATTGTTATAGAAAAAGCGCGGCATTTTCCTGCTTGCGCTGATCCAATGTCTTAGCAATCGCAGACACTGTTGTTTTACTGATCCCTTTTTGCTGTGCAAGATACGTAAATTGGCTGATGGCTTCTGCAACTTCTTCAATGACTTGCCTTGCATCATTCCAATTCGCAAAGCCAGCACTGGTAGCAAGTTTTTGCATCACCTTAATCGGTGGCGCGTTGCCATGCCCTGCGAACGCTGTGGCGTGTTCGTTGAATGGATGTGGGCTGTAGGTAACATCGTAAAAAGGTGCAGGATCCCATTGACCGTCATCCGCTTGCAAAAACGCCCAGTTTTTACTGTGGTCGTCTTGATTAGACGACAGCAGATTAAATACGGCACGGCGAAATTGCAGCTGCCCGGCGGCTGGAGATTTACACAACTGACGGCTGGCTTTAATTAAATCAATGTAATCTAAACTTGGCGTTCTAAAGTCTGCATCCAGCAGCCCGCAAGCGCTGTGCATATGCAATCGGCCTGAACTACGATTGCTATCGAAATTGCTCTGTTCAGTGACATAATCAAAACGCTTAAGCGCCAACCAGGCAGACGCACCGCTTGCAGTTGGCGCTTCAATGAGTTGCCATTGTGGCGGTTGACACTTTGCTTGCTCAGCCATTTGCAAATAAACCGCCTCGCACAAACCTTCTTCATGCCCGAGCGCGAGATTCTTAGAAGTAAATTTAATCAGCCACGCTTCATCACCAGGCTTTGCAAAGGTTCGACAATGCCGAGCTTCTCCAGCAGGCATATAAATCTGTGCCTTTGGTCTTGCCCCACCAGAACTACCTCCGGCGACTAATGCGGCCAACACCTGTTGCGTATGCCCATCTAACTCATCGTGGTTCTCATCCATATAATCTGACATTGAAGCATCGAACAGCGTTTGTGCTTCTAAGCCTAAAGTAGCTAAATCAATGTCAGCGTGCGTGGTGGCTGAAAACTCAGACACTGGAGAAAAAGACAATGCTCCCATGCCTTTATCACCGACAAAGGCCAGTCTATCCATCGCCGTTAATTGATTAGGTAGGATGCCCTTTTGTCGGAAAATACGATCTTGTAACAACATGCCCCAGCCATCGGGTAAACAATCTCCAAATACGCCATGTACACCTTGATGTGGCGCTTTAGGCGCGGCTTGGACTTGCGTATTCGGTTGCAAAGTTAAAGGTGATAAATTGCCAAACTGCTGCAAATAGCTGTCTTCATACTGAAAAAAAACGCCTTGCCGATTCTGCGCCAAGACCCCTACAGCAACCTGCTCACCTGAGCTTAACGTACGAGTTACCATGAGTTTTTGAATGGGTTTAAAACTCATCTTTTAGCACCTCATCAATACTCGCGGGTACAGCAGCGCGTTCTTTGCTAGGTTGTGTGAGCTGATATAGCCTATCCAATGAGTCGAGGGTCTGCCAAAGCAACAACAATTGGCGAAATGAAATTTGCCCAGTTAGCTCAAATTTCTTAATGGTGGACGCAGGTACACAACTTCGTTCAGCAAGCGCCGTACGTGAAAGCTTTGACCGCTTGCGTAACTCACGTAAATGAGCCGCATAGGCTTGGCTTACATCGGTATCATCAAGTAAGGTAAAATTCATCCGCAAAGACTAAGTGGACACAGTTATATCCATTATAGCGAAATAAAACAGAAAGTGGATATTATTGTATCCATTACTGGATGAAGTGTTAATAAAAAAACAAGCTAATTTAGGACCAAAGTGGTGACTTTTGGTCCAGCTTTCCCCTCTTTTTGTTCGCAATTTTGTTCCGAATAATGAGGGAAAGTTGATGAATATCTCACAAACGGCAAAACATATTGAAGCGCTGGTGCAATCCGGCCACCCACTTTCGAAAAAGTCTACCCTAGTATGTATCTTTATTTGAAATCCAAAGGCACGGCCAGTTGGATCATTCGTTACCAATTATTTGGAAAACGACGTCAGTATAAAATTTGTGGTTATGGCAAGGGGCATGAAGAGCTGCTTGATCTTGAAGATGCCATCAAATTCAGAATTGATTGCCGACAAAAGCTTAATGATGGCCTCGATCCGAAACTAGACTTTTAACGTCAACAACAACGACTCCCTATCCACGAAGGAACATTTAACTTTGGATTACAGATTTCTTCACACTTTCAACATTCCAAAAAACACGGCACTTTTACGGCAGATTGACTATGAAGCCAGTCCCTCGAAGAATGAAGCGAATATGTTGTTCAAGCTTAAACGTATCGTAAAGTTAGTACCGTAGAGATATCAAAAGAGATTTTCTAAAGAAAGGGAGATAAACGCTGATTGCGTACGACTTAACCCAGAGCATACAGATGACACTTGGGTTGTTGCTGTCTGGACGGTTTTGCGCCTCAGTGGTATTCAGCAATGGTAGTGAACGATTAACAATAACCTGTCCAACCACCTAATAATTCACCGATATGAATGAATTATTAAGCCGAAATGCATCAATCAGACATAAAATCACCGTTAACGGTGAACAAACTTGTCATTTATTAATATCTGCCTATAATCACTGATACTAATGAATATTAGAGTAGACTGATGGCAAAGAAAGTCACTACCTCAAAAATGCCTGAGACAGAGTTTATTGATGACGCACATGTGTTAGGGCAATTGATTAAAGCTAAGCGAACAGAGATGGGTATGAAACTCGCAGATTGCGCCGCGCTGTGTAATGTAGGGATCAATACCTTATCTCGCATTGAAAATGGCAATGATAATTGCACCCTCGCTGCCGCATTTGCCGTGCTACATGGGCTGGGAATCAAACTTACGTCACCTTCGCTTGAAAGACGACATGGCTCAAATGTAAGTAATGACGATTGGATATGACAGCCATGCTAACAGACGATATCAACCAGCCCTCAGCATACACTTTGCTCATCTATTTGGCAGAGCAACATATTGGCACGTTAACTGTGGATAAAAGTACCAGTCTGCTCAAACTTGAATATGAGCCGGATTGGCAACAAACAGGCTACCCACTTTCTCCCGCGTTAACACTAGACAACACTCATTCTCGTGAAGTCGCCTATAACTACCTTGATAATGCATTACCTGAAGGAGAAGCTCGAAAACTCTTAGCGGAGCATCTCGGCGTCTCTGAAAAGAATGTTTACTCCCAAGTGCGAGCTATTGGCAATGATCTGGCAGGAGCCATTTCATTTAGGGCGAGTGGACAAGGCTCAGATAATTTACGCGAAGCACGCGAGCCGAAATTTAGACTGATAGAGCAGGATGAGTTGGTAGAGCGGCTTGCCAGGAAGGAAGCTATTGGGTTGTTAGCATGGGATGACAAACCACGTCTGAGTGTCGCCGGAGTACAAGATAAGCTCAATATATTCATAAACGAGGAAGGCCAAATTGGGTTTGGCGATGGGACGTTATGTTCAACGCTAATTCTCAAGTTTGAAAAGCCTAACTGCCCCAACCTTGTACTCAACGAATACTTTTGTATGAAGCTGTCAAAGGCAGTGGGACTGCCCACCGCAGAAGTCCAGTTCACTCGCTTCGAACAATACCCAGCGCTAATTGTGGAGCGTTTTGATCGTAAGTATGCGCCCGAACAGGCCAAAGTTTTTCGTAGACATGTCATTGATGGCTGCCAAGCACTTAACCTACCACGAGACTACAAATACGAGCGGAACCTAGGTGATGGCAGAGACGTGCAGCATATTCGAGATGGCGCTAGCTTACCCCGACTCTTTGAACTGGCGAAAACTATGTCGTCGCCCGTAGAGAGTCTTCAATGGCTTATCAACTGGCAGCTATTTAATTTGATGATCAGCAATTACGACAGTCACGGCAAAAACATTTCGCTGTTTTTTGATAAGCGTAATAGTCGATTCACGCCAGCTTATGACTTAGTGAATGTTGCCATGTTCCCGCAGTTCAAGCATGTACTTGCTATGGCGATGGGCAATGAGTTTGACCCCGAAAACATAAATGCATACCAATTAGCTGATTTCGCAGAAACCTGCGGGGTGAATAAAAAGCTCTTATCTCGCCAGTTAAGTGATTTGGCAGATAAAGTCATAGCCATACTTACGCAGCAATCATTTATCGAAAAATTAACTCAAGAACAGCATTTTACCGAAGACGACCGACATTACATGGCTGAGGTACAAGCGCATATATTGGTACGAACACAGCACCTAAGATCACAAGCGTCAGATATACCGGATATTGAAGTATGAGTGTCCTTCCTTGTCTAAAACTACCTCTCGTAGAGACGCCGTTGACGCTCAACAAATTGAGCGTTATTCGTAAACTGAGTAGGTCAACTATCTGAAGTCTACTTTATGGGTAACAATCTGTAGACCTTAATGTCTATCATTTGAGGCTCAGGCTTTTCCTTCTATCAGAAAGTGATTGCTGATAGTACCCGCTTGGCGTGCGTGTAAATGGGGGAGATAGGCGGGGTCAGTCATAAACAACTTTGCTGATGCAACAGACGGCCATTCTATTATCGCGCGCACGGCGTCTTGGTTACCCTTGCCTTCAAGGAATTCGTAATCATTGGAATTGGCTAGGTAAGTGCCGCCGTACTTCAAAACTATCTCACCTACACTTTCCATATATGCTGATATCCAGCTGTCATCGTTAATGGTTACCTCTAACACTGAGTAAGCTTTCATTTGTCGGAGCTCCTAATAAATAATAACGTTAAGTAGAAACGCAAAGACTAACAGCTCAATGTATTTTGATAATAAACCTTATTATTGAATGAGTTTTTTGTTTTACGCGATAATTACGCTCAGCTATTAACGGCTAAATACTTATCTAAAAACGCTTCATGAGAAGGTAACCGTGATACCTGATTATCTACCTGTTGCTTCAATCCCATCATAAATCGTTCTAATTCCGCTTCGGACATCTCATCGGCCACCTTATGGTATTGATTAGGCGTTAAACCTTGCCCCAACATCACTTGTGTCCACGAATCTACGCGAAAAATATCACCATCATCTAGGAAAACTCGCCCTGTATCTTTGAACAAATTGAGCTTGTGGGTGAGGGAAGGGGGAATAGGCATGTTTTTACAGTGCTGCCAAAAAGGTGAGTCTTCTCTATTGGTCACCTTGTAGTGCATAACAATAAAATCGAGAATAGCGGCCATTTCACTGTCGTATTTGGTGTTGTATTCGTCTATGGCCGACTGGGTAACTCCATCGAATGGGAATAACCGCATTAGCCTGACGATACCTGTCATAATTAGGTGAATACTGGTCGACTCCAAAGGTTCGATAAACCCACTGGCAAGGCCAAGCGCTACACAGTTTTTATTCCAGCCTAATCGACGTTTTCCCGGTGTAAACTTAATAAAGCGAGCGTCGTTAACGGGTTCACCTTCTACCTGTTGCACAAGGGTCGATTTTGCCTCGTCATCGCTCATGTATTTACTGCAATACACGAGTCCATTTCCCACCCGATGTTGTAAGGGAATTTGCCAACGCCAACCCGCCTTATGGGCACTACTTTTTGTGTAGGGAACGGGCGCAGCAACAGTCTCAGTTTGCATTGCCACCGCGCTATCACAAGGCAAATAGTGGCTCCAGTTGTCATACCCTGTATGAAGGGCTTGTTCAATAAGCAAACCTTTAAACCCGGTACAATCGATGAAGAAGTCACCGTTTACTTCTTGCGACTCATCAACTTCTAAACTGGTGATGTTGCCAGTTTGCGAACACTTACTTACGTTAGTTATATTACCCACGATATGGTGAACGCCGGCCTCTGTGGCGAGCGTGCGGAGGTATCTTCCGTAGGCCACTGCGTCAAAGTGATAAGCAAAATTGAGTGGCATAGACTCATTGGTGAAAAACTTATTGGCTTTAGCCGCCTGCAATTCAGGGCAATAATCACCAAACTCACCACCCAACCCTAACTTCTGGGCTCGCAGCCAAAAATGGTGAAACTCGCCAGCCCAGCATTCTCTACCGGTTACCCCAAATGAGTGTATATAACTATGGTTTTCTTCGCGCCAGCCTTCAAATTCAATGCCCAATTTAAATGTTGCCTGCGTCGCTTTCATAAAGGCTTTTTCGTCAATATTAAGCAGTTTATGAAAGGTTCTAATAGGGGGGATGGTCGCTTCGCCAACACCAATAATGCCAATATCTTTAGATTCAACAAGGGTAATATTGAGTGATTTGCCTAATAGTTTGACTAGCGCAATGGCGGCCATCCAGCCGGCAGTGCCTCCACCTGCAATAACCACGTTTTTCACCGGCGGTAACGTCGCGCTATCAAATGTGGACATGGTTATGCTCCTTATTACCCTTTTCTTCGTTTAACCCACAAAGCTCATCAAGTAGCGCTCTGTTATTTGGCAATGCGTGTAAGTAGGCTTGTTTCATTTGCGTCATTTTGCTGCGTATTGCTTTCGCTTTTGAAAGATCGGCATCACTTAGCGCAATAGCGGGTAACGCCGTGTTGTACCCCATACCATACAATACATATTGGTAGCTGGCTGAGGGAAATATTTCTTCGTTTTCAATTAAATCTAAGCGTGATGGGCTTTGATATTTCCAAATTTCTAATAGTGTGGATAGCGAGGGTGGAGTGCGACTTTCATGACGCTGGGCAAGCCAGTAAGGTTCATTTCTTTCGCTCAGTACATAGTGAAGTTTTAAGAAATCCACCACGCGCTGCCAGCGATATTCAAAACGTTGATTGTAACGTTGACTAACATGCTCCATATGTTCTGCGTTGTGTGGGAAGGATTCGCACAACATACGTAGCCCTAATTCCACCATGGCAATGGCTGAGGCCTCTAAAGGCTCAACAAACCCTGAGGACATGCCTAAACTTAAGCAGTTCTTTACCCAGAAGTCTTTACGATAGCCAGGTTCAAAGGAAAGGGTTCTTACGCTTAAATCCTGCGCTTTGGCATGGCGTAAGCGTTGGCTTACTTGTTTGAATAATATGTCTATTGCAGCGTCTTCATTGCAGAACTCACTGGCGTAAACTAACCCCACACCACGCCTATGTTGTAAGCCTATATCCCATGTCCAACCCACACGTTGAGCAGTCGCTACTGTAGTACTGCTTATGGCTTGATCGTCGGGAGCATAGGGGGCTTGAACCGCCATGGCACGATTGTTTAGCATGGTGGTTTCAAGTGACAACCAAGGTACATTAAAGTGTTGCTGAATGAGTAATCCGCTTTTGCCAGAACAGTCTATAAATAAGTCGCCTGATATTGCCTGACCATTATCGGTGAGGAGTTGTCGAATATATCCATTGGGGTGTTCTTCAACCTTACTGACATGGGCTGATACGTAATGTACACCAAGGCTTTCAAGGCAGTGTTTTTTCAGCAAATTCGCCAGTGCCGTGGCATCAAAGTGGTAACCATAATTAAGCACATGAGCGTAATCTGGGGTGGTGGCTTGCTTTGGCGCCTTTCCTTGCGTACACATCAGGCTTTGTAGGGAAAAACTGTTTTCGTAGCTTTCATGCTTCGCTATTGATTGCCAGCAAGCATGAATATCTAACTCATTGTATGCCGTAGGCACCGTAAAAGGATGGTGATATTGGTGGGCAAAGGTTTGCGAGTTAGCAGCACAAGCGCGCCAGTTGACGAATGAAGAGCCTTGCTTAAACGTGCCCTTACAGGCCGTTAAAAACTCCCGTTCGTTAATACCAATGTCCAGTAATGTGTCTCTAAGCGATGGCCACGAACCTTCGCCAACACCTATTGTAGGTACATTAGGTGATTCTATAAGGGTAACTTTGTAGTCAGGCTTTAGCTTTGCCGCCAGTATGCCTGCGCTCAACCAACCTGCCGTACCGCCGCCTACAATAACAACGTGTTTCACCAATTTATTCATAACACCGCGTGGTTTATCATTTATGGCTTGTTTCACTATGAAAAAAAACCCGCCCAAGTGCAATAAAAATACACGAGAGCGGGTTAATACACCCTACAACTAAAACTGGTATCTAACGCCTAATGCGTAACGGGCACCAAGTTCATCTAACTTCCATAGCATGGCACTGGTTCTTCCATGTCTACGAATGTTTTCATCGGTAATATTGATACCTTCAAAAGACACCGTTAATGCATCCGAAATATCATAGGAAACACTAAAGTCTATTTGTGAATAGGCTTCTGTGTAACCCGGTTCGTTTACGTACTGAGAAGTAGTATCTAGGAACTTGTCTCGCCAGTTATAGGCGATACGAGCCTGTAAGCCTTCATTTTCATACATGAGCACAAGGTTCGCCGTATCACTTAAACCCACTAAAGCAAACTGTGTGATGGAAGGGTCGGCGTCGTTGTCAAAGCCAATATCCCCGGTAACCGTGGTGTAGTTACCCAAAACACCAAAACCGGTATCACCAAAGAAGTGCTGTGCGGCAAGCTCGAAGCCATAGATGTTGGCACTTTTGTTATTCACCGGTTTAGAGTTAATGAACGTAAGCGTTGGGTCGTCGCTATTTGGCAAAATATCGTAAGCCGCTTCAAATTGCTCATCGGTCATCGAGTCGTAGTCAACACCATTTTCCATGGCTGCAACCATGTTAAATAATGACGTATCGCTGATGGGTATACCTCGCGCTTCAAGCTCTTCCATTGCCGCTTGTGCTCTTGGCCCGGCGGTGGCATCACGTAAATCGTAAATACTTTCTTCAACCTGTTCGTTACCAATAAAGTTCTTCACGCGCTTATCGTAAAAACCTAACGATACATAACTGGTTTCATCAAAGTAGTATTCTACTGAAACATCTACGTTGTCCGATTCTAACGGCACTAATGTTGGGTTACCTGAACTGGCAGTGGCTGTAGCGCCATCAGTTAATAGTGTTGGACCACTCGGTGTATTCACCGTTGCTGCCGCACTTAAGCTGTTGTAAGTAGGTCTAGCAATGGTTTTACTGTAGGAGAAACGGGCAATCACGTTTTCAACTACTTCAATATCAAAGTCTAGCGCAGGCAGAATGTGGTCGTAACTCGACTTAACTTCCACGTCTTCCATCGCGCTACCAAAGCGAACGTTAAAGTCGTTGTTGCCTTCCCATGCAATACCACTGGGCAAGCTGATGTTGGCGATAGACGTCACATCGGTATTTTCGTAACGTAGACCTGTTAGTAGGTTATATTCCATCCCGTTTAGTTCGCCAGAAAGGTCGAACTCGAAATACAATGCAGTTATATCTTCTTCTATGGTTCTATTGGTTGCATAGGGGTTATCCGCCACCAAATTGAAACCGTAGGCTTGCGCTGCGAATGCGCCAATTTCTGCCACGCTTCCTGTAAAGCCTTCTGAGTACATGCCATCAGTATTGAAGTCGCTAAATTCACTCGCAAAATCTAACGGTGTTAGTGAACCTGCTGGCAATTCACCCGGGTTTTCAATACCCCAGTTACCCATAGTGTGGCGGGTAAGTGACTGTAATGAGGTACTTTCCATTGCGCGCGATTCAATACCGAAGTTAATGCTGCCGGTGTCTAAAACATAGGTTCCGTCAATTCTGGCTTGGGTAATTTCGGTATCTTGTGACGAGAAGTTCATGTCTAAGATAGACGTACCCACATCATCTTGATCTAGCATGCCATTTCCGTTGAGGTTATCTCTTGCGGCATCATCGAAATCAACGAGCATGATGGGGAAGTCGCCGGTGAAATCGACACCCTGACCCTTAACCACGTTTGCCCCTAAACCTAAGTTTGTCCATGTTCCATAAGGGGAATCAGGGCGGCCTTCAGCAGATGAATTGTGTAAGTCAAAGATCAACGTTAAATCATCGTTCACAAAGTACTCAATGTTTAAACCCACAGACTTGTTTTCATTAACTTGGTTCAGCTCCTGTAGGGCTAAACCCAAGTCTCTTGGCAATAAGTCACGTCTCTCTTGCGTGATCAAAACAGGCGTTTTTACATTCTCATCGTCAAAGGTTAACTCGGTGAAATACCTGTCATCCATCCAAATTGACTGCTCTGCGCGTGCTTCGTAAAGATCCTGCTTAGAGTAGGTATAATCTAGCGTAGCAACGAGATTTTCACTCGGTGCATACTGGAATGTTAATTGTGCATTTGTTCTTTCACGCTCTCTGTCTGCCATGTAATAGCGTAAATCGGAAGGGATCGCGAACAGCTGACCCATTGCTGGCGCATTGTTTAATACAATAGGGTCGCCGCTATCTGGGTTAGCAGGGTCTGGGGACTGTGGAATACTGCCGTCAAACGGGTTCACACGCCACTCGTTTACAAAAGCACCTTGAGCTGCGCTGTCTCGCTGTTGGAAAGACCCAGTAAAAGTCACACCAAATTTTTCATCGTCGGCAAGGTAATTAATATAGCCCGATACTTCAGGGGTAACATCATCGCCCACGCGGTTTGTGGTGTCATGCAGCGCTTTAGCACCTACACTGGCCATAAAACCTGTTTCAGGAGCGTCAAAGGGGCGCGCCGTGCGAATGTTGATCGTTGCACCAATCCCCCCAGTTGCAATGCTCGCTCTTCCTGTTTTGTACACTTCTACAGCACGAACACTTTCAGAAGCTAAGTCGGAAAAGTCATAGGCTCGCGAATTAGGTGTACCACCGCCGCCCGGCAGTGCCGAACCTGGCATGGTTCGTCCATTAAGGGTAACCATGTTGAAATCTGGTCCAAACCCCCGTGCCGTGACTTGGCTACCTTCACCGTTATTTCTGCTTATTGAAATACCGGTAATACGCTGAAGCGACTCTGCAAGGTTGGTGTCTGGGAACTTACCAATATCTTCCGCAGAAATGGCATCTACCACGCCGGCTGAATCTCGCTTAATTCCCATGGATTCTTGCACACTACTTCGTATGCCTGATACCTGTATAACTTCTACGTCTTCGGGAGACTCCTGTGCATTAACGGGGAATAACAATCCTGTTCCCAATATTAAAGACAGACTCTTAGCAATTTTCGATTTGTTTAAGTGTGTGTGTGTCACTGTCTTTCTCTCTTTGTTGTATTGAGTGATATGCGCCTACCCAAGAAAGGGCTTTCTCGCTTAAAGGTCATTCTTCAACCCACAAGAGAAAGCGCTTTCTCAAAGTTAAGATAAAATAGACCAAAGTTCAACATGTTTTTTACAGTAAATTTACACAAGCCATTTCCTTTCGCTCAAATAAACACAAAAATCCATTACTAACAATAATTTATTGTAGTAAATATTTACTCAACTGCTAGTTCGCTAAAACATAAAATTTACATAAAAATAAATAACTTTGGTTATAAACGTAAAAAAATAACTGGAAAGCGCTTTCTCAAAATACGATGATTGTGCTATAACTCGGCGTAACTAAGAGATGCCAACGAAATTCAAGGAAACTGATTTCGCGCTATGCGAATTATCTGTAAGCCTTACTAGGAACCCAGTAATGACTAAAAAACTATCGCTTTCCTCTACCAGTCCTATGATGCAACCCTCCTTTTTATTTGGTACAGCAACTTCCTCTTTCCAAATAGAAGGGGATGCCGAGGGAAGGTTAGAATGCATTTGGGATGTATTTTGTCGACAAGCGGGGGCTATCGCTGACAAGTCAGATGGTTTAAGGGCTTGCGAGCACGTTGAACGCTGGGAAGAAGACGTAAATCTTATTCATAGCCTTGGGGTGGATGCCTATCGATTATCAATTTCTTGGCCCCGGGTCATGCATGCAAATGGCGAAATAAATGAACAAGGTTTAGCATTTTATAAGCAGCTAATAGACAAACTTAATAGATTGAATATAAAAGCGTTTGTTACGCTTTATCACTGGGATTTACCGCAGTACTTAGAACAACGAGGTGGCTGGCTAAACCGTCAGACGGCTTATGAGTTTGAAAACTATGTTGATAAAATATCAGCGGCACTCGGCGAGCGGGTATACTCTTATGCGACATTTAATGAACCTTTCTGTTCAGCCTATTTAGGCTACGAAATTGGCGTTCATGCGCCTGGTAAAACAGGCAGGGGGCACGGTAGAACAGCTGCACATCATATTTTATTGGCGCATGGGTTAGGCATGAAAATGTTGAAGAAGAACGTACCAAATGCCAAAAATGGTATCGTACTTAACTTTACGCCCTGCTACAGTGCCAGCGATAGCCCTGCGGACATAGCGGCAACAGAAAAAGCAGATCAGTATATAAATCAGTGGTATATGCAACCCGTCATGGAAGGTTGTTACCCTGACGTTATTCATGAACTGGCTGAAAAAGACAAACCTCCTATTCAAGATGGAGACATGGAAACTATATGTCAGCCCCTCGATTTTCTCGGCATTAATTTTTATACGCGTCTTCACTACTCAGCGCCTAGAAACCACGATGAACTTTACTTCGAACACCCGCATTACGAACCGAAAACTGACATTGGCTGGGAAATTCATCCACCCGCACTCACACACTTGCTGACTTCGCTACATCAACGATACGCATTGCCACCTGTATACATCACAGAAAATGGAGCCGCGATGGCAGATGAGGTTGTCGATGGACGAGTAGAAGATAATGACAGGATTGAATACTACCAAAACCACCTACTCGCCGTAGAGAAAGCCATGGACGAAGGAGTGAAAGTAAGTGGTTACTTCGCCTGGAGCCTTATGGATAATTTTGAATGGGCAGAAGGCTACGAAAAACGATTTGGTATTGTTTATGTCGATTTTGACACACAATCCCGCATACTCAAAGATAGCGCGAAAGCGTTTAAAGCGCTGCTAGCACAACGCACATAACAATAAGACGAAAGGCGCCACCATGGAACAAAAATTAGCAATTAAAGAAAAGATTGGATACGGTTTAGGTGATGCAGCTGCCAACTTAGTGTGGCGCGGTGCATTAGCCTACCTTGCGGTATTCTATACTGACACCTTTGGCCTAAGTGCCGCTGCCGCGGCCATGTTGTTCCTTATCGTGCGCTTATCTGACGGTGTTACCGATATCATTATGGGCATGATTGCTGACAGAACTAAAACCAAGATGGGTAAATTTCGCCCATGGATTTTAGGGTCAACCCCATTTCTCGGGCTTTTTATGGTGCTGTGTTTTACCACGCCTAATTTTGGCAGTACCGGTATGCTGGTGTATGCCTATCTCACCTATATTGGATTAACCCTAGCTTATACCGTTAACAACGTTCCCTATTCCGCGCTAATGGGCGTAATCACTAGCGATGATCGAGAGCGTACCAGCTTGTCTGGCTTTCGGTTCGCCGGTGCGTTCTTAGGAGGGCTTTTAGTTATGGGTTGCCTACCTATGATGGTGGAATACTTTGGCGCAGGAAATGATGCCAGAGGCTATCAATACACCATGTATGTATTCGCCACTTTATTAGTCGCGTTAATGCTGATTACCGTCTACTCCACCAAAGAGCGAGTGCCTGTAGCATTAGATAGTACAGCAACCTTAAAACAAGAGCTGATAGACTTGAGCAGACACTTGCCCCTTATCCTCATTCCTTTAGCCTCTATCACAGCATTCTTCTACTTCCGTAACCTGTTGACCGCGGCCATCTTTGTCGCCGTGATGATGATTTGTGCTGTCTTCGTGAGAAAATTAATTGCACGCCCTGAGTCTTCGAATAGCCGCTCCCAACAAGATATTATTGATTTACTGACGAACAAGCCCTGGTTGATCCTACTCGGTATGGGTTTTCTAACCATGATGTTCAATGGCATAAAATACGGCGTTATTGCCTATTATTTTAAATACTATATTGGTGAAGAACTGCTTATTGGTTACTACTTTATTAGCCTTCTTGTGGTGTCAATTTTTGGTGCGCTAGCTACGCCTTGGTTATCCGTTAAATTTGGGCGCAAAAACCTTTTTATCATTTCTTTGATAGTTAGCAGCTTATTTACAAGTGCCATCTTTTTTGTGCCGTTAGGGTCAACCATGGGTATTTTCGCGCTAGGCTGCGCAGCAGAGTTTTTTGCCGCTATTATGCCCACGTTGTTTTTCTCCATGTTAGGAGACTCAGCAGATTACAACGAATGGCGTACTGGCCGACGTGCAACGGGTCTCATTTACTCTGCAGGCTCGTTTGTACAAAAAACCGGGGGCGGGTTCGCTGGCGCACTAGTATTGCTGGTGTTAGGTAGCTATGGTTACAACGGTATGCAGCCGGAGACCATAAGCCAAAGCCTTCCCGGAATGCGCGCACTCATGAGTTGGATCCCTGCATGTTTTGGTTTTGCCGGCGCGCTGCTTATCTTGCTTTATCCATTAAACGATAAAAAACAACAGGAAGTCACAGAAACCCTACTAAAGCGACGTAGCGAACAGGCAACAATACCGGCATAATGGACTATTACGTTTTAATGGGCATTCACCGGAAGGAGCAGTAGTACGTGGCTACCATATATCAAGTTGCAGAACGTGCGGGGGTATCACTATCAACGGTATCTCGCGTGTTAAATGGAAAAACCACCGTAAACGCTACTTTAAAGGCGAAAGTCGAAAAAGCGATGTTGGAGCTAAACTACCGCCCTAATTCGGTAGCGCGCTCTCTCGCCACCAGCCGTTCTGACAGTGTCGGCATTTTAGTGTCTGAATTAAACACCCCCTTCTTCGGCGATTTAATGCAAGGGGTAGAATCCACCCTGAGAGTAGCTGATAAGCACGTTATTATTACCGTAGGCCATAACAACCTTGAGACCGAGCAAGACGCGGTTGAATTTTTGATCAGTAGAAATTGCGACGCGCTAATCATGCATGCAGAAGCCATGCGAGATGAAGATCTTGTTGCGCTTAATGAAAAGCGTTTGCCTATCGCTTTGGTGAATAGGCAAGTCACTGGCCTTGAGAATAATTGTATTGCCCTTGATAACGAGAAAGGCGGTTACCTTGCAACCTCACATCTGCTTGAATTGGGACACAAGGATATCGCCTACATATCTGGCCCCATGAAAATTCGTGACGCCTGTCACCGTTTGAAAGGGCACAAACGGGCACTTGAAGAAGCGGGTGTCCCTTATAACCCTATGCTCACTTACGAGGGTAACTATGAGGAAGAAGACGGGAAAATAGGCTTACTCGAGCTACTATCTAGAGATACCCCTTTCTCTGCTTTAGTGTGTGCAAATGACTGGATGGCGTCTGGAGCGATGAGCTGCGCGCGAGACCTTGGAATGAGCTTACCGCAAGATTTATCCATTGTGGGGTTCGACGACGTGGTATTCGCTCATCACGTTTACCCTCGGTTAACGACGGTAAGCAACCCGATTGCAGATATGGCGAAAATGTCAGCCCAATATATCCTCAATACGTTGTACGGCCATACCCATCACGTTCAGCACCTATTTGAACCTACCTTGGTGGTGCGGGAGTCAACGATGGCGCACGACGGCTAGCAAAAAGTCCATCAAGGGATTGATGGCACAGTGAAGACTTATTTTACAAATGCCGTTATGCTGGTGGAAACACGCCAGTAAAGCGAGGGATAAAATGAGGTATATAACACTGTGTATATTGTTGTTCATCAGCACGGCAGGATGGGCCAACACGGATAGCAAAGCAGACATAAACCACGTATTAGATGAATTACACGCTCAAGCTGCAGCCGCAAACTTTGATAAATACTTCGCGGTTTATACCTCTGATGCCATTTTCATCGGAACCGATGCTGAGGAAGTATGGTCCATTCACGCCTTCAAAGCATACGCAAAGCCGTATTTTGACCAAGGGAAAGGTTGGACCTATCACCCAAGAAATCGCCATATTTACTTGTCAGAAAATCAACAAATCGCTTGGTTTGATGAGCTATTAGACAATGTGAACTTAGGTGAAACCCGTGGCACGGGCGTGTTAGTCAATGAAAATGGCCAATGGAAGGTCGCTCAGTACCATCTGGCTATTCCCATTCCTAATGCGCTTGCAGATGACATCGCTTCGCAAATAAAGGCACATCAGCGCTAACAAAAAACGCCGCGTAAAGCGGCGTTGTATTGATGACTCTCAACACCAATTACGTATTCGATTGTGTGAGTGGTTGAATTTCAAGTTCTACACGACGGTTCATTGACCGGTTCGCCGCACTACTGTTAGGTACTTTAGGCGCGTACTCGCCCATACCTACAGTGGTAATTCGCGTAGGGTTAACCGAATAGTTAGTTAGTACATTTTTAACTGCGCTAGCTCTACGCTCTGACAATGCTTGGTTGTACTGCTCCGATCCCGTGTCATCGGTATGACCTTTAATCATTAGCACCGTTTTTTCGTAGTTATTTACCACGTTCGCCACATCTTGCAGCACAGGGTTAAAGTTTGGGCTAATGGTTGAACTGTCTGTTGCAAACGTGATGTCGCCAGGCATGATTAAACGTAAGTTATCGCCTTCACGTACCACCTGCACACCGGTGTCTGATAATTCGCTACGCAGCTCTTCTTCTTGTTTATCCATGTAGTTACCAATAGCTCCACCGGCAATTGCCCCTACTGCTGCACCCCATGCGTAACGGCTCTTATCATTGTCACCTGTCGCCTTACCCAGTAATGCGCCTACTACAGCGCCTATTGCGGCACCTTTTTGCGTATTGTTAGGATCATTAGCACAGCCAGCCACACTAAGTGATGCTGCAATCAAACCTACTGCTATTGTCTTTTTCATAAATTTCACTCCATTGTAATTTGCGTATTTGCAAAAATGTTAATTGGAATTGCAATTAGCGTTCCAATCAATGTTTATGCGTTAACAAGGATAACGATGCTTAATAAGAATAGCGCCATAATACGCTATGTAATATGAACGTACGCTAAACGGGGGAGATATTGCTACCTATGCCAGGTAAATTCTACACGTGGCTTGTAAGCTCAACCTGTCGCTGTTTAAAGACAAGCATTAACCAATAGAGACTGAGCGCTCAAAAAACGCGTTCACATCAATATTATAATCTGCCGCTATCACCGCTTTTGAGACTTTTACATTTTTCTCTGTGGTCAAATTCACATCTTTTGGCTCTAAGAAGTGACTGTTTCTGACTGAGTAGAACACTTTCACTATTGGCGCGAGTGGGGCATTCGTTTGTTCAACCACCATCGCTAATCGTTCGTTTGAAAGTAATACAAGGCTGCCCACAGGATAAACGCCCATGCACTTTATGAACGGCTGCACCAATGCGAGGTCAAGCCGCTCTGGGGCGTCTGACATTAAGATCGAAAATGCCTTTTGACTCGACATACCGGCTTTATAAACTCGATCTGCGGTAAGGGCATCGTACATATCGGCAATGGCCAGCATACGGCCAGCTTGACTGATATTCTCCCCTTTTGTTCCTGCTGGGTAGCCAAGCCCGTCTAACCTTTCATGATGCTCGCTAATCGCTTGAATTAACCCCACATCCAGTTCCGTTTGCTTCAAGAAATCCACGCCATGTACTACGTGTCCTTTCATGATTTCCATTTCAGGATCGGTAAGACGTCCAGGTTTATGCAGAATTTCATCCGGAATTTTTATTTTGCCTAAGTCATGCAGAAAACCTGCGTATGAGAGATCTTGTACATCGTCTTCAGACATCCCCAAATAGCGGGCAAAATTAGCCAGTAAAATCGCAACGTTTAATGAATGCTCTAGGAGATAGTCGTCTTTCTCCCTAATTTTAGTCAGGCACAAGAGGGCATCAGGGTTTCTATCTATTGAACTCACAAGGGATTGTGAAAATGCTTTTGGGATACTACTGTCAAACGGTTGCTCTTTTTTAACGCTATTTAACAATAGCTTCTGGATGGCCTTACCTTGTTTATGGAGTTTGGTGGCCCGGACCAACTCACTTTCTAAACTGGCGCTCTTTCGTGGTGTATCCTCAACAGCTTCTTTTTTGTTATCTTGCTCGCTTTCATCCTGTTCTGACGCCACTTTAAACGCTTTTGATGTATCAATAACTAAAGAAACCACCCCTCGTTTTTTTAGGGTATCAACAATTGCATCAGAAGTGACCCGACCTTGGTTCTTCACCGAAAGCTGCCCTTTTTGTTCTACAATTTTATGCACAAACATGCCGGGCTTAAGTTGATTAATCGATATTTTTTTTAAAATATTGGGTGTCATAGTTGTCCTAAGCTCATCACTTGCACCACACGGGTAAAGTATGAACCTAATAGCGTAGCTTTTCCAAAAGAGTATACATATCTGGCTGCCATTGAAAGGAAGCCATGCGCACCCTGTTATTTGTCACAAGCACCCCTTCTGATAAAAGTCGGCGCCGCTGATCATTAGCCTGTTCAGAGTTCTCGGGAAACGCAATTTTACCGTCACTTCGAATAACACGGTGCCAATTAATTTGCGTTTCGCTGGTTTTTAAATATTTTGCAATAAGCCTGGCCTTTCCCGGCAACCCTGCCAGATCAGCTAACTGGCCGTAGCTCACCACCGCGCCAACAGGCACCATAGAAAGTGTAGATTCGATCCGCTGCTGATATTGTATATTAACCATATCACATATTATTCCTTTCCCTTGTGGCTAGCAAGGAACGTGGTATTACACATTAGGCGTATTATAATGAATGTCCAACAGCTTAAAGAGGCGTACTGATATGCGGGCATATTGCGATAGTTGTCACTATCCCAAATCTACCTGTATTTGCAACAGCATCACCACGTTCGCATCACCAGTGCGTATTTTCATATTACAGCATAAACGCGAAGCCTCTCATGCTAAAAACACGGCCCGGCTAATCCGGCTATGCATCCCCGATAAGGCTCACATCATCAATGTCAGTGATGATGAGGCTATGGCTAGGTTACAAGAAACTTTGGATATTGAATCCACGGCAATCCTCTATCCCAGTGAGCGTAGTGAAATTCTGGAAATGAAAGCGGCGAAACTACGTAGTGAACTAACCACGTTAATTCTCATAGACGGGAGCTGGAAGCAAGCCTACGGTATTATGAATAGCCATACATGGTTAGCCAACATACCCGCCTATAAATTTGATCAAGCGCCTTTATCTGACTATCGAATTCGTCATACCCAAGTTGCCAATAGCCTTTCTACGTTAGAAGCCACCGCCTACGCGCTCAACATTTTATACGGCTGTAGCACGCAACCGCTGTTATCGGCGCAAGCGGCCATGCAGCAACATTGGCAGGCGCCTTCTTGTCATCACAGATTTCATCGAGATTAAGCCTGCATTGCCACAAACCCTTTTTGCTCTTTTATTAACCCTATCCAGTTTCTTATGGCTGGATAAGCGGATAAATCAAAGCCACCTTCGTGCGCAACATGGGTATACGCAAAGAGCGAAATATCCGCTAATGTGATGGTATTTGCGATAAGAAAAGGCGAGGTGGAAAGCTGCTGCTCCATCACTTCTAACGCTTTGTAGCCCCCAGCCTGTTTAGCCTCAAATTCCTGTATTCTAGATGCCGGCATCCCTAGGTAGATATTGATATAGCGTGCTACAGCAATATAGGGTTCATGGCTGTACTGCTCGAAAAACTGCCATTGCAGCAGTTGAGCAAAGTCAAAAGGAGACGTCGGAATTAGAGGCGTGCCAGCAGCAAGGTAATGCATAATGGCGTTAGACTCCGATAATATACGGCCGTCATCTAACTCTAATACTGGGATTTTACCATTCGCAGATTTTTCGATAAATTCAGGGGTGCGACTTTCTCCCTTCATAATATCAATATCAATCCACTCACACCCTTTGCCCAGTAACGCTAGCAACAGTTGAAGCTTGTAACAATTACCTGAGCGTTTATCACCGTAAATTCGCATCGTTTATCTTCCAGTAGTCACATTGGACTCATTAAACTATCGCCACCAAAAGAACTCAACACATTTGAACAGAAACCAAGAAATGGGAAAAGGCGCTAAACAAAGTACCACTAAAAGCCGGCGTATTTTCTTTAACGATAGCATCAGTGCCTCTTTTTTAGTTTCTAGCGATTCTATGCGTTCACTAACCACACTAGGAGGCAAAACCACGTGCTTAGACGCTATCAGGGTATTAATTTCATTTTCTTGGTCTGCAACAATTATTTTTGAGACCTGGTGGATTCTTCGACTTAATTGCACCATAGGCCAAAGCAGATACATGGATGCACTAATGAAAAACATAAACAGCACAATTAAATCAAAAAGAGGGACCACCTTGTTTATCCAAAACACGGGGGCAATGGCTAAACCTGTTAATGCCATCACTGAATTCGCTAGCGCCATAGATAACACGCTTTTTAGCAGCACCAGCTCTTGCTGAGGCTCAGAAATAGTGCGGGTTACCAAGCGCCTAAGGTAAAATGTGTTGGTAAAAATCTGTAATAAGAATAAGACAAACAACAGCCAAAAGAGGATAGAGGTAATAGCAATAATGAACACTTCTGGCTCGTGAATGCGCGAAATAAGGTTTTCCGCAACCATATAGAATATGGGCATACACAACCCTATTCCTGTGGCCACTATGACATGGTGAATAAACTGATGGGACAGTCGGTTTTTGTGCAATGTAAAATGACTTAATTGATTGGTTGCCACCAGAATTGATATGAGCGTACTGGCCACATTTTTATGAATAATGCGAATGGTCAACCAAAACAAGGAGGTTAGGAGTGATGTGCCTAACGCAGTGTTGAAGTGCCGCTGAGCATCTTCACCATGAATAGGCCATGTCAGAACGCCAACGTAATAATGAACGCACAGGAGAACAACGAGCAAACACAATGGATACGCCCACATGCTCGTAGATTGGTTGGTTTTTTCGTAAGCACTAAATTTCATTTTTATAATATATCGAAATGACAGCTGACGGGTAAGCGAATGAATGCCTTAGATTGCGTGCATTTGTTAAGAAAATGGGGATGCCACCAACCATTCTAAGATTTTTATCAATGACCAAGAAAAGGGGACCGCACTTAAGCAGGAAAAAATCCGCGACCAATCTCTAAAATCCATCACACGAGTCGACAACGTTGCAATGGATTCTTTTTCGTTTTCCAAAAGCTCTACACTTTCATATTCAGTATCAGTATTTTTATGTCTATAGGCGCTGATGGCCTTATTTATTTTTTCATCTAACGTGGTTAGCACACGTGCTTTTTCGCTTCTCACCTTTGCTATCAGTTTTACCACCGGCCAAAACAGATAGAGCGCAAAGCTGCCGCTAAATAGTGCCAGTATAAAAATGTCTATTGATGGCACATCTTTTCTAAACCAAAAGATAGGGATCAACGCTATTGCGCCCATTGAAAATATAGCGTTCGTCAGCCCCAACTTTATAAGTACCATTAAAGATGCCAAATAGTCTTTTGTACTATTGGTGTCAGGTAAGACGTTATTGATGATGTAGCGCGTATTCGAGGTAATTTGAAACAAAAATAGCCAGGTAAAGAACCAAAATGGCACTGCGGCAGCGGTTAAAATAAACACGTGCAACTCTTGGGTAACGGTGAGTAACTCTTCTAATACACAATAAATAACCGTGAGTAATATTGCGATGACTGCTGCATTAAATAAATGATGCTTAAACTCGTTTGAAAGACGGGTACGGTGTACTGAAAAGCGGCTCAATTGATTGGTTTTTACCAATAGTGATATTAAGCTGCTAGCCACATTTTGATGTAATACGCGAAGTGCAATCCAAAAATAACCCGTGAGAATAGACATTCCAATAGCGGAATTAAAGTCACGTTGAGCACGAACGTCACCTTCTGCGGGCCAATCGAGAGCCCCTGAATAGTAGTGAAGTGCTAACAGAAATAACATGGTAAGAAGAGGGTACAACGCAATACCGGCGTTATATTGCACATTCGTGTAAGGATTAAATTTCATTTTTTAGTATCAGTGTACACATACTTCGTTCAATCGCATTCACTATGAAGTGCAAGTTACACTCAGTAGTGTAAACGTCGTCGCATAATAAACCAATACGATATTTTCGGTGAATTGAGAATAGTTGTAACGAATCTTTTCAACCCATTGATTATCACTAAAAAGCTAGCCATAAAAAAACCCGCAAAATGCGGGTTTTTATGTATATAGTGCTGCTTTTCTTACTTACGTAACTTCTGAATAAGACGAAGTTGCGCGATAGCTTCTGCCAGCTCATGAGCGGCTTCTGCGTAGTTAAAGTCAGCGCCTGGGTTGGCGATGTGCTCTTCTGCACGTCGTTTGGCTTCTTCTGCTGCCTGCTCGTCAAGATCTTCAGCTCGAACGGCAGTATCAGCTAGAACGGTGACATTACCAGGTTGTACTTCAAGTACACCACCAGCAACGTAAATAACTTCTTCTTCACCGTGCTGTTTAACCAAACGCACCATACCAGGTTTAATAGCAGAGATAAGTGGCGCGTGACCTGGGTGGATACCCAATTCACCTTCGCTACCTGTCACTTGAATCGTTTCAACTAAACCAGAAAAAATTTCTTTTTCGGCGCTTACTACGTCCAAATGTACTGTCATTGCCATGTGAACCTCCTGATTAGGTACGTTAGCATGAATAAGGGCTAGCTACGCTAGCCACTCAATTATGCTTTTTTGGCTTTCTCTAGCGCTTCTTCGATTGAACCAACCATGTAGAAGGCTTGCTCTGGCAGGTGATCGTACTCGCCATCCAGGATACCTTTAAAGCCACTGATAGTGTCTTTAAGCGATACATATTTACCTGGTGAACCGGTGAATACTTCTGCTACGAAGAACGGCTGAGAAAGGAATCGCTGAATTTTACGAGCACGTGAAACCACTTGCTTATCTTCTTCAGACAATTCGTCCATACCTAGGATCGCGATGATGTCTTTCAGCTCTTTATAACGCTGAAGAACAGTCTGCACGCCACGTGCTACGTCATAGTGCTCTTGACCAATGACTAGTGGGTCTAGCTGACGAGACGTTGAATCTAGTGGGTCTACCGCAGGGTAGATACCAAGAGAGGCGATATCACGAGAAAGTACTACCGTTGCATCCAAGTGAGCAAAGGTGGTCGCAGGAGACGGGTCAGTTAAGTCATCCGCAGGTACGTATACCGCTTGGATTGACGTGATTGAACCTGTCTTCGTTGACGTAATACGTTCTTGAAGTACACCCATCTCTTCTGCAAGTGTAGGCTGATAACCTACCGCAGATGGCATACGACCTAGAAGTGCTGATACTTCAGTCCCTGCTAGGGTATAACGATAGATGTTATCTACGAAAAATAGTACGTCACGGCCTTCGTCACGGAACTTTTCAGCCATCGTTAGACCGGTAAGTGCAACACGTAGACGGTTACCCGGAGGCTCGTTCATCTGACCGTAAACCAACGATACTTTATCAAGTACGTTAGAGTCGTTCATTTCGTGGTAGAAATCGTTACCTTCACGTGTACGCTCACCTACACCGGCGAATACAGAGAAACCACTGTGTTCGATAGCGATGTTACGGATAAGCTCCATCATGTTTACGGTTTTACCAACACCAGCACCACCGAATAGACCGACTTTACCACCCTTAGCGAATGGACAAACCAAGTCGATTACTTTGATACCCGTCTCTAGTAGTTCTACCGAGCTAGACTGTTCTTCGTAGCTAGGCGCTTCACGGTGAATAGACATACGCTCTTCTTCACCGATTGGGCCTGCTTCGTCGATTGGGTTACCCAACACGTCCATGATACGACCAAGTGTCTTCGTACCTACTGGAACCATAATTGGGTTACCGGTATTTGCTACTGCAAGACCACGTTTTAGTCCGTCAGTAGTACCTAGTGCGATGCCACGAACAACACCGCCACCTAATTGCTGTTGCACTTCCAGGGTTAGCCCTGACAAGTCACCTTCGGTAACTTGTAGTGCGTCATAAACTCTTGGTACCGCATCTTGTGGAAACTCAATGTCCACAACGGCGCCAATGATTTGGACGACCTTACCTTGACTCATAATTAGTCCTCGTTATCTCTTCTAAACCTTTGCCTACACCGCTGCGGCACCGCTAACAATCTCACTAATTTCTTGCGTGATTGCAGCTTGACGCGCTTTGTTATATACCAATTGCAACTCATCAATGAGGTTGCCGGCATTGTCGGTTGCTGCCTTCATGGCAACCATTCGCGCAGCTTGTTCTGACGCTGCGTTTTCTACAACACCTTGGTACACCTGAGATTCAATGTAACGTACCATCAATGCTTCCAAAATTTCTTTTGGATCTGGTTCGTATATGTAATCCCAACGATGTTGATATTCTTCGTCTTTCGACTTTGGCAAAGGCAATAACTGATTGATCACAGGCTTCTGTGTCATGGTGTTAACGAAGTCATTGAATACCAAGAATACTCGGTCTATCTTACCTTCGTCGTACGCTTTAAGCATAACGCGTACAACACCAACTACATCGCTCACAGACGGCTTATCACCCAACCCAGATTCAGCAGCAAGCAATGTGCCGCCAAAACGGTTGAAGAAAGAGCACGCTTTAGAGCCTAGTGCAGCAAAATCCACCTCTACACCCTGGTCGCGCCATTTTTTCACGTCCTGGGTGACAAGCTTAAATTCGTTGGTGTTCAAGCCACCACATAAGCCTCGGTCAGTGGAAATCACAATGTAACCAACACGCTTGATTTCACGCTCTTCCAAATAAGGATGACGATATTCAAGGTTACCGTTAGCAATGTGACCAATCACTTTAAGCATATTTTGTGCATATGGACGACCAGAGGCCATGCGTTCCTGCGCCTTTTTCATTTTAGACGCAGCAACCATTTCCATCGCACTGGTAATTTTTTGAGTATTTTTAATACTCCCAATCTTACCTTTTATTTCTTTACCGCTGGCCATGACTATCTCTCCGATTACTCAACGAGTGCGCTGGTGGTTAAACACCAGCACCATTGATTACCAAGTTTGTGTCGCTTTAAAACTAGTTAAAGCGTCGTTCAACTTAGAGGCAATCTCGTCGTTGTAGTTACCTGTTTCGTTGATAGTCTTCATAAGGTCAGCATGTTCGCTGTTCATATAAGAGTGAAGCGCCGCTTCAAAATCTAGGATTTTGTTAAGCTCGATACCCTTAAGGAAACCTTTTTCTACCGCGAACAGGGAAACACCCATATCAGCAATTGAAAGTGGCGCATATTGCTTCTGCTTCATTAGCTCTGTTACGCGCTCACCGTGCTCAAGTTGCTCACGAGTTGCATCATCAAGGTCAGAAGCGAACTGCGAGAACGCCGCAAGTTCACGATACTGAGCTAGGGCTAGACGAATACCGCCACCCAACTTCTTGATGATCTTAGTTTGCGCAGCACCACCAACACGAGATACTGAGATACCAGCGTTAACCGCAGGGCGGATACCGGCATTAAACAAGTCAGTTTCTAGGAAAATCTGACCATCAGTAATCGAGATTACGTTAGTAGGTACGAATGCTGACACATCGCCCGCTTGTGTTTCAATAATTGGAAGCGCAGTCAGTGAACCCGTTTTACCTTTCACTTCGCCGTCTGTGTAACGCTCAACGTATTGCTCGTTTACACGTGCAGCACGCTCTAGTAGACGAGAGTGAAGATAGAAAACATCACCAGGGTAAGCTTCACGACCAGGAGGACGCTTAAGTAGTAGTGAGATTTGACGGTAAGCAACAGCTTGCTTAGACAAATCATCATATACGATGAGTGCGTCTTCACCGCGGTCACGGAAGTATTCACCCATAGTACAACCAGAGTAAGGCGCTAAGTATTGAAGCGCAGCAGACTCAGATGCAGATGCTGCAACCACGATAGTGTGGTCTAGGGCACCATGCTCTTCTAGTTTACGTACTACGTTAGCGATAGTAGATGCTTTTTGACCAACCGCAACGTACACACATTTAATGCCTGTACCTTTTTGGTTGATGATTGCATCAACAGCCATTGCTGTCTTACCACACTGGCGGTCGCCGATGATAAGTTCACGCTGACCACGACCTACTGGGATCATGGCGTCAACAGACTTATAACCGGTTTGAATAGGCTGGTCTACCGACTGACGTTCAATTACGCCAGGTGCAATTTTTTCTACTGGTTCGAAACCAGCAGCGTCAATAGCACCTTTGCCGTCGATAGGCTCACCCAGTGTATTTACAACACGTCCTAGAAGTGCGTTACCTACTGGTACTTCAAGAATACGGCCAGTAGATTGTACTTTATCGCCTTCTTTAAGATCCGCGTACGGACCCATTACAACCGCACCTACTGAGTCGCGCTCAAGGTTTAGTGCAATTGCGTAACGGCTTCCAGGAAGCTCTATCATTTCACCTTGCATTACATCGGCAAGGCCATGAATGCGGATAATACCGTCAGTAACTGCGACGATAGTACCTTCATTGCGTGCTTCACTGCTTACATTGAACTGTTCAATTCTTTTCTTGATCAGTTCAGCAATTTCAGTGGAATTAAGTTGCATGCTCTTATCCCCGTTATGCTTGCAACGCGTCTGCGAGACGGTTCAATTTCGACTTTACGGAACCATCAATAACTGTATCACCGGCGTTTATTACCATTCCAGCGATCAGGGCAGGGTCCACGTTACAATTAAGCTTCACTTTACGTGCCAAACGTTTCTCCAACGACGCAATCAAGTCTGATTGTTGTGCATCGGTCAGCGTAGATGCTGACGTTACGTCTACGTCAATTTCTTTATCGTACTCTGCTTTAAAGGCATCGAACATTGTTGAAATTTCCGGTAACGCGGCTAAACGTTTATTCTCAGCCAGCACCTTAATTAGGTTTTGACCATGTTCATCGAGTTGCTCACCGCACACATTATTAAAAATGTCGGCAAGTGTGTCTGCAGCAACAGCACCCGTTAGTAACGCGTGCATTTCGTCGTTTGCAGCAACAGCGCCTGCGAAGGTTAGCATTTCTTGCCATTTCGCTACGACGCCTTTCTCAATGGCGAAATCGAAAGCAGCTTTAGCGTAAGGACGAGCAACGGTTGTCAATTCAGACATGGCTCATCTCCCCTTTAAAGCTCTGCGACAAGTTTTTCAACAATGTCGTTTTGCGCGTTAGCATCGATTTCACGTTGTAAGATTTGTTGTGCACCAGCTACTGCCAGGGCAGATACCTGCTTGCGCAAATCCTCTTTGGCACGATTGCGTTCTGCTTCAATTTCGGCATAACCAGACGCGATAATTTTCTCGCGTTCTGCGTGACCTTTCTGCGTTTCTTCGTCAACCAATTGGTTGGCGCGCTTTTTGGCCTGCTCGATAATTTCAGCTGCTTGCGCTTTCGCATCTTTCAATTGCTCAGTGGCTTTCGCTTGAGCAAGTTCTAGGTCTTTCTCTGCGCGTTCAGAAGCTTCTAGCCCATCAGCTATTTTCTTTTGACGCTCTTCAATCGCTGCCATCAGCGGTGGCCATACATATTTCATGCAGAACACCACGAACACAGCGAAGGCGATTAATTGACCAATAAAAGTGGCGTTAAAATTCACTATCGCCCCTCCTCTTAAAGTTCGCTAAAAAAGTGTTTAGTAATATTAGGCACCAACAGCGAACAATAGGTATAGAGCGATACCAACACCGATCATCGCGATGGCGTCGATAAGACCCGCTACGATGAACATCTTAACTTGTAGTTGAGGTGCTAGTTCAGGTTGACGAGCAGCAGATTCTAGGAATTTGCCACCTAGTAGACCGAAACCAATAGCGGTACCTAGGGCACCAAGACCGATCAGTAGTGCAACAGCGATGTATAACATGTACGTCTCCGATTTAAGTTAAATTTAAAGTTAATGTTAAAAGTAAAACTCGGTTATCAACCGTGCTGACATTTCCAGGTGATATCAACACGGGTCAATGCTTATTAATGGTCTTCGCAAGCCAAGCTTAAGTACACGATGGTTAGCATCATGAAAATAAACGCCTGTAGCGGAAGTACCAGAATATGGAACACAGCCCACATAAAGTGCAGTGGAAGCTGGAAGTAACCAATGGTAGCTATCAAGATAAAGATTAGCTCACTGGCGTACAGGTTACCGAACAAACGCAGTGCTAATGAAAGCGGACGTGCAAGTAAGGTAACGGTTTCCAGAATGAAGTTCACTGGAATGAAAATAGGGTGGCCGAAAGGCTGCATGGTAAGTTCTTTAGCAAAACCACCAATCCCTTTCATTTTGATTGAATAGAAAAGAATAAGGATAAACACGCCGGCCGCCAGAGCAAACGTTAGGTTAAGGTCCGTTGTTGGTACGGCCTTATTGTATACGTCGTGTGGATCCATACCGAAGGCGGCTTGACCGATAAGGCCAGATACCCAAGGGATTAAATCAACCGGCACTAAGTCCATTAAGTTCATAAGCAACACCCATACGAAGATGGTCAGTGCTAATGGTGCAATCAGGGTGCTTTTACCGTGGAATGTGCTTTTCACGTTATCGTCAACGAACTCCACCACCAATTCAACAAACGCCTGCATTTTACCAGGTACGCCTGTAGTGGCTTTTGAAGCTACGCTTCTAAAAATAACGAGGAACAAGATGCCAAGGCCAATAGACCAGGCTAGTGTGTCGACATGCCATGCCCAAAAACCAGCATCAGAACACGCTTTGTTAAACGCGATTCCGTTGTCAGTTGAGCACATAGTGGCATTGGTCAAGTGGTGCTTGATATATTCTGAGGTAGTGTATTCAGATGCCATTGTTTAACCTAAGTTGTAAAGTGTAAAAATTGGTGACTGGTTCCAGTGCATATTCACAGCAAGACACATTGTTAGTTTTCATTATTTTTAGTGCCGTAATGGAACATGGCCAGTCCATGACTGGCGGTTGTAACGACATAGGCCAAAAATACTTCTATCGGCGCGGCATTTAAGCCTGCAAATGTCACTACAAATAAAATGATTGTCAGTGCCAGTTTCATTTTAGAACCCTGGCTAAAACTTTTTGCTACCAGTGCATTCTTTCTTGCACCCGAATAACGAAACGCGAACCACGAAAATACGCTTGTTGGCAGTATGCTAATAAGTGCACCTGCCGCCGCCGACATTGCCGAGTGACGGTTGAACATCACCGCAACAATCACAACGAGACAGACAGCAGTAATAACCTGAACAATAAAGCCTCTTCTGGCTAACGCTTTACCTTGTCCAGCTAGTGTAATATTCACTTTTCTCCGCTGCGTGTTCACGACTAACAAAAAGCGTCAGAAGTATACTGTTTTATCGGCAATTTTCAACAGTACATCGCATTTTGAAAGTTATTCTGAAAATATTCTATTGCTATAACCGGAAAGGAGACTATCCAAAGAGATGGTCTATTTACCGAGGGTTCGCGAAAAGGGCGCACATATAGCCTTACGCCATTAAAGTTAACCTATTGTATTTTAGATAAAATTCCATCTAATTGCTGCAAATCACTAAAGCTAATGACTAGCTTACCTTTTCCTTTTGCATTGTGGTCGATAGTCACAGGTGCGCCTAAATTTTCTGAAAGTCGCGTCATAAGTTTTTGAACATCGGGATCAGTTTGCTTTTCTTGTTTAGGTTTTGCCGGCTCAAGCAACTTTTTTACTAACTTTTCAGTATCTCTAACGGTTAACCCTTTTCCTGATACCACGTGGGCAGCTTCCGATTGGGACTCTCCATCAAGTGCTAACAACGCACGTGCATGTCCCATTTCAATATCACCATGTTCAACTAACAACTTAACGTCGTCATTCAGGTTATTTAAACGTAGAAGATTAGTGACCGTAGTGCGAGATTTTCCTACCGCTTCTGCCACTTCTTGATGGGTAAGCGCAAATTCGTTCATCAATCGGTCAAGGGCTTGCGCCTCTTCCATCGCGTTTAGATCTTCCCGTTGAATATTTTCAATTAACGCAATGGCAACCGCCGCCTCATCTGGCACGTCTTTAACTAAACAGGGAACTTCATCAAGTTGCGCCAATTGAGACGCACGCCAGCGACGTTCACCGGCAATGATTTCATAGCGATTTTGATCAATTTTTCTTACCACTATGGGCTGAATCACCCCTTGTGCACGAATGGATGACGCTAATTCCTCGAGGGCCTCGGGTGACATGTCTTTACGAGGCTGGTATTTACCCGGCACCAAAAATTCGATGGGAATTTTGCTTAATTCGCTTTGCCTGGCTTCAACCGACGCCGACTCCCTATCTTTTTGCGACGATGATTGGCTGGTAGCTAGTAGTGCGTCCAAACCACGGCCTAGCCCTCTTTTACGTGCTGACATAGTCCCCTCAATGGCATCTTTCGATGCGTTCAGCTTATTATGATTTAACTTGCTTTCGCTTGCGCTGGCGCTAATTTGTCTCGGCGGCGTAGAATTTCACCAGCCAGAGCTAAATAGGCTTTAGCCCCCGTGGAAGATTTATCGTAATACATGGCCGGTGTGCCGAAACTCGGCGCTTCGGCTAAACGTACATTTCTAGGAATAACCGTTCGATATACCTGCTCACCAAAGTGACGTTTTAACTGTTCTGAAACGTCATTTGCCAGCCGATTTCGCGGGTCGTACATAGTACGCAATACGCCTTCAATCTTCAATTCAGGATTCACCACCGATGCTAATTTTTGAATGGTATCCATTAGGGCAGTTAACCCTTCTAATGCATAGTATTCACATTGCATGGGTACCATCACTGAATCTGCGGCGGCCAAGGCGTTTACCGTTAACTGATTTAACGACGGCGGGCAATCAATAAAAATGAAATCGTAATAGTCCATCACAGGTTTAAGTGAGTTGCGTAAACGCACTTCTCGGGCAAACATTTCCATCAACTTGATTTCAGCCGCCGTGACATCACCATTTGCGGCAATTAAATCATATTTGCCAGAGGTATTTTTTACGATGACTTCATCAATGGGTTTATCTTCGATGAGAAGTTCAAAAGCGGTAGCGTCAACCTCGTACTTATCTACACCACTACCCATGGTAGCATTGCCTTGGGGATCTAAATCGATAAGCAGTACTTTGCGCTTTGTTGCTGCCATTGAAGCAGCAACGTTGACGGCAGTGGTTGTTTTTCCCACTCCACCTTTTTGATTCGCGATTGCGATTACCTTAGCCAAAATGAATCCTGTTATGCTTTTTTAATCCAAACCAGATGTCTTTCGCCCACCAAATTCGGCACAGTGAGATTTTCCGTTCTAATCACCTGGTAGTGATTACTCACTTCTTCAATTTCATCTTGCGGATATTGCCCTTTGAGTGCCAAAAATAGCCCTTCTGAATCTACCAGATGTTCGCACCAGTGCAACATATCTTTTAGAGAAGCAAACGCGCGACTAAGCACAATATCGTAAGGTTTTATTGGTTGGTGCGCTTCAACACGACTCTGAAGAGGCGTGACATTTTGCAATTTAAGCGAATGTGCGCATTGTGTCATAAAGCGTACCCGTTTACCTAAACTATCAAGCAAGGTAAATTGTTTTTCTGGAAACGCGATAGCGAGGGGCATACCCGGTAAGCCCGGACCCGTTCCTACATCAATAATATTCGATTCAGGCAAATGGGGCATAATGGCTAACGAATCTAGAATATGTTTCACCATCATCTGTTTGGGGCATCTTACCGAAGTAAGGTTGTACGCTTTGTTCCATTTATCCATCAACAACACATATTCAACGAGTTGTGCTTGTTGATGACTATCGATATCTAATGCAAGGGCCTCAATACCCGAGGCCAATATTTCGTGTAATTCTTGCTTTAAGCTCATTAAGTTGGCTCTTATTGTAGACGGTAAGCCGTGGTAAGCGAGTGAATACCTTACGCGCTGATCTTATCTTGTTTTCTTAGCATGCCATGCTTTTTCAAATAAACTAGTAGCAACGAGATAGCAGCCGGCGTGATGCCCGATATACGGGAGGCCTTGCCAATAGTTTCAGGGCGCGCTTCGGTTAATTTTGCTACCACTTCGTTTGACAGCCCAGATATTTTACCAAAATCCAGATCAATTGGCAGTAGGGTGTTTTCATGGCGTTGCGTTTTGGCAATCTCATCCATCTGTCGAGCAATATAACCTGCATACTTAATTTGAATTTCGACCTGCTCAGCAGCAATAGGATCGCTTAACCCCGGACCCACACTTTCAATTTCCATCAACTGGCGATAGGTCATTTCTGGTCGACGAATGAGTTCTTCAAGAGAGTGTTCACGACTGACAGGATTTTTCAGTTTTGTGTTTAATTCAGGTGTAGCCGTGTGATCGGGATGGATCCATTGACCACGTAAACGTTGAAGTTCGCTTTCGACGGCGTCCATTTTTTGATTAAACTTAGCCCAACGATCATCATCAACCAACCCTATTTCGCGACCGAGGGCCGTTAATCGGCTATCTGCGTTATCTTCACGAAGCAGTAAGCGATATTCAGCACGACTGGTGAACATGCGATAGGGCTCTTTTGTTCCCATAGTGGCAAGGTCGTCAATAAGCACACCCATGTACGCCTGATCACGACGCAAAATTAATGGATCTTTTTGTTGTACTTGCAATGCCGCATTAGCGCCAGCCACTAAACCTTGCGCGCCAGCTTCTTCATAGCCAGTGGTTCCATTGATTTGCCCAGCAAAGAACAACCCTTTGATAAACTTCGTTTCTAAGGTTTGCTTGAGGTCTCGGGGATCGAAAAAGTCATATTCTATAGCGTAGCCAGGACGGACAATATGGGCATTTTCAAAACCTTTGATTGACCGAACTAAATTAACTTGAACGTCAAACGGTAAGCTCGTTGAAATTCCATTAGGATAAACTTCGATGCTGTTTAATCCTTCTGGCTCGACAAATATTTGATGCGAGTTTTTATCCGCAAAACGGGTAATTTTATCTTCAATGCTTGGGCAATAACGTGGCCCAATACCTTCAATAACCCCAGTAAACATGGGAGAGCGATCTAAACCACCACGAATAATGTCATGTGTTTTTTCATTGGTGTGGGTGATGTAGCAAGGAATTTGCGTAGGATGCATTTCCCTGTTACCCATGAACGAAAATACAGGTGTAGGGTTATCACCCGGCTGAGGCTGCATTTGCGTAAAATCAAGAGAGCGCGCATCTAAACGGGCAGGGGTACCTGTTTTCAAGCGATCAACCCTAAAGGGTAATGCGCGAAGGCGATCTGCCAGAGCAATGGAAGGAGGATCGCCTGCACGGCCTCCTCGGTAGTTTTCTAACCCTATGTGTATGGTGCCTCCAAGAAAGGTACCAACAGTCAGTACAACGCTCTTGGCTTTGAATTTTAAGCCCATTTGGGTGACTACACCCGTTACCTGATCGTTTTCAACAATGAGATCGTCAACACTTTGTTGAAACAAGGTTAGGTTTTCTTGGCTTTCTACTATTTTTCTGATCGCTTGGCGATATAGGGTTCTGTCAGCTTGTGCACGAGTCGCTCTAACTGCAGGTCCTTTACTCGAATTCAGCGTCCTAAATTGAATACCACCTTCATCAATCGCTAACGCCATAGCACCGCCAAGGGCATCAATTTCTTTAACCAAATGGCCTTTACCAATACCGCCAATTGCAGGGTTGCAAGACATTTGGCCAATGGTCTCAATATTATGGGTTAACAGCAAGGTACGTGAACCCATACGTGCGGCAGCAAGTGCTGCTTCTGTGCCAGCATGACCACCACCTACTACGATGACATCAAAGGCTTGGGTGTAAAACATGTAAAACCTCACAGTTAACCAAAATTGAAAAACGATATTTTTTCAGCAATACCTGAAAAAAGGGCGCGTATTTTATCTGACTTATTGCCTAAAGAAAATGGTTAAATTTTCTTCAATGGGTTTATTTATTTAGGCTCGATCGATTTTAATGATCTTAAGATCTCTTTTAGATCTGTTTATTTTTACTTTTATTAGGATCACCAAGATCTGTGGGTAAGCCATTAAAGCATTTTTAGATCATGATGTTACACGATCAATAACCTTGGGAAACACAGATCCATAACCCCCTCTTTATACTGTGCATAAACCCCCTATTTATCCACAATTGAATTTGTGGATAAAGTTATGCATTTCACGATCAAAGCTTATACACAGTGGTTTGTAGGATCCTATCCACAGGGCTGATCAAGATGTGATCGTTCTGGGGATAAAATGTTTGTTCTTTTCACTGTTGGATCTTATGATCGAGTAAATATAAGGGGTATAGCGCGATCATCTTGTGGAGGAGATCTTTCCACAATTCTAGTTCCGATCTCGTGATCACTACAATGTGATCAGGTTTAAATTCCAAATAATGTTGTGATTATTTTAGTTAATAATAAAAAAGACCCGAGATTAGGGTCTTTTTAGTCGTATTTATTGATTTATTATAACTATTATAATCATCTAACTTGATTAGGTTGATACCTCGGCGTCACATTTTGCGCTTCTGCTTCGTCTTGGATCAAGCCTTCACGTCTGCTTGGGCCCTGAAATCGAACTTTATAGGTGTCATATTCTTTGATCGATTCAAAACAATAACGGCCTAATGCGCTTTCGAGATCGGCTAAACTGTGATTTGTGATGATGATACAGTTCTTTTTATTTACCAAACGCTGGCGTAATAGGTTGCCTAACCAACTTTGGGTGTTCTTTTTAAGTACGGTTTCATTCACGCATACTTCATCGAGGATAAGTAAATCTACCTCTAATAGTTCTTGGTTTGCTTCTCTAAATTTCTGACCTACATTGTCTGTGGCACTGAAATCGTAAGAGAAATAGCGCATTTCCAACAACGTAGATAGCTGCCTGTAAAGCACTGATATTTCGTATTGTTCGATGAGTTGATGGGCAATTGCGCCAGCGATATGCGACTTTCCTCGGCCATAATCACCATAAAATAACATCATGTGTGAACCACTTTGACGCCAAGCAGGATCATCATGTGCCGCTATAAACGATTGGGCAATAGAAACGGCTTCTATCACGTCGTCGCTGTCTTCTACTAGATTCGCAAACGTCCACTTAGGGTTAAGATCTGAACGTCCGTGAATGGCTTGTACACGGGCTTTTTTACTGCGTTGCTGTAGTTGAGAAACCTCTTGATTCGCTTGCGTTTCGTAATGCTTTCGTAAGGTCTTATAGTCAATGTATTCGCCGTTGGGATCCACCGGCTTATTCAATGCTTTTGCTAAATTGGCAATTTTATCTGTAATGCGATCCATAAGCTCAACTCTTCTTTGTTGATGTGGCGTATTTTTCTACCAGCTTTCTTGCATTATCATCCGCTTCTATGCCTGGCGCAACTTTCACTTGTTGGCTGCCTATTTTTCGAGTGGGCTCATAGCCAGAAGCGACTCGTTTTCGTTTCATGGTATAGGCAAACTTTTGTGTCCATTGAAACTCACTAAATAGTGCGTTGGGACGCCCTAACCAGTAGGCGATAAACTCGCCTACATCTTCTTCATTATACTCAGCATCAATAATACCTATTAACCCTGCCATTTCTTCAAATAAGGCCAAATTAGGTTTCCATGAGGGTGACATGACGTAGTGAGATTTGTGTAAAGTATCAAAACTGTCATTGGATACGGTTAAAAGCGGTAAGAGGAGAGATTTACCGTTAATTGAGTGAGCTAAGTCTATTTCGCTGGGAAATGCCACAAGTCCGGCTTGCTCTAGTTGCTTTAGCAAGCTATTGATTTGACGACCACGCTGATATGGTTGTTCTTTATTATCCCCATTTAGCAATGCTAATAACGGTTTGTAATCAATAGGCGCTGTGGCTGTTGTGGCTAAGTTGGCCGTGGGGCGTAATCCCAAGAAGTAGAGGACTCGCGCATCGTTTGCAAGGGGCGACGATAGGGCAGCGAGTTCTGCTTGGGTTAAGCCATTGCTCATGCGACGTCCACATTTGATTCAAACCAATGCACGGCTTCATCTTCAGGGATAGGGTGCTCTAGGACGTCAATATGCAAAGGGGCGGTAAGCAGTGTTGCGCCTGCATTGACTAACTTGGTTTCAATTTCTTTGGCACCGTAACAGAAGGTATCGTAGCTGGTATCGCCAAGGCCAATTATGACCACCTGGGTGCCGGGTAAATCCGCTGTGTTTAATGCTTTCGCGAACCCCTGAATATTGTCTGGTAGTTCTCCCGCACCATGTGTAGAAGTGCATACCACCCATGTGGCTTGGTGATTAATATCTTCAAGTTTGGGTTCTGTATGAATTGTGGTGGTGGCACCTTTTTCAGATAACGAGGCTGCAATGGCATCTGCCACATATTCAGCGGCACCTAACATAGTGCCAACAATTATTTCGTAGTGTTTAGTCATTGTTTATTTACCGATACAAAATGACGAAAAAATCTTACCTAGAAGGTCATCCGAGGTGAATTCGCCGGTAATTTCGCACAAAGCTTGATGAGCAAGCCTTAGTTCTTCCGCCAATAATTCCCCGGCCATGGCATCATTAAGCTGTTGATGGCCGGTGACCACATATTCATAGGCCTGTGCTAACGCATCGATATGACGTCGACGTGCGATAAACTGGCCTTCTGTGGTGGTGTCAAACCCCATGGTATTAGCCAAATGGGTTTTCAACGTTTCCACACCGTCGCCTTGTTTAGCTGACAAATTTATCACCGACACGTCGCCGTGGGCAGTGGTTACGGTAGTTAGCCCCACATTAAGGGTGCTTAAATCAGCTTTATTTCGGATCACGGTAACCGGCATACCTTGTGGTAGTTTGGCCATGAACTCTGGCCATATATCATAAGGATCGCTGCTAGAGGTAGTGGTGGAATCGATAACGAATAACACATGGTCAGCGTCTTTTATTGCTTGCCATGCCCGTTCAATACCTATTTGCTCTACTTTGTCAGGACTTTCTCGTAGGCCTGCGGTATCAATAATATGAAGGGGCATCCCTTGAATGTGAATATGTTCTTTTAAAACATCCCGTGTGGTACCTGCAATATCAGTCACTATGGCGCTATCTTTCCCTGCAAGCGCGTTTAATAAGCTAGATTTTCCGGCGTTTGGACGACCTGCAATCACCACCTGCATGCCTTCTCTTAACAGGCTACCTTGTTTCGCTTCTGCACTGACTTTTTTCAAGCTTTCCAAAATAGCATCTAAGTCACCCGCTACTTTCCCATCAGAAAGAAAATCAATTTCTTCTTCAGGGAAATCAATGGCAGCTTCAACATACATACGTAAATGGACAATTTGGTTGGATAGATGATTGATTTGCTGAGAAAACTCACCTTGTAATGAACGTAATGCACTGCGCGCTGCCTGTTGTGAACTCGCATCAATAAGGTCGGCAATGGCTTCAGCTTGTGCTAAGTCTAATTTGTCGTTTAAAAATGCTTGTTCACTAAATTCTCCGGGCTTTGCGAGTCGGGCTTTCCCTGTGGCGAGAATGGCGTCAAGCAACATGTCCATTACCACTTGTCCGCCATGGCCTTGCAGTTCTAGTACGTCTTCACCTGTAAATGAATTCGGCCCCTTAAAGAACAGAGCAATACCCTGATCTATCACATGCCCTTCTGCGTCCTCAAAGCGTGTGTAAGTGGCTAACCTAGGTGTTAAGGGTACTGGCACGAGTGCCTGGGCGATAACCTGAGCCTGAGGCCCTGAAACGCGAACAATACCCACACCACCACGACCGGGAGCTGTTGCCTGGGCAATGATGGTATCGGTTGATAGGGTGAGGTTTTCCATTAATTAATCACGAAAGTTTTTATATTGAAACGGTTGTCCTAAATCAGACGATTTAACTAAGCTAATGACTTGCTGCAAATCGTCACGCTTTTTCCCTGTAATTCTTAGTTCATCACCTTGGATAGCGGTTTGAACTTTGAGTTTCGCATCTTTCACTAATTTTACAATTTTCTTCGCCATTGGCTGTTCAATGCCTTCTTTAAACGCAATGGTTTGGCGATAGGTTTTACCATGAGCATCATAGGGCTTCACGTCAATGGCTGAGGTATCTACGCCTCGTTTAGCACAGGCGTTCCTAAACATGCTTTCCATTTGCTGAAGCTGAAATTCGGCTTCAGCTTTCATGACGACGGTTTTTTCTTTGTATTCAAAGCTAGCTTCAACACCACGAAAGTCAAAACGCGTAGATAGCTCTCTACTGGCGTTTTCGGTGGCGTTTCTCACTTCTTCCATATTAATTTCTGACACGATATCAAATGAAGGCATTTAACTTTTCCTCTTTAGACAAAACAGCCCGCAAGGGCGGGCTGTTTTTTAGTATTGCTAATAGCTTATTTGCTACTTATTCCCCGCTTCTCCATAGAAGCATATATCATTTTGGCTTGCACCAAGGTTATTACGTTACTGACTAGCCAGTAAAGTACTAATCCCGCTGGGAACCACAAGAAGAACACACTCATTGCTACCGGCATAAATTGCATTATTTTTTGCTGCATAGGGTCGGTAATGGTGGTCGGCTGTAGCTTCTGTAGTAGGTACATACTCAAACCGGTCAGGATAGGCAGTACGAAGTACGGGTCTTTCACTGACAAATCGGTAATCCATAATACAAAATCAGCGTGTCGCAATTCTACACTTTCCATCAGCACCCAATAAAGTGCTAGGAAAATAGGCATCTGTAGAAGCAGCGGTAAACAGCCACCCATAGGGTTAACTTTTTCTTTGCGATACAACTCCATCATGGCTTGTGACATTTTTTGTCTATCATCGCCAAAACGATCTTTTAGCTGCTGCATTTTAGGGGCTAGGTTACGCATGCGTGCCATCGACTCGTATTGTTTCTTGGTAAGCCAGTACATGGCACCTTTAACAATAACGGTAATCAGAATAATGGCCATACCCCAGTTATTCACTAAACTGTGTAGGAACGTCAGTAGTGCGAAAAGTGACTGTGAAATCCACCACAAAATACCATAGTCAACGGTAAGGTCTAAACCACGGGCAAGTTCAGCTAAGCTCTCTTGATCTTTCGGGCCCATGTACAGCTTCATACCGATGGTTTTGGTTTCGCCTGCAGTAATACTGTCGGCAGGGGGGAGTACGCCAATAACCGCATAACGGTCAGCTTGATTGCGAGAATACAACGTATTCACTTCGTCCTGTGAAGGTACCCATGCTGACACAAAGTAGTGTTCTAACATACCTACCCAACCCGCTGGCGTCGTCTCTTTTAAATCGTCATCGGCAATTTTGTCAAAAGAGTATTTGCTGTATTTGTCGTCTTCCGTTGAGTAGGCGGCACCACGATAAGTGGGCATAAACATGTTGCCATCGTCTTCAGCATCAATAACCTGCTTTAACTGACCATATTGTTGAACGTTAGCTGTCGTGCCAGTTTGGTTATTTATTGTATAGCTGACATCTACGTCGTAATGATTCTTCGTGAACGTGAAGGTTTTTGTTACGGTTAGACCATCATTGTTTTTCCATGTTAATGGAACTTCAAGGGTGTCACCTTTCATCTCGTAGAATGCAGATTGCGCACTGTAGACAGGACGGCCGCTAGCGCTTCCATCTGGACCCTGTGGGCCAGTTAATCCGCTTTGGGCGACGTAAAGGCCATTACCAGAACGCAATAAGCTGTATGGTTCTTCTGAACCTTGTTCAACGGGGAATTTCACCAGGTCAGCACTAACGACATCACCGCCGAGTAAATCTATGCGAAGATCGAGGGTATCAGTTTTTACTTCGATAATACGGTTGGTATTGGCAGCCTGATTACTTGGCACAGCAGCTGGTACGCTGTTGCCCGTGGGTACATCTTGTTGCGACTGAGTGTCATCAAAAGAAGGTACGCCTTGAGAAACAGGAGTGGTTTGCTGAGCTTCAATAGGTTGTACAGGCTGTGGGCCATAATCTTCTTGCCATTGTTGCCAAAGCATAAAGCTGACAAACGCCAAGCCAATTATCAGAAAACTACGTTGCGATTCCATATAGGTCTCTTTATTTTGAGTGTTTATCTTGTTGTTTTTCCGGTACTGGATCGTATCCACCGGCATGGAAAGGGTGGCATTTTAATATGCGTTTAATAGATAACCAACCGCCTTTTACCAATCCGTGTGTTTTTAATGCTTCGATAGCATACCATGAACATGATGGATGAAAGCGACATCGTTGCCCCAACACGGGTGAGATAAACCACTGGTACAGTTTTATCAGCACCAGAGGTAACGCAATTAAGATGCGTTGCAGCGCTTGGTTAATCTTTTCCATAGCTTATCCAAATTCGCATATACTTCCTGATTGCTGAGTTTGTCAGCGCCGGTTTTGCCAATTACGATGATGTCCACATTGGGTAAATCATGTTGCTTGTGACGAAAACTTTCGCGTATAAGGCGTTTCAACCTGTTTCGGTCGTGGGCTTTGCGAATGCGTTTTTTGGCTAGTGTTATGCCTAAACGTGGATTGTTACGGGAATTGGTTCTAGCTAGGATAGTAAAAGAAGGGGATACTGCTGGAATTGCGTTATCAAACACATAGGTAAAGTGGGTGGGAGTTAACAGACGTAACTCCCTCGAAAAATGATTCTCGCCCACTTTAGCGTCTTTCTAATTAAGCTGAAAGACGAGCGCGGCCTTTTGCACGGCGAGCTGCTAGTACTTTACGACCATTTTTGGTCGCCATACGTGCACGAAAACCGTGAGAACGCTTACGCTTCAAATTGCTCGGTTGAAATGTTCTTTTCATGACCAAAGTCTCACTTATATTTAGTTAAACATAGGCGTTTTTGGCATGCACGTTTCTCTGTTACCAGAGTCATGTGGTGTTCATCACCAGAAAAGCCCATCGAAAAAGGACGCTGAATTCTAGAGATCTCGGGGGCTGCTGTCAATGGATAATCCACTTTTTCCGTAGAAAATGTGAACAAACCGGGTAGAAATTTTTATCGCTTGTATATTTCGACATCTGGGCATTGTGAATAACGCACCTGAAGTGGGCACTTTATCCACAATTTGTTCATTTCGATGTGTGAGAATTGCGATGATTTGCAGAGATCAAGCCTTTATTACCCCCATGTTAATACTGTTTAATGCTAAATTAATGAGAAAACAGAATATAAATAAAGTTGTTATAAATCATGTATATGTCATTTTGATCTCAAAGATCGATCGAGATCGGGATTTACTTTTTGTTGATAAAATAAGATAATCCACAGCGATTAAAACATATAACTAAACTTCTTGCTGCTACCCGACACAATTTCCACCGTTCTCTTTAAGGTGCGCATTTCGGTGCCTTGTTTTCTATGTTGTGGGTTTCCTAGCGAGTCACGGGAGCTGTATACCTACCATGTCATTATGGAACCAATGTCTTGAGCGACTTCGCCAAGAATTACCCACCCAGCAATTCAGTATGTGGATTAGGCCGTTAGTTTCTCAAGAAGAAGATGGGACTGTTGCCTTATATGCACCTAACCGTTTTGTATTGGATTGGGTGCGGGATAAGTATTTAGATAACATTACAGGCTTACTTCGCGAGTTTGCGGGTAGCGACGCTCCGCAACTGCGCCTTGAAGTGATGAGTCGAGAGTCATTAAGTCGAAGCAGAGCTAGCTCGCCTAACTCAAACGGAACGACAGGCTCTAATACGTTTTCTGGCAGTGGCAATTCGAGACATGCTAGTCACCATGCTACCGCGCCTAGTGCACCCGTTTCGTATAGCGAGAGTCAAGGTGTTTCGCCTACGCGATCGCAACATAATCCTTATGTGGGATCGCCACAAAATCAACAGTATGATCAAAGGCGGGATCATCAAGCACATGCACCAGTGCAACCACAACGATCGCAGCCTCCTTCACCCAAGGTGATCCCGATCCCTGAAGCAATGAAGCATAAAAGTAATATCAATCCAACCTATCAGTTTGATAACTTCGTAGAAGGTAAATCTAACCAGCTTGCGCGTGCTGCGGCTACGCAAGTGGCTAACAATCCGGGCGGGTCATACAATCCACTGTTTATTTATGGTGGTACGGGTTTAGGTAAAACTCATTTATTGCACGCAGTGGGTAATGGCATAGTCGCAAACAATGCTGACGCTAAAATTGTTTATATGCACTCTGAGCGTTTTGTACAAGATATGGTTAAGGCGTTACAAAATAATGCTATTGAAGACTTTAAGCGTTTTTATCGTTCAGTCGATGCTTTGTTGATTGATGATATTCAATTTTTTGCCAACAAAGAGCGTTCGCAAGAAGAGTTCTTTCATACCTTTAATGCGTTGTTAGAAGGTAATCAACAAATCATACTCACCTCAGATCGTTATCCTAAAGAAATTGATGGGGTAGAGGATAGATTAAAATCTCGTTTTGGTTGGGGCCTAACTATTGCTATAGAGCCACCAGAACTGGAAACCCGTGTTGCCATTTTAATGCGCAAGGCAGCAGAGAACAGAATTCACCTACCTAATGAAGTTGCCTTCTTTATTGCTAAACGTCTACGTTCGAATGTACGTGAATTAGAAGGCGCATTAAACCGGGTCATTGCCAATGCAAACTTTACTGGCCGCCCTATAACTATAGATTTTGTCCGCGAAGCGTTACGAGATTTATTGGCGTTACAAGAAAAGTTAGTCACAGTGGATAATATTCAGAAAACTGTCGCAGATTATTATAAGATTAAAGTTGCTGACATCTTGTCTAAGCGCAGAAGTCGAAGTGTGGCCCGTCCAAGGCAAGTCGCCATGGCGCTAGCGAAGGAGCTCACCAATCATAGCTTACCAGAACTGGGTAATGCTTTTGGTGGCCGAGACCATACAACGGTTCTGCATGCATGTCGTAAAATAGAGCAGCTTAGAGAAGAAAGTCATGATATAAAAGAAGACTATAAGAACCTCATACGGACTTTGTCTTCGTAAAAAATGACCTTGAGAGGCGAGATAGCACTGCGATGAAATTTTCTATAAGCCGCGAACAGTTTTTACAACCCCTGCAATTGGTATCGGGTGCCGTTGAGCGCCGTCATACTTTACCTATTCTTTCAAACATACTCATAAAAGTGAGTGAAGACGCACTTTGGCTAACGGGTACCGATTTAGAGGTTGAGTTAATCTCAAGCGCTAAATTAGAAGGTGATTTTACTGAAGGTGAAATTACCGTTCCTGCCAAAAAGCTCTTCGACATCATTAGAGGAATATCTGAAGGTACAGATATTCATTTCAGTTTAGATGGCAATAAAGCACTCATTCGTGCTGGTCGTGGTCGCTATACGTTATCGACGTTGTCGGCAAATGATTATCCTAACCTTGAAGATTGGGAAGGCGAAGTAGAGTTTGAGCTATCATGCACTGACATGAAACGCCTTATCGATGCCACCAGTTTTTCCATGGCGCAGCAAGACGTTCGCTATTATTTAAACGGTATGTCGTTAGAGACTGAAGAAAACGTTATTCGTACTGTTGCTACTGATGGTCACCGGTTAGCCTTATGTCGTCTTAATTACGAAACCTCATTGCCATCTCGCCAAGTTATTATACCGCGAAAAGGGGTGTTAGAAATATCTCGCTTAATTAGCGAAGATGATAAATCGATAAAAGTACAAATTGGTGCAAATCACCTCCGTATTTTTTCGAACGACTTTATTTTCACCTCTAAGCTTGTAGATGGTCGTTTTCCTGATTATAGACGTGTGCTTCCACAAAATGGTGACAAAGAAATTACTGCCAGCAAAGCGGTATTAAAAGACGCGTTCTCTCGTGCGGCTATTCTCTCAAATGAAAAATTCCGAGGCGTGAGGCTAAATCTAGCGTCAGGTGAGTTAAAGATTACTGCGAATAACCCAGAGCAGGAAGAAGCTGAAGAAATTGTTGATGTGCAGTATCAGGGCGACGATTTAGAGATTGGTTTCAATGTTGCCTACCTTATTGATGTCTTAAACTCACTAGGGTCTGACACCGTTAAAGTCAGTTTGTCTGATTCTAATGCCAGTGCATTAATAGAGGATAATGCTGATGACGCGGCTTTGTATGTGATCATGCCAATGCGTCTTTAATTTTGTATTCTTGTCTCAAGGTGAGCTGTATACATACTGCAGCTCACTTTCGCGTTTTAGTTAGAGTTTCCTCATGAAACTGGACCAAGTCCAGCTTACGAATTTTCGTAATATAAAGTCAGCTTCGTTTTCACCTTCATCTTCATTGAGTGTGTTTCGTGGAGTAAATGGTAGTGGTAAATCATCAATTATAGAGGCTTTATATTATTTAGGGTTTGGGCGGTCGTTTCGTACTGGCAAGCCAAGCTCTGTCATCCAGCATGGGGAAGAAGGGTTTAGTGTCTTTGCATCGTGTAAGGATGAAAATGATGTGCTAATGAAGCTGGGGTTTCAAAGAAGTAGAAGTGATAGCTTTCTTTGCAGCATTAACGGTGAACATTCGTCTAAGCTTTCTAAACTTGTCAGCCTAGTACCCACGCAACTCTTTACGCCACAAAGTACCGATTTGATTATAGGGTCGCCTTCAGAGCGTCGAAAGTTTTGTGATTGGGGATTGTTCCACGTGGAACATGGTTTTCAAAAGCTAGCCAATCAATACACAAAAGTATTGAAACATCGCAATGCGTTGTTGAAGCAAGGCGCGAATTTACAGCGTCCGGAAAATCGGTATTGGGAACACATTTTCATTGAAAATGCTGAAGCACTATCGAAAAAACGCGTAGCGTATGTGGAATCGCTCATTCCAATCTTCGAGCGTTATGCTAATGAATTTCTACCAGACTTCGATGTGGTACTTTCATATCAAAAAGGTTGGGAAAAAGACGCCTCTTTAGCAGAAAGCTTAGTTAAAAAAAGTGAGTATGATGTTAAAATGGGACATACCACTTCTGGGCCTCACAAAGCCGATGTACGGTTAAAAGTGAATGGGGTTAATGCACAGGAGTTACTATCGCGGGGACAACTGAGAATGGCTGTCGCTGCGTTACAAATGGCGCAAACTGCGTTGTTTAATTCGCTTACCAATAGAAAAAGCATATTTTTGCTAGATGATGTTGGTGCGGAACTAGATGCTGAAAAGCGAGAACGATTTATTGACGGGTTGTTATTTATGGATACGCAGGTTTTCGTTACTGCTATTGAATCTTCGCAACTCGAATTTATACAAAAATACAACGAAAAGAAAATGTTTCACGTGGAACATGGAAGCGTGAAAGAGGAGTAAAAGCTAGTATGTCAGAACAGAACAACTACGACTCGTCGAGTATTAAAGTACTTAAAGGATTAGACGCCGTACGTAAACGTCCCGGTATGTATATCGGTGACACAGATGATGGTACGGGACTTCACCACATGGTATTTGAGGTGGTCGATAACTCAATTGACGAAGCACTAGCTGGGCACTGCTCAGATATTGTCGTGCAAATACATTCAGACGGTTCTGTCTCTGTCTCTGATGATGGTCGAGGGATACCCACCGAAATCCATTCGGAAGAAGGCGTTTCTGGAGCGGAAGTTATCATGACCGTACTCCATGCCGGCGGTAAGTTCGATGATAACTCGTATAAAGTATCAGGTGGATTACACGGCGTAGGTGTATCGGTAGTAAATGCGCTTTCAAGCCGATTAAAATTGCGTATTCGCCGAAATGGTAAAACCCATGAGCAAGAATACAAGCATGGTGTGCCTCAAGAGCCATTAGCCGTAGTAGGTGAAACGGAAAAAACTGGGACTACCATTCGTTTTTGGCCTAGTGAAGATACGTTCACGAACACGCTATATCACTACGATATCTTAGCTAAACGTCTTCGCGAGCTTTCATTCCTAAACTCTGGTGTTTCAATTCGTCTTAAAGATGAACGCGACGGTAAAGAAGACCACTTCATGTATGAAGGCGGTATCCAGGCATTTGTGGAATATTTGAATCAAAAGAAAACACCCGTGCATCAAAAGGTGTTCCATTTTGCTTCGGAGCGAGAAGATGGCATTTCAGTAGAAGTGGCCATGCAATGGAACGATAGCTTCCAAGAAAACATCTTTTGCTTCACAAACAATATTCCTCAGCGCGACGGTGGTACTCACTTAGCGGGGTTCCGTGGTGCATTAACGCGAACGTTAAATAACTACATGGAAAAGGAAGGCTTAAATAAAAAGGCTAAAACCAACGCCAGTGGGGATGATGCCCGAGAAGGTTTAACGGCCGTTATTTCGGTGAAAGTTCCTGATCCTAAGTTCTCGTCTCAAACCAAAGATAAGCTAGTATCTTCAGAAGTGAGACCAGCCGTAGAGTCAGCGATGAATGAAAAGCTTGCAGAGTTTCTACTGGAAAACCCAGTAGAAAGTAAAATAATTGCAGGCAAAATTATTGATGCAGCGCGTGCGCGAGAAGCAGCACGTAAAGCCCGTGAAATGACCCGTCGTAAAGGCGCGTTAGACTTAGCAGGCCTTCCTGGAAAGCTCGCAGATTGTCAGGAAAAAGACCCGGCACTCAGCGAACTGTACATAGTGGAGGGTGACTCTGCCGGCGGTTCAGCTAAGCAGGGTCGTAACCGTAAAAACCAAGCAATACTTCCGCTTAAAGGTAAGATTCTAAACGTAGAGAAAGCGCGTTTCGATAAAATGTTGTCTTCACAAGAAGTGGCGACGCTAATTACCGCATTAGGGTGTGGTATCGGTAGGGATGAATATGATCCTGAGAAATTAAGATACCATAGCATCATTATCATGACTGATGCGGACGTGGATGGTTCACACATTCGTACACTGCTGCTAACTTTCTTCTATCGTCAAATGCCTGAAATAATTGAGCGTGGTTATGTATATATTGCTCAGCCGCCACTATATAAAGTGAAGAAGGGTAAACAAGAACAGTATCTGAAAGACGATGATGCGCTGACCAACTATCTCACCTCTATTGCAATAGATGGCTCTTCGCTGCATACAAGCTCGGATGCGCCAGGGATCACAGGGCTTGGTTTAGAAAATCTAGTGAAGCAGTACCAGAATATTGAAAAGATGATTGCGCGTATGAGACGTGTAATGCCTTCTTCAATTCTATATCGCATGCTATACACACCTACGCTAAATCTAGCCGATTTAAAAGATGAGGCAACACTATCTAATGTAGCTGAGCACTTTGTCGCACAGCTTACCGAGCGTGAGAAGGATGGTGCAACCTATCGCTATGAAATAAGAAGAGATGCAGAACTCAGCGAATTCTACATCACGATTATTATGCGTATGCACGGTATCGACTACGAATACATCATTGACCATGAATTTATTGAATCTCCAGAGTATCAACGACTGAAAACGTTGAATCTCGAAATCAATGACATGATGGGCGAAGGCGCATACATTCAACGTGGTGAGCGTAAGCAACCTGTTGAGTCATTTAAAGAAGCACTTGAATGGTTGATGAACGAAGCTAAACGTGGCCAGTACATTCAACGCTATAAAGGGCTAGGTGAGATGAACCCAGAACAGCTTTGGGAGACCACCATGGATCCTGAAAGCCGCCGTATGTTGCAAGTTACCATTGAAGACGCTATTGGATGTGACCAATTATTCACAACTCTGATGGGCGACCAGGTAGAACCTCGCCGTGAGTTCATTGAAGCCAATGCACTTAACGTAGAGAACCTTGACGTGTAGTGAAAGCGTGTTGCCCCTTAGTGCCATTCACTATGGGGCGCTAATTCACACGTTTAAAACGAAAAAACCGACATTTTCATGTCGGTTTTTTTATATCTACAAAAAAGAAAAAGCTGAGTAAGAGCAAAGATGAAGCGTGCTAAAAAAAGGAAGCGCGCTAACTCTGCTCAAGAATACGGAACAATAGAGGGGTAAAGCGAAGCGACTACTCTCGTGTGATCTTAATAGCTATTTCGCCGCTGCCAATGTCAGTAATGGCGAACCGATAGTTGCCTGTATTAGAGGGCGTGAATTGTAGCGTCTCAGAGGCTTGTTCACAGGTTAAATACACCTCAGTGTTTAGCATCACAGGCTGGCCTTTATATTTGCCTCCACAGCTTTGCGAGGGCGTCCATTGGCTATCAGACAGCTTAAAGTCATAAGGTTGTCCATCCGCAATTAATTCCACATTAACGTGCCAATTAACGCCATCTTGCTTAAAGCGATAGGCGGGTGTTGCCTCCCACCAATTAAATACGCCGCGCAAATATAGATCTTCAACTGCAATACGTGGCGATGAAGACGGCAATTCTGGCAACGCTATTTTACCGCTGCTTGTACATGCGCTAAGTAGAAGGGTAGCTGTAACAGCTAAGAGTAACTTTTTCACATAAACTCCATCTATAAAAAAGCCCAACAATTGCTGGGCTAATTTCTACCTATCGTTCTGTGCTGCGTCGCAGGTAATCACTTATGCGACTAAACTCAGTTTACGATTTAGCTAACAAAGAAATATCAGCTGTGGTTAAAAATAACTGCCTCAATAATGATAGTAAAGCTAGCCGGTTAAGTTTAATCGCTTCATCCTCAGCCATCACCATAACATTGTCAAAGAAACTATCGATAGTGTTTCTTAGCGTCGCAAGGGTAGATAAGATCACTGGGTAATCTTGAGCTTCGATGGCGCCAGCAACTTTTTCTTTCGCTTCCATTAAGGCGCTATGCAAAGCAATTTCCGCCTCTTCTTGTAACAAACGGCTATCTACCACAGCCACCGATTCATCTACTTTTTGTTTAGCGAGAATGTTGGCAACACGCTTGTTAGCAGCCGCTAGTGCTTCTGCTTCTTCCAACGTCTTGAATTTAGCGACAGCATTTACACGGGCAAGGTAATCCGCTGGTCGAGTCGGACGGCGCGCAGAAACAGCCTGAATAACATCAATGGCTACGTTTTGATCTTGTAGCAGGGCAACGAAACGGCCCAAAACAAAATCAACAACTTGTGTTTTGTACTCGCTGTTCGTTAACTTATCGCCGTAAACTTCACCTGCTTTTTCTACCAATTCAGACAAATCTAGTGGCAGAGACAACTCAGTGATAATACGTAAAACACCAATAGCGGCTCGGCGTAACGCAAAGGGGTCTTTATCACCCTTTGGCAATTGGCCAATACCAAATATGCCCACCAGGGTGTCTAGCTTGTCAGCAAGGGCTACAGCCGCGCTGACACTATTAGAGGGTAGAGCATCACCGGCAAAGCGCGGTAGATACTGTTCGTATAGCGCCGCTGCAACTAACGTGTCTTCACCATCATTCAAGGCGTAGTATTTACCCATTACACCTTGAACGTCTGGAAATTCCATAACCATATTGGTCATTAAGTCGGTTTTAGCTAACAGACCTGCACGTTGTGCTAGCGTTGCATCAGCATCAATGTGTGTTGCAATGAAAGCAGACAAGCTGGCAATACGTGAAGATTTTTCTTTTAAGGTGCCTAATTGCTTTTGAAAAAGCACACTGTCTAAACTTTCTAGACGACTTTCTAGGCTATGTTTCTTGTCGCTATTAAAGAAAAACTCCGCATCTGCAAGACGCGGTCGTATCACTTTTTCATTACCAGAGACAACTTGAATAGGGTCGCGACTTTCAATGTTACTCACAAAAAGAAACTGATTTGAAAGGTTCCCATCGGCGTCTAAAAGCGGGACGTATTTTTGGTCGTCCTTCATGGTGTAGATAAGCGCTTCTTTAGGGACGTCAAGAAACCCTTTATCGAAACTGGCTTGCATAACCACTGGCCACTCAACAAGTGACGCTATTTCTTCTAATAGTGCTTCATCAAAGTCTGGTGTTAAGGAAAGCGTTGCTGCAGCAGATTCTAATTGCTCTCTAACCTTATCTTTCCGTGCTTGGAAATCGGCAATAACATACTGAGCTTCCAACGCTTTTGCGTAATTATCAGCATGATCAAGCTCAAATCGCGCTTCGCCATGAAAGCGATGACCTTGAAGGGTTCTGCCGCTGGTGAGACCTAGAGAAGTAATATTAACCACTTCACTACCATAAATGACCGCCAACGTATGAACAGGGCGAATAAATTGCGTGGTATTGTTACCCCAACGCATTGGCTTTGGAATAGGAAGTTTAGAGACGGCTTGATTTAGCATGCCCTCTAATAACGCGGCTACCGGTTGGCCTGGTACATGGGCTTTATGCAGCAACCACTCACCCTTGTCGGTAACAAGTCTTTCGGCGTCTTCAACATTAATGCCGTTTCCCCGCGCCCACCCTTGAGCTGCTTTGGTCGGGTTTCCATCTGCATCAAAGGCAGCTGATACCGCAGGTCCACGTTTTTCGACGGTTTTGTCTGATTGACCTTCAGCTAACTGAGACACATAAACCGCAAGACGACGAGGGGCTGCAAACCAGTTAACTGAGGTAAAGGCTAAATCTGCACTGATTAGTGCGGCTTCAAATTGAGTAGCGAAAGCCTCACCTAAAGACTTAAGCGCCTTTGGTGGTAGTTCTTCTGTGCCTAGTTCAATAAGTAAATTTTCTGTGCGCACGCTTACGCCTCCTTGTTACATAAGGGGAAGCCAAGTGCTTCGCGTTTTTCAAAGTAACTTTCTGCACAGGCTTTGGCTAATGTTCTTACGCGAAGAATATAGCGCTGTCTTTCGGTTACCGAAATGGCATGTCTTGCATCTAGCAAGTTAAATGCATGAGATGCCTTCATTACTTGCTCGTAAGCAGGCAAAGGTAAGCTCTCTTCGATTAACTTATTGCTAGCAAGTTCACATTCATCAAATGTGCGGAAGAGGGAAGGAACATCAGCGTGTTCAAAGTTAAAGGTAGATTGCTCGACTTCATTTTGGTGGAAAACGTCACCATAGGTGACCTTGCCTAAAGGCCCATCTGTCCATACTAGGTCATAGATGCTGTCCACGCCCTGAACGTACATCGCTAAACGCTCAAGTCCATAGGTGATTTCGCCGGTTACCGGTTTACACTCTAAACCACCTACTTGTTGAAAGTACGTAAACTGCGTGACTTCCATACCGTTAAGCCAAACTTCCCAACCTAGGCCCCATGCGCCAAGCGTGGGAGATTCCCAGTTGTCTTCTACAAAGCGGATATCGTGTACCAGCGGATCGAAACCTAACTCTTTTAATGAGCCAAGGTATAATTCTTGAATATTATCGGGAGAAGGTTTCAACATAACCTGGAATTGATAGTAATGTTGAAGGCGGTTAGGGTTTTCACCGTAGCGACCATCAGTAGGGCGACGGCAAGGTTGTACATAAGCACTACTCATAGGCTCAGGCCCCAAAGAACGTAAAAATGTCATTGGGTGGAAGGTACCTGCACCAACTTCCATATCAAGGGGCTGAATAATGACGCAGCCCTGGCGCGCCCAATAATCCTGAAGCGCAAGGATCAACCCTTGAAAGGTTTTAATATCGTATTTCTGCATACATCCGCTGCTTATTGGTTAACTGACTCTGTAAAGGTGGGATAGTATACAATTACTGGGGCCTAGTATGTAGGTGTAAAGCGTTAAAAATCGCCTACAATCGCCTTGAAGCGCATAATCTTGACGAGGAGTTTAGCTGTGTCTAATGTCGTACAACGCTGTAGCTGGGTATCTAATGACCCCTTATACCAAAGTTATCACGATAATGAATGGGGCAGACCGGAGCTAGAAAGCCAGCCGCTATTTGAAAAATTGTGCTTAGATGGTCAACAAGCCGGACTGTCGTGGATTACCATTTTAAAAAAGCAGCCAGCATACCGTGCAGCGTTTCATCAGTTCGACCCACAACGCGTAGCTGCAATGACGGAGGAAGAATTGTTAGCTTGCATGGAAAATAAAGGCATTGTTCGCAATAAATTAAAAATTCACTCAATTGTTAAAAATGCGAAAGCCTATTTGGACATTGAAAAGACAGTATCGTTTAGCGACTTTATTTGGCAATTCACAGAGGGGAAAACTATCGTCAATGAATGGGCATCCCCTCAACAGATTCCCACGTCAACAGACGTGTCTAAAGCAATGTCAAAGGCACTAAAGAAGAGGGGCTTCACCTTTGTAGGGGAAACCATTTGCTATGCATTTATGCAGGCCGTAGGCATGGTCAATGACCATCAAACAAACTGCTATTGCTATGAAGAAGTATGCAAGCAAGCGCGTCGGTAAATCGAGATTAATAAGAAGTGACAACGCCGCAAAATAAAAAGCACATGGGGTGAATCCATATGCTTTTTTACATTGACTATTTTAGGGCAGGAGAGAGTTCGCAACAGTAGGACTTAAGGCTAGGTAATTCCCCAAGCACCTTTGACTCATATTCAGATTCTATATGTTCTCTCGCTGCATCTTGTTTGCGCCTTTCCTGCTTATTTAGCTTTTGCCGTGCTTCAAGGATGGCGAACCCACTGACCTCGACGAAGAGCGCATGTATCTGTGGATAACGAGCGCTATAATCTAAAGGCGAGGGAACCGGAAGCGCATTTAGCAAATTAACAATTCTAATGACCCCTTCGGAAAGGTCGCACTGTTGTTGCTCCATGGCTTTTGCAATAGTAAATATGCTTTCCGAGATGGTAGCTATACGTTGTTCTCTTACTTGCTGCTGGCGTTGATTTTGCTGCTTTAATAAAAACAGCAATCTGCCAGCATAAAACCCAAGCGCGATAATAATACATACTGCAATAGCTATAATTACTGCCCAAATCATCGTCTAACTGCTGCCCGTACTATTTTTTGAAGTCGTTAATGTCTATAGCGTTTAAATCGTCAAAAGGATCCATTTCATCGTCTTCATCGTCGTTATCCACAATACCTAGCAGATCACAAAGAATACGATGTCGCGCCATTTTCTCATCAACATAAGCTTGTTGCTCTTTGGTAAGCGGTTTGTCTTCGTCAAGCTTATCGAGCAAAGAAGCTAATCGCTGGTCGGCTTCAAGAGCGGCAAGCTCTTCAGCTGGCGTCGCATACTTCTTCTTTTGTAGCGGCGTATTAATAGGGGCCGCATTTTGTTTAACCAACGCTATAGGCTTTTTACTGCCATGACGCGGATCTTTATTTTCCTGGCGTTTACTGCCAGAAGAGGTGGAGTTTTCTACATTGTGGCGAGAACCCGCTGGTCTACCTTTGCGCTTTTTAGGGCGAGGGGTTTCGCTTGTGCGTTGTTTGCTTGGATTAAAATCAGGATCTTTACGAACCCCAATAAGACCAACTTTACGCGATTTCTTTGAACGTCCCATAAATTACAGTATCAAATCTGGTGAATAGAAAAGTCTATTATAGCGTGAATAGGCTAAACCTTCTTCATGAAAACCACATCATTGCTGGGAAATTCCACAATAAAACCGTGTTGTTCTGCAAGATAGGTAAAAGTAACTTCACTAAAAAAACTGACATGGGTAGGATCGTTTTTATAGTGCCATTGAGCAAAACGGGTTTTATCAATAACACGTTTAGTCATTATCGCGAGCATACCGTTTGGTTTAAGCATTTTTAACCAAAGCGCCCATTCTTTGTGGGGCTGATGAAAGTGTTCGATGGCTTCGGTACAGGTAATAATATGATATTGCCTAGTGAGGTTTTCAGGCTGGTTGGCGAAAAAAGGGTCGTAGAGTGCAACCTCAGCACCTTTCTGTTCCATCAGTTGTGCTAAGACAGGTTCAGGACCACAGCCAAAATCAATAACGCTAACCTGCTTAGAAAGATAAGGCAGCAATGGGTGCAGCAGGCGGGATAAAAACCTAACATAGCCTTCATCGTCTGCGCTATTTTCATGCAAGCTGTATTCTAATTTCTCTACGTCTTTTGAAGGTAAGTTGCTTGGGTGAACGTAAACCAAATGGCATCGTGGGCATTGCAAATACTCGCGCTTCCTATCTTGGTGATAGTGTTCGGCTGGAGTATCTGTTAGGCAAAGTGGGCAACGAGGTAATTGAGTCATGATTTTTAGGCAAGAAAAAAGGTGATGGTAAACCATCACCTTACTTTGTATGAGTGTCTGATGACACCTCTCCCGTTATTTACACTTCAATGTGCAGCTGGCTTCCCTAGTTGTGCAACTCCCCTTATTGTTTTTTTTAGCAGAGCGCTTTTTGTTTTTGGCCTTCGTGGGGCTTTATCCAAATCTTCCATGCTGATTTTTATTATTATTATATTGTTATCTCGTCTGTAGTATTACACGAATGCCTACAAACTAAGCCGCTAGATTACACGAATAATTATAAAATACAACTGATCTGGTAACAAATATTTAACAAGATTGTTTTTATCTTGAGCTAATTAATGTAAGCCCGCGATATAATTAGATAAAATTTCGATATCTTCATCGGTAAGTTTCATCGCGATATCACGCATCATGCCGTTCATATCGTTGTGACGCTCACCTGCACGAAATGCCTTTAGCTGGGAGGCAGTATACGTAGCGTGCTGACCACTGATATCTGGGAAACCTGCTAACCCCATGCCGTTCCCTTTCGGTCCGTGACATGCGATACATGCGGTCACGCCACGTGACTCATCACCACCTTGGTAAAGTGCGCGGCCTGCTTCTACATATTGCTCAGGTGTTTCACCTGCTTTTGCATCTTGGCTAGAGAAATAAGCAGCTAGGTCCTTCATGTCTTGCTCTGACAATGGTGCAGCCATGCCATTCATCACTGCATTATTACGGCCTTCTTCACCGCCAGTTTGTGATGCAAGTTTGAATTCCATCAACTGTTTAACTAGGTATTTCTCATGTTGACCCGCAATCTTAGGGTTCATGTCAATCATGCTGTTACCATCTGGCCCATGACAGGCTGCGCATACAGCAGACTTCGCTTTACCTGCTTCAGCATCGCCTTGTGCCATAACAGACGTAGACAAACCTAAAGACATACACACCAACAAACACAGTTTTTTCATAATAAATCTCTTAAATGGATCCAACGGCTCGCGTGATATACGTGATACCATGCGTATTTTACACATTTAACGCGTCAGAAAAACCTATTCCATGATAAAACTATGGTTTTTAGTCTGTTTTAACATTAAAAAGCTGTAAACCAGACGTTGTGACGCATGTGGAGGTAAGTCTAGATGTCGTATTACACCAAAGCAAAATTCTTTACCAGTGCACCGGACATTCGTCACTTAAAAGACGATACCGGTATTGAAGTGGCTTTCGCGGGTCGCTCCAACGCTGGAAAATCCAGTGCATTAAACACCCTGACACGTCAAAAGAACTTGGCGCGTACCAGTAAAACACCGGGCAGAACCCAGCTCATCAATATATTCGAGCTAGAGGAAGATCGCCGATTGGTGGATTTACCAGGGTACGGTTTTGCACAAGTACCTATTGCCATGAAGAAAAAATGGCAGCAATCCCTAGGTGAGTATCTTCAAAAAAGAAAATCACTGAAGGGAATAGTAGTACTTATGGATATTCGCCACCCCTTTAAAGACCTCGACCAAGACCTCATTCACTGGGCGGTGGACTCAGGTATTCCTGTTCTAGCGCTACTCACAAAAGCAGATAAGTTAAAGTCTGGTAAGCGAAAAGCCCAGTTGTTGATGGCCCGTGAAGCGGCACTGGCATTTATGGGTGATGTCACGGTACATACATTCTCTTCATTAAACAGACATGGTTTACCTGAGCTTGAAGGGGTGTTGAATCATTGGCTTCAGCTTGATAGAGACAAAGGTGATGTAGACGATGACACAAGCGTGCTAGACGCATAAAAGAAAACCCCACGAACTCGTGGGGTTAAAGAGAGAAAACACATAAAAACCGTAGATATAGAGCACGCTAAATTAAAATAGTTCAACGTTATCTGAAAAAAAGTGATTTATTCAATTTTTGCGAGAGTAGGTTGAATTAGGCAAGCTGGGTGGGGCACAACAGATTTGCCCTCGAAGATGTAGTGGACAAAATGTAACGGACATAAAAAAACCCCGACAAAGTGTCGGGGTTAAAGCAAAGGTTTGAAAACAGCTTTCTCACCTCTGTACCCTACACTGCACAGGGTACAAGAAAATCCATAAAAGGTAACCCTTTTTGTAATTAAATTACCAAAAATCACGAAATTTAATGGATTAAGTTCTCAATACTGTAATCTAATTACCAGTTATGGCATCTAATGGGCTTCATCCCAATTACTTCCAACACCGGCTTCCACTACCAAAGGCACATTTAAACTTGCTGCCGTTTCCATTAATTTGACGATAGTCGCCACATGTTTATCTACGTGTTCTTCTTTAATTTCAAATACAAGTTCATCATGCACTTGCATCATCATAGTGACCTCGTCTGAGGAGGAAGTCGTAATCCAATCGTCTACCTTTATCATCGCCATCTTTATAATATCTGCTGCGGTGCCTTGCATGGGGGCGTTAATTGCTGCTCGCTCTGCACCTTTTCTACGTGCGCCATTACTGGCTTTAATATCAGGTAAATATAAGCGACGGCCAAATACGGTTTCAACATAGCCTTTATCTTTTGCAACTTCACGGGTGCTGTCCATATAGTCTAAAACACCAGGGTAACGCTCGAAGTACAAATCCATATAACTTTGCGCTTCGTGGCGAGGTACATTTAACTGCTTCGCGAGGCCAAATGCACTCATACCATAAATAAGTCCGAAGTTAATGGCTTTTGCACTTCGTCTTTGTTCGGTTGTCACTTCGTCTAAAGCAACACCGAATACCTCACTTGCGGTGGCTTTATGGATATCTTCGCCTTTTGCAAAGGCACTGAGTAACCCATCATCGGCTGATAGATGAGCCATAATTCGCAATTCAATTTGCGAGTAATCCGCCGCGACAATTTTATAGCCAGGACGCGGGACAAACGCTTGCCTAACTCGCCGTCCTTCTTCATTTCGAATGGGGATATTTTGTAGATTAGGGTCGGTTGAAGAGAGCCTCCCCGTGGCCGTTATGGCTTGGTGGTATGACGTATGTACTCTGCCGGTACGGTGATTAATCATCTTCGGCAGTTTATCCGTGTAAGTATTTTTTAGCTTAGTAAGACCACGGTATTCCATAATCTTTTGAGGAAGCGGGTAGGAAAGCGCCAATTCTTGAAGCACATCTTCCGATGTTGAAGGCGCACCCTTAGGCGTTTTCTTGATAATGGGAAGTGCCATCTTTTCAAACAAGATGTGCTGAAGTTGTTTGGTAGAGCCTAAATTAAAGGCTTCACCTGCTTCTTCGTGAACCTCTTTTTCAAGCTCGGCAATTCTGGTGGCGAGATCTTGGCTTTGTTGATTCAGCTTCTGGCTATCAATAAGCACACCTTGTTGTTCCATTCTAGATAGGACACAGGCCAGTGGTACCTCTACATCAATAAGCAATTGTTTGAGTGGCTCAATATCAGACACCTTTTCCCAAATAGCTTGATGAAGACGCAGAGTAATATCGGCGTCTTCTGCCGCATAAGGGCCTGCTTCATCAAGAGAAATTTGATTAAAGGTAAGCTGCTTGGCACCTTTTCCTGCGATGTCTTCGAAATGAATGGTTTTGTGACCAAGGTAGGCCAGTGCCAACGAATCCATATCGTGACGTTGGGCAGTACTGTTAAGTACGTAGCTTTCTAACATAGTATCAAAGCCAATGCCGTTTAATGTAATATCATAATTTGCCAGTACATTTTTATCGTATTTAATATGTTGACCCACCTTAATGTGGGTAGACGAGGTAAGAATTGGCTTTAACGCTGCCAGCACTTTCTCCCTGGAAAGCTGTTCTGGTGCATCTGGGTAATCGTGGGCAACGGGAACATACGCCGCTTTCCCCGGTTCTATACAAAATGAAACACCTACAATTTCCGCTTCCATGTAATTTAAGCTGGTGGTTTCAGTGTCAAAGGCAAACAGGTCTGCTTGGTAGAGTTTTTCTACCCATTCATCAAACTGTGCTTGATCAAGCACGACTTCGTAGGCTGATTTATCAATGGGGATGCCTGAAGAAGCATGAGAAGAAGAGGCACTGCTTACTTTATCAGACGCCTCACTACTGCCTTGAGGGCTTCCAGCGCTATCACCACTGAGTAAGGCGGTGACTTCTGAATGCCAACGCTTAAACTCGTACTCTGCAAAAAGTGATTGGAGCTGTTGGTGGTCTGGCGCTTGGGGACGAAGTGCCTCAATTTTGTAATCTAAATCTAAGTCGATACTGATAGTGGCAAGCCTATAGGAAAGGCGTGCTTGCTCTTCGTATTCTTGCATTTTCGATGCCATGGATTTGCTACCACGGAAAGACAAATCAGCGATTTTATCGAGGTTTTGATAAATAGCATCAATACCGCCTATGCCATTGAGCAAGGCTTGGGCACTCTTATCGCCAACACCCGGAACACCAGGTATGTTATCAACCTTGTCTCCTTTGAGCGCGAGGAAGTCGATAACCAATTCGGGGGGGATCCCAAATTTAGTATTAACCCCTTCAATGTCCATAATTTGATTGGTCATCGTGTTGATTAACGTAACATTCTCATTCACCAATTGAGCCATATCTTTGTCGCCCGTACTGATGAGTGTATCAATACCATGGGCTGTGGCTCTGCAGGCCAAGGTGCCGATAACGTCATCGGCTTCAACCCCAGACTCGACAATCAATGGAAGACCCATGGCTTCAATAATGGCATGTAGTGGGGCTATTTGACTGCGAAGTTCATCCGGCATAGGGGGGCGGTTCGCTTTATATTCTTTATAAATGTCGTCACGAAATGTTTTGCCTTTAGCATCAAAGATCACCGCCATGTGAGTGGGGTTATATTGCTTTATCAGGCTTTTAAGCATATTAACTACGCCATAAATAGCACCTGTATCCTGGCCTTTCGAGTTAGTAAGGGGAGGCAGTCCGTGGAAGGCTCTAAACAGATAGGAAGATCCATCAACGAGTATAAAAGGGGGCTTTTTAGTTTCAGTCATCGCCATGCAGTTAATTCAGCTTATCATTAGCCGCAAGGATGCCATAGGCAGGGGTGGATCACCATAGAGCAAGGCAAGAATAATACGATCCTTGTCTGTGGATAACTTTGTGATCTACTGTTTAAGCAAATAAGATCGAAGCGATCTTTGTCAAGTTAAAGATCACCTTCTAACGCAATAAAAATAGGGGAATGAAAGCTAAGAGTGAAGACAGCTTACCTGCGACTCGCCATTCCTTATAATGTGGATAACTTGGTGAACTTGTTTTTTTGGTTTAACCAAGTTGGTCAAGTAATGTAGCATAAGAAATTAACAAGCTTACACCGTTTATTAATAATTTTTTTTCTGGCGTTGACTGTTTTATAGCCAAAAATAGTATAAGTCAGTTTGCTCAAGGTCTAGGAGGCATTTATGAAAAAAGTGGCGGTTATTTTAAGTGGCAGCGGCGTATTCGATGGGGCAGAAATCCATGAAGCGGTATTAACCCTATTAGCCATTGAGCAGTGTGGTGGAAGCTATCAATGTTTCGCGCCAGATAAACCTCAACTGCACGTCGTGAATCATTTAACCTCAGAGGTTAGCGAAGGTGAGACTCGAAACGTATTAGTTGAATCTGCCCGTATTGCCAGAGGCGACATTAAACCTGTTACGGAATGTCATGTTGAAGACTTTGATGCGTTAATCTTACCTGGCGGCTTTGGTGCAGCGAAAAATCTGTGCACATTTGCAGTGGCGGGGCAAGATAGTGAACCCGATAAAGATGTATTACGCATTTGCCAGGCGTTTGCCAAAGCGAAAAAACCGGCGGGGTATGCGTGTATTGCACCGGCATTAGCCGCCAGTGTTTACGACACAGGGGTAAAACTCACCATAGGCAGTGATGAAGCTACCGCTAACGGCATCAATGCCATGGGCGCTACCCATGTCAATTGCGCCGTAGACGAGGTGGTGGTTGATAATGAAGCGAAATTAGTGACGACGCCTGCATACATGTTAGCCCAGTCAATCAGTGAGGCGCATGAAGGGATCAGCAAAATGGTAGAAACCGTATTGGCAATGAAATAGCAATAAACCCTTAACAAGGGTTTTCTCTTGTGTGGTAAACGCCCTATAATCAGTTGAGGTTTTAGGGCGTTTTATTGCCCCAGCATCCCCGCCACGACTTCGGGTAACACAATAACAAAAAGGCAAAAAGCAGCATGCACTATCGTGCGATTATACGTATTTTGGGGCTTCTCATTGCCCTTTTCAGTGTCACAATGATACCACCTGCCATTGTTTCACTTATATACCAAGATGGTAGTGGTTTGCCTTTTACGCTGGCGTTTTTCCTATGTGTGCTAGGGGGCATTGCCCTGTGGTATCCCAATCGATTAGAAAAACATGATCTGCGAGCGCGGGAAGGCTTCTTGATCGTTGCGCTTTTTTGGTCCGTGCTTGCCAGTGTTGGGGCCATACCTCTGATCTTATTAGAACAGCCTTCTATGTCGGTTACCGACGCTTTTTTTGAATCCTTTTCGGGACTAACAACCACAGGTGCCACCGTTATTGAAGGCATCGATTTTCTGCCACACTCAGTGCAGTTTTACCGTCAGCAACTACAGTGGTTAGGCGGTATGGGTATCATTGTATTGGCCGTGGCTATCTTGCCAATTCTTGGTGTGGGGGGAATGCAGCTGTATCGTGCGGAAACGCCGGGTCCAGTGAAAGATAACAAAATGACGCCACGTATCGCAGATACAGCCAAGCACCTTTGGTATATCTATCTGAGCCTTACTATTGCTTGTGCTGGCGCGTACTGGTTGGCCGGTATGAATCTTTTTGATGCTATCTGTCATGCATTTTCTACCGTTGCCATTGGCGGTTTTTCAAATCATGACGCCAGTCTAGGGTATTTCAACAGCCCCTTAGTGAACATCGTGTGTACGGTATTTTTGCTAATTGCAGCACTTAATTTTTCTCTGCATTATGCGGCGGTAAGTAGCCGTTCGGTAAAAGGCTATTTTAAGGATCCTGAATTTAAGGCGTTCTTTTTTATTCAGGCTACCCTTATTTTAATCTGCTTTTTGGTATTGGTGTTGTCTGGGTTTTATGAGTCGGCTGAAACCGCCCTTGACCAAGCTATGATTCAAGCGGTCTCCATTAGTACCACCGCAGGTTTTGCGACCACCGACTTTTCCGTATGGCCTACTTTCTTACCTATTCTTCTTATTTTTTCCAGTTTCATTGGCGGGTGCGCTAGCTCAACAGGCGGTGGCTTGAAAGTGGTACGAGTTTGCTTACTGTTTTTACAAGGCAAGAGAGAAGTCGATAGACTTATTCACCCTAAAGCGGTGTATGCCGTTAAGCTAGGGGAGCGGGCAATGCCAGATCGGGTGGTAGAGGCCGTATGGGGGTTCTTCTCAGCCTATGCTGTGGTGTTTGTGATATTGATGGTAGGGCTTATTGCCACTGGCTTAGACAACTTAAGCGCATTTACCGCTACCGCTGCAATGCTAAACAATTTAGGCCCTGGCCTGGGCAGTGTGGCGTCAAATTACGCTGATGTTAGCGACCCTGGTAAATGGATTTTAGTGGTGGGGATGGTGTTTGGGCGATTAGAAGTATTTTCGTTATTGGTACTGTTCTCACCCACATTCTGGCGTAGCTAGGGCGGGAATATCACTTAGCCAAAAAAGAAAGCACTTGGTTGGAAGAGTTTTTCTACATCACTGATGTATTTCTTGTCTACCAAGAACAGAATAACGTGGTCGTTGGCTTCTATTTTGGTATCACTGTGAGCAATGATGACTTGTTCATCTCTAACCACTGCTCCTATGGTGGTACCTGGAGGCAGTTTTATATCACTGATTTGCCGACCAACAACTTTAGAGGTGTTTTCATCACCATGAGCGATGGCTTCTATTGCTTCAGCTGCGCCACGCCGCAATGAATACACATTGACAATATCACCTCGACGAACATGGGTTAACAGCGCAGAAATGGTGGCTTGTTGCGGTGAAAAAGCAATATCGATTTCGCCGCCTTGCACTAAATCTACGTAGGCGCTGCGCTGTATCAACACCATGGCTTTTTGTGCACCCATACGTTTGGCCAGCATGGCAGACATGATATTGGCTTCATCGTCATTGGTTACCGCAATAAAGGCATCCACCTGTTCGACGTTCTCTTCACTTAATAACTCTGGGTCAGACGCATCGCCGCTAAATACAATGGTTTTATCTAAATGGGCAGATAGGTATTTGGCGCGTTCGTGACTATATTCAATCAGCTTTACGTTGTGTTTGTGCTCAAGCTTTTTAGCCAGGCCTGCGCCAATTAGTCCGCCCCCCGCAATCATTATGCGCTTATAGCTGGACTCTAGTTTTTGCAATTCACTCATTACGGCACGAATGTGCTTTGTGGCAGCGATAAAAAACACTTCGTCATCTGCTTCAATCACGGTGGTGCCTAATGGCCGAATGGGACGACCGCGACGATAAATTGCCGCCACACGGGTTTCCACGTTGGGCATATGGTCTTTTAATGCTGAAAGTGCATGGCCGACAAGAAGACCACCATAGTATGCCTTTACTGCGACTAGGCTTGCTTTGCCATCCGCAAATTCAACCACCTGTAATGCTCCAGGGTAATCGATAAGGCGTTTAATGGCTTTAGTCACAAGTTGTTCAGGCGCAATAATATGATCAACCGGAATGTCTTGTTGTTTGTATAATTGCTCTTGATAGATGATGTATTGTTCTGAACGAACACGGGCTATTTTGGTGGGCGTTTTAAATAAACTATAGGCCACTTGGCAAGCCAACATATTGCTTTCATCGCTATTGGTGACCGCGATGATCATGTCAGCGTCTTCAGCGCCAGCTTTCCTCAGTACATCGGGATGAGAGCCTACGCCGTTAACTACCTGTAAATCTAATCTGTCTTGCAGTGCACGCAAGGTAACAGGATCGGAGTCGATAACTGTAATTTCGTTTTTTTCTCCAACCAAGTTTTCAGCAAGTGTTCCGCCTACTTGGCCTGCGCCCAAAATGATGATTTTCATCTAATTTAACGTGCCTTATTGCTTTTATTTGCTAGTCGACTTTACCAGCCTCGCATAATAGAAACCATCCATTTGTTGCTCGCCGGGTAAAATCTGTCGGCCTGGCTTCTCAGGGGTTTCTGTTTTAACGATAGGGCTAAGTTTTGCGTCTTTATTATCCGCTAGAAAACGTTGAATTTGCTCGCAGTTTTCTTGCGGTAAAATAGAGCAGGTTGCATAAAGTAATGTACCCCCTGGTTTCAATGTCGTCCACAAGGTATCAAGAATTCGGCGCTGTAATAAAGCGAGGTTGTCAATGTCACTGGCTTTGCGTAGCCAGCGGATATCAGGATGACGACGAATAACGCCCGTAGCCGAGCAAGGGGCATCGAGAAGAATGCGGTCAAAGTATTGGCCGTCCCACCAAGAAGACAGGTCGGAGGCATCGCCTTGTTTAATCTCTGGGTTATGCCCAAGTCTATGCATGTTTTCATGCACCCGAGCCAACCGGGAAGCATCAGCATCTAATGCAAGACAATAGGCAAGGGAAGGTGTGCGCTCTAAAATGTGCCCTGTTTTGCCGCCTGGGGCTGCGCAACAATCGAGAACACGTTCGTTGGTTTGTGCATCAAGGTACTGGGCAGCCATCTGGGCAGCGCCATCTTGAACGGCAAAGTGCCCTTCGTGAAAGCCGGGTAAACTGGTAATATCTTGTCGCTTAGAAAGTAAAATGCCGTCGCCATGCTGTTCGCTTAACTGAAACTCAATGTCTGCGTCTTCCAAGTTCGCGATAAAATCGGCACGTGAAATTTTACATTGGTTTACTCGCAACCAAATCGGTGCCATCGCATTGGTTGCCTCTCGAACGGCATCTGCTTCATCGAGATAGGCATTATCTATGGCTTTGTACAACCACTTCGGAAGCCCGCTTTCTATAATGGGGTTGTCGATGGCTTTATCTGCCAAGCCATCTCGCTCAAAATTTCGAAGTACAGCATTCACTAAACCTTTAAGTGCGGTGCCGCCTAAATACGGCGCTGCGTTAACAGTTTCGCCCACCGCAGCATGCTGGCTTACTCTCGAAAAAGCAAGTTGATACAAACCAAGTAAGATTAAGTGTTCAATCACCTTCTTATTGCCTTTCAAGGGTCTATCTAATAGCCCTCTAAGCCAATTCTGTAGCAAGGGCAGCTTGCGCATGACACCTAACGACATTTCCTGAATCCACGCATTGTCTCTGGGATTGTGACGTCGTTGAACGCGCTCTAAACAGTCTCTGGATGACTTGCCATTTTCTAAAATTTGGTAAATAACCCACGCGCAATCGGCACGCAGGTTCTTTTGTTTGGGGAGGGGAGTGGGTTTCACTAGTCGTCCAAGGTGTTAAGAGAAGTGCCAGGTTCAAACCATGCCTTACGTGCATTAACCACGTCTACGGCGGGCAAGGCTTTTTTACCGGGAATTTGCAGCGAATGAATACGCAAACCACCACGGCCCGTGGCAACAACTATCCCGTGTTTATCTGCTTGGGTGATAGTGCCTGGCGCATTCCCTGTCGCTAGGTCATCGATGACATCAGCGGCCCAAATTTTAATATTCTGATCGGCAATGGTGGTCCAGGCCACAGGCCAGGGATTAAACGCCCGGATGTTGCGCTCTATCTGCTGGGCATCATCACGCCAGTCAATAAAGGCTTCTTCTTTTGAGAGCTTTTTAGCGTAGGTGGCGTCTGCATCATCTTGCGGGCTTGGCGTAAGCGACGCTAAGTTATCCAGCGTGTGTAAAAGCGCAGTAGGGCCCAAATCGGCTAATTTCTCATACAAAGATGCGCTGGTATCGGTGTTGGCAATGGGAATGCGAGCAATATGGAGCATGTCGCCAGTATCAAGCCCTTCATCCATTTGCATAATGGTGACACCTGTTTCATCATCACCGGCCCACACGGCTCTTTGAATCGGTGCTGCCCCTCGCCACTTAGGTAAAATTGAACCATGTACGTTTAAACACCCTAACTTAGGCGCTTCTAATACCGCAACAGGAAGGATTAACCCATAGGCCACAACCACCATAATATCCGCATTCAGTGCTTGTAGCTCGGCTTGTGCATCACTGCTTTTTAGCGAAGCTGGCTGATAAACAGGGATTTCGTGGCTAAGTGCCATGGCTTTCACTGGGCTTGGGGTTAGCTTTTTCCCTCGTCCTGCCGGACGGTCTGGCTGCGTATACGCGGCAATAACCTGATGGTCACTTTCAAGTAACGCAGCTAGGTGTTTTGCCGCGAAGTCGGGTGTACCCGCGAATACAATGCGTAGTGGTGTAGTCACATCAACCCTTAGGCACGCGCTGCAAGGCGAGCGTCTTTTTCTAATTTTTTACGAATACGTTGGCGTTTAAGTGGTGAAAGGTAATCAATAAACAACTTACCCTTTAGATGGTCAAGTTCGTGTTGAATACAAATAGCCAAAAGCCCTTCAGCATCAAGCTCAAAGGCTTCACCTTCTTCGTTTAACGCTTTAACAGTAATCGCTTCTGCGCGTTCCACTTTCGCATAATTACCCGGAACCGAAAGGCAGCCTTCTTCGCTAATAGTACTGCCATCTTTACGGGTTATTTCAGGATTAATGAATACGCGGGGCTCGTTTTGATCTTCCGAGACGTCCATGACAACAACTTGAACGTGACGGTTGACTTGCGTTGCCGCTAAACCAATACCATTTTCGTCTTTCATGGTTTCAAACATGTCAGAAACAAGTTGTTTAATTTCGTCGTTCACTTCTTCTACCGGCTTTGCCACGGTACGAAGGCGTTCGTCTGGAAAACTTAATACGTCTAATATAGCCATGTGTCGCTTACTTAACCTTTTCGCTGTATAAATTCATATACGATCTAATAGCCAGCACACTTTACAGTGCCTGTTGAGTTACTATTCTAACGTATATCACGTCATTTGGTGCACTTTTTTAGTCAAACTCACTATTCTGAGTTATTAGTGCATATAACGTTATTGTCTGAAATTTCAACAGCAATGGGCAGCGAAAAAACTACAAATGTTTAATTCAAAAAAGCGATTACAACATGCCGCGTTAGGTATTCTAATTTTTATTATGCTGATAAGTGTGCCTGCCTCTGCCCGCCAAGTTAAGGCCGATGCGCCGCAGACCTATACGGTAAAAAAAGGGGATACCTTGTGGGACATTGCCTCTGTTTTTCTTGATGAGCCATGGGTGTGGCCGGAACTATGGCGAACCAACACCCAAATACAGAATCCACACCTTATTTATCCAGGCGATGTTATCAATTTAGCCTTTTTTAATGGTCAGCCAGTGATGTCTTTAAAAAGGGAAAAGCCGGTTATTGTCCTTAGTCCCGCTTCACGCAAAAGCGTGAAAGCTGTCCCTATCGATATTCTGCCTGCCTCCGCTATGCAGCCCTATATTCATCAACACCACGTGGTGGATGAGGACACCTATCAGACCTTGCCTTACGTATTAGGCAATCATCATGGAAATGTCCGCTTTGTCGACGATAATTTAATTCTTAGTTCTCTAACAAACGGTACTGAGGATCAGTTACAAGTGGTAAGAAAGCAATCTACTATCTATGCACCAGATGGAGAGGTACTTGGGGTACAGCTTACTCATATTGCTAATACAACACGGTTTTCTTCTGCACAAGATGGCGTAGATGTCCTAAGAATGACGCAATCTTTTCAAGAAGCGAAGCGGGGCGACAAACTCATTCCCTATATGCCCGATCGGATGCCAGATTTACATCTTCAAGCGGCTAAGCAACAACAGGGTGTAATTGTAGGCGACTTACACGATCACAATTTATTAGGGAAGTATGATGTGGTCATTGTTAACTTAGGTAACGCTGACGTGGCGCCCGGTATGGTCATGGGTGTTTACACGGCGGGCCCCGACATTATAGATGGAAAACGGCCACAGTATATTGATGAGCCAGGTGGTGCCGACGGTCTCAATCTCTTTTCAAAAAAATTGGCACAGCCAGCGCTAAAAGTTGGCGAAATCATTATTTTTAAAACTTTTAATAAGGCGAGCTACGGCCTTATATCGCGGGCAAGTGAAGGCATAACAAAGGGGTTTATTGTAGCTAAGCCCTAACAACACGCCCAGTGCCGCATAAAACCAGGAGCGGCAATGAACACCAAAAACTTGGCTCAATTAAACCAGCACCAAAAAGCATGGTTAATTCTTGCATCAGCGTTGAAAGTGGGGGCGGGTAAGTGGCTTGATGCCATAGACAAACTGCATCTTGACGCCATTGAAATCGTCAAAATGCACAGTGAAGGGAATCTACAAAATCCTAAATTGGCCGAGCTATGCCAACATATCAACCTTCGACTGGTGTTGCGAGCTGAGCAATGGTTGGCACAAAGTCACTCACACCATGTCGTCACCATAACTTGCGAACATTACCCTCGCTTATTGAAGCAATTAAAAAACCCTCCGCTTATCTTGTTCGTATTAGGTAATGTGACGCTGCTCAATGCACCTCAAATTGCGATTGTAGGCAGTCGTAATTCGAGTTTTCAAGGTAGAGACATTGCACAAGGGTTTGCCGAACAATTAGTTAACCATGGTGTGGTGGTCTCAAGTGGCCTTGCAACGGGTATTGATGCGTCCGCGCATAAAGGCGCGATGATTCAAAACGCGGGGACTATTGCTGTTATGGGAACTGGGCCTGATAAGGTTTACCCTAGAAAGAACTCGGCGCTTCACCAAGACATCATTAGCGCAAATGGTGCCTGTATTACAGAGTTTTTCCCAGGGGTAACCGCGAACCCTTGGCATTTCCCTCGGCGAAATAGAATTATTGCCGCGATGACACTGGGTACGTTGGTGGTTGAGGCGAAAATAAAGAGTGGCACCTTGATAACTGCGAATTTGGCCGCAGATATGGGGCGAGAAGTATTTGCAGTTCCGGGTAGTATATCCCATGCTTATTCTGAAGGTTGTCATTGGCTAATTCAGCAGGGCGCTAAACTGGTGACGCGTGTTGACGATATTTTCGACGAAATTGCAGTTCAACCTTATGCTGATTTAGGTAAGGGCAACAACATTAGCGAAAAAAGTGAAGTGAATAACTTGGCAACCGATAAATTATTAGATAGTGTGGATTACGACATCACCGCTATTGATGTAATAGCGCAGCGTTGCAGTATGCCTGTTCAGCAGGCTATGGCAGAATTATTAGAATATGAGTTGCGTGGTCTTGTAGCTGCTATCCCTGGTGGCTACGTTAAATTGAGGGGGAAATAACATGTTCGACATCCTCATGTATCTGTTTGAAAACTTCATTCACAGCGAAACTGAAATTCGTGTAGATCAGGACGAATTAACAGAAGAACTTGTGCGCGCGGGTTTTCATCACGATGAGATTTACAAAGCATTAGCGTGGTTGGAAAAGTTGGCTGCGTTACAAGAAACAGATATCAATCCTTATTTCTGTAAAGGGATTAGCACCAGCTTAAGTCGAATTTATACTCATGAAGAGCAAATGCGTCTTGATGTAGAGTGTAGAGGTTTCTTATTATTTCTAGAGCAGGTGGCGGTGTTGGATGCGTCAACCCGAGAAATGGTGATAGACAGAGTGATGGAAATAGACTCGACGGAATTTTGTCTAGAAGACCTTAAGTGGGTAGTGCTGATGGTGTTATTTAATGTGCCAGGAAAAGAAAAAGCCTACGCACAAATGGAAGATTTATTATTCGATGAACCCGATGGCGTGTTGCACTAATGTGCAACTCGTCACTGTAGTTACCTATGTCGAAAATCGATCATTCGCTGTTTTCTGCAGATGCTCACGCCCTTGAGCATAATTTTGGCCAGTGTCCGCAGTGCAATAAGCCGTTGGAAATAAAACACAGTAAGTCTGGCCCTTTTATCGGTTGTAGTGGGTATCCGCAATGCGAGTTCAGTAAACCCCTTCACGATAATCAAACCGCACTTTTAAAAACGCTAGAGGGTGTTCAGTGCCCTGAATGTTCGTCTGATTTGGCCATTAAAAAAGGTCGATTCGGTATGTTCATTGGCTGTACTCATTTTCCCTCGTGCCACTATATCTCTGCCATAAAGCAGAAAGAAGACACCCAGGTTACATGCCCTAAATGTGAAAAGGGGCAGTTAACTGCTCGCACAAACAAATATGGCAAACAATTTTTCGCGTGTAATCATTATCCCCAATGTCGATATGTGCTAAATTTCAAACCCATCGATGAAGCTTGCCCAAGCTGTGGTTGGTCTCTACTCATAGAGAAAAAGGGGCAAATATGTTGTCCTCAGCCCAGTTGTGGTTTCAAGAAAGAACACATTAGTTAACTTTAGAGACACGTTAGAATGACGAGTGAAAACCAGTATTCGGTAGCCAGCCAAGATCCTATGGTAGCGGCATTCGAAAACGGTATGTTATTGGTATATCCCACCGAAGCGGTAATGGGCATTGGTTGCGATCCTGACAGCGAATCTGCTGTGTTAGCGCTTCTAGAGATAAAACAGCGACCCATTGAAAAAGGCGTTATTCTCGTTGCAGCCAATTATTCCCAACTTTTACCCTATGTAAATGACAACGCAATTCGCCCTGATATGCGCACAGAGATTTTCTCTAGCTGGCCTGGACCAAATACGTGGTTGTTGCCCAAGTCGACATCAGCGCCAATGTGGTTAACCGGGAAGCACGATAAAATAGCGGTGAGGGTATCTAATCACCCAACAGTGCGCGCCATGTGTGAAACCTTAGGAAAGCCAGTTGTCTCCACAAGCGCTAACCTTACTGGCCAACCCCCAGCACGAACCCTCGATGAAGCAAAAACTATTTTTGCGGACAGCGTGTTGTATGTAGAGGGTAGTGTAGGGAAGAGCAGCAAACCAAGTACCATCAGAGATGGCGAAACTGGGGATATTATAAGAGCATGAGTGAAGCACTGACATTAGATGGCAAAAGCGCGAAAGACATTATTGAGCAAGTAAAGCACTACTTGTTAAGTCTACAAGACAATATTTGTCAGACGTTAGAGTTAGCCGATGGCAAAGGGCAATTTGTAGAAGACAGCTGGATAAGAGAAGAAGGTGGCGGTGGCCGTTCTCGTGTGATCAAAAACGGGGCGGTTATTGAACAAGGCGGTGTCAACTTTTCTCATGTTTTTGGCAGTCAAATGCCTGCGTCAGCAACGGCAAATAGACCTGAGCTGGCGGGGCGAAACTTCCAAGCCATGGGCGTGTCACTTGTCATTCATCCTCATAACCCTTACGTGCCCACTTCGCATGCCAATGTTCGTTTCTTCATTGCCGAAAAAGAAGGTGAAGCCCCCATCTGGTGGTTTGGTGGTGGGTTTGACCTCACGCCATTCTATCCGTTTAAAGAAGATGTTGTGCACTGGCACGATACCGCGAAAAAGCTTTGTGCGCCTTTCGGTGAAGAGGTTTATCAAACCTATAAAGACTGGTGCGATAAGTATTTCTATTTAAAACATAGAGATGAAACCCGAGGCGTAGGTGGTTTGTTTTTTGACGACCTAAACGAATGGGGGTTTGAAAAATCCTTTGCCTATATGCAGGCAGTAGGCAATGGTTATCTTGATGCTTATATCCCTATTGTCGAAAAACGAAAAGAAAACCAGTACTCAGCGCGAGAGCGGGATTTTCAGTTGTATCGCAGGGGGCGTTACGTCGAGTTTAATTTGGTGTTTGACAGAGGCACGTTGTTTGGCTTGCAAACGGGCGGAAGAACCGAATCTATTCTTATGTCAATGCCACCCCTAGCCAGATGGGAGTATTGTTATACCCCAGCACCAGGGAGTGCAGAAGCAAAGCTGACAGATTGGCTGAAACCAACAAACTGGTAGTAATTTGTGCCCTTCAAGAAGGGCGCATTTGATCTATATCAATCATGATGACAACGTAACGTCACTGGATTAGGCTATTTGCGCTGGATCAAAGGTTGATAAAATTAAACCTGTAAAGTGCGTGTATCTTCAACAACACACAAGAGACACACTATGCGCACAAAGACACTTTCAGCACTATGCCTTTCCGTTCTAATGGCTTCACCTGTCGCCCTAGCTCATCAACAAGGTGATTGGATTATTCGAGGCGGCCTTACCTCAGTTGCACCTGACGAAAGCGCATCTAATATCACCGCAGGCGGCAGTGACTTGGGGGTATCGCTCACCATCGATAACAATACCCAGCTAGGTTTAAATATCGCTTATTTCGTAACTGACAATATCAATATTGAATTATTGGCAGCTACACCATTTACTCACGATGTAAACTTCTCCCTACCCGATCCGCTAACAACAGGAAATAAACTTGGGGAAGTCACGCATTTACCCCCCACACTCACTGCTAACTATTACTTCAACAATCCTGATTCAGCATTCCAACCCTATATTGGGGCAGGTATAAACTACACCTTCATCTTTGACGAGGAATTTACTGACGCCAATAGCGATGCGGGTTTAAGTGATTTGTCTCTCGATAATTCATTTGGGTTATCAGCGCAGGTGGGGATGGACTACAACATAGATAAAAAATGGCATATTAATGCGTCGGTGCGGTTTATTGATATTGATACCGAAGCCTCTTTTAACGTGGGTGATGCAAAAGGTAGCGTAGACAGTATTGAAATAGACCCTTGGGTGTACACGGTTTCTGTGGGCTACACTTTTTAGCCTGACGCAAAAAACGGTAAACATACCGCAATAATCCATGCATACCGACAAGCGTGTCGGTATGCATTTTACTTCGTATTAATCATATGCTCGGCTAGCTGATCTAGGGCCTGTAACAGCGTTTGCGCAAGGGCAACATCACTTACTGTTGTCATCATTGCTTTGCGCATGCAGTACATCCATTGTTCTTTTAATGCTGGCGACACAGTAAAAGGTAGGTGGCGCGCGCGTAACCGAGGGTGGCCAAACTCTTGCTGATAAATATCGGGGCCCCCAAGCCACAAGCTTAAGTAAAGAAAGAACACATGGCGGATCCTGTCGAGTGGTTGAGGATGAATGGACAGTAGCTCGCTGGCATAAGTATCATTTTCCATCACGTCGTAAAACCTATTCGCCAATTCCCGAACCTTCTCTTCTCCACCTATGCGGTAATATGGTGTAGTCTCATCAATCTGTTTGTCACTTTTTTGTTTTGATTTAAAGAAATCGCGTATCGCCATGAAAAAATTCGCTGTATTTGGAAACCCTATTGCTCAGAGTTTATCACCAACTATTCATCAAATGTTTGCTCAGCAATGTAATGAAGACATCTCCTATGAAAAAATACTTGCCCCTGAAGAGGGGTTTGTAGAGGCAGCCACCCGTTTTTTAGCGCAGCCAGATGCTGTTGGGTGTAACGTCACCATGCCGTTTAAGCTAGATGCTTATCATTTAGCACAGGTGGATGATCAAGCGGCGAAAGATGCCAAAGCAGTAAATACATTAATGAACCATGAGGATGGAACCATAAAGGGGTTCAACACTGATGGCGTAGGCTTGGTGAATGATTTACTTAATAATGGCGTAGCCTTAAAAAATAAACGAGTATTGCTCATTGGCGCCGGTGGTGCAGCGAGAGGGGTGATTTCACCCTTGCTAGAGGCGGGCGTGGCATCTCTTATTATGACCAATAGAACAATCGCTCGGGCAGAGCAGGTAGCAAATGAAACCAACCACACTCGCTTGTCGGTTGTGTCACTTGATAATATCGCAAGTGTAAAACCCCACGTCATCATTAATTCCACAGCGGCAAGTTTGCACAATGAACTGCCTTGTCGCATGAACGCAAAAGTCTTAGAGGATTGTGAGGTGGTCTATGACATGGTTTACAAAAATTCTCCCACGTTGTTTATGCGGGAAGCAAAAGCGCTAGGCGTGAATCAGTGTTTCGATGGGCTAGGTATGTTAGTAGAGCAAGCTGCTAGCGCTTTTCAGATTTGGACCGGTAAAACACCACAGACAAAAACAGTCGTGTCTGAGCTACGTGCCATAGTGAGTTAAAAAGCGCCTCGAATCGGTGATACAGCGTAGTCACTTGAGGCAGATTACGCTGTATAAAAGAGAGGGGATTACACCAGTGACAAATACTCATTTTTGAGATTAACGTAATTCACGGCAGACTGTTTCAAAAAAGCCCGTTCAGACGCTTTTAGGGGACGCTTCTTCTGCATCGGGTTGCCCACATACAAATAACCGCTTTCTAATCGTTTATTTGGCGGCACCAGCGTACCCGCCCCTATAAACACATCGTCCTCTACCACTACACCATCCATTATTATTGCGCCCATACCCACTAGAATCCTATTCCCTAAGGTACAACCATGCAGCATACACTTGTGACCAACGGTAACATCATCACCAATGATTAATGGAAACCCATCAGGGTTTTGTGGTGACTTACGGGTGACGTGAAGTACGCTGCCGTCTTGTATATTTGAGCGTTGGCCAATTCTTATTTTATTTACATCACCGCGAGCTGCCACTAAGGGCCATATGCTGGCGTCGTCTTCTAATATAACGTCGCCTACTATTATCGATGACTCATCAACATAGCAGCCTGCACCAAGTTGCGGGTAAATAGAATGATAAGTACGTAGCGCCACTGTTATTGTCCTTTAAACCTTTATTTGTGGAAACGATGGTATACCTTTCTGCAAGTAGTACCAATACCCCCATTATTTTAGGCAACCGCCTCTAGAGAAGGTCGGTATCCATAAAAACTGTGAAAAGCAGTACGATATATATGCATAGTGAGGGTATTTTGAGCAAACAAAAGGAATATGACACTTTTTTGAAAATACTTGTTGACGTGAGCGCTCATTTCCCTAAAATGC
>CETY01098518.1_pt1 | contig 113437 bp, 110 predicted proteins | sample 361551 | NCBI WGS metagenome assembly CETY01 (sample SAMEA2623135, study PRJEB7988) | marine metagenome | biome: marine biome (ENVO:00000447); feature: deep chlorophyll maximum layer (ENVO:xxxxxxxx); material: "saline water (ENVO:00002010), including plankton (ENVO:xxxxxxxx)" | depth 45 m | reverse complement strand
AAGCTCCAGCAAAGAAAACAGCTGCAAAGAAAGCTCCAGCAAAGAAATCGCCTTTTGATAAAAAATTCTTGTCTGCGCAAAAGCAATCTCTTTTGCTTGAAAGAAGTAAGTATGTTAAATCCGCAGCATCTTTCAAAGCTGAAGCTGACTCTTTGATAGAAGGTCGGGAGCCTGGAGATGTTGACTTCGGAGAAGAGGGCGGCGAAGGTGATACTCTAGCTGTGGAACGGGAAAGAGACCTTGCTCTTAGCGCTCATGCTCAACAAGCAGTTGATGAAATTGATGCTGCACTAGAAAGACTAAAAAAAGGAACTTATGGAATTTGCATTGTCTCGGGTAAAAATATTCCAAAAGAAAGATTACGAGCAATACCTTGGGCCGCTGAAAGAGTCGAATATAAAGCCGGCGGAATGGGATTCAGGTAAAATCTTTTGAGGTTCTCTAACCACAAGTTGTAGCTTATTTATTATGAGCGTAATGCTATTTACAGAATAGAAAGTCAACAAATGCGCGGAAAAATTCAATTTTTCGTCCTACCGGCGTTTTTAGTTTTGCTGGTCGACCAAATAACAAAATCAATAGCGGTATCTGAGTTACACCCAAGCGAACCCATCAGACTATTTTGGACTCTGCAGTTGAATATCATAAGAAATCCTGGTGCTTCATTTTCTATAGGGAAAAACATAACTCCCCTGATAGCAGCGGTTGCTATTTTGGCTTCAATTGTTATCGGCTATTTGGGGCTTAAGGAAACTTCGCTGAAGCTTAAATCTTTGTACGGTGTAGTCCTCGGGGGTGTTTTAGGCAACGTCATGGATCGAATTTTTAGGAAAGGTGACGGCTTTCTTAGTGGAGAGGTTGTCGACTTCATTGATTTTCAATGGTGGCCAATCTTCAATTTTGCTGATATGGCTCTCGTCACTGGATTGCCACTTTTGCTCTATTTCCGATACCAAGATGAACGGAATTTACCGAATGGATGAGAATAAAATGCATTACCGCCTTTCGATCCATCATGATGGAGAAAGAGTGGACAGAGCCATAGCATTTTTTTCTGGCCTGAGTAGGTCGAAGGTCTCTGATTTGATCTCCAGAAAGGTTATTTTCCGAAATGGTATACCAGTTAAGAAAGGTTCTGAGCTAGCACGAGCGGGTGATGAGATAGTTATGCCTAACCCGTTGAGTGAAGTTACTCAAGAAATTGAGCCAGATCCGACAATAGAGTATGAAGTTGTTTATGAAGATAAATCGTTCATAATCATAAATAAGCCGTCAGGTCTAGTTGTGCACCCTGGCTCAGGCGTGCCCAGTGGGACATTGGTCAATGGGTTAGCAGCGCGATTCCCAGATTTGAAAACAATCGGTGATCCTTCTCGGTTGGGTTTAGTCCACAGACTAGATAAGGGAACTTCAGGATTGTTAATAGTTGCAAGGACTGAGAAAGCTTTGGCTAACTTGAAATCACAAATGAAAACGAGGAAAATCCGCCGACAATATTTCGCTATAGTCGCTGATCACATTGAATCTGACAAAGGGGTTGTTGACGCTCCGCTAGGCAGGGACCCCAGGAATCCTCTCAAAAGAGCAGTTATTCAAAGCGGGAAATACGCTCGAACTCACTACGAGGTAGAGAAAAGGGCTAGTGCGCCTTTCAAAGTTTCAATGTTGGTCTGCCAACTGGAGACTGGGAGAACACATCAAATCCGAGTTCATCTCTCGGCTATAGGGCACCCTGTGCTAGGTGATGAGTTATATGGGAGACGATCAGAATTCAATATAGAAAATCGTCTTTCCTTACACGCACAAATGATTACTTTCTCGCATCCTGAGACAGATACGGAGGTTGTAATGGAATCTCCATTGCCAATGAACCTCATGGAGTTAAAAGGGTCGTTTTCGTGACAGAAAATTTAGTAATTCCCGATTACGCTGGCGCCTGTTTAAGCAATATTACCCCTGCTCTTCTGGAACATGACGTCATCGGGTCAGGGTGGATTCCTGATAGCATTTTGAAAGCTGAAAAAGTTGTACTTGTTCTTGTCGACGGGCTTGGTTACGAGCAATTTCAAGCTTCAGGAAAGAAGGGATTATGTCCAAATTTAACAGCTATGGATTTGCAGAGAATAATCACTGTTGCTCCATCAACAACTGCTACGGCTCTAACGTCACTTACGACAGGTAGGCCACCCGGAGAGCACGGAATTGTCGGTTACAAGGTCAATGCAGGGAATAAGGTCCTCAATACACTTCGTTGGACAGCGGGGAGGGGGGGTGTAGCAGATGAGATAGACCCGAATTCTTTCCAACCAGTGCTCCCATTTCTAGGTAAAGGGGTTTCCGCTATCTCACCGGCCGAGTTCGCTAACAGCGCTTTTACCTCAGCGCACCTTCGCGGTGCAGATTATCAAGGTTATTACTTGCCGAGTAATATGCCCGAGTTAATATCGAATTCGCTGCGTAACAATAATCGCCTTGTTTATGCTTATTATGACGGGTTAGACAAAGTTGGCCATATTCATGGAGTCGGCCCTTATTTTGATGCAGAAATAGCTTTTATTGATTTTTTGGTTGGCACAATATTCCAGGCACTTCCCAGCAATACCGGATTAATCGTAACTGCCGATCACGGAATGGTGAATGTCGCCGATTCGATGATCTTAATCGATGATGGAATTATGGATCAAACAAGTTTTCTTTCCGGAGAAGCTAGATTTCTTTGGTTTCACACTGAAAGGGGATGTGAAGAGAGCTTCATATTTGATTTAGAGGATTTATATGGTGATTGCGCTTGGATAAGAAGTAGAGAGCAAATTCTAGACGAAGGGTGGTTTGGGAGGCAGGTTTCAAATGAAGCAAAGCAAAGACTAGGTGATGTTGCTTTGCTGGCTAGGGATCCTGTTGCTTTTGCGGAAAAAGGTAGGACTGGGCCCAAACTTGTCGGTCGTCATGGATCTTTGACTAAGGCTGAAATGTATGTGCCATTAATCACTATGTTCAAAGATTAAGCAACGATAATAGATGCTGTAGAGTATTGACATGGAACAAATACCTGAACATGTAAAGGCTGATGAAGCAGAAATAGTTGAGAAAGAAACTGATGTTAAAAAAACTGACGGAGAGTTCATAGAACAGCCAGCAAAGGTCATGAGAGTGGGCTCAATGTTGCGCCAACTTTTGGAAGAACTTAGAGAAGTCGAGTTGGATGAAGGTAGTCGCGATCGTATGAGAGATATATATGATACTTCCGTACAAGAACTTGGATCAGCCCTTTCGCCAGAATTGCAGAAGGAACTTGATCGAATAACTCTTCCTTTCGGAACAGATGAAATACCAAGTGAAGCAGAGCTTCGAGTCGCGCAGGCCCAACTTGTTGGGTGGCTTGAGGGGCTGATTCAAGGGATTCAGGCAACCCTCTTTGCTCAGCAAATGGCTGCCCAACAACAATTAGCTAATATGCGTGGTGGCGGGGAACTGCTTCCAGGTGTAGCCGCCGGAACAGACGATAAGGAAAGCCAGCAGGACCCTCAGGGGAGACCCGGAACTTACTTATAGTCATTGGCAAATTTAGTAATCTTGATGTAGACATAGGTGACTGCAAATGACAAATGTGTAGTTTGCTCCTAGCTAGGTAACCAAGGCCAAACATTATCAAGATATGACAAATTCGTTCACACATCTCCATGTTCATACCGAATACTCAATGTTGGATGGCGCATCCAGACTAGATGAAATCGTTAAAGCAGCAGTTCAAGATGATCAACCAGCGCTGGGAATCACAGATCACGGGAACATGTATGGAGTACTTCCTTTCTATCGTGCGTGCAAAAAAGAAGGAATAAAACCAATCATAGGGACTGAAGCTTATATGGCGTACGAGTCACGATTTGAACGGCCAAGGCGCGGGCGGGGGAAAGCCTCCGAATTTCCTGATTCAGGGGGCAATACTGATGAGGGGCGAAAGCTTTATTATCATTTGACTCTGCTTGCCGAGAATAATACGGGCTACAAGAACCTGATACAGATAGCAAGTCGTGCTTATATGGAAGGTTTCTATTATAAGCCAAGAGTTGACTGGGAAGTTTTGAATGATCATAGCGACGGGATTATAGCTACAACAGGTTGTTTAGGGGGGCAAGTTCTCCAGTCACTCCTTCGCGGCGATGAGGCAGAGGCATTAGCCAAGGCTGGGAGACTTCAAGAAATCTTCGGCAAAGATAATCTTTTCGTGGAACTTCAAGACCATGGAATCCCTGAGCAAAAACAAACAAATCCAGCGCTAATGAAAATCGCAAGTAAACTTAATGCACCTCTATTGGCAACTAATGATTGTCATTACACTCATCAACATGATCACATAGCGCATGATGCACTACTGTGTGTACAAACCGGTTCATTGATAAGTGACCCAAACCGTTTCAAATTTCATGGCGACCAGCATTATCTAAAAACCGCATCCGAAATGCGCTATCTCTTTAATTCCGTAGAGGTAGCATGCGACAATACACTTTGGATTGCAGAAAGAGCGGATGTTGAGATTGAGTTTGGGAATCCTCTACTTCCGGACTTTCCTTTACCGGATGGTTTCAGCAACGATGATGAATATCTTCAGTACCTCACTCTAGAGGGAGCGAGAGAAAGATGGGGAGAGAAACTCACTGAAGAAATATCGGACAGGTTAACTTATGAGCTAAGAGTAATGAGCGATATGGGATTTTCTGCTTATTTTCTTATTACTTGGGACTTAATCCGATACGCACGAGAACAAGGTATCCGTGTCGGTCCTGGAAGAGGCTCAGCAGCAGGAAGTGCAGTAGCTTATGCACTCAAAATCACAGATTTGGACCCGATTGAATACGATCTGCTTTTCGAGCGATTTCTTAACCCTTCAAGAATATCAATGCCTGATATTGATATGGACTTTGATTCCCGTTACAGAGACGCAATGATCAGCTACGTGGCCTCGAAATACGGACGGGACCATGTTGCTCAGATTATTACATTTTCTCAAATAAAAGGAAGAGCAGCGGTAAGAGACGCAGCAAGAGTATTAGACAAACCTTATATTGTTGGTGACCAAATTGCTAAAGCTATTCCTCCTCCGGTTATGGGAAGGGATACACCGTTATGGGCATGTCTGAGCAAAACTGAACCTTATCAAGATGGTTTCAAAGCAGCTGTTGATTTGCGTCAAATGTATGAAAATGACCCTGTCGTTAAAGAAGTAATTGACGTTGCCTTAGGCCTTGAAGGCTTGCGTCGACAGGACTCAATCCATGCAGCTGGAGTGGTTATTACCAAAGAGCCTTTGACTGAATATCTCCCTATTCAAAGGAAACCAGAAAAGGATAAGGATATTGAGGATGCACCAGTCGTCACTCAATATGAGATGCAATCTGTAGAGGATTTGGGTCTTCTTAAAATGGATTTTCTTGGCCTGAGGAACCTTGATGTTATCACTGACACGCTAGAGCTAATTTACGATACAACAGGCACACAGTTGGATATTGATAATCTACCATTGGACGATGGAAAGACTTTCAGTCTTCTCGCTGCCGGTGATTCCATAGGGGTATTTCAGTTAGAGTCTCCACCTATGCGAGCATTGATGAGGGCTCTGGCGCCCTCAAGCTTCGAAGATGTAGCTGCCTTAGTCGCTTTGTACCGACCGGGCCCAATGGCTGCGAATATGCATAATGATTATGCAGACCGAAAAAACAACCGGAAGCCTGTTGAATATTTTCATCCGGATGCTGAAGAACTTCTGCGGGATACATACGGCTTAATGATCTATCAAGAAAGTGTTATGAGGGTTGCCCAAAAGTTCGCAGGCTATACGCTTGCCCAAGCTGACAATTTGCGTAAGGCAATGGGTAAAAAGATCCGTGCTGCTATGGAAAAAGAGCGAGAACGATTCACAACTGGCATGCAAGAGATGGGCTATGAACTTAAATTAAGTGAAGATGTGTTTAAAGTGATTTCTCAATTTGCCGATTATGCATTTAACAAGAGCCATAGCTACGGGTATGGGCTAGTGGCGTATCAGACAGCATATTTAAAAGCTCATTATCCAGTGCAATATATGTCTGCTCTCATGACTAGCGTCAAGGGAAGAAAGAAAGAGGACTCTGCAATTTATTTAAATGAGTGCCGTCTCATGGGTCTTGATGTATCAGTTCCTGATGTTAATTCTGCTCAGATAAATTACCATCCGCTTATACCCGATGATAAAAAAAATCAAAGAATAGTATATGGACTTTCAGCAATCAGAAATGTCGGTGAGGGAATCGTTTCGCTACTCATCTCAGAACGAAATTTAGAGGGGCCTTTCTATGACTTCTATGACTTCTGCGAACGAGTTGATATACAAGTACTCAATCGGAGAGCAATCGAAGCCTTAATCAAGGCTGGGGCATTTGATTCGCTAGGCCACACTAGACAAGGTCTGCTCGCCAGCTACGAGCAAATCATCGAGCAGACTGTGTCGAGGCGGAGGGAAAAAGAAATGGGGGTCATGACACTATTTGAAGTAGCACCCGGGGATGAAGTTGAGGTGTTTAATGAGAAGATACAGATACCAACAATAGAGTTTGAAAAGCAACAAAAGTTAGCTTTTGAGAAGGAAATGCTTGGTCGATATATTTCGGATCATCCTCTTCGAGGGTATGAGGGGACTATAAGAAGAAAGTGTGATGCGACGAGTCTAGGTATAGGAACTTTGGATGAAGGCAAGATCGTAAAAGTCGGCGGAGTAATTACTGAGGTAATCAAGAAGCAGACACAAAGAGGGGATCTGATGGCAATTGTCTCTCTTGAGGACTTAGAGGGGGAGATAGAGGTTGTTGTCTTCACTAAAACTATGAATCAAGTTGGCCATAAACTTGCTACTGATCGTCCCGTAATAGTCACCGGAAGAATAGACCGAAGAGACGAAGCGAATACCAAAGTGATTTGTCTTGAAATTGATGAACTCAAGAGTGATGAAGATAGCAGGGTCACATCAATAGAAGTTAAAATACCTTCTACCGGAACAACAACTAAACATCTAGAGAATCTTTCATCTCTTTTGTCTGAACATGCCGGAAATTGTGACGTTTACGTGCATCTGGGGTCAAAGAGAATTTGGTTAGGTGCCGATGTCCGCGTCAATCCTGATAGCGGTCTTCTGGGGGAGCTTCGTGTATTATTTGGAGCCGATTGTCTCTCGCCTTAGAAACTGATTACTTTTAAGTTGCGCAAAATTGAAATACCGACTGAAATGGAATTGGGGTAGTTAAGAATCATACAGTTTGGGGCGGAAATGGGATTTGAAGTAGAAACGAAAGATTGTACTGCTGTTACAGATGCAGAACTAGGAGAGCTTGAAGCCTTGTCCTCTGATTCGCCACGCTCTTTCTCCATGGGTGTCCTTTCCAAACAAGCAGAAAAATGGGTTCTTTTAACAACTGCTAGAGAAAATGGAAAACTTCGGGCATATGTGTTTTGTACGCTCGAAAGGATAGGCGGAACTCCTGCAGTAATCATAGGATTAGGTGCAGTAATACGAAATAACAAGAGAAATACTACTTTAAAGGCTTTAATGTCTGAGCTTTACCACAGAGCTTTGATGGCTTTCCCCGATGAAGACGTAATCTTTGGAACGACAATTGTTGATCCAAGTGGCTTTGAAATTTTCAAGGATCTTACAGATGGTCTTCCAAAATCTTCCTATAGGCCATCTGGTGAGGAACGTGCCTGGGGCCGTCGGTTTGCTAAAAGACTTGGATTTTCTCAACTTGGATTCGACGATAGAAAATTTATTGCAGTGGGTGACGGTTCAAAGCCATGCATATTCGATCACGAGAGTCTAAAGCCCGAGAAGATAGATAAGGACATACAGGGTATGTTCGCTGATCTTGATGAAGATAGTGGTGATGCGATAGTCGCAGTTGCCTGGGCTATGGCGGAAAAACTTGAAAAACTCGGGTCCTAAACCACCATCTGAATCCCAAGTTGTAACTAACTTATTAGCCAAGCGGCGAATGGTACGTGATTTCACTAATCAACCATTGTTGCCAGAACAGGCACGAAGTCTTATAAAATTGGCAAGATTAGCGCCAAGAGCTGGAAATACGGAAGGAGTACGATATTCGCTCCTTGAGGATGAGAACGTAACCGCTTATTGGGATATAACTTTAAGTGGAAATAAAAGAGAAATCTTTCCATGGCCTGGTCTGCTTAATGCACCCACTTTAATTATCGTATGGGTTAGCCCAGAGAGTTACGTTCAACGATATGGGGAAAATGATAAGAAAAGTACTGGTCTAGGCAAGGGTGAAAGCGAGTGGACAACGCCGTATTGGTGGGTTGATGGGGGAATGGCTGCAATGTCTATTCTATTAGCTGCTGAGTCACAGAATTTAGGCTCACTATTTTTTGGTATTTTCGATCACGAAGCAAGGGTGAAGAGCGAATATGGAATTCCAGAGGAGTATAAGGCAATTGGAACGATAGCACTTGGTCACCCTGCGAAACAGCAGAGACCAAGTAAGTCGACCAAAAGAGACCGAGCGACTTTAGATGAACTAATATTTGACACTTAGAATGTGAAATTTACGTCTTTCCATTAGAAAGATATATTGTTAAATACTGAAGAGGTTGGAGCTAATTTGAAAATGTACCGAAAGGAGAGACGATGAGTAGTACTACCCAGATCCCGTTCGTCGATTACCTAATTCTTGATGACCCCCCTTATCTACAGGCTCAAGAGTGCAAAAGCTGTGGTGCACGATATTTTGATAGAAGGAACGCGTGTGCTAATTGTTTTGCAAACAATTTCCAGCCAGTTGCGGTTCAATCAGAAGGTGTAGTGACAAGTTTTAGTATTATCCAAATGGGTCCCAATCCGTACGTTTCTGCAATTGTTGATTGCGGCGGGACTAATGTTAAATGCACGATTATGAAGGTTGAACCTACCCCTGACCATGTAACTTTAGGAATGAGAGTGAAGCTAATGACATACTCAATGGGGGAAGATAATGAGGGTACGGAGGCTGTGGCTTTCGGCTTTGAACCAATTTAGATAGGGAGGAATACTAATGGGAACAGATGCAATTTGGATTATCGGATCGAATATGACGAAATTTGGCAAGCATCCTGATAAGGATGTAGTGGATCTAGCTGCAGAAGCAAGCCGTGATGCTCTTCAAGATGCAGATATCTCGTTGTCTGAAGTTGGCGTGCTTGGCGTAGGTAATTTAATGAACGCTAGCGCTGGAATTGGTCAACAATTACAAAAGCAGATTGGCCAGACTGGAATTCCGGTATTTAATGTTTCTAATGCATGTGCAACCGGTGCAACTGCTCTACGCGTTGCAATAATGGCTGTGAAAGCAGGAGAAACCGATGTCGGGATGGCAGTTGGGGTCGAGAAATTAGCCGGTGCAGGCTTGCTAGGACAACGAGGCCCTAAACCAGAGGCAGAGACTTGGCAACCAAATGGTCGCTTCGGAGCGCTCTCTTCAACGGAAGGCAGAATCGGTACAAGTATTATGCCAGGCGTGTTCGCTCAAGTAGGGATGGAATACGGGCATAAATATGGAGGAGCAAGTTTTGAACTCTTCGCTAAGATTTCTGAAAAGAATCATGCACACTCAACCCTTAATCCTTTAGCTGCCTACCAGAAGAGATTTACTCTAGAAGAAATAATGAATGACGTTATGATTGCTTACCCAAACACAAGGCCAATGTGCTCTGGTAATTGCGACGGAGCTGCTGCAATGATTGTTGTAAGTGACGAGAAGATGAAATCAATGCCCTCTGAAGTTCAGAGTAGGGCTGTAAAAGTATCAGCCTCAGTGTTAACTTCAGATCCATACGAAGATGGATGTCAAATACTGCCGGATGTGAATACATTAACTAAAAATGCGGCATCTCAAGCATACGAACAAGCTGGTGTTGGTCCCGAAGATCTAGATCTCGTCGAACTTCATGACTGTTTCGCAACTGCAGAACTTGTGCATTACGATAACTTAATGCTTTGCGAAGAGGGAGGCGCAGTTGATTTCTTCCAATCTGGAGCCCCGTGGCGTGATGGCACTAAGCCCGTAAATGTCTCCGGAGGTTTACAATCGAAAGGGCACCCAATCGCAGCGACTGGAATTGCTAACATTCATGAAATCGTTATGCATCTTCGTGGTGAAGCTGGCGATCGCCAAATTGAAGGGGCGAGAGTCGGGTTAGCTCATGTAATTGGTCTGGGATCAGCTTGTGGTATTCATATTCTTGAAAAGGTAGCTTAGTCACAATTCGTTCTTTGTACTCCTACGATCGTTAATAAACGAGCATCAGGGCTCGCATCATTAACGATAAACATGGAATAAAATCAATAATCATGACAAATGCGCGCAGTGGTGCTCACTACTGATGACAGATCATGGTTTTTGGTGTAATTATCCCTAGGCCAGAATTTCTGCTCGGAAAATTCGCCTAGTGAAGAAGAGGACCATTAGTTTTAGCCATATGGAACAGCGTGTAATCTAATTAGAAGCTAACTATCGGAGTTGAGATGAGCAATGTAAAAAAATTCTACATAAATGGCGAATGGGTAGAGCCCACTGGGTCGGATACCGTCGACGTTATTAACCCTGCAACTGAAGATGTAATTGGAACAATTGCTCTGGGTACGCATGAAGACGTTGATGCAGCTGTCATAGCAGCACAGAATGCATTTGAAACGTTCTCCCAAACAACAGTTGAAGAGCGGCTTGAACTTTTGAATAAAATAACCGAAATAATCGGAGCGAGGTCTGGGGATTTAGCCTCAGCGATAACTTCGGAAATGGGAGCCCCTAATGGTCTTGCTAAAGCAGCCCAAGCTGGAACTGGTCTATTTCATTTTGCTACCACAGCTGGTATTTTGGCAAATTTCCCTTTTGAAGAAGAATTAGGAACAAGTTTGATTGTAAAAGAACCTGTCGGAGTAGTGGGAATGATCACCCCATGGAACTGGCCGATAAACCAGATTGCGTGCAAGGTAGCTCCAGCTTTAGCAGCTGGTTGCACGATGGTTCTTAAGCCATCTGAGGTTGCCCCTCTAAATGCGATAATATTCGCTGAAATAATGGACGAAGCTGGAGTTCCAGCAGGCGTGTTTAATTTAGTGAATGGCGATGGGCCGACTGTAGGAGCGTACTTATCAAGTCACCCAGGCATTGACATGATGTCATTTACTGGTTCAACAAGAGCAGGAATTGAGGTAGCAAAAAATGCCGCAACCACCGTTAAGCGTGTAGCTCAGGAACTTGGAGGTAAATCTGCAAATATAATTCTTGATGACGCAAACCTCGAGGAAGCAGTAGGTCGCGATGCTTTCGGAATGTGCATGAATTCAGGGCAATCCTGTAATGCCGGAACAAGAATGCTCATTCCTAATTCAAAGATGGAAGAAGCAAAAGCAATTGCGAAAGCGTCTATGGAAGTAGTATCTGTAGGAGACCCCACAAGTGATGGAACTACTATCGGTCCTGTTGTTTCAGAAACGCAATGGAACAAAATACAAGGCTTAATTCAAGCAGGTATCGACGAAGGGGCAGAGTTGGTTTGCGGAGGCCTAGGAAGGCCCGAAGGGCTTGAAAAGGGTTATTATGTGAGGCCAACTCTGTTTGCAAATGTCACTAATGACATGCAGATAGCCCAACAAGAAATTTTTGGTCCAGTCCTAGTTCTAATAGGCTATGAAGACGACGATGAAGCAATCTCAATAGCTAACGACACAGTCTATGGATTAGCAGGATACATCTCTGGAAGTCACGAGCGAGCTGTACAAATAGCGCGACAAATCCGAACTGGAAACATGCATGTCAACGGAGCTGGCCCAGACTTCAATGCCCCATTTGGTGGTTACAAACAATCAGGCAATGGAAGAGAGTGGGGTACTCATGGCTTAGAAGAATTCATGGAGGTCAAAGCTATACTCGGAGGTCTTTCGGCCTGAGAGTTATATGAGTCAACTCCCAAAACTAAAACTATGGTTTGAAGGCTCGCGCCCAAAGACTATACCTGCAGCATTAGTTCCAGTTCTTGTAGGGACTGCATCAGTAGAAACTGGCCTAATCGCCTATAGATTTTTGCTTGCTCTAGCGGTAGCAATTGCCCTCCAGGTCGGAGTTAATTATGCAAATGATTACTCCGATGGAATTCGGGGAACCGACCAAGATCGGGTAGGCCCAAGACGACTTGTGGGGTCCGGGCTCATCAATGCTAAACATGTAAAGTTAGCCGCTGGAATATCATTTTTAATAGCTGCTATCGCAGGACTTGTGCTCGCAATTGTGACAACTCTGGTGTTAATCCTTATTGGGTGCTTAGCGATCATAGCTGCATGGTTCTATACAGGAGGGTCAAAACCATACGGGTATTCAGGGTACGGAGAGATTTCAGTTTTTATTTTCTTTGGGTTGATAGCGACTGTGGGGTCTTCTTATGTTCAAAGCCAAACTATCGAATCAATCTCTATCCTATGCAGCGTACCGGTAGGTTTTTTAGCGTCAGCGCTCTTGGTAGTTAACAATTTCAGGGATATTGAAACAGACTCAGAGACGGGCAAACGAACATTTGCAGTTCGACTCGGTAAAGCAAAAACTCAAATGTTCTTCGCGCTTTTACTCCTAGGATCTCTAGGGATGTATGTGTTGATAGCCGTGTTTTATACCTACCTTGTACTCATAACGCTTATAGTCACCCCCGTAATTCTAAAATTAATTTACGATATGTACTCTAAAGAGAGTGCTCAAGACCTTATAAACATTCTTGAGAATACAGCAAAGCTTCATTTGTTGGCTGGAATTTTGCTCTCAATTGGCCTGGCAACTGGGCTTTGAACTACGAAATTTGATGAATTTCAAGACGATTTCCTGCGGGGTCATGAAGAAAAGACTGAAGTGAGGAACCTATTGATTTCGGGGAAGTTACGGTTACCCCCGCATCAGCAAGTAGATCGAATGTTTCTTTAATGTCCTTTACTAGTAGCGCAAGGTGTTGCCCATTGTCTGCAGGGACTTTTGCTTCCTGTATGTGGATTTGTCTGCCGTCATTGGCCTGAAGCCAAGCCCCCGGTCTGTCATTAGGCTTAGCAACTTCTCGGAGGCCAAAATACCTGGAATAAAAATCAACAGCATCTTCTACGTTGTTGACGTTTATAGCAATATGGTGAATCCCCAACGCCATCAATCCCTAGGCCTTTTCACCTGTAAACAACTGGGCTGAACCCGGGGCAAACAGTTTCCGTTCAACTTGCTTAAATCCCGCTCTTTCGATCATGGCCACTATCTCCTGATACGGCGGCAGGTAAGAAACAGACTTCGGAAGATAAGAGTATGCGGACTTATCAGATAAAAGAGCTCCGACTTTTGGAACTATTCGGTCAAAGTAAATGTGGTGACCCCAGTTTAAGAATCTGTTCTCGGGCTCGGCCACATCAAGAAAGCCAATTCTGCCACCTGCTTTGAGCACTCGAGAAACTTCAGCGAAAAATGGTTCTAGTTCAGTGAGGTTTCTCAAGGCAAAACCACATGTCGCGCCATCAATTGAAGATTCCTTGATCGGTAAATTAAGGACATCAGATTGTGAAAGTGGAGAAGAAGATCGACCTGCCTCCAACATCCCCATTGAGAAATCAAATCCAAGTGGGACCATTTTTGCTTTTTTAAGCTCGGAGCAGAAATCTCCAGTGCCACACGCCAGATCAATGACGACTGACCCCTCTTTGAGCCTGAGAGCTTTGACAGTTTTTTTACGCCAACGTACATCTAGCCGAAAAGTCATGATCCTATTAACAAAGTCATATTTTGGAGCTATGCGGTCAAACATGCCCTGAATTTTCTCCGCTTTTTCAGTTCCAGTTGGTAGGGCCGGATCTAAATCCATATACCTATCGTACTAAGATATGTAAGACTAAGCACGGTTTTGGTATGCCCTATTTGTAGAAAAGTGTGTAAATCCAATCTCTTCATAAATTCGAATTGCCGGCGTATTATCTGATTCAACATAAAGCATCCCTAAATCCGCCCCTACGCTCATGAGATAGTTTAGTCCAGCAATAGTGAGCGGTTTACCGTAACCCCTTCCGTGGAAGTTGGGGTCTATAGCAATAGCGTAAATTTCACCTAACACCAGACTTTCTTCGCGATGCACTTTAGTCCAACAAAACCCAGCGAGACTATTATCAATTTCAAACAGGAGAAAACCTTTACTATCAAACCAATCCTCAAGAAGAATCTTTTCTAGCTGTTCAGGAGTAAGTCTGCCTTGCTCAGGATGCCAAGAAAATGCGCGTGAGTTCACTGCAAGAAATGCGTTATTGTCAGCACCTGGAATAAAGGGTCTGGTAAAAGTTGCCTTCCCAAGAGGAGGAAATGAACAACGCATCTGCCAAAGGTCGCGGTAATTAACAAAACTAATGTTTGCCATCAGTTCATCATCGTGTGGCTGAGAATCTTCTAGCCAAATTTGAACAGAAGAATTCTTGTCAAATGAACTTTGTCTTAGGACTCTATCTAATTGATCAGGTAATAGGTCACGGTTAAACCCTCTTGGGACAGTCAGAGAGAGGTCAAAGCCCGAGGGAGTATCATGGGAAACAAGAATATTCATATCTCTAAGTTAATACCCACAACCCTACTATGTTGTGAACATGGGTAAACCACGGACTGCTGTAGGAAGATGTTTAAGAACCCACGAAGAATTGAAATCTACTTTTCCTGATGCTAGATGCGAACTGGATTTTGAAAGCCCATTTCAGTTATTAGTAGCGACAATACTTTCAGCTCAAGCCACGGATAAATCCGTCAATAAAGCTACTCCGAAATTATTCAAAATCTATGACACTCCCGAGCGGCTAGCTGTTGCAGAAATTCCAGAAATTGAAAAGCTAATCAAATCTATTGGTCTCTTTCGGTCAAAAGCTAAAAATTTAAAAGGAATGGCAAGAAAGTTAATAGTCGACTTTGATAGTCAGGTCCCTAACGGTATGGATGATTTAGTCAGCCTTCCAGGTGTAGGAAGAAAAACCGCCAATGTGGTTCGAAGTGTCGCTTTGGGCTTACCGGGACTTCCAGTTGATACTCATGTAACTCGGATAGTTCAACGTATGGGGATTACTGGAGAAAGTGACCCAGTCAAAATTGAAAGAGTGGTAGGGGAGATGTTGCCTTCTGACGCTCAAGGTGAATTTAGCCTCAGGGTTATATTGCACGGAAGGCAAGTATGTTTTGCCCGAAATCCTAATTGTACGGAATGTATCTTGAATTATTTTTGTCCGAATGCATTTAAAGTCTAAGTTCGCTGGTTGCGCGTCTTAATCTTCGTGTAGCTGCAATTAGGGACCTCTCTACTTCAAATAATTCATGAGAACTAGTTTCCAGGCCTATCATTTCCAAGGATTTAGCGGTATTTGTAACCCTGCTGATAAGGTCATCAATCTGGAAATCAATGGACGATAGCTCAGCTATGCTTTGCTGTTTGATCAATTTATCACTAGACATATTAACTTCTTAACCTAAATTCCGCCACAAGTCACTTTGTAGGGGTATACCGTGTAAGTGTGCTTAAACGTATCGACCTCAGGCTAGAAGATATAGATCTAATTAGTTCAGCTCAAAGTGCGGTTTCATTAGGTAATGCTGAGGTAGAAGGGACTGTATCAAACATTATTAACGATGTGAAGGCTCGCGGAGATGAGGCATTAAGGTTCTATTCCGAAAAGTTTGATGGCTATGTTTCGGAGTCATTCAAGGTTGATGAAGCAGAGATTGATAAGGCATTTGATGTTTGTACTAAAGAATTAGTTGAAGCACTGGAAACAGCTGCCTCACGAATCAAGGAATTTCACGAAACTCAATTACAAGCCAATAAGTCTTTTATCAAAGATGGTATTGAAGTCGGCACCATGCACCGGCCTGTCACTCGAGCAGGGTGTTACGTTCCTGGAGGAAGGGCTTCATATCCATCTACAGTTCTGATGACAGTAATTCCTGCGGTCGTGGCAGGAGTGCAGAATGTCATTATCTGCAGTCCTATTGGAGAAGGGAATAAAATTGATCCCTCAGTATTAGTAGCAGCGCGAATTGCAGGAGCTAGCTCTATTTACGCAATAGGAGGAGCTCAAGCAATAGCAGCTATGGCATACGGCTCTGAGGAATTAGAGCCGGTGGACGTAATAGTCGGCCCCGGGAATATCTATGTAGCGACTGCGCAAAGAATGGTCTCTCAGGACGTTGGTATAGCGGCAGCTTTTGCAGGTCCTTCAGAAATAGTTGTAATAGCTGACGGCACAGCAAATCCCTTATTTGCTGCAATCGACCTGATAGTTCAAGCTGAACATGGTCCTGATGGGCAATCATGGCTGATTTGCTCGGAAGGCGAAATTCTAGAGGCAATCCTTAAAGAAGTTGAAGGCTTGGTACTACGGTCACAAAGACGGGAAGAAATTATGTCCACATTTGAGGCAGGCGGTTTTGCCGTGCTTGTCAAGGACTTGCCTCAAGCTTTTGATGTAGCAAATCAAGTTGCTCCCGAGCACCTTCAGTTAATGGTTCAGAATCCTGAATCTTATTTATCTCTTGTCCAGAATGCGGGAGCAGTGTTTCTCGGAAATATGGCTCCCGCTTCAGTAGGTGATTATTTTGCTGGACCATCGCACGTTTTGCCGACTGACGGTAGCGCTCGTTTCGCAAGTGCTTTAACTGTAACCGATTTTATAAAAGATATTCACGTAGTATCTTTAGGCGAAGATGCTCTAAAGCAAGCGGCTAAAACTATAATGGCTATCGCTGATGTTGAAGGATTAGAAGCGCACTCAGAATCTATACGTTTGAGAATCAAGGAAATGAAATGATCTGGCCCGACATTAGGGAAGACTTAAAGTTGTTTGACGGTTATCACTCTCCACAACTTGATGTAAATATTCGGCTCAATACAAATGAAAGCCCCTTACCACCGCCTGAGCCTTGGATAAAAGAACTTCAGCATGTGGTATCACGCATTGAATGGAATCGTTACCCTGACAGGCATGCAGAAGAATTGAATTCCCAATTAGCTACTTATCATAATGTTGATGGAAGTAACATCGTATGTGCTAACGGGTCAAATGAAGTTATCCAATCGGTTCTTCTTGCATTCGGGGGCAATGACCGATCTATGATGCTTTTTGAACCGACCTACGCTCTGCACTCTCATATAGGTAAAGTGACGGGCACCAATGTCATTGCCTTGGATAGAAATGATTCGTTCCTGTTCGGAGAAGAGGATTTGCAAAAGGTTATCGATGGAAAGCCAAACATGGTATTTCTCTGCTCGCCAAATAACCCTACTGGAATCATCGAATCGAAAGAGATGGTAACAGCCCTATTAGACAGCTGCTCTAAAACAGGAACACTTCTCCTCGTAGACGAAGCATACGGCGAGTTCTCAGACTGGTCGGCAATAGAACTAGTTGAAGATAACGCACCAATAGTCGTTACAAGAACTTTTTCAAAAGCTCATGGATTTGCCGCTGGGCGACTCGGCTATGCTGTGGGAGCTAAAAGAATCGTAGATGGATTGAAAGAGGTCCTACTCCCATACCACTTAGATTCATTTAAACAGATAGCAGGTATTACCGCTTTGAAGTACCAAGATGAGATGATGCAAAGAGTGCAGTATTTAAAATCTCAAAGAGACCAAGTTTCAAAGGAACTTAGAAGTCTTCCTTTTAGTGTTTGGGAAAGCGGAGCAAATTTTATCTTATTTAAAGTTGAAGAAGGCCTTAACCTAACAGGTCGTCAACTTTGGGAAGCGCTTGCAGATAGTTCCGTTCTTGTCAGAGATTGCTCAAATTGGCCAAAATTATCAGATTGTTTACGGGTTACAATAGGAACAGAAAAGGAAAATAAATCGTTTATTGACTCACTAAAGGCGATAATAGGGTAATGAAGAAAAGATTGGCGACATATAAACGTGAAACAAAAGAAACTGTGATTGATGTTTCCTTGTGTCTAGATGGGGACGGGTCGACAAATATTGATACCGGAATTCCTTTTTTTGATCACATGCTTGATCAATTAGGACGACATGGGAATTTTGATCTTGACGTTAAAGCGAAAGGGGATCTTGAGATAGATGCCCACCACACTGTGGAGGATGTGGGTATAGCTTTAGGAAAATGTTACCGGGAAGCAGTAGGCGATAAAATCGGCGTTAATCGTTTTGCAAATGCATCTTGCCCACTTGACGAAGCTCTAGTTGAAGTCTCCTTGGACCTATCTGGAAGGCCGTTTCATTATTATGAGATTGAACCACCCGGTCAGAAAATTCTAAGTGACCCTCCATTTGATCCGCAACTTATTGAAGAATTCTGGAGAGCTTTTGTCATGACGAGCGAAATAACAGCACATCAAGTCCTAGTGCGAGGTAAAAATACACATCATATTATTGAATCGTTATTTAAAAGCACTGCGAGAGCTCTTGGAGAAGCAACCAGAGTCAAGGGGGATAGCCTACCTTCGACTAAAGGCGTATTGTAAATGGCCAAAATCGCTGTTCTCGATTACGGAATTGGGAATTTACGATCAGCGCAAAAGGCATTTGAAAGATCTGGAGCAGATGCCTACTTAACTGCTGATGAAGAACTAGTTTTGGCTTCAGATGGTGTCGTACTTCCTGGTGTGGGTAATTTTGGGAACTGCGCTACTGCACTTACTGATTCTGGTGTAAGAGAAATAGCTTTTGCGGCAGTGGAAAATAAAATTCCCTTTCTTGGTATCTGCGTTGGAATGCAACTTCTCTTTGATTCATCAGAAGAATCCCCAGAAGCTAAAGGCTTGGGGCTCATCAGCGGGAAAGTGAAATTGCTAGTCGAGGCTCCAAAGGTACCTCAAATGCAATGGAATCAAATAAATTTAACTAATTCTTCGCCTCTACTGGAAGGACTGGAAGGCGAATGGTTCTATTTCGTGCACTCATACGCATTAGGCCAAACAGAAGAACAAAACATAGCGATAGCGACATGTGACTACCGATCACCTGTAATCGCTGCCGTTCAAAAGGAATTAGTCTTTGGAACTCAATTCCACCCAGAGAAATCAGGCAAAGCAGGTCGATTACTTCTCAGAAATTTCATTTCTATTTGCGAAAATTTAATATGAGCTTCATCGTTTATCCAGCTATTGACCTGATTGATGGAAAATGTGTTCGCCTGTACCAAGGAGATTACTCGAAAGAAACAATTTATGAGAATGACCCAGTTGCGCAGGCACTAGAATTTGAAGCTCAAGGAGCTGAATGGGTTCACTTAGTCGACCTTGATGCAGCCAGAACTGGGTCTCTTAAAAATACTTCTGTGATCCAACAGATTTGTGGTGAGCTAAAAATACCTATTCAAGTAGGTGGGGGTATACGGACATCAGAGACCGCAAAAATGTTATTTGAAATGGGAGTTGAAAGAACTGTTATTGGTACGGCAGCCGTTGAGGATCCTGAGTTAGTATCAACCATTGCAAACGCCGGCCATCGGGTAGCTGTCGGTGTCGATGGTAAAGACGGATATGTAGCTACTCGCGGATGGAAAGTGACTACGGAACTTAAAGTAGCTGAGCTTCTTAAAAGACTTGAATCAAGTGGTGCTGAAGTTGGGATAGTGACCGAAATACAGAGAGATGGTACTTTGCAAGGTTCAGATTTGAAAGGCCTCACAAGCGTCCTATCACAGGTCAATATGCCCGTAATAGCCTCAGGTGGTTTAGGCTCAGTGCAAGACCTTCATCATCTATTAGAATTAGAAGTAAAGGGTTCACAATTAGCTGGAGTGATAACTGGGAAAGCCTTATATGAGAGGCATTTGATACTTGGAGACTTAATCTCTGAAGTTAAGAAATTTTATAGCAAGGGCGCAAAGGATGACTAACGTGCGAATTATTCCATGCCTTGATGTGGCAGATGGAAGGGTAGTCAAAGGGACCAACTTTCTCGACCTCAAAGACGCTGGTGATCCAGTCGAGCTCGCCTCGAAATATGACCAAGAGGGGGCCGACGAAATTGTATTCTTAGATATAACCGCATCATCAGACAAACGAAAGATAGTATTTGATCTGGTTCGTCGATGTGCAGAGGAGGTTTTCATCCCGTTCACAATCGGTGGAGGAATCCGTAGCGTTGGTGATGCAAGAAAGCTTTTGCGCGAAGGGGCAGAAAAGGTTTCAGTAAACACTGCTGCCGTCAAAAGACCAAAATTAATTTCTGAAATAGCATCAGAATTTGGAAATCAGTCAGTTGTGTTAGCAATTGATGCAAAAAAATCCAATGCACATGAATGCAAATCTGGTTACGAGGTTTATGTAAACGGTGGGAGAACATCAACTGGCTTAGATGTAGTTAGCTGGGCCCAAAGGGGTGAAGAATTGGGGGCTGGAGAGATTCTGCTCACTTCTATGGGGCGCGATGGGACTAAAGATGGATTCGATTGTGTATTGACATCGTCTGTTTCACGATCTACTAGCCTCCCGATAATCGCAAGTGGAGGGGTTGGGGAATTAGAACATTTCTTGCAAGGGGCATTGGAAGGAAGAGCAGATGCATTGTTAGCTGCGAGCGTCTTTCACTATGGCGAATTAACTATCAAAGAAGTTAAAGACTATCTTGCAGGATGCGGAATTTCAGTGAGACCTGCGTAGGGATCTAAAAGGTTTTCGCCTAAGTCGTTACTTGTCTTAGATCAAGATAACTTGAGAACGTGACGGAAAAGAAAGAAACTACAAAAAAATCAAATTCGACTAAAAGCACCTCTGGGACAACGCCAAATCCAAAGAAGACTAAACAAGATGTTCCTTCGCCTTCTGAGAGACTTCCAGTGAAGATGTTAAATGACAGAATACTCGTGGTGATGCCAGGAGAAGACGGGGAAAGACGTTCATCTGGAGGAATTCTTATACCAGCAACAGCACAAGTCTCCCGAAGACTAGCCTGGGCTGAAGTTAAAGCAACCGGGCCAAATGTAAGGACAATGGAAATAGGAGATCAAGTTTTGTTTAACCCTGACGATAGATACGAAGTCGAAGTCAGAGGAAGCGACTACATAATTCTTAGGGAAAGAGACGTTCATGCTGTGGCAGCTGAACGTCTTGATCAGGGATCAACAGGGCTGTACCTCTAGAATGCAATCAACGCTCGAACAATTCATTGAGCATTCAAAGGAACATACTGTAATACCTGTCTGGAGAGAGCTAGTTGCTGACTTAGTAACCCCTGTGTCAGCTTTTGAAAGAATTGTAGGCAACAACTCTGGATTCCTTCTTGAGTCAGTCGAACATGGAGAAAGATGGAGCCGTTGGTCATTCATTGGAAGAAACCCACTTCTAACGATCAAGAAAATAAACAGTGAACTTGTAATCGAAGGTGATAACCCCCTTGAGTTTCAAAATGATGGACAAATTCTTGAATTTATTAGAACACTGCAACAGAAGCTATCAGCACCACTGATTGACAACTTTCCTCCGATGTTTAGTGGCCTGCTCGGCTACCTCGGCTACGACACTATCAGAGAGATTGAGGATCTACCCACGCCTGCAATTGATGATCTTCTAGTGCCGGATGCGATATTATCTGTCATCGGAGAAGTAGTAGCCTTTGATCACTGGAGTCAAAGAGTTTTTTTAATTGTAAACACCATTATTGATCCAGTAAGCACAAAATCTGAAATCACAGACTCATATAATCAAGCAAAATCCCGCTTAAATTCGTTGATGCTTGACGGAGCAAAACCATTATCTGAGCCCTTGTTGGACCCACCTCAATTAGACGAAGATTTAAAAAACATTTCTAAAACTATGTCAAGAGATGAGTACTGCGAGATTGTAGAACAAGCTAAAGATTACATCGTTAAAGGTGATATTTTTCAAGTGGTGCTTTCGCAACGATTTAACTTTGATCTCGATGCTAACCATTTCGATGTGTACAGAGTCCTGCGGCAAATTAATCCAAGTCCATATATGTTTTTCGTAAAAAATGCAGAAGTTACCCTTGTCGGCTGTTCCCCTGAGCCGTTAATCCAATTAAGAGACGAAACGGTAATAAGTCGCCCCATAGCTGGGACAAGAAAACGTGGATCTTCACAAGCTGAGGATCAAGCCCTGGCGGATAGCCTTAGGGAAGACCCGAAGGAATTAGCGGAACATATTATGCTAGTTGATCTCGCTAGAAATGATCTAGGTAGAATCTGCGAGTATGGAACACTTCAAGTTGATGAGCTGAAGACCTTGGAGCGTTACAGTCATGTAATGCACTTGACATCCCAAGTTTCAGGCAAGCTAGGAAATACCTACGAACCGATTGATGTCATAAAGGCCGCTTTTCCTGCAGGTACAGTTTCTGGTGCGCCTAAGGTCCGTGCAATGCAAATAATTGATGAACTGGAAAAGAGTAAGCGGGGTCCATACGCCGGAATTGTTGGATATCTGGACTTCAATGGGAACTTAGATAATGCCATAGCAATTAGGACGATGGTTATTACTCCTCAAGGAGCTTCAGTTCAAGCCGGTGCTGGTATCGTCGCAGATAGTGACCCAATTGCCGAATATAATGAATGCTGGGAAAAAGCCAAAGCACTTATATCCGCAGTTAAGCCTGCAGAAGAGATGACACGAGTCCGAAATAATGGAAGCTATTAAAAAAGTCTTACAAAGCTATGAAGAGGAGACAGTTGCGTTCGGATTAGAAAGAGATGTAATCCGAGTTGTAGGGCCTGAGGCCGGGAAATATCTTCAAGGTCAACTCACACAAGATATTTTTACAATGAAAAAAAATGAATCACTCTGGTCATTCCTCCTTAATCCTGATGGGAAAGTTAACTCATGGCTAAGGGTTACCATGGTTAATGAGGACCATTTTCTCCTTGATGTCGATCAAGCATTCGGACAAGGGGTACTTTCAAGACTCCTTCGGTTTAAAATAAGAACTGACTGCGAGCTTTCTCTTGAAAAATGGGATTGGGTTTCAGTTTGGGGAAGAAACGCATACTCCTTTTCTGAAAAGTCAGGTTCGCAGCAAATTTCAACTCAATCACCATGGTCGCTCTGCGATAGCTTTGATTTGATCGGGCCGAATGCCAGACTGATCTTTCAAGAATTTCCGGAATCGCAACGATCTTATGATTTTATGAGGATACTTAATTGCGTTCCAAGAATGGGCTCAGAATTGCATGAGAAGATCATTCCAGCCGAAACCGGATTAATTGAATTAAGCGTTTCATTTACGAAAGGTTGCTACACCGGTCAAGAACTTGTTGCAAGAATTGACAGTAGGGGTAATAACACCCCCCGTAACCTTTTGTTAATTGCATCTAATCACAATTTTTCAATAGGAAATCAAGTAGAAGTAAATGAGAAATTGGCAGGAGCAATTACCTCAGTTGCTAAAGAAGGTGACTTAACAGTAGGGCTAGCATACCTATCTCGAAATGTAACGTCACCTACGGTTGGGAAAATAGAAGGAAAAGAAGTATTCGTAAATTCGCCAAAAGACTTTCTAGGCTGAAGAAGGTCATAGAAGCGATGACGAAAGAAACCTATCTAGATTCGATACTCGCCTACCACAGAGAAAGAGCAAAAAAAGATTCAAGGTCGCTTACCAAACTATTGAACGAGCTTCCTAAAAGAACAGATAATGTTATTAGCTTTAAAGATCAAATTAGAAAACAAAATGGTCTATCAATAATTGCGGAAATCAAAAGAAAGTCGCCATCGAAAGGATTACTCAAAGGTGATTTGGATGCGGTTGAATTAGCACAAATCTATGCGAGCGGAGGCGCAGCATGCATTTCGGTTTTAACAGACTCTGAACACTTTGGTGGTTCGCAACAAGACCTGATTGATGTTAGGCGAACAGTGAAGATACCGATATTGCGTAAGGATTTCACCGTTGACCTACGCGATATCTTTGATGCAAAAATAATGGGAGCGAGTTGCGTGTTGTTGATCGTTGCTGCTTTAGGTAGAGAACAACTGGCTGAATACATAGAATTCTGTGGTCATTTAGGTTTAGATTCGCTAGTGGAAGCACATGATGAAGCTGAGGTAGAGATGGCGCTTCAAGCTGGAGCGAAGATGATAGGGGTAAATCAGCGAGACCTGAGAAGCTTTGATGTCGACCAAACTAGGGCATTGCGTGTAGTCGCAGAAATACCAGACGAAATAGTCAAGATAGCTGAGAGTGGAATTAAGGCGCTCTCTGATGCTACGCCCCTCAAATCAGCAGGTTTCGATGCTGTTTTAATAGGGGAGGCATTAGTGAAGTCAGAAAACCCAAAAAATCTAATTACAGAACTTCGTAATCTCTGAATCCGAAACCTTTCCACAAGTCCTAATTTCCGATAACGTCAAATTATGTTCGTTAAAATTTGTGGGATAACTAATGAAGAAGACGCACTGCTGTCAATCGCAGTGGGAGCAGACGCTCTAGGGTTCAACTTCGTCAACGGGTCAAAACGCAAAGTAGCAGTGCAACGAGCTTTAGACATTGCCCGAAGATTACCCCCTGATGTACTCACCGTAGGAATTTTCCAGAATGAATTGCCGGAAAGAGTCATTGAAATAACCAATGAAGCAGGTCTCATGGCAGCGCAATTGCACGGTGTTGAACCGGCCGAACACGTAATAAGAATAAAGCAAGAAGTACGCACTGTTTTTAAAGCAGTATCAGCAGGTTCTCAAGCATTCTACAACGCAAGAGATTTCGGTGCGGATGCTGTTTTAGTTGACTCCGAAACTCCTGGCGAAGGTGAAATTTTTGATTGGCAAATGGCAGAAAATGCTCCCGAAGGAGTTCCATTGATTCTTGCAGGTGGCCTAACGCCTCAAAATGTTGCTGAAGGAATCCGAAAGGTAAGGCCTTGGGGTGTTGATGTAGCGTCCGGAGTCGAGCGAAGAGCAGGAGTAAAGGACCCAATTCTGGTTAGAGATTTCATCAAAGAGGCAAAGAAAACTAGTCATAGCCAACAAGGTATCGGTAATAATGGGAGTAATACAGACGAACCCTATGATTGGAAAGAGGACCCAACATGGCAATGATGGATCCTACCGGTGACGGCAGATTTGGTAACTTTGGTGGGATGTTTGTTCCGGAAACATTAATTCCTGCATGTCAAGAACTTGAAAAAGCTTTCAGGGAAGCATGGGGCTCAGCAGGTTTCAGAGAAGAACTCAGTGCACTTCTCAAAGACTACGCAGGGCGACCGTCTCCAATAACGATATGTGAAAGGTTATCTGAGGAACTCGGTTACAGAATACTCCTTAAGCGCGAGGATTTGAATCACACAGGCTCTCATAAAATTAATAACGTCCTTGGCCAAGCTCTCTTAGCCAAACGAATGGGGAAAACTAGATTGGTTGCAGAAACAGGAGCTGGGCAACATGGCGTCGCAACAGCAACTGCAGCTGCTTTATTTGGGATGGATTGCGTCGTTTATATGGGTGAAGTAGATATTGAAAGGCAAAAACTAAATGTATTCAGAATGCATTTACTGGGAGCTGATGTTCGGCCGGCCTTATCTGGGAGTAGAACTCTAAAAGACGCCATAAACGAAGCTATGAGAGATTGGGTGGCCACCGTAGAGGATTCCCACTATTGCCTTGGTTCAGCAATGGGCCCACATCCGTATCCTTGGATGGTGAGAGAATTCCATAGAGTTATTGGCATTGAAGCCTATTCTCAATGTCAAGAATTATTGGGAGGAAACCCAGATGTAGTAACAGCCTGCGTTGGAGGCGGTTCCAACGCTTTAGGAATATTTTCTGGGTTTGTTGATACAGATTCAGAGCTTATAGGAGTTGAACCCGCAGGTGGGGCGGCTGTAGATAGAGGAATTCCTGGTGTTGTCCATGGCTCCTTATCGTATTTGTTGCAAGATGAATGGGGTCAGGTGCTAGAGGCTGAATCAATTTCAGCCGGATTGGATTACCCAGGAATTGGGCCAGAGCATGCACATCTAGCAGAAACCGGAAGAGCTAGATACGAAAAAGTTAATGACAAAGAGGTAGTTGATGCCTTTCAATTACTTGCTAGGACAGAGGGAATAATACCTGCATTAGAGCCTGCTCACGCTCTTGCATGGATGAGTAGAGAAAGAGGATACCTCTCAGGGAAAAATGTTTTGTTGAACCTCTCTGGTCGCGGAGATAAAGATGCAATTCAGATGATGGAAGTTATTGGATGACCCAGCGAGAAGAAGGAGTTGAAGATACTCTCCTTCAGGTGATTAAAGCCGAACGTAAATGCCTCGTCCCTTACATTACTGGAGGATTCAATGGGTATTTAGAGTCAATCTCAGCAGCGGCTGAAGCGGGAGCTGATGCCATAGAAATCGGAATTCCATTTTCAGACCCCGTGATGGATGGTCCAACAATACAAGAAGCGAATGATTTAGTGCTATCTGCAGGGGTAAGCCCCTTACAAATAATTGATGAAGTTGCCTCACTTGATGTCGATATTCCTCTTGCGGTAATGACTTATTACAATGTCGTCTACCGCTTTGGTCTTGAAAGATTTGCTTATAATCTAAACGAAGCCAGAATTTCAGGAATTATTCTTCCTGATTTGCCTTTAGTTGAAGCCGGTCCATGGGTAGACGCTGCGGCCTCGCACGGCAGGGAAGCTATTTTGCTAGCAGCTCCCACAACTACTGATATTCATCTTAAGAAAATTTGTAATGAATCAAGAGGTTTTGTCTATGCAGTAGGACTTCTTGGCACAACTGGGGCTCGTAAAGAACTAGCGGACAGTGCAAAAATAATTGCGCGACGCTGTAAGGAACTCACTAAAAAACCAGTACTTGTAGGTGTGGGCATAGGAAATCCTGACCAGGCTATGGAAGTCGCGGAGGTTTCTGACGGTTGCATTGTAGGATCAGCTATTGTTCAGAAGCTATTAGATGGTGGAGGTCCAGAAGCCGTAGGGAAGCTAGTTTCAGAATTCCGCTCAGCTCTCGATAATAGTTAATACGTAAAATAATTGCGAAAAAGGCTACTTTTACTTAGTTTTAACAGATTTTTCACGAATAATAGCATCGATGATTTACCTGCTCAGAAAGGTTTTTCGTATATGCAAGCAAATTTTTTTTGTTTAGGGTGTAACTATCGTCACACGAAGACTCGAAAAGGGGTAAATTAGAGATAACCAAGCTAATCAACACTGTTGAGGATCTTGGTCCGTTGTTTACTAAACAAGGAGCTTTCAAAATTATGATGGACATGATTGTCACACTATTTATTATGGGAATGCTGCTGCAGGGTGTAATTGCCGTGCTAGATAGTATTCTTGACCTTGCCGGTGTCGGCGGGATGCTTAAGGGCCTCCCTCTTGTCGGCGCAAACCTATCCCTTATTTGGGCATACCTGTTTGTAGTAATTACTGACGTTGGTGGCACTGTAGGAGGCGATTGGGGTGTAGCTACTGAAGTACTCAATATGGGTAGTTTCGGTGCTGATATCGGTTTAGCAATTATTATTCTTGCATTTGGGCCAATTAAAGATGCAGCAGTTTCTGCTCTTGGGAAAGGCCTCGGAAGGTAAAACTTTAAGAATTAGGGGCTACCTTCGGGTAGCCCTTAATTTTTTTTGCCGTTTTGGCGCAGTAAAGATAGAAGAGTGCCTAGATTACGGTATTTTTTATCGAATGATCCACATTAAGTGCTACAACAGTGTAATTTAGCTTTATACACACATGTGTTAACTGCCAAGGGATAAGCCCGAAGCATAGGAGGAAAATATGAATAAGTCAGAACTGTGTGCTGCTATTTCTGGTAGCACTGGTGTAAGCCAAAGTGACGTTGACAAAGTCCTGAAAGGGCTCGAAGAGACCGTTACCGGTGCCGTTTGTAGCGGTGGTGACAAGATTGTGCTAAGTGGTTTTCTTACATTCGAACGAGGACATCGCGCGGCAAGATCAGGTAGAAATCCTCAGACAGGTGAGACTATCCAAATTGCAGCAGCAAATACAATCAAAATCTCAGCAGGTTCGAAGCTGAAAGCAGCAGCTAAAGCATCAACCTGATATTTAACGATTAGTAGTTAGGGGTCGTCTTAGACGGCCCCTAACTCAGTTTTGGGCATTATGACCTTTCCACAACCAGCAAACATTCTTCCCCATAGAGATCCGTTCTTATTTATTACTGAGATCACTGACTTACAAAAAAATGAATCAGCAGAAGCTATATGGGTTCTGGACGGAAGTGAATATTTCTTTCAAGGTCACTTTCCGGGTCGCCCAACGCTACCAGGTGTCCTCATGTGTGAGTCTATTGCTCAACTAGGAGCTTATGTAGTCCTGCAAGATAACCGATTCAAAGATAAATTGCCGCTGTTTGGTGGTCTTGAAAATGCCCGTTTCAGACAACAGGTAATTCCAGGCGATATTCTTACACTTCGAGTGGAAGTATTGCGTCTGTCCTCCCGAGGTGGCAAAGCATACGGAGAAGCGTCAGTCAACGGAAAACTTGCTTGCTCGGCAGATTTAATGTTCGTAGCTGTTGAGAGATAATTGATCAAGCAGGCCCGAGCACAATTGACCCGTTATGGCCGCCAAACCCAAACGAGTTGCTGATAGTTGGTCCAGGTTTCCACATTATGGAATCAGTATAAACTAGGTTCAAACTATTGAATTCAGGATCAATGTTTTCGGTCCCGTGAGTCAAAGGTATGGTTTCATGAAGCATTGAAAGTATCACTGCAACTGCTTCAATTGCGCCAGCAGCTCCAAGGGAATGACCCGCAACACCTTTTGTGCCTGTCACGAAAGGTTGATGATCCTTAAACACATTTGAAATAGCTGAAGCTTCAGCAGCATCATTAAGAGGAGTAGAGGTACCATGAGCGTTAATCTGCAAAATGTCAGAGGGATCCAAATTAGCATCAGCAATTGCTGACTCCATGCATCGTATAGCTCCATTTCCTCCTGGAGCCGGAGCTGTTATATGATGTGCATCCGCTGTGCTAGCTGATCCAAGAAATTCAGCCAACACTTTAGCTCCACGCGATTTGGCATGTTCCCATTCTTCCATCACTAGAACTCCAGCGCCCTCAGACTGCATGAACCCATCGCGTTCAGTGTCAAATGGTCTGCTAATTCCTTTGCTGGAAACAGCTGTCATATTGATAAACCCTTGAGTACCGCAAGGAGTAAGAGCGGCTTCTGCTCCTCCTGCCACCATTGCTTTAACTTTGCCGGATCTAATTAGGTCCGCCGCACGACCAATTGAGTGAGTTCCTGCCGCACAAGCTGTTACTATTGTTTCGCAAGGTCCTTTAAGTCCGTACTTCATTGACACACTTGCAGAAGCAGCGTTGGCCATCATCATAGGCACGAGGAAAGGCGACACTCTTCGTGGCCCTTTCTCAGCAAGAACACCTACCTGATTTTCAAGAGTTCCCAGCCCCCCTACGCCAGTTCCGATCATTGAACCAGCTAAATCAGCATCAGTTACGAAGTCACCAGCTTGAGTGGTCGCTTCATGGGCTGCAGCAAGGGCAAATTGTTGAAATCTATCTGCTCTACGAGCTTCTTTAGAATTCCCTTCAAAAAAGGGTAGTGGATCAAAATTTTCAACTGAAAACCCGTGATTAGGGACCCCAGTCAATAGCGCATCCCAGAACAGTTCACTCCCAACCCCGGCATTAGAAACAACTCCAATACCGGTTATGGCTATGCGAGTTTTCATTACAGTTTGTTAGATATCAGCTTATAGGCGTCACCTATAGTAGGTAAGTCTTGAAGTTCTTCCTCTTCAACAGTTATGTCAAACTCTTCTTCAAGTTCCATTACAAGCTCAACCAAGTCAAGGCTGTCTGCGTCTAGATCTTCAGCAAATTTCGCTTCTGGCGTGATTTGATCAGCTTCTACTGACAATACATCCACAGCGCAACGCTTAAATCGTTCAAAGTTTTCATCGCTCATTTTTTTATTTCCCTTTCTTTATCTACATCTTAGATGTTACGAAATGCCAAGTCCGCCATCAACAGGGATAATAGCTCCCGTGATATAGCCTGCATTTTTGCTTGCTAGGAATGATACGGTCGCAGCTATTTCGCTTGTCTCACCAAATCTCCGAAGAGGAACTGACTTTAGAATCGACTCTTGTTGTTTGTCAGATAGAGAGGAAATCATGTCAGTCATGATAGGTCCTGGAGCAACGATATTTGTAGTTATATTTCTAGAAGCGAATTCCTTAGCTAACGACCTTCCGAAACCCACGAGCCCTGCTTTCGAAGCAGCATAGTTTGCTTGTCCTGCTTGCCCAGCAGAAGCTACAACTGATGATAAAAGAATTATTCGACCCCATTTCTCTTTCATCATCGGTTTAATAGCCCTTTTGGTTAGGCGGTAGGCAGAAGTTAGATTTGCATCAATTACCGAAGTGAAATCTTCTTCAGACATTCTTGGCAATAAGTTGTCTTTTGTTATCCCTGCATTAGCTATGAGGACTTGAACGGGGCCGAACTCTTCTTCTATCGAAGAAAAAGCAGATTCGATACTTTCTGGAATAGTTATATCACAAGAGACAGAGTGGAATTTGCCACCGCTAGGCTTTGCGGTTCTATGTGTCCCTATTACTGTGAAGCCGTCATCGTGGAGTTTCTGAGCAATAGCGAACCCGATGCCTCGATTTGCGCCTGTGATTAGGGCTACTTTACCCATTAGGACTCACCCCAATTGAGGATGGCACTTGCTGATGTCATCCCAGCTCCAAATCCGACCAAGAGAATATTGTGGCCTTTCTGAATTCTTCCATCGTGAACAGCATCGACTAACGCTAATGGAATAGAAGCCGAGGATGTATTTCCTGTTTTATGAAGAATGGAGACAGCTTTATCAAGTGGTATCTTGAGCCGTTTCATTGCACTTTCAATAATTCTTATATTCGCTTGATGCGGGATTACATATGCAATGTCATCAGGCGTTAATCCGGCATTTTCTATTGAAGCTTCAGCGGATTCGGTCATAGCAATTACTGCCTTGCGGAAGACTTCTTGGCCAGACATGACGATAGTTCCACCAATATCAGCGAAAAGGATGTCTCGAAGTGAGCCATCACAACCCAAATTCCACCCAAGAAGAGCATTCTTAGTAGCGGACTGCTCGATTACGAGAGCTCCAGCACCGTCACCAAATAAAATTGCTGTAGAGCGGTCTTCCCAATCTGTTATGCGCGAAAGAGTCTCAGAACCGATAACCAAAATACGTTTATGTCCTAGAGCCAGCATGCCAAAACCAGTGACTAGGGAATATACAAATCCGCTGCACGCTGCATTTATATCCATAGCACCACAATTCAGACCGAGAAGATGTTGAACCATCGCAGAAGTTGCCGGAACTTGGTCATCAGGTGTGGTGGTAGCCAAGATCAACAAATCAATGTCGCTTGCAGAACAGTTAGCTACTTTGAGGGCATTATGTGCTGCCTCCACAGCTAATTCTGCTGTTGTCCCACCTATCCTGCGCTCTACGATCCCTGTTCGCTCCCTTATCCACTCATCTGATGTATCCATTCGTAAAGCAAGGTCATGATTCGTGATGACCTTAGTCCCCAAAGCTGTTCCCCAACCGGTTATCATCCCCTTGTTTCCGAGATCAATATTCATTTTTTTAGAATCCTCAACCATGCTATGGGTTGACTAGAAGTAACTCGCTCTCCTTCAACGGCAAGAAAGCCTTGTATCTCGCCAGAAAACGCGCTTCTAACTTCAGTTTCGTTTACATGTCCCAAAAGAAAACCTGTTTCGATGCTCTTACCAGTTAAATCTATTCCAGTCGGTGAAAATATGCCAGCACACGGACTTACCACGAGCCTCTCCGTCGCAAATAGATGTTCACCTTCATGTGCATCTGGAATTGTGGCCTGTTTTCCAGAGATCATTTCTAATAACTTATCAATATCATTCGGTGAGCTTATTGAAATAGTTGATGAATCCTTTAAAGTTCTCTTCGCCATTCCCGTCAATACAGAACCCGGGCCGACTTCAACGAAAGTCGTGAAACCTGATCCACCTAGCTGGTGGAGTATCTGTTTCCAACGAACAGGGCTTGTTAGCTGCGAAGACAGAAGTGCTGGCCATTCAGACCCATTTTCATGGCCAATAGCATCAACGTTTGCGAATACTGGATGATCAGGCTTCCTGAATTCAATACTGTCAATTGCGTTTCGAAGGCGATCTCTAGCCGGCTCCATAAAAGGTGTGTGAAAAGCGCCAGATACAGGTAATTTCATAGCACGTTTGGCTCCAAGCTCCTTAGCGACTTCAGAAGCAAAGTCGATTCCTGAATGTGAACCTGCAATAACCACCTGCCCAGGAGCGTTGTAGTTAGCGACCCAAACATCATCATCAACTCTATGGCATGCGCTTTCAACTAGTTCATCATCAAGCCCTAGTACCGCTGCCATTGTTCCCGCATGAGATTCAGCACAAACTTGCATAGCTTCACCTCGTTCGGTAACTAATGTTACAGCGTCTTCAAAGCCTAAGGCTCCAGAGGCAGTCAGAGCGCTATATTCGCCTAAGCTATGACCAGCATGAGCAGCGGCTTCAACCCCGACTCGCTGCAGAGCATCAAAAATTACCATTGATGTCAAGAACGTGGCTAGTTGGGCATTTTTCGTCTCTTTCAACTCAGCATCGTCAGCTTCAAGAAGCAACAGAGATAAATCCCTCCCAGAGATTATCGATGCATCTTGGACTAATTCCCAAGACGGGTGGTTTACCCACTCCTGTCCCATGCCTTTTTTCTGCGACCCTTGACCCGGGTAAGTAAAAACAATCATTATTTAACCTTCAAATGACTTTAATTGTTCTGGCCCGTAACTGTGTGTTCTTTTACTTTTATTTTGCAAATTTTTCTCTTCTTGTAAGTTTGCAGATTGAACGTTACTTCAAGGTAGAGCGGTAGCTAGCGATAGTTTACAGAAGGTCCGTTCGTAGCGTATTCAGAGTTCTATCGATGAAACTCCATTGCTTTATTAGCATGTTTGGTACACTGGCAGCCTGCCCGGGTGGCGGAATCGGCAGACGCGGGGGATTCAAAATCCCTTTCCCTCCGGGGAGTGCGGGTTCAAGTCCCGCCCCGGGCACTAAATCTTATTTGATGCATTGCTAGATAATTCGTGAAAGCTCATATTGTTAAGGTCCTTATAACAAGCTTAATAGTTGATGAAACATCATATTTCCGAAAGTTAACTGATGTATGATACGCCTGTGCCTCAAAGAATACTGAAGAAGAAATTAGCAGATACTGCACTACGGTTGAGACAACTTCGAGAAGAATTAAAGGTAGCCGAAGAACAATTATTGCATTTTCAAGAGGAAGCTGATGAGGCAAGGTTACGGTCGTTAGTCTCAGAAACACCTCTTGCTGACCAAAAGCATAGGGAGGCAAGTAAGCATGCCGAATCTATGAGAAAGCATAAGGGCTCTCTTGAAAACCAGATTAAAAAAATTGAAGTACTTCAGGATCAATATTTAGATCAACTGGGGTTAGGGGATGAGTAACCGTATCAAAGTCTTAGTTGCAGAAGATGAAGCGATTATAAGATTGGACCTGATAGAGAGCCTTGAGTCAGAAGGGTATCAGGTAGTTGGAGAAACAGGGCGAGGTGATGAAGCAATTGACCTTGTTAGGAATCTTAAACCAGATCTTGTTATTCTCGACATTAAAATGCCTGGAATGAACGGAATTGATGCGGCAAAAATCATCACAGATGAGGGGTTAGCTGCAGTTATTCTGCTGACCGCCTTCAGTCAGCAGGAATTAATTCAGGAAGCAAGCAATGCAGGTGTTCTAGCTTACTTGGTGAAACCATTTCAGATTAGTGATCTCGTTCCTGCTATTGAACTGGCGTTAGGGAGGTTCAAAGAAATTTCAGAATTGAAAGAAGAGAGAACTCTCCTAAGAGAAGATCTAGAAACAAGGAAGTTAATTGAACGGGCTAAGGGGTTACTAATAGATAAATATGGACTCAGAGAAAGTGATGCTTACAGATACCTTCAGAAGAAAGCGATGGAAGATAGGACTACCATGAAGGCAATAGCAGAAGGTACCCTTTCGGAAGTTTCAATTATCGGCAATGAACTTCATGAGGAGAACAGGTAGGAAAGTATGAAAACGCTTATGTTGTTGGATGGAAATTCTCTTGTATACCGAGCTTTTTTCGCTCTAAATGAAGCAGATATGAGAACCTCAAATGGTCATCCGACGGGAGCGATTTATGGTTTCTTGACAATGCTATTTAATTTAATAGCTGACCATAAACCAGATGGCCTAGCAGTAGCCTTTGACCTGCCCCACCCCACCTTCAGGCACGAAAGAGTTGCTACCTACAAAGCAGGCAGAGCGAAAACACCTGACGACCTTTTGCAACAGATACCGAAGATAAAAGAAATTCTGCCTTCAATGGGAATCCAAACTATTGAACTTAAAGGTTATGAAGCTGACGATATTCTCGCCACTCTTGCAACGAAAGCAAGAGAAGCAAATGTGAAAGCAACTGTTATTACTGGAGACCGAGATAGCTACCAACTTGTTGAAGATCCTTATATAAAAGTCCTATATAACCGAAGAGGGGTCTCGGATTATATTTTATTTGATGAAGAGGCTATTAAGGAACGGACTGGTGTGGCCCCTCATGATTATGTCAAATACGCAGCTCTTCGAGGAGATAAATCAGATAATCTTCCCGGTGTCACTGGAGTAGGAGAGAAAACTGCAGCAAAATTGGTGAACGAATTCGGAACTCTGGACAGGATATTTGAATCTGCTGATCAACAGACTCCAAAACTCAAAGAGAATTTACTTTCAAATGAGAATTTAGCTCGGCTAAACGAGGAAGTAATGACCCTAATCAGGGATGTGCCCCTTGGGGTTGAGGTAGAAAACCTTCAAATGGGTGAACGTGATGATGAGATAATACGGGTTTTCTTTCAGGATTTCGAACTGCGAACACTCACGAAAAGACTGAATGACGCGTTTGGAGTCTCCTTAGAGATAGATGATTCCGGTAGCGGTCAACGAGATTTAGATTTAGAAAATCACTGCATGACTTTGACTGATAGCAAAAGCTTAATGTCTTTACTGGGCGAAATAGAAAATTGTGAAACTCCTATAGCGCTTTCTGCGAGCTGGAAAGCAGGTGAGAATACTCTTTCGGGTTTTGCTTTGGGGCGTGACCCTTCCGATGGTGGTTCAGCTTGGTTTCCATTCAGCTACCTTGATGATCCGAAAATCTCTAATCTATTTGCGCAATTCCTGCAGCGAGGCGCAGGCGTTGTAGGTCATGGGCTTAAACCGCTAATTCGTTCTTTGCTTGCTATAGACCTTCCTGTACCCAAAATTGTAATGGATACAGAAGTTGCGGCTTATCTCCTCAACCCTTCTCGTAATTCATATTTACTAAATGATTTATTACTAGAAATCGCAGAAGTATCTGTCAAAACGGGAAAAGAAATTCCAGATGGGCAGCTTGATCTCGAATCTCAAGGTGATTCCAATATGACGGAATTGGCAATTGAAGCTGCATCAATCGCTCTGTTGTTCAAGCCCTTGCAAATCCTTATCGAAGAGGAAGGCTTAGAAAAGCTTCATGACGAAATTGAAGTACCCTTAATCTACGTTTTGGCTGAAATGGAATTTACTGGGATACAAGTTGATTTAGAGAGTTTGAAAAACTTGCGTAATCGACTAGAGGGTGAAGTTTCTGATGCGAGAGAAAAGATCCATAAATTAGCCGGACAGGAATTTAATGTGAATTCGACAAAGCAGTTACAACAAGTCTTATTTACTGATTTAAATTTAGAACCTCGGAAGAAAACTAAAACAGGTTATAGCACAGATGCCCAGACTCTTGAGAAAATGAGGGGTGACCATCCGATCATAGAGAAACTTTTAGAGTATAGAGAAGTAGAGAAATTGCGCTCAACCTACGGACAAGGCCTAATAAATGAGATTGACAGTGATCAAAGAATAAGAGCGATTTTTCATCAAACAGTCACTGTTACAGGAAGATTGAGTTCAGTTAGTCCGAACCTTCATAACATTCCGGTACGAACAGAAAAGGGAAAACTATTTCGAGAAGTCTTTGTAGCTAAAGAAAATCACAAACTTTTAGTAGCAGACTACAATCAGATAGAACTCCGTTGTATAGCCCATCTATCATCAGATCCAGGATTGATCAAAGCTTTCAAAGATGGTCAAGATATTCACACTGCGACAGCTGCTCGAGTATTCGGTATTAGTGATGAAATGGTAACTAAAGCCCAACGAGAAAAGGCTAAAATGGTCAGCTATGGGCTTGCATACGGAATGGAGGCATATGGATTGGCGCAACGTTTGGGTATAGAAAACAGAGAAGCTGCCAAAATCTTATCGGACTACTTTGCTGCCTTTCCGTCAGTTAAGGACTATATGGACGAAGCTATAGATCTAGCAAGAAAGAGAGGATTTACTGAAACACTCTTTGGGCGAAAACGTAAGTTACCCGAACTCAAGTCATCTAATTCGAGAGTACGAAATGCGGCTGAACGTCAAGCCATGAACGCCGGAATCCAAGGGCTAGCAGCAGATATTTTTAAAGTAGCTCTTGTAAATCTAAACCGCCGACTCAAAAATGAGAATTTAAAAAGTTCCATAATCCTCCAAGTCCATGATGAAGTCATACTTGAATGCCCGACAAGCGAACTGAAGCGAGCAGAGCTATTGACCATTGAGGAAATGGGTTCTGCATTTTCCTTACAAGTGCCTCTTGAGGTAAATATAAGCTCCGGAACCACGTGGGCGGAAGCAAAGTAGAGATTTGCTGAGTGGAAATACAATATTGAACATGGAAAAGCATTGGTTTGAAAAGGCAGCTAAACATATGGGGGATGCTTACCTTAATTATTCTTTTACAAAGGGAAGTGAACAAGAGGTAGATTTTCTAATAAAAACGCTTAATCTAAAACCCGGAATGAAATTACTTGATGTAGGTTGTGGGCCTGGTCGTCATTCACTTCTTTTCGCAAAAGCAGGAATCAATGTTCTTGGCATTGATATCAGCCAAGAATTTATCGATATAGCCTCTAAGGAAAGACGACCTAACGCAGAATTTTTAAGACTAGATGCAAGAAATTTGGATTTTTACAAAGAGTTCGATGCAGTAATTTCGCTTTGTCAAGGTGCCTTTGGTTTAGCAGGCCAAACGAATAAACCTGTCACAACACTAGATCCAGATGGAGAAATTCTGTTCAGCATGTCTAAAGCTCTTGTAGGGGGAGGAAAATTAGCTTTATCTGCATTTTCTGCGTATTTCCAACTTCATTTTCTTGAGGAAGATAAAGACACATTTTTTGCAGATCACGGAGTCAATCATGAGAATACATCAATAAGGAATTCAGCTGGGAAAGAAATTACCCAAGATCTATGGACAAGTTGTTTTACTCCAAGAGAACTTCGGCTGCTCGCAAATGAAGCTAATTTAAAGGTGCAGTCAATATGGTCTGTAAGTCCTGGGAGATATAAGGAAACCCCCCCCACGTATATGCTCCCAGAGCTACTAATGGTAGCTTCAAGAGAAATTTATACTTAAATATCCGGAATCAGTTGGCACTTCTTAAGGTATTGATAACCTAAGTAGTCGTGGACGCTATTTATCGTGCGACCATTTATCATTATTCCCTATAAGAAAAAAATTAAATGTCAACTATTGAAACAGAATCCGATGCCAGTATTGATGGCTACACCCCTAGAGAAATAGCAGTAAATGATCTTGATGGGAAAACTTTAGAAGAAGCTTTTGCTGATTCAATGGTTGAGGTTGAAGATGGACAACTTGTAGCGGGAACCGTTGTTAAAGTTGACCGAGAAGAAGCACTTCTTGATATCGGATTCAAATCAGAAGGGGTAATTCCACGTCGAGAACTATCCTTAAGAAATGATGTGGCTGTGAACGAATTGGTCAACGTAGGTGACCAGATAGAAGCACTCGTAATTCAAAAGGAAGATAAAGATGGCCGGCTCATTCTTTCAAAGAAAAGGGCACAATACGAAAAAGCTTGGGGGGATGTCCAAAAAGTTAAGGATGATGATGGAATGGTCAAAGGGCTTGTAATCGAAGTCGTAAAAGGTGGCCTGATCGTCGATATTGGTTTACGTGGTTTCCTCCCTGCATCTTTAGTTGAACTTCGAAGAGTAAGAGATCTTCAACCTTATATGGGAATGGAAATCGAAGCGAAGATCATTGAACTTGATAAAAATCGCAATAACGTCGTGCTATCGCGGAGGTCATGGCTGGAAGAAACTCAGAAAGAACAAAGAGAAGAATTCCTTGACCTGCTTAAACCTGGTGAAAGGCGAAAAGGTGTAATCTCTTCCGTCGTTAACTTCGGAGCATTTGTAGATTTGGGAGGAATGGACGGACTAATCCATGTGTCCGAACTTTCCTGGAAACATGTAAGTCACCCATCCGACGTCGTTACCATCGGAGATGAAGTAGATATTGAAGTGCTGGAAGTGGACCTCGATCGAGAGAGAATCAGCCTATCTTTGAAAGCAACACAACAAGACCCTTGGCAGGTGTTTGCCGATACACATAGGGTTGGGGAGTTAGTCTACGGTCGTGTAACGAAGTTGGTCCCATTTGGTAGCTTTATTCAAGTTGGAGACCATATAGAAGGGCTAGTCCACATATCGGAGATGTCTAACCACCATGTCGATTTGCCTGAGCAGGTTGTTACTCCAGGTGAAGAACTATGGGTAAAAATTATAGATGTTGACCTAGAGAAAAGAAGGATAAGCCTTTCAGTTAAACAGGCTGCAGAAGGTGGTATTGTCGCTGAAGAATACCAAGAGCATTTTGGTGAACAGAACTACGACACTGAAGGAAATTACATCGGACCAGCTGTTGAGCTAGACCCTGAGGCTGCCGCTGACCTTGAGGAAGCTTGGTCAGCGTATGAGAAGAGTGAACAAGAACGTTTCACTGTTGAACCAGAGGAAGAGCTAGATTCATAAGCCGTGGCTGAGGTTGCTATAACGGGCGGAATAGGGTCTGGTAAAACTACTGTTGCGACTCTTCTAGTTGCCGAGGGCGCTGTCCTCGTTGACGCAGACCAAATCGTAAAGGATTTACAAAAGCCTGGAGGTAAAGTCTTTGTGGAAATCGTGCAAAAGTACGGTCGCCGAATACTTCTTGAAGATGGTAACCTTGATCGCCAGAAGATAGCTGAAATTGTTTTTAATGACCAAGAAGAACTTTTGGAACTAAACGCAATTGTCCACCCTGCGGTAGGCGAGGAAATGGGTAAGCAACGTAAAGAAGCAATTAAGAGCGGGAAGATTGTCTTGGTTGATATACCACTTATGGTTACCCTAGATGGAAAATTGGGTAGGGACGAGTATGAACTATTTGATGGAATAATTGTTGTCGATTGCAAGATCGAGGTAGCAATTTCTCGTCTCGTAAGTTATAGAGATTTTTCTGAAAAGGACGCAGAAGCTCGGATAGGTACGCAAGCAACCCCCGAACAGCGACGAAAGTACGCTGATTTCATAATTGATAATAACGGACCTGAAGAAGATCTTTCTCAACAAATAGAAGCGTGTTGGAAATGGATGCGTTCCCTTTCTACAAAAGACCCTGACCGATAAACTGCTAAAATGTTAGAGCGTTCAAGAGGTGCCCCTTTCAAAGTAGTTTCTGATTTTGAGCCTGCTGGAGATCAACCTGATGCAATTCAGAAGCTCGCTAAAGGTATCGATAATGGGAAGAGGTTTCAAACACTATTAGGTGTAACAGGGTCAGGGAAAAGCGCGACAATCGCATGGACAATTGAAAAGGTTCAACGCCCGACCCTGGTTATAGCGCCAAATAAATCACTTGCCGCTCAACTTGCCAACGAATTGCGAGAATTCTTTCCTAATAATCGAGTCGAATATTTCGTCAGTTATTACGACTACTATCAGCCTGAAGCATACATACCATCAAGCGATACCTACATAGAGAAAGATTCTTCAGTAAATGATGAAATTGACCGCTTACGCCATGCATCTACCGCAGCTTTGTTAACCAGACGCGACACGATCATCGTAGCCTCAGTCTCATGCATCTATGGATTAGGTTCTCCGGATGAATATATGACGCAACTTCTTGTCGTCCAGAAAGATCATGGTTATGACCAACAAGAGATTCTTAAAAGGCTTGTAGGGATGCAATACGATCGCAATGATATGAACTTGATTAGGGGAACTTTTCGAGTGCGAGGCGGGACGCTAGAAATACATCCAGCTTATGAACAGAATGTATTTCAAATAGAATTTTTCGGTGATGATGTTGAGAGAATCACAGAAGTGGATCCACTTACTGGAGAAATACTTAAACAACACTCAGAGCTAGTTGTATTTCCAGCAACACATTATGCAGCGAGCAATGACCGAATAGCTAGGGCTATGAAAGGTATTGAAGCAGAACTCCAAGTACAGTTGAAAAAATTTGAAGAGAATGAACAACTCCTTGAGGCGCAGCGAATTCGCATGCGAACAGAGCACGACTTAGAGATGATGGAGGAAGTCGGATTTTGTACTGGCATCGAAAACTATTCAATGCATATTGACGGCAGAAGTTATGGCGAAGCCCCGTTTACTTTGTTGGATTATTTCCCTGAAGATTTTTTATGCGTCATTGATGAATCACATGTTGCAGTTCCTCAATTTCACGGCCAGTACGCTGGAGATAGAAAAAGAAAAGGAACGTTAATTGAGCACGGTTTTCGCCTTCCATCAGCTGCCGATAATCGACCATTAATGTTTGATGAAATAATGAAACGCCTAAATCAAGTCGTCTTCTTATCTGCTACCCCAGGAAAATACGAAATCGAAGAGTCATCGCAAGTTGTTGAACAAATTATCCGACCGACTGGACTTATCGATCCAGAAATAATTGTGAAACCCACCACTGGTCAGATAGATGACTTGCTTGAACTAATAAAGACTCGCATAGATAAAGACGAACGCGTTCTAGTTACGACATTGACAAAGAAAATGTCAGAAGACTTAAGCGATTATCTTCTTGAAATTGGAATCAAAGTCCGTTATCTACATAGTGATATTGACACGATTGAACGTATAGAGATACTTAGAGATCTAAGGTTAGGGGAATTTGATGTTCTCGTCGGCATTAACTTGCTAAGAGAGGGCTTGGACCTTCCTGAGGTATCACTGGTAGCTATTCTTGACGCAGACAAGGAAGGTTTTCTTCGAAGCGAAACGTCTCTAATCCAAACTATAGGTCGAGCAGCTCGTAACGTAGGGGGTCAAGTGGTCATGTATGCCGATCAAGTCACAAACTCTATGCAGCGAGCAATTTCAGAAACAAATCGAAGGCGCCAATTACAGATGCGTTATAACGAGGAGAATGGTATCAACCCGAAAACAATACGGAAAGCGGTAACAGATATTCTCTCGATGATAAGACCAGCAAATTCTGAAGCTCCGCTACCTAAGTCTGATAAGGGAAAGTCAAAAAAGCAATCTAAGTATCTTCGCGAATCCTTCGAAAATTTAGCTGAAGGTCAACTTGAGCGATTAATAATGACGCTTGAAGAGGAAATGAACGAAGCCGCAGGTGATTTACGTTTTGAGTATGCAGCTCGCCTACGAGATGAAATAAGAGAAATTAAACGCGACCTTAAAGATATGAAATGATTCAATAAAACTTATCTTTTCCTCTGATCCTCTTATAAAATTAGTTATACAAAGGAATTAAATGGGTATTAAGGAACGAGTAACGGCTCGTGTCGTGGACCTCTTTTCTCATAGCGAGAAGCCACTTCAAAATACAGAAGATTATGAAGGAGACGAAGGGCTTTTCGGACCTGGGTCAATAAGTTGGGAAGTCCTTGGTGACGTTTCAAGTTTCGTCGGTGGCATTAGAGCGCTATTGATTCAGGCGGCTCATCCAGAGGTAGCTGCTGGAGTTGCCGACCATTCAAGTTATAGAGACGATCCCTTAGGGCGTTTAAGCCGAACTGCTTATTATGTGACGTCAATGACATACGGGGCGATCCCAGAAACCGAGCAGGCTGCATCAATGGTTAATTACGCCCATAAACGTGTCTCAGGTGTCTCAGAGCGCGGGAGAGAATACAGCGCATCAAGCCCGGAATATAGCGCATGGGTTCACAACACTTTGACTGATTCTTTCCTCCATGCGTTCAAGGTTTTTAAAAGACCGATGACTGAAACTGAGGCTAACCAATTTGTCGCTGAACAAGCATTAATAGGTGAAAGAATGGGAGCGGACCCTCTACCAAAAACAGCTGAGGATCTCCGGAATTGGATAAATACACACCCTGACGTGGCTGATTCAGCAGCTCTTCGTGAAGCTATCAAATTCCTTAAAAATCCACCTCTTTCAAAAGCAGAGTCATTTGGTTACCGCATTCTCCAACGCGCTGCTGCGACAACTATTGAGTCAGACCTACAAGAAATACTTAATATAAGGTCATCAAGGTTAAATTTGTACGCTGGCAAAGTCTTGATAAAGGGGCTTCGGTGGGCATTAAAATGCAGCCCCTCTTGGAAAGCAGCTCTTAATAGAAGTAAAGCAGAATTTGACCCAAGCTTATTTAGAAATGACGTGTAAAATCGCTGTATGAAGTGGTACTTAATCACTAGCCAAAGCAAGTTCTGACAGTAACGTTATGAGTAGTTCAGGGTTGCTGAAAAAAGGTGAATGGGCGCAATCCCACTCAACTATTCTAGATGCTTTCCGCGCCATGGAAAATTGTTTGCTAGGCGGTACTGCATTGTCGTTGCGGCAGACAATATAGGTCGACGGCTTCTCACGCCAGGCTTCTCCTAACCCCGTAGATCCCGCTGAAATAGGGAAGGGACGAAGCAGTTTGATAGAAGATGCCACTAGAGATGGATCTACATCCTCGTAGAAGGCAGAAATGATAGCCTCTGGCTTAACTACAGAAAGGAGATTTTCATCAATTTCTATTTTGATCTTTGAGTCGTCAAGCTGCATAGATTCTCCTGATTCCAATAGAATTGCACTGAGATAAACCAAATGATCCACTTTCTGTTTAGCCTCAGCTGCTTTTGAAATAACTATTCCTCCATAACTGTGTCCTACAAGTATCACTTTTTTTTCGGTTTTCATTATTGCCTTCTCAACAGCGGCAACATCATCCTCAACGCCTGTGAAAGGTAAATTGACAGAACATGTTTCAATCCCAATATCGTTCAGTCCACGCTCTACCATCTCCCAACACCATGAGCCATGCCAGGCCCCATGAACTAACATTACAGATTTCATAAAATTAATATTAGTCATAGGAAATACGTGAGGATAATGTACTTATGAAATTGGTTGGTTAGATTAACAATGTGGCAGAGAATCTCATTGTTAAAGGAGCTAGGGAACACAATCTGAAAGCGGTTGATATCGAGCTTCCGCGTGACAAACTCATTGTCTTTACAGGTATTTCCGGATCGGGTAAATCCTCACTTGCTTTCGACACAATTTATGCAGAAGGCCAACGTCGATACGTCGAGTCGTTATCAGCGTATGCACGTCAATTCCTTGGGCAAATGGATAAGCCCGATGTTGATTTTATAGAGGGATTATCTCCGGCTATTTCAATTGACCAAAAGAGTGCAAGTAGGAATCCACGCTCAACAGTTGGCACCATAACAGAAGTTTATGATTATTTGAGGCTTTTATTTGCTCGGATCGGAACACCTCATGATCCGGAAACAGGAGAAAAACTTGTCAGGCAAACTCCACCGCAAATTGTTGACAGGGTAATGGAAATAGAAATGGGAGCTCGTTTCCAAATTCTTGCACCAGTCGTCAGGGGGCGAAAAGGAACCTATGACACTTTGGTTACTGATCTTGCTGGGCAAGGATTCACCAGAGCGCTAATAGACGGGGAAATGACCAACCTTAGCGATGTAGCAGGAACAAATGACGATGGAACTCCAATTCTGCAACTTGAACGCTATGAAATGCATGATATTTCCGTCATTATTGACCGACTCGTTATGAGAGAAGGAATTAATAGGAGATTAACTGACTCCATAGAGACTGCTTTAAAGCTTGCAAGTGGTGTGATGCAGATAGAAATACTTAATGACCAAGCAGAATCAGAGATTCTTACATTTTCTATTCATTTCAGTCGACCAAGTGACGGAAAATCCTTTGAGGAACTTGAGCCACGAAATTTTAGTTTCAATTCTCCTTATGGAGCTTGTGTATCTTGCGATGGACTTGGAACACGTTTTGAAGTTGACCCACAGTTAGTTATTCCTAACCCAGACCTATCCCTGCAAGAAGGAGCGATCGCACCTTGGTCAACGGGAAGAAGTAAATATTTTCAACTACTTCTTAGCGCAGTAGCGGAACATAATATAATTTCAATGGAAACTCCTTGGAATAAATTAACTAAAAAATCTAAAAAAATTATTCTCGACGGAGTAGGCAAGAAAAAAATAACAGTCAACTACACGAATCGATTTGGTCGGTCAAGAAATTTCCAAGCAACATTTGAAGGAGTTATACCCAATCTTCGTCGCCGCCATAGAGAAGCAGATACTGATAAGCAACGAGAGCAAATCGAAGGGTACATGAGGCAAATACCATGCCCAGATTGCGAAGGCGCTCGCTTAAAGCCTCTGTCGCTTGCAGTAACTATTGATAGCTTAAGCATAGCTGACCTGTGCAATATGAGTATAAAGGAAGCCGCGACGAGAATTAGCAAAATCAAACTTAACAAAAGAGAGAAACTTATCGCTGACCCTATTTTGAAGGAAATAAATTCCCGAATGGGGTTCCTCCTCGATGTTGGCCTTGAATACCTCTCATTGCATAGAGCTGCGAGCACATTATCAGGGGGAGAGGCACAACGAATTAGACTAGCATCACAGATTGGATCTGGACTGGTTGGCGTCCTTTACGTTTTGGACGAGCCTTCAATTGGCCTGCATCAGCGAGATAACAAAAGACTTATTGAAACTCTTGAAAGACTTCGAGATATTGGGAACAGTGTTTTAGTTGTTGAACATGATGAAGAAACTATCTGCATAGCAGACCATGTAGTCGATATAGGACCTGGAGCAGGAGAGCATGGGGGGGACATTGTCCATTCTGGTTCCGTATCGCAACTAAAGAAAAATAAAGAATCAATTACAGGGCAATACATTGCCGGGAAAAAAACAATTCCTATTCCTAGAGAACGAAGAATACCGAGTGATAAGTGGATAACGATTAAAGGCGCAAGAGAACACAACCTGAAAAATATCAATGTTGAAATCCCCCTCGGTTGTTTCGTGTCCGTTACCGGTGTGTCAGGTTCGGGGAAATCTACTCTGGTAAATGACATTCTTTACCGCTCTCTAATGCAGCAGATATATAAATCAAAAGTAGCCCCTGGTTTGCACACAACTATTGAAGGACTATCTTCACTCGACAAAGTGATAAACATTGATCAACAACCTATAGGAAGAACTCCAAGATCAAATCCTGCAACCTATACCGGTGTGTTTGATAATGTGAGAAAGCTTTTTGCACAGACAACAGAATCAAAAGTCAGAGGCTACATGCCGGGAAGGTTTTCTTTTAATGTAAAAGGTGGAAGATGTGAGGCATGTTCGGGCGATGGAACAATTAAGATCGAGATGCATTTCCTACCCGATGTCTATGTTCCTTGCGAGATCTGCAGTGGCGCTAGATACAACAGAGACACACTAGACATAAGATTTAAAGGAAAAAATATTGCTGATATTCTGAACATGCCGTGTGAACAAGCTCTCGATTTCTTTGAGAATCAACCACCCATAGTTCGCCATATGCAAACTTTAGTAGACGTTGGTCTTGGCTATGTGCGATTAGGTCAGCCAGCCCCGACGTTATCAGGTGGCGAAGCGCAACGAGTTAAACTTGCAAGCGAACTTGCAAAACGATCTACAGGGCACACGATGTACATTCTTGATGAACCGACAACGGGTTTGCATTTTGAAGATGTCAATAAATTACTGGATGTTCTGAGTCGTCTGGTGGATCAAGGAAATACCATTGTCGTTATAGAGCACAACCTTGATGTTATAAAATCTTCGGACTGGATAATTGACCTGGGACCAAATGGAGGTGACGGGGGAGGGACTGTTATAGCTGAAGGGACCCCTGAAGAAATTGCAAAAACACGAGTAAGTTACACTGGAAATTTTCTAAGACCTATTCTTGATAAAGCGGGAACTCTTTAATTGAGCAAAGAATATAAAACGTGACCTAGGAAAAGGATGATCAGTAAACCAAAATCACAGTTGATTCCTAGTACCCCAGGGTCATATCAATTCAAAGATGCTTTCGGGAGAGTCATTTACGTGGGCAAGGCTAAAGTCCTGAGGTCAAGAATCAATTCATATTTCCAGCCCATGGATAGGCTCCACGCTCGAACTCAACAAATGATCCAAGAGGCAGAAAGTGTTGAATGGATTCAAGTACAAAATGAAGTTGAAGCACTAATTCTTGAACATAGTTTGATACAAGAGCATCAACCGAGGTTTAATGTTCGTCTCCGAGATGACAAAAGTTACCCGTTTCTAACAGTCACAGCCTCTGATGAATGGCCAAGAGTCATGCTCACGAGAGGAAAGTTGAAAAGAGGGAATAGGTATTTTGGGCCCTATGTCGATGTTAAAGCGATCCGAGATACTTTAGATTTGCTTCAAAAGACTTTTCCCTTAAGAACATGTACGCAAAATAAATATAACCGACACCAGAAATTGCAGAAGGCATGCCTCGAGTTTCATATTAAGAAATGCTGCGGTCCTTGTGTAGGGGAAATTAGCGAATCTGATTATGCAAAGCTGGTTGCAGATCTTCTCCGGTTCTTAGAGGGACATACAGATGAAATCGTTAATGACTTAATTGATCAAATGGATACTGCATCTAAAAATCAGGATTTTGAAAAAGCTGCTCGCATCAGAGACAGGTTATTTAATGTTCAGAAAGCTGCAGAAAAACAAGTAATGGTTGGTACGCGCTCAGAAGATTTTGATGTTATGACTTTTGTGGATGATGAATTTGAAGCAGCTGCACACGCTTTCTTTGTTCGAAATGGACGAGTTTTAGGACAACGCTCTTTCATTTTGGACAAAGCAGAAAATTTACCAGTTGAAATTCTTCAAGCACGGATCATAGAGAAGCTCTATATCAAACCTAATCCATTGGGGAGCCCTAAAACAATATACGTCGGAGTTGAACCTCATGATAAAGATTTCTATGAAACGTGGCTTAGTCAAGAACGTGGTTCGAAAGTTCAAATACTTGTTCCAAAGAAAGGTTCAAAAAAAACTTTGATGCAAACTGTTTCTTTAAATGCTGAAGATGCATTTAAACGTCATCGTTTAAAGCGTTTAGGTGACCACAATAGTCGTTCAAAAGCACTCAGTGATTTGCAGAGATTTCTAAATCTTCCACATTCGCCGTTGCGCATTGAGTGCTACGACATGAGTCATTTGCAGGGTACTAGCTATGTGGGGTCAATGGTCGTTATGGAAGATGCAGTTCTAAAGAAGAAAGACTATCGAAAGTTCAAAATAAAGACTGTTGATGGAAATGATGATTATGCTGCGATGGCTGAAGTAGTTCGGAGAAGATTAGAGAATTTGCTTAAGGAAGAAAGTAATGAGACTAAAGACCCAACAAGTTTCTCTTATCCCCCTCAATTGCTTTTAGTGGATGGAGGTAAGGGACAGTTGTCCGCAACTGTCGCTGTTCTGAAAGAGTTAGATTTATTTGACCGCATACCAGTAGCTTCACTTGCTAAGAGAAATGAAGAGGTCTTCCTACCTGGTAGAGCTGAGCCTATTCTTATTCCGCGTAATTCTGAATCGCTATACCTGCTGCAGAGGATACGTGATGAAAGCCATAGATTTGCAATAACCTATCACCGTCAGCTCCGCAAAAAAGCAATGAGAGGTTCAATTCTCGATGATATCCCAGGGCTTGGGCCTACAAGGAGGTCACGATTGATTGAAGAGTTTGGAAGTGTACAAAAAATCCGACAGGCTAACTTAGTGGAACTCTTAGAACTGTCATGGCTGCCCGAAGAGGTAGCAATATCCGTTTTTCAGAAGTGTTCTAAATCAAATTAACATGATGGGCTATTCAATAACGGGTGATGCAAATACATGGGATGAAATTAGTGATTGGTGGGTTAAATATTTAGAAGATAGTGACGTAGCGGAATACATCGATATTATTTTTCCTGTAGCAGAAACTTTCCTCTCTGATAAGCAGAGAATTTTGGATATTGGAACAGGTACAGGTCTAGTAGCTCGACATCTGAAAAAGGCCACAAAGGGGGCCACTATTATTGGAAGTGATGTCTCCTCTAAGCAACTACGTCATGCTAGAAAACTCTCAAATGGCATTCACTTTATTCAACACGATATCGAAAAGGTGCCTTTCAAAAACGAGGCATTTGATGGCGTATTTTGTTCAATGGTTCTTGAGCATGTGCAAAGTCTCCACGGTGCTGTAGGAGAGATAGCGAGAATCATAGAAAAAAATGGGGTTTTATTGTTAGTGATGAACCATCCAGTCTTTCAAACTCCTGGAAGCGGACCGATTCAAGCTAATCCACTTGAAGAGCAGAGTCACTGGGGGATAGCAGACTATCTTTTCGAATCAAGCCAGGTAGAGGAAGTTGATTCCAATATCTATGTTCAATATGAGCACCGAACGTTAGCGACGTACTTCAACGCAATATCAAATGAGAACTTAATGATTGAAAATGTCATAGAGAAGTCTATAGATCATGCGCAACCGGATATACCGGCACTGCTAATTATGTTGTGTCGAAAAGTGTAGTGAAGGGGAGAAAAATTCTGGCTTTAATAGGTTAGGCTGGGCTATGGCTGAATTTCTCATTATCGGTGGTTACTCTGGGGCTGGTCGCTCAGAAGCAGCAAAATGCCTTGATGATTTGGGTTGGTTTGTTATCGATAATCTTCCAACTCAACTCATCTCAAAGGTTGCTGAACTTGCTGTGGCAAAAGGATCAGCCACGACTCATATTGCTTTAGTAGTCGGGGCAGAAACTCCGAAAGAGACAATGCAAGAAATAGAACTTTTAGCGAAAGGTCCAGGTATTAACGTAAGAACTGTCTTCCTTACTGCAAATGCTGGAACATTGATAACACGGTATGAAGAGACTCGTCGCCGGCACCCTTTTAAGGAAGGCGATGGATTGGGTGAAAAGATCAAAGCAGAAATTGTTCACTTAAAAGAGTTACGAGGATTTGCTGACGTTGAGTTAGATACTAGTGACCTTAATGTGCATAATCTTTCTACTCGACTCTCCGAACTTTTTACTATCGAATCAAAAGCAGAAGATCTTCAGAGCCGTATTGTCTCATTTGGGTTTAAACACGGAGTCCCTAAAGATGTTGATTTATTATTGGATTGCCGTTTTCTCCCTAATCCGCATTGGGAAGACGAACTCCGGGCCATGACAGGTGAGGATACCCCAGTGAGAGAATTCTTGTTACAAAAAGAGATTACTAATCAATTTCTAGCGCAATTGGAGTCAATGCTTCGCTTGATAATGCCTGCTTACCGAGAAGAAGGCAAAAGCTATCTCAGTCTTGCAATTGGTTGTACGGGTGGAAGGCATAGGTCGGTCATGATAGTTAATGAGCTTCAAGGGGTCTTTGCTAAATTAGGTTTTGAGGCATCTGTGACCCATAGGGATATAGAAAAATAAAAAGGTTTGATGGTCACTGTCTTTAGGCTCAAGAATAGCTAGCATCACGATACAACGATTTAGCCCCGGCAGGAGGAAATTATGGCCATTCGAGTAGGTATAAATGGGTTCGGCAGGATAGGGAGAAATTTCTTCCGTGCAGCCAAACTTTCAGGAGCAAAATTAGAATTTGTAGCTGTAAATGACTTAGGTTCGCTAGAGACATTAGCGCACCTTCTAAAGAACGATTCGGTTCATGGTAAGTTTGGCGGAACCGTTAAGGCAGTTCGAGGGGGAATAAGTGTTGATGGGCAGAAATTAGCAGTACTTTCCGAACGCAATCCCGGAGATTTGCCATGGGGTGATCTTGGTGTTGATGTTGTAATAGAGTCAACCGGGATCTTTGCCGATAAAGAAAAGGCTCAACCTCACATTGATGCTGGTGCGAAAAAAGTAATTATTTCTGCTCCGGCGACATGCGACGCTACCTTTGTCGTGGGAGTAAATGACGATGATTATGACCCTGCGAAGCATCACATAATTTCAAACGCATCCTGCACAACAAATTGTTTTGTTCCAATGATTAAAGTTCTTGACGATGCATTCGGAGTGCAGGAAGGTTTGATGACTACAACACATGCTTACACGGGTGATCAAGCCATAGTAGATGGACCGCATAAAGATCTGAGAAGAGCGCGGGCAGCTGCAGTAAATATTATTCCCACGAGTACTGGAGCAGCGAAAGCAACGGGTTTAGTGCTTAAAAAAATGCAAGGGAAGCTCGATGGAATAGCAATGCGTGTCCCTATCCCAGACGGATCAATAACGGACTTTACTGGAATTATGAAAAAAACTCCATCAGTGGAAGCCGTAAATGAAGCATTCAAAGAAGCAGCAAAAAAAGGTTCGTTGAAAAATGTTCTAGAATATAGCGAGGATCCACTAGTAAGTGCTGACATTGTCGGATCTCCCGCAAGTTGCACATTTGATGCAGGTCTCACTATGACGCAGGGAAAACTCGTTAAAATTTGCGGTTGGTATGACAATGAGTGGGGATATTCAAACCGTCTCGTAGATCTGACACGAATTGTAGGTACGAGGAAAACCAAAAAATCGCGTCGTTAATATCAACTGTGAATGAATTACCAAATTTAGAAGACCTTGGAGATATCTCAGGAAAGCGTGTTCTCGTTCGTACGGATTTTAACGTTCCATTAGATAACGGGAACATCCGTGATGATTTGAGAATTAGAGAAGCAATCCCAACTCTAAAGTACCTAGTTGATCATGGGGCAATAGTGACAGCATGTTCACATCTTGGGAGACCAAAAGGTGAATTTGCAAAGGAATATTCGCTTGACCCCGTAAGGACTCGGTTGAATGAGCTCGTACCTGAAGTTACGTTGCTTGATAATTTAAGGTTTAACCCTGGTGAAGAGGCGAATGATCCCGAATTCGTCCGTCAATTGATTTTAAATCAAGACATATATGTCAATGATGCCTTCGGGGCATCTCACAGAAGTCACGCATCAATAGTGGGGCCTCCTTCGTTTCTACCAAGCGCTGCAGGACGTTTATTAAAGAAAGAAGTAGACGTGTTGCTACAAGTTCGTAATAAGCCAAAACGGCCATTTGTTGCGATCTTAGGAGGCTCCAAAGTTAGTGATAAGCTAGGCGTTATTGATGCACTCGTAGGGGTGGTTGACACACTTCTAATAGGCGGCGGGATGTGCTTCACTTTCTTAAAAGCAGATGGTTATCAGATAGGTTCATCTTTGCTTGAAGAAACATATCTTGGCTACTGCAAGGACCTTCTTGAATCTGGTGCCCCTATAGTTTTGCCACATGATTTTACTTCCATGGATAATGACGGGACGATAGGAAATCCATTAGATGGAGGGATTGTTCGACAGATGGGGAAAAATATTCCAGATGGTTGGGCTGGACTAGATATTGGCCCAGGGTCGGCCGCGGCCTTTGGCGATATCATCCAAGAATCTAGAACGGTACTTTGGAATGGTCCCATGGGAGTATTTGAAGATAGCAGATTCAGCGCAGGCACAAAGCATGTAGCTCAATGCATGTCAGTGAATAGAAGTTGCTTTACAGTCATAGGGGGAGGAGATAGTGCTGCTGCGGCTAAAGAATTCGGATTCGATGAAGATATGGACCACGTTTCAACCGGTGGAGGTGCCAGCCTTCAACTCATTGAAAAAGGTAGCTTACCGGGTATAAACGCTTTGCTATCGCATGATTAGATCTAAAAATAAAAGGACAAAAGCATGACAGAAAGAAAACCTTTAATAAGTGGAAATTGGAAAATGCATCATAATCATTTTCAGGCCATTCAGATGGTTCAGAGCCTTTCTTATCAGTTGAACAATGATGACTATTCCTATTGTGACGTGTCTGTGCACCCTCCATTCACTGACCTGAGATCAATACAAACAGTTCTTGAGTCTGACAACATACCTATTTCCTTAGGAGCTCAACACTGCCATGAACAAGAAAAAGGGGCATTTACGGGCGAGGTCTCAACTGGAATGCTAGAGAAGCTTAACGTAAAGCTTGTTATAGTGGGCCACTCCGAACGTCGCGAAATTTTTAACGAAACTGATTCTCAGGTCAATGCAAAAATTAAAGCAATCTTCAAACACGGAATGACCCCAATATTATGTGTAGGTGAGACCATAGACGAAAGGGATGCCGGAGATGCGGAAACTAAAATAAAGAACCAACTGATTGAAGGGCTTCAAGGAATTGGGAAAGATCGCGTGGGGAAAATGGTCATTGCATATGAGCCAATATGGGCTATTGGGACTGGTGCAACAGCTACACCAGCAGATGCGCAGGAAATGTGTGCTCATGTGCGGAATTGCATACTGGAAATAAGTGGAAAATCACCTTCCGAAAGTATCCGTATCCAATACGGTGGGTCAGTGAAGCCTGTAAATATAGCTGACTTAATGATGCAAAATGATATTGACGGCGCTCTAGTCGGCGGAGCAGCCCTAGAAGCAGAGAGTTTCGCTCGCCTTGTTCAATACAGGCTCCAATGAAAAGTTATTTTGTTTTCTTTACAGCAGCAAAACCGCAATTCGTAGACGCATCTTGATAGCATCACGATATGACCGCTTTACTTGTAGTTATTGACGTTCTAGTCGCCCTTGGCCTTATAGGGTTGGTTCTCCTGCATAGCGGACGAGGAGGTGGACTCTCCGATATGTTCGGTGGGGGATTAGGCTCCCAAGCAGCGGGTTCAACCGTTATTGAACGAAACCTTGACCGAATCACGATAATTCTCGCTCTTGTATTCACATTCGTAACTTTGGCTCTTGCTCTGATGCTGGATGAGTAAGAATTAGCAAAAAGCTATTCACAAGTCCAGATTTGGTTGTTCAAGGGTACACTAATTTCAGCCATGTCGGAGTGGCGGAATCGGCAGACGCGCTAGCTTGAGGGGCTAGTGCCCTTTACGGGCGTGGGGGTTCAAGTCCCCCCTCCGACACGAAGGTTTCGAGAATGTTAAATAAAAAGTTTAGTTTGTTTCTGTTCAGTAATCCGTCTAATTTTTCCTAAAGAGATATCGGATTCTGGAGGGATTCTATGCAAAGTAAAATTAGAGCGCACGATGGAATTGTGGGGGTCACATATATGTTGAGTGTGATTCTTGCCGCAGCAACGTCAATTCAGTGGCTGTGGGTAGCCGGAGTTGTAGCAGGCCTTCAGATCATTAGCCCTGTAACGAAATTTTGCCCAGTTTATTTTGTACTTAACAAGATGATGTCAGGCACAGAACCAATCCAAAACGGTCAGCGTAATTAATTAAAATAGTAAGGAATTCTTTGGATCAACTGATGGAATCAAATAACGAAATGTTTGCAGACCCTGACGTCATGGGGCAGATGGCTGAAATGGGATTCCAATTAAGACAAAGACAACTTTTCCGTAATTTAGTAGATTAATCAATCAACGTGAAAAGTTCATTTCGAATAAGTAATTGTATTGGATCGCGTAGTAGTTGCATCCGCCTAAGCTCATCAGGCTAAAGTAGGAAAATGGTTGGACATAGGATAGAAAAGGACACCTTAGGCGAAATAGAAGTGCCTGCAGACAAGTATTGGGGTGCCCAAACGCAACGCAGCATACAGAATTTCGATATTGGCGGGCAGACAATGCCAATAGCGATCATTGAGGCTTTCGCATATCTTAAAAAAGCTTCAGCAATAGTCAATGCAGAACTGACTGACTTTCCCGAAGATAAGGCCAACGCAATAAGTCAAGCCTGTGACGAAATCATAGCTGGGGAACTAGATGAAGAATTCCCGCTTGTTGTTTGGCAGACGGGCTCAGGTACACAGAGCAACATGAACTTGAATGAGGTTATAGCAAATCGCGCTACTGAAATACTTGGCGCAGATTTTCGCGAGGAAAAACTAGTAAGTGCTAATGACGATGTAAATAAAAGTCAAAGTTCCAATGACACTTTCCCAACAGCCATGCACATGGCGACTTACGAAACAATCATTCAGAGAACACTCCCGAACATAAAACAATTGCATGATACCTTTACGGCAAAATCAGCTGAGTTCATGTCAGTCACAAAAACTGGACGGACGCACTTAATGGATGCAACACCGTTAACGCTCGGTCAGGAATTTAGTGGGTACGCAATGCAGCTTCAAAGAGGAATTGAGGCTGTCACAGATAGTTTGCAACGAGTCAGAGAACTGGCTCTTGGGGGAACCGCCGTCGGGACTGGTTTAAATACCCCAAAGGGATATGACGTCGCAGTCGCGGAAAAAATAGCAGATCTAACTGGACACCCATTTGTGACTGCTGAAAATAAATTTGAAGCTCTGAGCGCTCATGATGCGATGGTGGAAATAAGTGGAAGTCTCAAGCGGCTAGCAGTTAGTCTTATGCACATTGCTAATAATGTTCGACTTCTTGCAAGTGGTCCTCGCTGCGGAATCGGAGAAATTTCTTTACCTGCGAATGAACCGGGAAGCTCTATCATGCCTGGGAAAGTGAATCCAACACAGTGTGAGGCACTCACTATGGTGTGTGCGCAGGTGGTAGGAAATGATACTGCTGTCACAGTGTCAGGAACTCACGGGCAATTCCAGTTAAATGTTTTCAAGCCAGTAATGGCATATAACGTCCTCACTAGCGCTGATCTTCTCGCCGATGCAGCAAAAAGTTTCAATGATAACTGTGCAGTAGGAATCGAGCCAAATATGGAAAGGATAAATAGCCTCCTATCGCAAAGCCTGATGCTTGTCACTGCTTTAAATACACACATTGGCTACTACAAGGCAGCAGAGATAGCGCAAGAAGCTCACAAGAATGGCACCACTCTGCGCGAAGAAGCGATTAGATTAAACTATCTAACAGAAAAAGAATTTAACGAAATTGTCCGACCAGAAAAAATGGTTGGTGAAATAGGGGCATCATGAGTAAGAAATCAGTAATTGTAGGAAGCATTTTGATTCTTTTGGGAGTGGTCGTGACGATTATTTCTGATTCGGGTAGCGCAACCTCTTTGATACCGGCATTTATCGGTGTCCTATTCGTCGTACTTGGTTTGGGCGGGAATTTGAAACCCGAACTCAATCACCACTTTATGCATGGTGCTGCAGCACTATCCTTAATTGCAATTTTAGGAAGTTTAGGTTCTTTAATCGGAAGAGGGAGCACGGGTTGGGCTTTGTTTTCCCAACTAGCGACAACAATAATTTGTCTTCTTTTTATGGTTACAGCAATACAATCTTTCAAAGCTGCCAGGATTGCAAGACAAGAGAATCAATAAGAAAACGTAGTCATGGGTGAAGAAATTCTTTGGCCACCTCAGGATGAATCGAATGACCCCAAATCAGAGGGGGTAACTTCATTATCGAAAAATGTGGAACCTCCATTTAAGCAATCAGTCCCCATGGTCAGTCTCGCAGAAGCTGTTCGTGAATCGACTAAGTCACGAGGAACAATCCGTAGATGGATAACAGATGGAAAAATAGACGGCGCAATTAAGACAGACTCAGGATGGCGGATTCCGATAGCATCGCTTGTAACTTCTGGCGCATGGGATGGGCAATCAAAGCCGGAGGAAGCGGCAACCGGGGTTGAAAACGATGATGAAGTTTCAGAACTAAAAAATGAATTGCTAAGAGCTCGCCTAGAACTTAATTCGGAAAAAAAACTACGCGAAGCAGCTGAACGAAATGCTGAAGACCTACGTTTTGCAATGCGGATGCTTACTTCTGGAGAGAAATCAAACTTGTCTCAAATTCCGAAAGGCAAAGGATCACCTCAAAGCAATACCCATATTTCTAATGGAATTGAGAAATTTGACTTCTCGCCTGCGAGTATTATTGATGCTGCTAACAAGCTAAAGAAACGCCTTCTTGGTTAATCTTCAGCATTTAAGTGAACAATTGAAGGTGCCCCAGCCATAAATGGTCCGATGAGGTCTAGCATTCCTGTCTCCACTCGCCAGTTCATATATGCCTCTTGGTCTGTGCGATTTTCCCACTTCTCCCAGAGAAAAACTATGTCAGGAGAATCAGTATTTGAATACGTTTCTACGCTCAGGCATCCTTCAAATGCTCTTGTGTCGCTTAGAGAAGGAACTAGAACATCTAAGAATTCTCTTCCTTTTCCCTCAATACATTTAAATTCAAGGTAAACAGTATGGGTCATGTTGTTTGTGCCCTTTCGATAGGATCAATGCCTCGTAGAACACTATTCTATTATTCTTAATGAAATCAAATATGATTTTCGCAATCATCTCAATTTAAAACACTAGAATAATAAAACATGGTGAGAAAATGAGTAAGGAATTAACAACAGAAGAACTAGAAGAAGTTAAACAAATTGTCTGTGACGAAGTGGATGCTATAGCGGGGATTCTCCTTGAGGCATCTCATGCGATTCATGAAAATCCTGAACTTAACTTCGAAGAATATTACGCTCATGAAACACTCACGGGAATTCTAGAAGATCAGGGACTAAAACCGGAACGTGGTGCGTACGACCTCGAAACAGCATTCGAAGCTTCAATTGGAGATGAAGGTACCTGTGTAGCTGTTCTTTGTGAATATGATGCACTTCCCGATATCGGTCATGCATGTGGTCATAATATCATCGGCACAGCTGGATTAGGTGCAGGACTAGCCGCATCAAAAGTAGCGCACAGGTTAGGTGGTTCTCTTCGAATACTAGGCACCCCTGCGGAAGAAGGTGGCGGGGGAAAGGTATTCATGGCAGATCGGGGCGCATTCGATGATGTAGATGCTGCGATGATGGTGCATCCTGCATCTGGGGATCTTGCGAAAATGAATACCATAGCAATTCAACGATTACACATTGCGTATGAAGGTCTTGCAGCGCATGCTGCAGCCGCTCCCCACCGCGGGCAAAATGCGCTTGATGCTGCTGTACTTGGGTACCAAAATGTTGCGGCCCTCCGGCAGCACATTCGTCCTGATGAGCGCATCCATGGTATTTTTCTTGAGTCAGGAAGTAAGCCCAATATAGTTCCAGAGTATTCCTCCATGGAATGGTACGTTCGGTCTAAGAACTCTCAGAGTCTAGAGCCGTTGAAGAAAAGGGTACTTAATTGTTTAGAAGCGGGGGCAATGGCTACCTCTTGCACGATGACACATGACTGGATTGATCCCTACTACGCTGACATGGTAGACAATGAGACAATTTGCAGTCTGTATTCATCGAATGCATTACGGCTAGGCCGTTCGTTGGTTGAACCCGATAGCGAAAACAAAGTTGTAGGTAGTACAGACATGGGAAATATTAGTTATATTGTTCCTTCAATTCACCCAATGATCGGGGTAGCACCTCATGGAGTGCCGATCCATACACCGGACTTTGCTTACTATGCTCGAAGTGAAGCTGGTGATACAGCAGTGATTGATGGTGCAAAGATTATGGCGATGACAATTGTCGACCTATGGGGTAAAAAAACCAATTTTGAGAAGGCACATTTAGACTTCCAAAAAGCATTTGAAATGGGTTAGCAAAAATCATCTCAAATTTAAAAAGGGGTATCAGTGGAACTTGTATACAGGGTTCTGTGGGTAGATAATCAAAATGGCCTAGAGGAATTTATCGAAAATGCTTTTCGACAATGGTCAGGTGCCGTTCCTTATGATCTCATTGCGCTATCTGAGAAGGAATTCCAAATTAAGGAATTTCGTAAGAAAGCGCAAAACGGAAATAGAACGACTCTAAGGGTACTTTCTCAGAAACATGAACAAATGATCTGGGTGGATGTAGAAAATGAAAATCATGATAGTGACTTGAGCCAATTGGAGGAGTCAAGAGAATTGGTGACCTCTTTAATAAGGCACTCTGAAACTTCAGGTGGAAACCCGAGAAGGGGCAAGTCTGAATTTCACATGTTGCTACCTAGACCGACCGATACGAATATCTCTCATTTCGTTAAAGAAATTTATAATTCGGAGAGACCTATTTCAATTATTTGCATAGCACAAGACCCACTTCATGAGACAGGGAAAACTATTGCAATGGCGCGAAGTATAGCAGAGAGTTACGCCGGGGTATCGCAGGTTCTGTACTTGGATCAGGGTGGTCTAGCAAGATTTCAAAATTTAGTGGGCCCGAATTACTCATTAGAGCCAGGAGAATTACGGATCTTTCCTCCAGCCGATCCTGAATTTAGAACTGTCCTCGCAGCCCCTTCTATTCCAGCATCTGATATCCGAAAGGCCAAGCAAGGGTTGATAGACCGAAGAGTCCTGAGGACAATTCAGCCTTATATGCTTGCACAAGCACTTCCTGATGCATGTGAAGAGAGTTTAAGGCTAATCAGAGGATTTAATGATCCTTTGAATAATGATAAATTAGAGAGGAAAAATACTGACTTTGAAAATCTACTTTCTGAAAATCAAAAATTGCGTGTCAATTTCCGAGATGTTTCAGCTGATTTGGAACATGCTATTGAAGAGATTGAGAATCTTCAGGATCAGTTAGCTAAGAAAGATATTCAACGGCGCGAAGCCGAAGAATGGTGGATCCAACGAGCCGATGCTCTTGAGGCAAGCCAAGCAGAGTCAGAAAAGAAACGGCTTGAGATGGAAAAGAGAGCTATTTCTTTTGCAGTGAATGAGTCAATACAAAAATTTCGCGATGAAGAAACAGCATCTATAGCATCTGTTAGTGAAGCACTGCTAAAGGGGCGACAGTTACTCGATCACGTTGAGATTCCTAGGAATGTTTCGACACGGCTAGAGGATTTAGATAGTAATCAACGGGCAAAGACATGGGGTAGAGATATTTGGAAGGCTTTCTTAGCGTTCGAAGCATATGCACGCGCAGGTTTTTCAGGGAACTTTTATCAATGGTGTTCAAGCGGAAACGATTTCTCGTGGTTCTCGCAAAGCACTGCAGTTAAAGAATCAGAAACTGTTCGGAAGGACGAACGTTTGTATGCGCAACGTGTATTGCCAGTTTCAACAGACGTAGAACCTGCTGGTAAGATTTTTATGGAGTCGCATTTGAAATTCCGCGGTTCTATGGCTCCTAGACTCTATTTCTTTGATGACACCAAAGGAAAAACTCGGAGAGTGCATGTTGGAGGGATTGACCCGCATAGCCGATGGGAAAATACAACCACTTAAACGATGTTGGATTCCGTCGTGTTCTCATTCGCAGCAAAGCGCCTCTGCAGAACTCCTAGTAATGTCAATGAGGTTAATCCGGCAATGATCATGACAGCGATAAGCCCTCCTGAGGTACTGGAAGAACCAGAATTTGAAACAGTAGTATCAACGATTGCATAGGGTGCTAATCCAGGTTGCGAGTTAAAAACGTCGAAGTTCCAAACAAGTGTCGCCCCTCGAATTTCGTCAGCGTTATCTTCAAGGATTTCACCAGCGATGCTAACAGAAATTACAAATTCAGGGTCTGGGATACCAAATGCTTTAAGGAGCATTTCTGGATCAATGTCTTCACTTTGTACTGCTTCATCTGTGAGGTCTCCGAAAAGATCATCCGCCGGAAGTCGAAAAGTTACGATTCCTTCATCCTCAGTAATTGGAAACCCTTCATCATCTTCAACTCCTACTCCAAAGTCTGAAAACGATGCTGAGAAATTATATCCACACCAATTTTCATCCTCGAAAAGTTCAACTTCCGCACCTGGCGGAAAGCCAGAGAAAGGGTTAAGGTCACTGGTCTCATCTTCAAATATTTGATCGCAAGAAAGTCCATCAGTTTCTTCATTGAAAGTTTCAATGAAGACTTTACTAGTTGCGAATTCTCCTCCGTATGTGCCTGAACCGTCCCTATCAACGGTTATATCTAAATTGACTTTTATGCATCCCGACGTCAGCAAAATAAAGGAAGCACATAGGGCAAATACCGCTGCAGTAAAAAACGATCCCTCAGTATGCAATTTCATTATTCACTAAGAGTAGTTCGTATCGTTAACCGATGCGCTCGAAATAGATATTGGATAGTTCAGCAGTTTCTAGTGTGATAGTTAGAGGGTCTATTATTAGTTCAGTTCCCTCTAGATCTTCCGTCAGTGCCAAAATAGATTCAGATGGAAGACCGGTCACAACTGCGAGTAGAGGCCTATGGTCTGTTGCATTACTTCGGGCAAACTGTTCAGCTGATTGACGATTCAGCGTCCAGGACCACCCTGCGATGCTGGACTGTTGACTTCCTCGAAAAACATTAACGATGCTAGGAAGAGTTTCAAATCTCTTTCCTTCTCTTTCCTTCATGAATAAATATCTCGTTTGGGGAAACTGGCTAAAAATCTCACTCAGATTAGAATCTCGTATTTGTAAATTCTCTCCAAAATATTTTTTATGAAGCTTCGAATCTTCCCATAGTTTTCGTGCTTCTATCCAGTAGTTGCATTCTTCAAAATGATGTGACCGTAATTTATCTAGGAAACGACCCACCTCACTTTGCTGCATTGTCATTTTTGAATCAGCTCACAATCTTTAATGAGTGGGTCAAATAGCGTAAGAGTTGCCATTTCATGATTGTGTTTTCAGATCTGATTCGGAAGACCGAAGAAAAGAATGCAATAACAGAGTTAAAATAACTATGATCATACCCGTAAATTGTAATCCGGTTATACCTTGATCTAAGAACCAGAAAGCCAAAGCGGTTGATAAGACGGGCATGAGTAGATTAAGCACTCCCATCATGTTGAAGGGTGCTTTGCCTTGGGAGTAATTCAACAAAAGGTGACCTATTCCTGTAGCTGTAGCAACTGATATAATCCGTATCCAATCATATCCAGCGGTCGTGAGTGGGTTAACGGTTCCAATAGAAATCATGACGGAAAGAATTACTCCAGCCCACAAGAACACTCCAGTTTGGAACTCAAGAATCGGAACGGTTGGGAGAATTTTGCGTGCGAAGACAAAGTATCCCGCACCTATGTGAACAGAGATTACGACTAATAAATCACCTTTTATATCACTTGAACCTGAATTCGTTCCGGCTAGAACAAGAAAAGCAGCTCCAGCAATTGCTAAAGCGGTGAATATTGCATCTGTTTTTGTAAATGCTTCTGAAAAGATGAAATAGGATGCTACGACAAAAAGGATTGGTTGAAGAACTACTATTAAGCTCGCATTAACGATGCTCGTCATTTGAGCTGCCCAAAAGAATAAACCGATGCTGGCACCAAAACAAAGCCCGGCAGGTGCGCTTTGGAGAAGCATTTCTTTAGTCATTTTTTTCCTAAAAAGGCAAATAAAGGCAAGCGAGAAGAAACCGATCCATGCTCTCCAAAAGGCAATAGCGGTTCCTTGGAACTCTGACGAAGCGACGATAACTGGAGCTATCGCTACAAATGCGTAACCAAACGTGCATGCTACTAGGCCATTCCGAACTGTTTGTGTAGAGGAGTTTCCATTAAGGTCTTCCTTGGTCATATCGTTCATGCTTGTCCCTAGCTATTAGCGGTGGTGATCCTAGACGGCTTAAGTAACTTAAGCGTTATCTTGTCGTTTCTTAAAATCAGTCGTTATCTGACCATCAATGATTTCGCAATTGTAGACAGTGAGGTCCGCAGTTGCGGGTTTATTCGTTGCCTTCCCAGTTCCCAGATCAAACTGCCCATTATGCTTGGGGCATTGCACAGTGTTTCCGGAAAGAGTACCTTCGCCTAGGAATGCATTTCCGTGGGTGCACATACCTGATGCCAAACGCACCTCCGTTTCAGATGTCCTGCATAACAAATGAATATCACCTCGGTGTTTAACTTTCATCATTGCTCCAACTTTAATATCTCCTACAGCACCTAAATGAAATGATCCGGTAATCTCCATACGTCTAGGAAAAACTACAACGCCTTCCTTCTGTTGGCCTATAACCGGTATATCTCGGCTTGTAATTTCTGCACCAATATTGTGCTTCTGTTTCTTTAAGATAGTGAACACTTCACGGTAAGCAGCAATGCATGACGGAGATGGGTTAGGGAGATACGGTTTTAGTTCGTCATGTAGCGAAGGTAAACAATAGTACGGAACCTCAGGGAATAGATGATGTTCAAGGTGATAATTCATATTTGAATATAAGAAACGAAATGCAGGATTCATAAGTACAGTTCGCGTGTTAAATCTGTGATCGAGAACATCTTCTTGTAGACCAGCGTGTTGAGTGATGCCAAAAAATATAAATAACCAAGCTCCGTAGATTGTTGGTAACCCAAGCAAGACTATGGGCAGGGGGTGCCAAGTCCAAATAGAGGATGCAGTCGAAGAGAGTAAAATAATAATGAATATTCGTGCTTCCCATACGACCCGTTTGTGTTCATTGTCAGGAACGTAATCTTTGACCTCGCTATCTATCAGTCCCAATGAGTGTTTAGATATTCGCTTTAGAAGCCTGAAACCATTACCTAGATGTGAAAATAGTAAGGGGAATTTGCTTAGATGAGTTGGTCTTGGAAAAGCTATTTCAGGGTCGCGACCAACAATAAGGGTGTCGGAATGGTGGCGGTAGTGAGACCATTTCCAGACAGTGGGTTCTCTCCATAGGAAAAATGATGCAAGGTAATAAACCGCTGTATTGAGTCTGGAATTTCTAAAGGCCGTATCATGCCCGCACTCGTGCCAACGCGAATCGGCTGCACCTCCGTAGAGTGCTCCGTACACAACTAGCAGGGGGATTGACCACCAACTAAACCAAGAAATAACCAGAGAAGCACCGAATGTAACTAGCAGTCCTAACCACGTTATGGTGTCAATAGCTGCACGAAGATTTGATTGTTGAGTTAATGTAACCAACTTCTCTCTATCGATAGGGGGTTGCCACCAAACAGCATTAGCGAGACCGGCCTGCACAGCTCTGCTATTCTCAGGCCCATCTAAACTATAATCTTTTCCTTCTATAAGGTTAGTCAATTCTTTCAACCTGTTCAGCTAAAAAATCCAGTATCAGGGTATTGAGTTCTTCCGGTGCAACTTCACTTATCCAATGATTAACACCCTCAAAAACCTCATATTTGTATTCTCCTGAAACAAAATTTTCAGTTAGTTCTGCAGCTTGTTCCCCTAAAGCGGTATCTTGTGTGCTCCAGATGTACATTGTCGGAACACTTATATCGGGCGTCGTTGATCTTCTGTTTGTGATTTGGTCAAGAGGGGGAGAGAAGTCGTTAGCGCGATACCAATTCAGAGCAGAATCAAGTGCCTCTTCCAAACCGAGAACCTCAAGATAGGGTTCCATCTCCTTGGCCGTCAGACCAGCAGATTCATAGATACTCTTTAACAGTGCCGCATCATCAGCAAGAAAAGCATTCGTTGAGCCAACTTGACGAAAAAATTCAACATATGAACTCATATCAGCTTGCACCCCATTGGGGTCAGCTAGGGCCAATGCAAAGGCTTCAGGATGTGGAACAGAAATTGGAATAAGCGTGAGTAGCCGGTCTGGATAGATTCCTGCGAATTCCCAAGCTATGAAAGCCCCCCAGTCATGGCCTATAAGGTGAAAAGCCTCCCAATTCAATGCATCTACAATTCCTCGTATGTCCTCGACTAATTTGCCGGAACTATAGGAACCAACGCCTTCGGGTCGAGCGCCACTTGAGTATCCTCGCTGGTTCGGAGCAAATACTGAAAATCCTGCATTTGCTAAAGCGGTGATCTGTGCTCTCCACTGATAATTCGTGTTAGGGAATCCGTGCAGAAGTAGTACTGGTATACCAGTCGAAGGACCTGCTGTGAGCACATCAAATGAGAAATCATCAATAGTAATTACGATTTGTTCAATGCCAGTTCCATCAAGTCGAAGTGAAAGCGAACTTTGGTCTATGCCTGACTTTTGTCCTAACTCTATTTCTGGTTGGTCCATACCCTCATCTTTATCATCATTTTCAGAGTTTAGAGAACTCTCAAACCCTTTGGAATCTCTTAATAGATCAGGCCCGGTATCCCCAATATCGAAATCACTATAAGTAGCAGCTTGTTGCATTTCAGGTGAACATGAAGACACGGTGAGTAGGCTTATGCCAACACAGAGCAAGAAGATAGCAATTTGTCGACCAAGATGTAAAGGTTGCAACAATGTTACGGATTTTGAGTAAAGAAGTCTTCAATAAGGGGTAGGTAATGTTCAATGGGGTTTGAGTTATATGAAGAATCAAAGGCTGGGGCGTCATATAAAGCGCAAAATTCTTCACAATGGTCATAGAATTCATGTTCTTCAAAAGCATCCCTTGCATTGCGGTTCCCTCCGAGATGATGCCAAAAATAATATCCTTGGAAAATGTCATGATGGGCTACCATCCAATGGTTTGCTTCAGAAACGAAAGGTTTAAGGATCGCAGCAGCTAAGTCAGGATGATTATGTGGTGTAAGCACATCGCCTACATCGTGAATAAGGGCGCACATAATATACTCTTCGTCTCTGCCATCTTGCTCTGCTCTTGTAGCAGTTTGCAAACTATGTTCGAGTCGGTCGACCGGGAACCCTCCAAAGTCGTTTCTAAGTAGTTCAAGTTGCTGAACTATTCTTCCTGGCAATGAAGAAAAGAGCGCCCCTCTTTGAGAGGCAATTAGTTGCCAGTCCTCCTGTGTTGATTCTTGAAAGGATTTAAAATTTGCTCGTTTTAATAGTTTTTCCTGTGCTTCCATTTTCTTCTTCCCCTTTGTTTCTAACTAAGCTTGTTTCGGGTCTGGCACCCCAGGCCTTGTTCCCTCATAATGTTCTACGAACTCTATTAAGTACCCATCGAAGTCCTTTACAAACGCAACGGTAACGGGCCACCTATCTAGTTGTTCAGGTTCCATAACTGATTCACAACCAGCAGCAATCGCCCGATCATAAACTCGCTGACAATCTGATGTGTTTATGTATATCTTCCACATAGCTGTTCCCATATCAATGGGGGCATCATTGTCAAGATGCTGCGCTAGCTGAATGCGAGACCCTCCCTGTTCTGCTTGTAAAACGGCCTCAAGAACTCCCGGAATCTCAGTTCGGTGTTGAAGAGGTAGTTCACATACACCTTCCCAGAATTCAAGAGCTTTATCAATGTCTCGTACATTAATGCAATACTGTCCTAGAATCTGTGTCATCTTCCCTCCGAGTTTTGTATAAATTCTTTCACAACAAACACAAATGCACTAGTTTTTCACAAATAACTAGTACGTATCTGCGCTAAGGGGAGAGAAACTTTTTTGGATCTTCCAATTATTACGTCGCCACAAGGGGACGTAATCAATATTTAGTTAGTCGATAACGCCACTATTCCTTGGGTCATCTTTATCAGAAGCGGCTAGGGGGGCACGTTCCCAGAGGGCTTCGCTATCAAAACTTAAAGTCCAGTCAGGTATAAATTCAATCACTACTCTGTCTGGAGAATTTAGATGCTGAATATAGGCCTCAATACCTTCTTCTGTTGACCGCCGGTCAGTTGCGAAAGCAGGGTAAAACCAGTCAAGTGTCTCCCTGTCTTTATGGACAATACAGTCACCCTTATATGTAATTGTCTTACCAGTCCCTAATCTTGTTCCTGAGCTGGTAATACAAACTGAAGCGCGAGGGAACCTCTTTACAGCGGCGACCCTGGCTCTTGACTCAGCGCATGTCATCCATATTTTCCCACCATGATTGAAATAGGAGACTATAACTCCTACAGCTTCACCCTTTTTGTTGGTCCAACTAAAAACGCACTCACGTTGTGCGTCAAGAAGTTCCTGCTCCCTCTCTGGTGTCAACGCACAATTCTTTAGGTCTTCAAAGCTCTCTTCTCTATCAGTCATCAAATCGTCTCCCTGCCTTAAACATTACTTCTAAGGGATTTCCTTTCGTAATCAAGTGCAAAAAAATACCAGATGGGATGCGCAGATATAGATACTGGTTTAGATTCTCTTCATGGGGAAAAGTCTAATTGAAAAGCAAGAAGTCCTTATGGCTTGCCAGGCTTTAGGAGCAGCAGGGCTTGGAGATGGAATAGGGGGTCATGTGTCGCGAAGAGTTGCTGGGCAGGAGGCCTTCTGGATCAACGCGTTTGACCGAACTTTAAGCGAAGTTACCGAAAATGATATTTTTCTAGTTGACTACAACGGAAATGTACTTAATGGAAAGCGGGAGATCAGTAAGGGGTTTGAATTTCATCCGGCAATCTACAAGAGACGTCAGGAAATTGATGCAGTCGTGCATACACACGGATTCTGGGGTACGGCGCTAGCAGGCCAAGCTAGACCTCTGAAAATTCGCCACAATCTTGCTTGTTTCTTTCATGAAGACCAAGCCATAAGCCCCGATGATTCTTTCTCCTCGATAGGGGAAGCAATCGGTTCAGCGAACACCATAATCATTCCATGGCATGGTTGTATAACAGTTGGTTCAACAATGGGCAGAGCAACTGCGCTACATCAAACGCTTGAAGAAATGGCGAAATTAGATGTCACTCTTGAACCGAGTAATGCTCCTGAACTCCCGAAGGAATGGAGAGACAAAATTAAGAACCTCATTGATACTGAGGCGCACTATTTGGAGCAAACGTGGGAGTTAATGCAACGTAAAGCCAAACTAAAACAAAGTTGAGTACTACCGCCTCCAGAGTTGATACCAAACGTTATAGTCTCTCCACCGTCGAGACCGGTCACTTGAAGTCCAGTCTTTTCTCTTTCGTTTGACTTCTTTTTTAGCCCTTGATCTGAACATATAATGACCCTACTCTTCAACTAGGAGATAGCCGAGATTTGAAGGGTAATTATAAGATGTCTCAAACAAACACTTCACCAACTCAACAGCAAAACCGTATAACAAATCTTGACTATGTCCGAGGATTCGCAACGTTGGGAATACTCGGTATGAACGCAATGATGTTTGGCCTGCTAAAACCCGCATATTATAACCTGGATTCTCAAGGGACAGACAGTGTTCTTGACTGGATCTTTGGAATTTTCGGGGAAATATTCATTGATCAAAAAACAATGGCCATCTTCTCAATGCTTTTTGGTGCAGGTATCGTTCTCTTTGCTAATAGGGCCGAGGCGAAGGGGAAGAAACCATTCAGACTAACCATATGGCGTAATTTCCTGTTACTAGGAATTGGGTTCTTGCATATGATGGTGTGGGAAGGCGATGTTCTTATGGTTTATGGAATATGTGCTCCCGTTATTTATCTTTTGCGTAAGAGGTCAACTAAATTCCTCTTCTCAATAGGAGTTCTGCTCTTTGCCCTTACGGTGATTAATGGCATACTCACACAATCCTTAGTGGATGATGGAAGCGCACCACTGGGCGACTTCTGGTATGCATCAAACCCAATGAGCGATGAAGTCGCATTCTGGTTTATCTCTGATGCTTTTTTTAGGGCTTTGGGGGCAATGCTCATTGGAGTTGGGCTCTACAAGTCGGGATTTATATCCGGAGCGAAAGAGAAGTCTTATTACCAAAGGATACTTATAAGGTGTTTTGCATTTGGTTTGCCGCTTTCAATCTTCGGTATCCTCATTCAGGTAGCAGGTGATTATGGTTCCGATGTAGCTATTATCGGGCAAGTCCCAAACACGATTGCGACTTTACCAATAGCTATTGGCTATGTTGCCATCATAAGTTTGTTGAATATGAGGCCTGACAATGCGTTCAAGCTGCGGATCCGATCTGTAGGGCAGATGGCTCTCACCAATTATTTGACGCAAACGATTATCGGAATCACTGTATTCGCAGTGCTCTTTGAGAAAAGAGATATGAGCCGAAGTGGAGTGTGGCTTTTCATTATTTGTGTTTGGGCTTTGCAGATTCTTTGGTCAAAAGCGTGGCTGAGTCGTTTCCGTTTCGGACCTGTTGAATGGGTGTGGCGATGTGCAACATATCGTTCGCTCCAACCCATTAAACGATCATCATCTTCAAATCAATAACAAAGTAGAGTGGCTTTCATGCAGCTACATGCCTTTATCAGTTGGAAATTGAAAAGATTTTTATGATTGACTGGAAAGAAATTAGTAAAGAAGCTTCATTTGTGTCTCATAGACTAATCGGTTGGATCTACTGGGATCCAGATGCAATCAGAGCATATTCAGATCTTGGAATCCCTGATGGTTTCGGGTACTACGTCACCACCCGAGCTGGTAAATTGGGGAATGCGGCGCCTAAAATTGTTTCCGCTGCGTATTATTCCATTCACCCAGAGTTCGTTAATGCGAGCTATCAAATGTTAAATAAACATTCAACTCTAAATGATGCCATGAAGGTTAGGGATGAAGCAGTGTCAGATGGCCTGAAAAAGTTTGTACCCGAAATCTGCGATGAATTAGCCTCGATGAGAGAACTCCTCTGGGAGTCTGCTGAATCGCTGCCAATATCGGGACGAGTCCTTTTCGCATCGCAATTGGATCATAGACGGTTAGATAATCCACTTATTGATGCGTGGTTAGCAGTGAATTGCATACGTGAATGGAGAGGGGATACCCATTGGGCAATGTTGACCGCTGAAGATATAACTGGTGTCCAGGCCGGAATTTTAGATGGAGCTCGAAGGTCCTATGATGCTGATTGGCTTCCGAGAAGCAGGGGTGCTGATGATGAAGCGATACGCACAGCTTATACGGGTCTGGAGAAACGCGGACTCGCGAAAAATCAAGTTGTTACAGATGCAGGTATTGCATACAGACAATCACTTGAAGATAAACTAAACGAAATTACTTCGCTAGCATGGAAAAACATTGGAGAAGAAGCGACACAGAATTTTGTGCGACTAGTTAACTCGGTTGGAGAGGTCCTTTTGGAAAGAATTGATGTTACCGGAGGGACAAAATGGATGCCAGCAGCTCGACGTTTAACAGTGCCTGAGGAATAACTTCGTTAGAAAGGTCGGTCCCCAGCGATTGTTACACGCTCCATTCTTCGGTAAGAGGGAAGAAAATCGTCTGTCGCTACATGTTGTACGCAGCGATTGTCCCACATTACGAAAGTATCAGATTCCCACTTGACGCTGAAATGGAGATCAGGGTCTCGAATCGCTTCTGCCAACGTTGCTAATAGATAATCGCTTTCTTTAGTATCAATGCCATTGATATGGCTAGTAAAGAAGTTATTCGTGAATATTGATCGATGCCCCGTCTCAGGATGGGTTCTAATCACAGGGTGGAGCACAGGAGGGTACTTCTTCGTGTTCTCTTTGTGGCTCTGTTCGTCATTAAACCGTGTCGAGGGTCCAAACATTTTCGTATAGTCATTTACAGCAAGGAGGCTATCCACTCGTTGCCTAACATCAGAGTCAAGTCTTTCAAACGCAACTGTGGCGTTAGCGAAATGGGTGTCTCCACCAGATTCAGGGATCGTTCTTCCTCTCAAGATCGACCCCGTTGGAGGTTTTTCTCGAAACGAAACGTCGATATGCCAGTCTTGCGCAGCATGGTAATACTGCCGTGAAGTCTCGCCGCCAGCTTCGAGCACGATCACTTCAGGGTGATCTTTATGGTTATCTGCGAAAGGATGAATTTCTAAATCGCCGAAATGCTTTCCAAATTTTATATGGGCGTTAATCGAAATATCTTGATTGCGAAATACCAGAACCTTATGAGTCAGCCATGCCTCTTTAATCTCATTTGATGTAACCTCATCAAGAGAATCAATAGAAACCTCAGTAATTTCAGCTCCAATATGTTCACTAAGCTGCTTTATTTTCACGAACCCTCCCTACGATGAGTGAGAATAATGCAAAAGTATGAATTCCACAATTACCCAAAGCGTCCATTCTAGTTCCAAGAATTTTGTGAGTTGTTGGACTGTAACAAGTAAGATATGCTTCAACGGTTCATTCCAAACAGATAAAAGCGAGGAAAATATGGGTGTAGAAGTCGGAGATGCAATTCCAAATGTTGAAATACGAGTACTAGGTGATGATGGGCGTCCAACCCCCGTGAACACTGGGGATATCCTAGGTTCAGGAAAAGTTGTACTTTTCGCTGTGCCAGGTGCCTTTACTCCTGGTTGCTCTAATTTACACCTTCCTACATACACTGAAGGCGCAGCTGATCTAGCTGGTGCAGGCGTGGATACGGTCGCATGTGTCGCAGTAAATGATGTTTGGGTCATGGGCGCATGGAGTGAAGCATATGGTGCGCAGGATATACAAATGCTTTCCGACGGTAACGGTGATTTCACAGCTGCAATGGGACTTACTATGGATGGGTCTGGAGCTGGAATGGGAAGTCGTTCGAAACGGTATGCCGCTGTTATTGAAGGTGGAGTAATCACACATCTAGCTGTTGAAGAGGGAAGCATTGATGTTTCAACTTGCTCTGCTGTGTTGGGTGCTATCAGCTAAGAAAGACTTAATTTAAATTTGGATTGTCAGGGAATACGCCTCTTAGAATCGCATATAGGGTGTGCTCTGAACGGTATAACCTAAAAATTCTCTCCTAGTATGGTAATTCTTATTTGGTTTAGCCCATGGTCAGAAACCAAGGATCTTGTTAAGAAGTTTTCCCCCTGACAGGGGAGTGGTTTTCAGAACCTCTTACCTTTTGATTAAGGAAGACAGCTCCATTTCTAATGTTCTGTGAGTGTTCGTGCGCCCCCTGGGACTTGAACCCAGAACCTGCGGATTAAGAGTCCGATGCTCTGCCAATTGAGCTAGAGGCGCTAGAGATTGAAAGCCTAGCGGGAACTAAACATAATGATGCAGTACAGGCATCTTTATTTAAATCAAATGTTGGGTGACCGACGGGATTTGAACCCGCGACCACCTGTACCACAAACAGGGGCTCTACCAGGCTGAGCTACGGCCACCATGGCCCGAATAACGGGCGACACCTCATGATAAAGCCTATATGGACTTAACGTGACAACATTTGAGAGATAATCTTAAAAAGATTCTGATTTGCTAGTCCACAGAAGAAGGGAGAAAAATGGAGATCAATTTAATTACAGGCTACATAGGTGCAGAAATAAGAAATATAAAATTAGCCAATGCAACCAAAGACGAAATACATGCGATTAAACAAGCATGGCTTGACCATAAAGTACTTGTTTTCAGAGACCAAGACATTACTCGAGAACAACATATCGCATTTGGGAAAAACTTTGGAGAACTTGAAGTACACCCCTTTGCTCCTCATCCTGAGGACTACCCAGAAATAGTAAAGATTATCTCCAATGACAAGAGGCAATATGCTGCTTCCAATTGGCATTCGGACGTAACTTGGCGACGAGAACCATCAATGGGGTCAATCTTACGTGGGCGAGTCATCCCCGATGTAGGTGGAGACACATCATTTGCCAATACGGCTGAAGCTTATAACCGGCTAGACACAGACATAAAGCATCGCGCTGACTCTTTATACGCAATCCATGATTTCTCTAGGGCCTTCGGACAACGCATGACAGGTGAAGAAAGAGAAGCGAAACAGAATAAATACCCACCGGCTCGACATCCAGTGATCCGGACACATCCTGAAACAGGAGAACGCGGAATATACACAAATAAACCATTCGTATCACATATAGATGGAATAAGTGAAGAAGAAAGCCGGTACCTCCTTCAAATTTTAGAGAGAGCTGTGCTTGACCCTTCGGTGCAATGCAGAATCAAATGGAAAACTGACACCATCGTGATGTGGGACAACAGAATCGTGCAGCATCAAGCCTCCAATGATTTCTATCCACAAAACAGGCATGTAGAGCGAGTGACGATAATCGGAACTGAACCGGTGTAACCGATGAAAGTATTGAGATTAAATAACTTCCTCGGAGCTGAAATACAAGGAATTGATATACGGAACCTCAAAAGCAAAACAATTGATGATCTTAAAAGCTTATGGCTTGAACACAAGGTCCTAGTTCTCCGCAACCAGTTACTAGCCCCCGAAGATCATGTTGACTTCTCAAAATACTTCGGCGACCTTGAAATTCACCCTTTCGCACAAAACCATAAGAAACACCAAGAGCTGCTAATACTAGAGTCCGGTGGTTCAACAGGAAAGCAACATTACTCAGCAACAGATTGGCATTCAGATGTTACTTACAGAGAGGAACCGCCTATGGGGTCTATCCTCAGGGGAGTGGTAGTTCCGAAAGTCGGAGGAGATACTTGCTTCTCAAATGCTTGTGAAGCATTTAATCGACTGGACCCGCAAACGAAAAGCAAAGTATCTGAGTTATCTGCCACTCATGACTGGTTTAAAAAAAATCAGCATGTGCTCGACAAAGGGGATATTGAAGCAACCAGAGAAAAGTATCCACTAATGAGCCACCCAGTAATTCGAACACATCCTGAAACTGGAGAAAAAGGAATATTTACCAATAACTTCTTCACGGCATATATCGACGGAGTTGATGAAAATGAAAGTAACAAACTTCTGTGGAGGTTAGAAGCAGCAATACGGGACCCGAGTATTCAAATTAGGATTAGATGGGATGAGCGCACCGTGGTCATGTGGGATAACCGTTGCGTACAACACTCCGGAACCGATGATTTCCTTCCAGCTCACCGCAGAATGGAAAGAACTACAATTATTGGGGATCGTCCGTTTTGATAGCCACTTCTGACTTTTAACCTCTAGTCTTATAGGAGGCCTCCGTAGCTCAGATGGATAGAGCAACGGACTTCTAATCCGTAGGTCGCAGGTTCGACTCCTGCCGGGGGCGCAAGGATCTTGCGATCGATGAATTACGCTAATGACTGTTTCATTTTCTGTCGGCGTTCGGTAAGTAAGAACTCGGTATAGCCATTTGCTTGTTCGCGACCTTCGAAGACCAAGGCTAGGGCTGCTTGGTAGGGGATACTGATTGATAAGTTATTTGACATATTATGGTATTGCTCATCATCAGCATTCTGTTGATCAACCAAGGTGGCCATTTCTTCCATCACTTTGTGAACTTGTTCTGAAGAGACAATACCGTGATGCAACCAATTAGTAATGTGCTGACTTGATATCCGAAGAGTGGCTCTGTCTTCCATCAATTGAATATCGTTTATATCAGGAACTTTGGAACATCCAACACCCTGACCAACCCATCTAGAAACGTATCCGAGTATTCCTTGTACGTTATTTCTTAGCTCGGCATCGATTTCCGAAGGGGTTAATTCTCGATGTGGTTCAAGGACCGGGACCTCTAGCATCAATTCTCGTTGTGTAGCAGTTCTTGATTGTAGCTTTTCTTGTATTTCGCTGACATTGATTTCTAGGTAGTGCAGAGCGTGCAAGGTTGCTGCAGTGGGCGAGGGCACCCAAGCACAACTGGCTCCAGATAATGGGTGCGCTATTTTTTCTCTCAACATATCTGCCATGTCATCTGGGCGGGCCCACATTCCTTTACCTATCTGCCCATGCCCGAGTAAACCTGCAGCTAAACCCTCGTCAACATTAATATCTTCGTAGGCTGTTAACCACTGTTGTGATTTCATTTCGCTTTTCGGAACAAAAGGCCCAGCTTCCATACTTGTGTGAATTTCATCTCCAGTGCGATCAAGAAACCCTGTATTAATGAAGACAACTCTGTCCGATGCGGCTTGAATACAAGCTGATAGATTCAGTGAAGTTCTTCTCTCCTCATCCATTATTCCGATTTTGACTGTATTTGGAGGTAATCCTAGGAATGATTCGATGCTTGAAAACATTGAAGAACTCATTTCTACTTCTTCCGGGCCGTGCATCTTAGGTTTAACAATATATATAGATCCTTCTGGACTGTTCTTGTAGGCACTGTTCCCGATAAGGTCATGCATTCCACACATTGTTGTTATTACTCCATCAATGAGAGTTTCAGGAACAGGGCTTCCGTCTAATAAGATCATTTCAGTCGTAAGGTGCATTCCGACATTTCTCACGAGTAGAAGAGATCGTTTTCTAATGCTTCCATCTGATCCGTCAGCAAGTTTTATAGCAGAATCTTGGTTTAGTTTTCTTGTGACTACGTCACTTCCTTTCAAGAATTTAGATTGAAGGGTTCCTTTCATCAGTCCAAGCCAGTTCCCATAGGCCAATACTTTGTCTGAGGCATCTACGGTTGCTACAGAGTCCTCACAGTCCATGATGGTACTAACTGCTGATTCCATCATTACGTCAGCTATGTTTGCATCGTCGGTGGATCCTATATGGTTTTCGGGATCAAAAATAATCTCGATATTGAGACCATTCTTTGATAGGAAAACAGAACTTGGTTCCTCTCTTGATCCTCCATAGCCGATGAACTGTGATGGGTCGGCGAGAGTTCGATTCCCGGAGGTGGTGGTGACTATTAAACCTTCTGCTACGAAATAGCTGGTTGAATTTTTGTGGCTGTCAGATGTTAAGGGGAAATGCGTATCTAATAGGTTTCGAGTGTAGCTTATTACCTTATTGCCACGAATTGGGTTATATGGCCCGCTTCGAGTCGCTCCATCACTTTCGTCAATTACATCGGTTCCGTAGAGTGCGTCATAGAGGCTACCCCATCTCGCATTTGCTGCATTTAATGCATATCTTGCGTTATCTACTGGAACAACTAGCTGGGGTGCAGCGATAGAAGCGATTTCGGGGTCTACGTTGGTTGTGTTTACAGAAACGGAATCAGGTTTTGGGCAGAGATATCCAATATCATTCAGGAATGTCTCGTAAGCCACTTGATCATGAGGCATATTTTTCTTGTCAACATGCCATTGATCAATTTGTGACTGGAAATCATCTCTCTTTCGAAGGAAGCTTTCTACTTGAGGTTTGTATTCCTTAAGGAACGTTTCAAATTTTTTCCAGAATTCATCGGCTGAAAGTCCTAGTCCTTCAAGAACGTCTGATTCAAGAAAATCTACGAGTTCGTTGTTTACTTGAAGCGAACCTTTTGTTGTAATTGATAGACTCATTTTTCCTTTATATCTCTACCAGGTATTTACATTAGCGCTTGATTCAGCGAAGGTTAGAATTGTTCTTCTTCGGTGCTTCCTTTGAGAGCTAATGTGCTAGCAGTGCCACCAGAAATTACTGTTGCGACCTGATCAAAGTACCCGGCGCCAACTTCTCGCTGGTGTTTTGTGGCACTGTAGCCTTCATCTTCCATAGCGAATTCACGCTGTTGAAGTTCAACATATGCTGACATATCTCGCTCCGTGTATGCCTTGGAAAGTTCAAACATTGATGCATTCAATGCATGCCAACCTGCAAGTGTGATGAATTGGAATCGATAGCCCATAGCACCAAGTTCACGTTGGAATTTAGCGATGGTCTCATCATCTAGTGCTGCCTTCCAGTTAAATGAAGGTGAGCAATTGTAAGCAAGCATTTTGTCTGGAAATTCAGCTTGCATTGCTTCAGCAAATCTTTTTGCCTCTGCTAGATCAGGTGTACTTGTCTCACACCAGACAAGGTCAGCATATGGTGCGTAGGCTAGACCTCGTGATATAGCGGCATCCATTCCGTTCTCCACGTGGAAGAAGCCCTCAGCAGACCTTTCGCCATTGCAAAATTGTTGATCTCGTTCGTCAACATCGCTAGTCAACAGTGTCGCTGCTAGCGAATCAGTTCGAGCTACGACGACTGAAGGGACATTCATGACATCCGCTGCAAGCCTGGCTGCAGTTAGCGTGCGAACATGTTGCTGCGTGGGGACAAGGACTTTGCCTCCCATGTGTCCGCATTTCTTTTCGCTTGCTAATTGGTCTTCCCAATGCACTCCGGCTGCTCCGGCTTCAATCATTGATTTCATCAGTTCGAACGCATTTAATGGCCCTCCGAATCCGGCTTCAGCATCAGCAACGATGGGTACCAGCCATTCTCGGTCTCGCTTGCCTTCACTCCATTCAATTTGGTCAGCTCTTCGTAATGCGTTGTTTATCCTTCGGACGACGGTAGGAACTGAGTTAGCTGGATAAAGGCTTTGGTCCGGATAAACTTGTTCGGCTAGATTGGCATCACCGGCTACTTGCCAGCCTGATAGGTAAATTGCTTCAAGCCCGCCTTTGACCATTTGGACTGCCTGACCGCCAGTTAACGCACCCATAGCATGGGTGTAGGAATTGTTATTTAATTTTTCCCATAGTTTTTCCGCACCTTGGCGTGCGAGGCTATATTCAACTCCAACAGAACCGCGAAGGTTTATAACTTCTTCAGCTGAGTAATCTCTGACAACTCCCTTCCACCGGTCGTTTTCTTGCCATTCTTTATTAAGTTCTTCAACTTGTTGTTCAAATGATTTTGACATTTAATTGTCTCCTGTAATGAGGGGAAGTAACGTATGCGTATCTACGATGCGTCAAAATAGCTTTAAAATCAACCTAATAACGATCTAAATATTACAAAAATTATCTATTTCAATAAAAAACTAAGAAATTATTAGTTAAAAGGTATGCTTATTAGGTTCATGGAGGTACCTAGATGGATTCACTAGTATTTGGTCAGCGACTTAAGCATTTCCGTAAGCGGAACAATTACACCTTGGCGCAGCTAGGTGAAAATGTTAAAAAGCCTGCTCCTTATTTATCCCAGCTAGAGAATGGCCTTGCAGAGCCTCGTGTTAGTTTGATCCGAGAGTTAGCAGTTGCTTTGGATTGTACGCCTTCCGATCTGTTGGACCCTCAGCCACCCAGCAGAAGAGCAGAACTTGAAATAGCGTTACGCCAACTACAAGAGCAGCCGGAAAACAGTCAAAGAAAATTACCTTACATTAGGCCCTCAACGAGAATGCCTGATGAAATTCTGGAACACATTATCGGACTGTACACGGCACTTGATGAAGATAATTCACTTAGTATTTCCAATCCGAATACTCCTAAAAACATTGCACGAAATTCAAATAGAGACTTGAGAAGTGAGATGCGTGAAAGGAATAACTATTTCTTAGAAATAGAAGCTACGGCTAATGATATTTTGAAATCTGTTGACTATCCAGGATCAGGACCTGTATCCGAAAGAATCCTGATGGACGTATGTGAACATTTTGGATTCTCAGTCAAACGCGCAGAGAAAATTCCGCATTCAACTAGGTCAATAACTGATCAAAGAGAAAAAATCATCTATATTCCTCAGCGAAATGATCTTTCAACACGTGCATCGCGGTCAGTTGTGTTGCAGACACTAGGGCACTATGCATTGGGACACGAAGTCGCTGATGACATTTCTAAGTATCTTCTCCAAAGAGTCGAATCTAACTACTTCGCTGCTGCAATTCTTGCGCCTGAAAAGCCAGCAGTGAAGTTTTTGGAAAATGCATATAAGGCGATGGATATATCCGTAGAAGACCTGCAGGAAATTTTCTATATCTCCTATGAGATGGCGGGACATCGACTGACTAATCTTGCGACCCAACATCTTGGACTAACTTTACATTTCCTTAGGTCCGATGATGAAGGAATAGTGTGGAAAGCTTATGAAAATGATGGAGTTCCGCTTCCTCAAGGTATTGATGGAACTATTGAAGGAGAGCATCTGTGCAGAAATTGGGGAACACGTCAGGCCTTCCATACTCAAGATGCATTATCCCTTCACTACCAATACACGGACACACCATCAGGTAAGTATTGGTGCGTGACGCATGTTGAAGCTGACAGAGTTCCATATCATGCAGTAACGATAGGCACCACTGCTGATCAAGCGAAATGGTTTAGAGGAAGCGACACAAAGAGATTTTCAACTTCGCAATGCCCAGATAAAGATTGTTGCAATACCCCAAGGGCTAGCGTGAGACAACATTGGCAGGGTGTAGCGTGGCCATCGGCAAGAGATCGAAGTAACGTAACATCTGGTTTGCCGCTACCGGCAAGAAGCTTCACTCGATTTCCAGGTGTGGATATTGTGGAAGTTTTTGAATTCTTAGAACGTCAAGAAAGTCAATGATAGACCGGAGCTGTTAGCTACCGGACTAATCTCATAGGTAATGAAACCTTCATCTGAATTAGGTCAATTCGCAACAAACGGCGATAGTGCCAAACGAAATGACGGCAGACTTCCGTATATGCCTGGGATAGATGGTCTCCGAGCATTAGCTGTATTGGCTGTCATTGTTTATCATTCAGAGTTTGAAAATTTTACTGGTGGTTTCCTCGGGGTTGAAATTTTCTTTGTTATCAGTGGATACCTCATCACTGCACTACTTCTTAATGAATACAGCACAAATAGCACTGTTAATCTTCGTCGATTTTGGACCCGAAGGGCAAGACGTTTACTCCCGGCATTACTTATTTATATAGCAGGATCAGTCGCTCTGGCATACGCACTGGCAGATGATGTGGTACCCACAAAAGGCGAAATACTTTCGACATTAGGTTACGTGTATAACTGGTTCGGTATCTTTCAAGAAATTTCTTACACCGAGGTTTTTGAACGAAAGAATTTCTTCCATCACCTATGGTCATTAGCGATAGAAGAGCAGTTCTATTTGGTGTGGCCTCTAATTCTGTTGGCGTTCCAAAAGTACTTAAACAAGCGATTAACGATCTTGCTCATCAGTTTAGGAATAGCTACTTCATCTTTTCTTATGTGGGTCTTGTACGAGCCGTTCAAGGATCCTTTGAGAATATATTACGGAACAGACACAAGGGCATCAGGTCTTCTGATGGGTGCCCTCCTTGCCTATCTCTGGAGGCCCTGGAGTACTGAAAAGTCTAAACTATTCTCCTGGAAAGGTGAGAGGATCTTTCTCCTTGCTGGTTTTGGGGCAATAGGGCTTCTTCTATGGTCCACCATGAATTACACGTTATTGATGCCAGATGCCGAGCAATTATTTAGAGGCGGATTCCTTTTCACATCAGTTATCACGGCAATAGTAATAGGATGCACGGTCACCCCTAATTCGTACCTGAGTTCCTGCCTAGGTATTGCACCACTCGTCTGGATAGGGAAGCGGTCCTACGGTCTCTACTTATGGCATTGGCCCGTTTTTCAGCTAACTCGAGAGAGAGTAGATGTAGATATCAATGGTTGGGAACTATTCGGAGTCAGAATGTTTATAACCCTCGTATTGGTCGAAATAAGTTATCAATGCTTTGAACGTCCCATACGTGAGCAGACATTCCTAACTGGACTCAGGAACGTTAAAACAAGTAACGGCTTCAAATCGATTCTGTTGAAAGCAGGATTTCCCGTTCTAGGCATTATTGCAAGTTTGATGGTCCTTCAAGGTGTCCAAGTTGATCGTAATACCCAACAATATGAGGTTAGCTCCACGATTCAAAGTCAAGCCGAATCAAACGAGGATGAAGAGAATGCCACCGAAGAGGTAATTCCGTCAAGTCCCAAACTATTAACGGAGCCGGAAAGTAATCCTACTCCGCTAGAAATTGCAGTCCAAGAAACGCTAAATGCTGACGAAACAGAAGACACCGAAAATCAGAATCTGAATTCAGAAATCTCTGAAAATCAGGTATTTAGCATAGTTGACTTCCGAGAAGAAATAATTGATAATCCTTCCCGCTGGCAAGACTTGAAAAATATTGTAACTTACACTATCCCCATCTACTTTCACCGCATTACTTTTATCGGGGATTCAGTAATGCTTGGGGCGTTTACTAATATCGGAAATGAGGGCGTTGAGGAAGCCTTCCGCGAAGATATAGCAACTATCTCAAATCAGGTGACTGTTTCTGCTGCAAAAAACCGTCAATGGTACGAGCTTCGAGGAATCATACGAGAATTAGATGCTAAAGATGAACTGGGAGAAATCGTAGTCATACACTTGGGTAATAACGGAGTAATCGACGAACGAATTATCACTGAATCATTAGAATTATTAACGGAAGTTCGAAAAGTGCTTTTGGTAAACGTGCGTGTACCAAGGCGATGGGAGGACAAAGTAAATAATTTGCTTGATGATGCTGCAGAAACATTCGAAAATGCCAAAGTTGTTGACTGGTACTCAATATCTAATGAAAACCCACAATTTTTTACAAGAGATGGAGTACACACAGTACCCTCAGGGGCCAAACATTATGTAAATGCAATCATCGAATCTCTCGGTGGAGAATCTGTTGTTGAAAAAATGAGTAACGACTAGTTAGATTGGCGCTCAGCGTTAATACGCTGCTCTATATCTATACGAATTTCGGCAAAATTTGCTTCGCCGCTGATAATTAAATCCGCATTTTTCTTTGACGGTTCAACGAACTGATCGTGCATAGGTTGGACTGTTTTTAGAAACTGTGCTCGGGCTTGTTCTGCCGTTCGCCCTCTCTCTGCGACATCTCGAACTACCCTACGTTCAAGACGCACATCCTCAGGCGCGGATACAAAAATGCTAATGTCAAGTAGGTTGCAAATATCGGGGAAAACAAGAAGAAGAATGCCATCAATTAGAACCACTTCAGTCGGCGAAACTATAGAGGTTTCTGCACTCCTTGTATGAGTAGCAAAATCGTAGATAGGGGAAGAGATATCGGAACCTTTTCGCAGGGAACGTAAATTATTTATGAAAAGATCAACATCAAGAGAATCAGGATGATCATAATTGACCACTGCTCGCTTTTCTATGGATAGGTGACCTTGATCACAGTAATAACTATCAAATGCCAACTTAGAGACAAGAAACCCTAACTGGTTTTGCAAACAGTTAACGAGCGTAGTTTTTCCTGAACAACTACCTCCAGCTATTCCTAAAAATATTGATGACACTTGGACCTCTTTCACTCCTGTCCACAATATTAGATCTGAGCGGGTGAGGAGAATCGAACTCCCATCATCAGCTTGGAAGGCTGAGGTTCTAGCCTTTGAACTACACCCGCAGGCATTTAGATAGTATCGGGTTTTTATCACTTTTGTTAGAAAGAAGATTCAGAAATCATCCTGAAGCAGGATGAGAGCATCCAACAAGCGGATACACTTTCGGTCTGTGAATAGTTCTGTTAAAAGTCTTGAAGACAACAAAGTAGAAATTAATATCGAAGTCCCTGAGGATGCGATAGAAATCGCAATAGATGAGGCTTTTAAAAAACTAGCCAAGGAAGTCAAAGTGCCAGGGTTCCGACAAGGAAAGGCACCAAGAAAAGTCCTTGAGTCTAAATTCGGAAATGAATATGCCAGAAGCGAAGCTCTAAATGACATTGTGGGGGAAGTCTATTTCCAAGCTATCAATGAACATGAATTAGATGTTATAGCGCAACCTGAAATTGAGATACTTCAAGGGCAGGAGTCGGGCCCAGTTGTTTTTGAAGCAACTGTAGAGGTCAGACCTTCAGTAGAGGTTAAAGGATATAGTGACTTAGAAATAGAAGTACTCAGTCCGAAAGTAAGTCAAGAAGAAATAGACGAGAGCGTTAACCGGCTACTTGAACAAGCTTCTGAGAGAAATGAAGTTAATCGACCAGCGGAAATGGGTGATTTCGTAACGATGGACTTATCTGGATCCATTAATGGCGAAGTTGAAGAAAGCCTTACTGCTGAAGGATTTGTTTTTGAGGTTGGCTCATCATTCATTATTGAAGAAATCAACAACTCTCTAGTAGGTGCGGAAGTTGCACAAGAAATAAAATTCGGGGGCCCGCACCCTTCAGAAGAAGAAGCAGAGCTAGCCTTTGTTGCGAAGATTATTAATATTGAAGAGAAAATCCTGCCAGAATTAACTGACGAACTTGTCGCAGAACTGTCAGAATTTGAAACCGTCGAAATGCTTCTCGAGGATACGGAAGTACGGATGGGCGAATCGAAAAGAAACCAGTTGCCTGGTCACGTAACATCAAAGATGCTTGAAGCACTGTCTGAATTGGTCAAAGATGAAATCCCAGAGCCGCTAATACAGGAACAGACTCAGCAGCAAGTCCAAGATATGGCAATGCGTATGGCTCAACAGGGAATGCAATTTGAGCAATTTTTGCAAGCAACGAATCAATCGATTGAAGATATCGTTACGAACCTAAGAGAGCCAGCTGAACAAGCGGTTAAAACTGACTTAGCGCTGAGAGCTATAGCTGACTCAGAATCGATTGAAATCCTTGAGAATGATATTGAGAATGAGATAGAAAATATCGCCAAACAATACGCTTTACAAGCAGCAATTCAAGCCGAAGAAATTAACTTTGATGCTGAAATGACACCAGAAGAAGTAGATCACCAGCTAGCTTCTCGGATAGAAACAGAAAAGATGAACCTAGCAAAATCTTTAGCAGAAAATGGGCAAATTCGCATTCTGAAAGCGGATTTGCGCAAACAGAAAGCGCTAAAATTTGTAGAAGAAACGGTTAAAATAAAAGATGAAAATGGAAACGAAATTGATAACAAAGAAATCTTCGGTGAAAACACAGAAATTGATCCCGATTTGAGTCAAAATAGTAATAACCCCGATGAGACCAACCCCAAGGAAGAGGATCCAAGTGAGTCAGATGATTGATGGACCAACCAGTTACCTAGTTCCAACTGTAGTGGAGCAAACTAATAGAGGCGAAAGAGGATACGACCTCTATTCAAAACTGTTGAAAGAGAACATCATTTTTATAGGTACTCCGATTGATGATGGAATCGCAAATTTAGTTTGCGCCCAACTACTTCATTTAGAATCAGAAAATCCTGATAAAGATATAAGTCTTTATATCAATTCTCCTGGTGGAAATATCAACTCGGTTTTTGCAATTTATGACACTATGTCATATATCAAACCTCAAGTAGCAACAATCTGTTACGGGCAGGCCGTAGCTGCTGCTGCTGTCCTTCTAGCTGCAGGAACTACAGGAAAGAGGCTTGCTCTGCCGCATTCTCGAATCCTCATTCACCAACCATATGCCGGAGCGCAGGGTCAAGTATCTGATCTTGAGATCGCTTCCAGAGAGATCCAAAGACTAAAAAACCAATTAGAAGAAGTTCTCGCAACACACACTGGACAAACAGTTGAGCAAATCCGCCTCGACACCGACCGAGATAATATTATGGACGCATATGAAGCTAAAGAATATGGGATAATTGACGAGGTGATTAATTCACGCGCAAATGTCGATAATGCAGGTCCGATATCGGCCGTTTAGTAGAATAAGGGGGAACAGAAATGGCAAAATTCGGAGAAACCTCAGAGTTGCTAAAGTGCTCATTCTGTGGCAAGTCCCAAAAACAGGTTAAGAAGCTAATTGCAGGTCCCGGCGTTTATATTTGCGATGAATGCATTGATCTATGTAACGAAATAATAGATGAGGAACTCTCTCAACCCTCTGAACTGGGTTTCGATGAACTTCCCAAACCTGAAGAAATTAATGCTTTCCTAGATGATTACATAATCGGACAAGAACAGGCGAAAAGAATTCTCTCTGTAGCTGTTTATAACCATTATAAGCGCGTACAACTTGGAGAAAAAAATGATGATGAAGTCGAACTCTCTAAAAGCAATATCCTTCTCATAGGGCCAACAGGATGTGGGAAGACATTAATGGCCGAAACTTTGGCCAGGATGCTTAATGTTCCATTTGCAATAGCAGATGCAACTGCACTAACAGAAGCAGGTTATGTTGGGGAAGATGTCGAAAATATTCTTCTCAAGCTAATTCAAGCAGCTGACTTAGACGTGAAGAAAGCAGAAATGGGAATTATCTATATCGATGAAATAGATAAAGTTTCACGCAAAAGTGAGAATCCCTCAATAACTCGAGATGTGTCTGGCGAAGGTGTTCAACAGGCACTTCTGAAGATCCTTGAAGGTACTTCAGCTTCAGTTCCTCCACAAGGCGGAAGAAAACATCCGCATCAGGAATTCTTACAAATTGACACAAAAAATATTCTTTTTATCTGCGGTGGAGCATTTGCTGGCCTTGATGAAGTCATTGAGAACCGTATCGGAAGTACCGGAGTAGGATTTGGTGCAGATATCCGAAATGCTAATGACAAAAATCTCACTGATCTATATGCACAGGTTCAGCCTGAAGATCTAGTTAAATACGGCTTAATACCGGAATTCATAGGGCGATTACCTGTTGTTGGTGCTGTTGGAAATCTAGATAATGATGCTCTCGTGAGAATACTAAGTGAGCCTAAAAATGCTTTGATAAAGCAATACAAGAAAATATTTGGATTTGAAGACGTGAATCTTGAAATAACAGATGGAGCGCTAGATGCTATTGCCACGCTTGCTCTCGAAAGACGAATAGGAGCCAGAGGACTTCGTTCAATCCTAGAAGAAGTTCTCCTTGAGGTCATGTATGAGATTCCAGGACGAGAAGACGTGATCTCTTGTGTCATCAACGAAGATGTAGTGCACAAGAATGAACCGCCCAAACTTGTTATGCGTGGAGAGAGTGGGCTGGCAGCTTCTTAAGCTTCTTAGCCTTTACCTACTGACAATGAATTTCGAGGAATCCATATATTTTCTTAATAGCCATATTAATCGCTCATTAACGAGAGAAAAGATTGACGATAGCGCACTAGATAACATGCGCATCTTGGCTGAAGCTATAGGTAATCCTCAATCTGACTTTCCGACTATTCATATAACTGGAACTAACGGAAAAGGGTCAACTTCTGCTTTAATTTCCAAACTCTTAATGTCTATGGGACTTAATGTTGGAACCTACTGTTCGCCGCACGTGAGCTCAATAACCGAAAGAATTCAACTTAATACTGAACCGATATCTAAAGAAGAATTTTCAGAACTAGTTCAACATTTGAAATTGGCAACGTCAATGTTAAATATAACTCCAAGCTGGTTTGAGCTTATGACAGCTGCGGCTTTTGAGTGTTTCGCTAATAATGCAGTTGACGTTGGGGTTATAGAGGTTGGTATGCTGGGCCGTTTTGATGCTACGAATATCGCCGATGCCAAAGTAGCAGTAATTACGAATGTGGGATACGACCACACTGATGGGAAAGAGGGATGGAAAGAACGGCTTGCCTGGGAAAAAGCGGGGATCATCAAAACAGATACGCTTTTATGCCTAGGCGAAATAGATCAGGAGATAGAAAGAGTGATCCTTAACGAAGCTTCATCGAAAATACTACGAAGAGAGATTGACTTTGCATGCACAGAAAATGACTTAGCTGTTGGGGGAAGACATATCTCTGTAAGGATAAATGATGTACTTTACGACAATATTTTCCTATCGCAACACGGTATTCACCAAGGCCAAAATGCCGCAATAGCTCTTTCAGGCGCACAGGCATTTCTGGGGATAGAGATACCGAAGCAAATAGTCGAAGAGTCTTTTGCGGATATATCTCTACCAGGGCGATTCGAAATCATATCGAACGAACCACTAGTAATTCTTGACGGAGCTCACAATCCACCGGGTGCACTTGCAGCAGCCCAAACTTTCCAAAGTAGTTTTAATCTAACTGGCAAACGAACTTTGATAGTAGGTATGACCGAAGAAAAGGATGCTGACTGGATGCTAGGAAATCTAAATGCATCTACATTCGATTCAATAATTGCTACGGAAGCGTCCGTACCGGGGTCAATGCCATCTGATCAACTAGCCGCTGTGGCATTAAATCATTCTTCAAATGTTATCGCTCACCCTAATCCGGAAGAGGCCCTTCTCGAAGCAATGATGAGTTCTGGCGAAAATGATATAATTTTTGGTACTGGATCTATGTATCTGGTTGGCGCTCTTCGTGAAGCTAGCCAGAAGCTAAAGTCGGAACAAAATTAGAATCAATCAGATAGAATTTTGTTATGAATAAAACTTTAGTACTTTGTAAGCCAGACGCAGTTGAACGAAATCTAATCGGAGAAATAATTACTCGGTTTGAGAAAAAAGGGCTTACGATATCAGCTCTGCAAATGCTCATAATCGGACCCGAATTAGCTGAAAAGCATTATGCCGAACACGTCGGAAAACCTTTCTATAATGACTTAGTTGAATTTATTGGACGGTCGCCTGCGGTAGCGATGATCATCGAAGGTCCTGAAAACACTTGGGAAATCGTTCGTAAAATGATGGGAGCGACAAATGCTGCTCAGGCTGAACCAGGAACAATAAGAGGGGATTTTAGCGCTCTCTTCACCGAGAATCTTGTTCATGGCTCCGATTCAGCGGAATCTGCAGAGAGGGAAATTGCTATCTTTTTTGGATAGGAAATCCTTCAACATTTGAGGGTGCATTGCACTTTTCGTATGAAGTCGTAGAATAAATATGCGGAAAGAGGCTCGTTCTTTCATACAGTTTAGAGAGGCATAAAAAATGAAACAAGGAAGTTTCTAATGGCTTCAATATTAGGCGTCATGGGAAGAGACATGGCAGTAGATCTTGGGACTGCTAATACTTTGGTTTACGTAAGAGGCGAAGGAATCGTCTTGAACGAGCCTTCCGTGGTAGCTATTGATATCAGAGACGGATCGGCCTTGGCTGTCGGCTCTGATGCAAAAAGAATGATCGGAAGAACTCCAAGTCATATCCAAGCGTCACGTCCTTTGAGAGATGGCGTCATCGCAGATTTCGATATGTGCGAACAGATGCTTCGCCACTTCATTGAAAAAGTTCATCAAAGTAGACTTGCGAAACCACGAATGGTCATCTGTGTTCCCTCTGGAATAACTGGCGTTGAACAACGCGCTGTTCAAGAAGCTGCGGAATTCGCTGGAGCGCGAAAGCCCGCATATATCATTGAAGAACCTATGGCAGCTGCCATAGGGTCTGGAATGAAAATTCAAGACCCAAGCGGAAACATGATTGTAGACATTGGCGGAGGGACAACTGAGGTCGCCGTTATTTCGTTGGGCGGAGTAGTTGCAAACAAATCTGTGCGCGTTGGGGGAGATGAATTAGATAACTCGATTATCCAATTCATCAAAAAGGAATACAGTGTTGCTTTGGGAGTAAGAACCGCTGAAGAGCTCAAAATTAAACTTGCTAGTGCATGGTCAACTGAAGAACTATTTGCAGAAGTACGCGGAAGGGACCTGATAACAGGTTTGCCTAAAACGATTGTTACTTCAACTTCTGAAGTGCGTGAAGCAATAGCTGAACCGCTTTCGGCGATTCTGGATGCAGTTAAGATGACACTCGATGTAACCCCTCCAGAGTTAGCAGCTGACATTATGGGGAAGGGAATCATGCTCGCCGGAGGTGGAGCCTTGCTGACTGGAATGCCTGAATGTGTAGCCCATGAAACTGGAATGCCGGTATGTGTTTCTCCAAATCCGCTCCATGCAGTTGCATTGGGTTCCGGAAAATCCTTAGAGGCTTTTGACTCACTAAAAGGAGTACTCTTCACCTCAACTCAAATGTAAGAGGGGAGACTTAGATGGCCGTGCCACAACGAAGCAGTGGCTCCAGATTTACACTCGCAATTCTTTTGCTAATTTCAGTGACTCTAATTTCGCTTGATGCACGAGGATACGAACCGTTAGCTAATCTCCGTAAAGCTTCAACAGCCATATTGCAACCTTTCAGAAATATTGCTAGTACAGTTTTCGATCCGATAGGTGACGCGTGGAAATCTCTTTCCGAAGGAGATTCATTAGAAAAAGAAAATGCTCTTCTTCGAGGGCAACTAAGCGAGCTCTTAGACTATCGTGTGACGACTGAAGGGGCTGTCGAAGAGCTGAAAGCATTACGAACCCAGCTAGATCTTGAGAATCTAGGAGGGCAGGAAACAATTGTCGCAGAAATAACGGCTCGCTCAGTATCAAATTTTGATCCATACATAATTGAAATTGGGAAAGGCACTCAAAACGGAATTAAGGATGGAATGGCTGTAGTTTCAGTTGGTGGTTTAATTGGGCGAATAGAGGATCCAGGATTAAGGACTTCTCGTGTTCGGCTTATTACTGACCCAAACGTCAATATAGGAGTATTGGCTGTCGGGACAAATGAGGTAGGGATTCTAAGCGGTGGAGGTATTAACCAGCCCTTATATGTGTTAAACGGTATTCCAGTTTCTGCTGATATAGAAATTGGATCAATTATGGTAACTAGTGGATCGGAACGAAGCCCCTATCCAGGTGGATTTGCCGTCGGAACTATTTTGGAAATTGTTGTTGACGAGATAAACCTCGAAAAGGAGTTAATTGTTGCCCCTACAGGACAACTTGAGAATCTGGAATTTGTGACAGTTATTCTATATCAGCCACCTTCATCAGAAGTAGGAAGTAATAGTAAGTGAGTATCGTACGCGTGGCTAAAGCAACTCTAGTTCTGTTTATTCTTCTAGTACTTCAACTCGAGCTGTTTGCCAATATCCGATTCTTTGGAGTAATGCCGGAAATCATGTTGGGAGCAGCAGTAGCTTCAGGATGGCATGCTGGTCCGAGAGACGGGGCTGTATTAGGATTTGTCAGTGGTTTTCTTATCGATCTTTATTTGGCGACTCCTTTAGGTTTAAGCGCCTTGAGCTATGCACTGATCAGTTATGTGATCGGAATAGTTTCGGAACTGATCGCAGAAGACGTCGAAAAGATCGTTCGCTCAGTAATCTCACTGGTTGGGATAGTACTAGGTTTAGTAATTTTCGTTGTGTTCGGGGAGCTCATTGCAGAGCCCAATCTTTACAATAAAAATTTCGGAAAAATTCTAGTTGTAGGGGGTTTATACACGGGTCTCTTTATTCGGCCGCTTCATTTTTTCATGGAGTGGGTTTTTCATCAGAACAACTATCAAAACAACCAGTTTGCGATGAGCAGAGTGCGAAGATAATAGGATAAACGATGTCAGTTGCTTCAAAGTACCTTCCGCAGTCTCACAGGCTAAGACTTGCTGTCCTTGCAGCAGTTGCTATTTCGCTTTTCGTGCCACTAATTGCCAGACTTTGGTATCTGCAAGTAATTAAAGAGACAGCATTTGTGGAACGTGCGGCTGATAACACGACAGAAACGATTATTGAACTTGCGCCGCGTGGAAGAATCTTAGATGCAAAGGGCAGAGTTTTGGTTGACAACCGAGCGTCTATTCTGGTCACCATAGATAAGGAAGAAATGGCTTCAGTGGCAAGTGATGACTTACAAGAATTGTTCTTTGACTTAGCTACGGAAATAAGCCGTTCAGGAAATCTTACTAAAGTCCCACAAATCGAAGCCGCATATCGTTCTAATAGGTACGGCCCTTTCGCTGAGGTTCCAGTAGTCCAAGATATTTCTGAAGAGCTACAAATTTATCTTGCAGAGTATTCTTATAGATTTCCAGGTGTGAAGACAACAGTCACGACAGTTCGGGATTACCCGTATGGTTCTCTTGCAGCGCATATTCTCGGCTACGTCGGCCTATTAAGCGAAGATGAAATGTCTTCTGTTGCTCTTAAACAAAAAACTTATTTGGCGAATGATGAAATCGGTAAAAGTGGTATCGAACTTTTCTATGAAGATGCATTAAGAGGAACACCTGGCAGAAAGGTAGTGACCGTAGACAAATTTAATAATATTCTTGAGATAAACGAAGAAATTCCAGCTAAAGCTGGAAGTGATGTTCAGCTAACTATTGATATAGATCTTCAAGCGTTAGCAGAGCAGGAACTAGCTAGGGGGTTAGCTTTAGCTAAACAGCAGCCAACGAAATTCGAAGAAGAGGGCGTTGTGATCTTTAATGCACCTGCCGGGGCAATGGTAGTGATGGACCCTAGAGATGGCTCTATATTAGCTATGGCTTCACACCCAACATTTGATCCAGAGTTATTCGTATCAGGTATTAGCCAAGACGATTTTGACGAGTTAACAGATCCGGGTAATTTCCTACCCCTTCTAAATAGAGCGATACAGGGAACATACCCACCGGGTTCAACCTTCAAACCTTTCACCGCATACGCAGCGTTAGATACTGGCCTTATAGGATCTCGTGGCATTTTGGGTATCAACGACTTGTTTTACGATGAAGGAGTATTCCTAATACCAAATTGTGAGGGTGGAACTTGTAGGTTTCAAAATGCAGGTGAGGCAGCTTATGGAGATGTCGATTTGAGGTTAGCTTTGACATACTCCTCGGATGTTTATTTCTATAACCTAGCTGCAAGCTTTGATATCCTTCCAGGGTTTGACTTGGAATCGGTTCAAGTTGCAGCCACATCTTTTGGCTACGGAAGCAGGACTGGTGTAACTCTTGCAAGTGAAGGTAGTGGCCGAATACCTACTCCAGCTTCTAGGCGCGAAGCGTACCGCGAAAACCCAGAAGCCTTCCTGACAGGGTCATGGTTGACAGGCGATACTCTAAATACTTCGATAGGGCAGGGTGATGTTCTAGCAACGCCCCTGCAAATTGTTAATTCGTACTCTGCTTTAGTTAATGGAGGGACGCTTTTTGCACCCAATCTAGGAGATCGTATCCTTAACCCAATAACAGGGGAAACAGAAGTAGAATTCGCACCAAGAGTGTTGAAAGAAATATACTTGCCCGATTCATTCTCGGACCCGATACTTGAAGGGCTTGCTGGGGTAACTACTTGGCGCTCCGACATAGGAACCGAAGGTACTGCGTATGGTGCCTTTAAAGATTTCCCTCATGACCTTTGGCCTGTTTCTGGAAAGACAGGCACATCTGAAAAACAAGTAGAGAATGCTTTAATCGCTGATTATGGTTTATTTGTTGCTTGGGGGCCTAACCCAGAACCAGAGTACGTTGCAGCAGTTGTTCTTGAGGAATCTGGATTTGGTGGTCAGGTTGCTGCTCCAGTAATCAGGAGACTTTTCGAGAGAGTAGCAACTGACAATGTGCCATCATATCTAAGCCAAGCTGAGAAAGATAAACTAGCGAAGGAACTAGTGACTCGTTCGGCTCTAAATCCCGAAATAGAAACAGAAGAAATCCAAAATCAGGAAAGAAGCGAGTCATGAAATTTACAAAGACTCGAAAGAATTTTAATCTAAACCCTACAGGTGATCCGTGGTCTCCTTGGTTGCACGTTGATATTGCACTTGTATTAAGCACCATTTCCTTATCCGTTATTGGTGCTTTTATGGTTTATAGTGCCACCAGAGGCAATGACCCCGAAATTTACGACAAATCATATTTGAACAGGCAATTGCTTTTTCTTGGGGTGGGGGTTGTCGTAATGGCAGTTGTAGCTTATTTCCCTTACAGGAGAATCCGTGATTGGGTTCCAGCATTTTTTTGGGCTGGGATGTTTCTGCTTTTGTTAGTCCTAACTCCACTCGGTGTAGAAAGAAATGGAACTAAAGCTTGGTTTGAATTTGGGAGTTTCCAATTACAGCCTTCCGAACTTTGTAAAATAGCTTATATCTTTATGCTTGCTAACTATCTGGAAAGGTTTAACGGGCGCTTAAATATTCGGCAATTAGGAAACGCTTTATTGTTAGCGGTGATGCCTATCGGACTAATCTTACTGGAGACAGACGTTGGTACGGCTCTCGTGTTCATAGCAATAACTATGGGAATGTTGCTCATTGCGGGCGCCCAAACAAAACACATATTTATCCTCACAGTTGTTGGGGTTCTCCTGGCTGCCTTGGTTTGGAGTAGCGGAGCTCTGCAGGATTATCAACAGGATAGGCTCACGTCATTTATTGACCCGGTTTCCAGCCAAACCGAAGCCGCCTATCAACAAACCCAAGCTCAAATTGCTATTGGAAGTGGAGGGCTAAGTGGTCAAGGTTTCGGACAGGGGCAACAAACACGTGGTGAATTTGTCCCTGAACAACACACAGACTTTATCTTTTCCGTCATAGGTGAGGAATTCGGTTTTCTTGGGTCTGTTGTTGTACTGGCATTATTCGCCATTGTTATGTGGCGATGCATGCGTACAGCACGAAAATCCCCTGACCTCCTTGGGACATTGATCAGTTGTGGTGTTATGACGCTCTTTGCTTTCCAAATGTTCCAATCAGTGGGAATGACATTAGGCATAATGCCCATTACAGGAATTCCGATCCCCTTTGTTTCTTATGGGGGATCCTCGGCGATTTCATGTTTCGTTGGGACAGGTTTAGTTCTTAATGTCCATATGCGCCGATATCAAGTAGTTTGATACTTTAGTGCTCTTCGAGGAGTAGAATAAATCATCAGAAAGGCATAGATGAGCTCTGTTTGGGAAACACTTGAAAAATTTTTGGATAATGTAGAAAAACCTGCTCGATATATTGGCCTTGAACACGGAGCACAAAGACCACCTCACCTTGAATCAAATATTTCATGGTTGTTGACATATCCAGATGTTTACGAAGTTGGTCTACCTAATCAAGGTTTGCAGATCTTATATGAAATTCTCAATGAATCTCCAATTGCTGAAGCTGAAAGAGCCTACGCTCCATGGGTTGACCTTGAAAGGATCATGAGGTCGGAGCTCATACCATTGTTCAGTGTTGATACACATAGGCCAGCAAGTGAATTCGACGTAATAGCATTTAACCTATCTTCGGAACTCGTCTACACCAATCTTATAAATTGTATTGACCTCGCTGGTGTTCCTATTAAATCTTCGGAACGAACGGAAGAGCACCCTTTGATCGGAGCTGGAGGACATTGTGTCTATAACCCTGAGCCACTAGCTAATATTGTTGATTTTTTTGCATTAGGTGATGGCGAAGAGGTTATCACCGACATCACGAAGGTGATGCATGAGTTCAAATCTTTAGAAAGTAATTCGCAAGACCGTAGGGACCTACTGCATCAATTATCGAAAATAGAAGGTGTTTACGTCCCTAGCATGTATGAAGCTACTTACAATAACGAGGGTGTTCAGGTCCTTGAGCCACTCTTTGACGATGTCCCAAAGCTTATTGAGAAGAGAACTATTGTTGATCTTGAAGACTGGCCGTATCCCAAAGAGCAGCTAGTTCCAATTACTGAAGTAGTTCATGACCGTTTAAATGTTGAAGTGTTCAGGGGTTGTACGCGTGGTTGTCGTTTCTGTCAGGCCGGGATGATTACACGACCTGTTAGAGAACGACCGGATCAACAAGTAAGGACAATGCTACAAGCTGGCTTAAAGAGAACAGGTTATGATGAAGCAGCGTTAACATCACTGTCTACAGCCGATTACAGCGGAATTAGGGAAGTAGTTGAAGAAACTGTTGCTGATCCGGTTAACTGCGGTCAAGTGAGTATTTCGTTACCCTCATTACGGGTAGACGCATTTACAGTTGACATTGCAGCAAGCATCCAAAATGCCAGAAGAACAGGCCTCACTTTTGCTCCTGAAGCTGGAACTTGGCGTCTAAGGCAAGTGATTAATAAATTGATTACCGAAGAGGATTTGTATGGTGCTGTAGAGTCTGCTTTTTCCCAAGGTTGGAAAAGAATGAAACTTTACTTCTTAATAGGGCTTCCGACAGAAACAGATGAAGATACTTTAGGCATAGCGCGCCTTGCAGCTAATTGTGTGAAGATTGGCAAACGTTATACAAATGCTGCCTCAGTTACTGTAAGCGTTGGAGGATTCGTCCCAAAGCCGTTCACTCCTTTCCAATGGTTCGGTCAAAATACAGTTGAAGAATTAGACAGGAAGGTTTGGCTTCTCAAGGATGAAGTCAAAAAGACTAAAGGGATAAAACTTAAATGGCACGACCCCAAAGCAACATTAGTAGAGGGAGTCCTAAGCCGCGGAGATAGAAGACTTGGTGATGTATTGCAGGCCGTATGGTCCTCAGGTGGTGTCTTTCAAGAATGGAGTGAGCACTTTAATCTTGACTTATGGATGTCTGGCCTCGAAGAATATGGACTGAGCCACGAATGGTTTGCATATCGTCACAGGGATGCTGCTGAACCTTTGCCTTGGGACCATCTAGATGCTGGACTTTATAAAGATTTTCTATGGCAAGAGTGGCGAGATGCTCTTGAAGAAAAGGGATTAGAAGATTGTAGGTGGATTCCTTGTTACGACTGTGGCGCTTGTACAGGTTATGGGCTTGACCACATTGTTGCATCAACGTCCCCACCAGTCGGTGGTAGTCAAGGGACCTGGCAGGACCTTGAGAACGGAAACTTTGCCCCTCAGTTGCTTCAAATCAATAGTAAAGCAAAATAAAATGATAGTGCGACTTCGAACGACCAAGATAGGGAAAATACGATTTGCGAGCCATCGTGATATCGCCAAAGTATGGGAACGTTCACTTCGTAGAGCAGAAATTCCTCTGGTATACAGCGAGGGATTCCACCCAAGGCCTAAGATTTCATTTGGCTTAGCTTTACCTACAGGTGCGGAGTCAGAATGTGAATATCTTGATTTTCACCTTGATGACAAGAAATATGAAAATTCAAAAATCGTAGCTATCCCAGAAGTCTTAACTACAATACTCCCCGAAGGAATCGAAATAACAGGTATGGTCAAAATGCAAAATAAATATGTATCACTCCAACAATCTGTTACTTCAACTACATGGGAAATTGAAGTCGAGGAAAACAAAGAATTTGTGGATGAATGGGTAGACCATGTTCTTAGTTCAGAGGAATTGATAATCAAACGTACCCGTAAAGGAAAAGAAGTTGTTGATGATATCCGCCCCTACATACGTGAAATAAGCGTAGGGCAGGGAGATTTGAATAGATCAACGTTACAAGCAGAATTAAAGACTCAGCCTCGTTCTTTGAGGCCAAGTGAATTCTTAGCGTCAGCGCAGCCAAACTTAACTATGGCTAGATTGCGTCGCTTAAAACAATTTATTGACACAGGAGATAATGAAATAGGCCCCCTTGAATTAGGAGAGCGTCTTAACTCTGATCAGGAACTGTGTCCATCATGAGAAGGGAAAAGAAAAAATGGAAGAACGAGGAAATCGGAATAACGACGACCATCTTGAAGCAGTTTTAAATGAGGAAGAGAAAGGAGTTAGAGATCTAAAGCCAGGGTTAGGGAAAGCCACAGAAGTAAGTAAACCCAAAATCGGCGACTCTAGACCAGCACCTGATGCACCAAAGTCTCACCCACAAAATAAAAAGAAACGAAAACGCCGTCGCTCTAAAGGAGAAAATAAGAACCAGCAGTCTGAAAATAATGTTTCTGTCGAGTTAGATGACGAAACGCTAAGAAAGCGACGTGGGCGAGAAAGAAAAGGTAAAGCTGTTGGGCGTTATACGATGGCCGTTCACGTGGAAGACAACGTAACACAAATAGCGATGCTTGAAGGGCGCTCACTTATTGAGTTCTATATCTCTCGTCCATCAGACGATGTTAGTGAAATCCACGGCAATATCTACATGGGGCGTGTAGAGAATGTGTTACCCGGAATGGAAGCAGCATTTGTAGATATTGGAACTCCCAAAAATGCAGTACTTTACCAAAGTGACCTGATAAAAAATGCAAACAAAAAGTCTAATGTAACAGTAAGAATTGAAGACGCTATAAAAAATAAAGAGACTGTTTTATGTCAAGTGACTAAAAACCCTATTGCTCATAAAGGGGCTCGACTTACAGAAGAGATTTCATTAGCTGGACGATTTGTCGTACTTGTTCCAAACAGTGCAACGTTTGGTATTTCAAAGAGACTACCTGAAAAGGAACGGAAACGTTTAAGGCAAATTTTGGAGAAAGCGAAACCAGAAGAACATGGTGTAATCGTCAGAACTGCTGCTCAGCACATAACGAAAGAAGAAATAGAACAAGACGTAAAACGACTTGTAGATCAGTGGTTGAAGATTCAAGAACAATCTTCGAAATCAAATTCGCCTAAATTGCTCTATCGTGAACCTGAAATGCCTTTCAGAATTATTCGAGAAGAATTTAACAAAGAATATCGTTCAGTAGTGATAGATGATTCAGAATTATTTGAGGAAGTGAAATCTTACCTTGCCATTGTTGCACCTGCTCTGGCTGATCGGATTGAGTATCACGATACTTCTGTTAACGAGGTAGCTTTATTTGAGCGATTCTATGTTGAAGAACAACTAGCGAAAGCTCTTGACAGCAAAGTATGGCTGCCTTCAGGAGGATCATTGATTATTGAACACACGGAAGCGTTAACAGTAATTGACGTAAACACCGGTAAAAATGTCGGTACTTCAAGCCTTGAAGAGACTGTATATCGCAATAATCTTGAAGCAGCAAAGGAAGTAGCTCATCAGCTTCGACTCAGAGACATCGGAGGCATAATAGTGATCGATTTTGTAGATATGGAAAAATCCCAGCACCGTAATGATGTAATGAAGACATTCCGATCTGAATTAGCTCGAGATAAAACACGTACACAAGTTTTTGGAATCTCGGAGCTCGGATTAGTTGAAATGACTAGAAAACGAATAGGTGAGGGCTTATCTCAGGCATTCACAAAAGCTCAGGAAGATGAATAAGCTTTTGAAGAATAGTCGTTATTTGTTACCAAACCGAATATCATGAACTTATGTATGCAGTTGTAAAAACAGGCGGAAAACAATACCGCGTAGAGGAAAATCAAATCCTTCAAGTAGAGCTTTTAGGAGAAATTGGTGAATCCATAAACTTAACACCCTTAATGTATGTGGATGGGAATACAGTACTTGCCAAACCCAACGAGTTAGAGAATATTGAAGTCAATGCCGAAATAGTGAACACGGCAAAAGCTAAAAAAATTAACGGATTTACTTACAAAAATAAGAGCAACCAGCGACGACGTTGGGGTCATAGACAGAACTACAACGAGATTAAAATAACCTCGATTTCAAGGAAGAAATAATGTCAAAAACAAAAGGCGGCGGCTCAACGCGAAACGGTAGAGACTCTAATGCCCAAAGACTAGGGGTAAAGGCATACGACGGCACTGCTGTATCAGCTGGATCAATCATTGTTCGACAAAGAGGAACTAAATTTCACCCAGGTTTGAATGTTCGCAAAGGCGGAGATGATACATTATTTTCAACTGTAAACGGTCGAGTTAAGTTTGGTTCTAGGCGTGGACGAAAACTCGTAGACGTCCTGCCTGACTAAATATAGATTAACCTTCTTTGCAGAATAAGTCAGTATGATTCTGCTATGTCTAATTTCGTCGATGAATGTGGCCTGAACGTACAAGGTGGCGATGGCGGAGCCGGTTGTGTCTCCTTCAGGCGTGAAGCTCACGTTGATAGGGGAGGGCCAGATGGTGGTGATGGAGGCAACGGCGGCGATATCTGGTTAGTTGCTGATCACAATATAGCATCTCTGTTAGCTTTCCGTGACTACCCTCACCGTAAGGCTGCGAGTGGTAATCATGGCAGTGGTAAACGTCGGCATGGCGCTAACGGGAAGTCAGAATTTATTGCTGTCCCAGTGGGAACGCTTATCAAAGACTCAAGTGGCAACATCCTTGCTGATCTCTCCTCGTCAGGTTCTAAGTGGTTAGCTGCGTCCGGAGGAAAAGGTGGTAAAGGTAATTCTAGATTTCTTACGAATAGACGTAGAGCACCGACTTTTGCAGAACAAGGTGAACATGGCGAGGAACAATGGCTTAAGTTAGAACTTAAACTCTTAGCCGATGTCGCTTTAGTAGGCTTTCCAAATGTAGGTAAAAGTACGCTTATCTCTCGTCTTTCAGCAGCTAAACCTAAAATAGCTGACTATCCTTTTACTACTTTGGTGCCCAATCTAGGAGTGGTAAGAGGAACTGAAGAATTCGAAATGGTAATTGCTGATATTCCAGGTTTAATTGAAGGAGCAGCGGAAGGAAAAGGATTAGGCCATCAGTTTCTTCGACATGTGGAGAGGGCCCGAGTGCTGGCAATTCTTCTTGATCTTTCGGCTTACGACGGAACGACGCCAAGTGATCAATTAGTCATCCTGTTGTCAGAACTCAATAGGTACAAGCCAGAATTATTGGACCGTCCTAGAATATTGATTTCTTCTAAATCTGATGTTGCGATGCATGACACTCTAGAAGATTCGCTGAGGGTATCATCAGTGACAGGCGAGGGGATTCAAGAACTGAAATACAGATTAGAAGATCTCGTGCGAAATGCCAGGGAAACCGAAATTTCTCCATCAGATGAAGTAATAATTCATCGCCCTTTGCCCAAGGGAATCTCTGTTGTCAAAGACGGCGATGTATTTATTGTTCAAGGACGACAGGCAGAAAGAGCTGTCTCCCTCAATGACCTTACAAACATTGATGCACTCGAATATATTCAATCTGTTTTGGAAAAAATCGGTGTTAACAAGGCTTTACGAAAAGCTGGGGTCAAGTCGGGCGACCAAGTACAGATTGGCGGATTACATTTTGAATTTATGGATGATGACCATTGGATTGACTGATCAAAGTTAAATAGAAGACTTTCCCTACCAATTCTGCAACAATAGCTAGGTGACAGTCGTAGTAAAAATTGGAACTTCATCCTTAACGCAATCAGATGGCGCGATCAGTATTTCCGCTATCGAAAAATTAACAACAGAAATAGTTAAAGCAAAAAAAGAATTTCCGGAAATTGTTTTAGTTAGTAGCGGGGCAATAGGAGCGGGGCTAACAGACCTTGGTTATGTCGGGAACCGACCAACTGATTCGCGTATCCTTCAGGCTGCTTCAGCCGTTGGACAACCTAAATTAATGGCTACGTATTCTAAGAGCTTCGCTAAACATGGAATAGCTACAGCTCAACTTTTAATGACTCCGGATGATTTTTTTGTCCGTAAACGCTATCTACATGCACGGTCGACTGTCGAAGAGCTTTTATCGGCTGGAATCCTACCGATAGTAAACGAGAATGATGCAATCGCTGATGACGCAATCCGGTGGGGTGATAATGATAGGATTGCTGCCTTACTGGCCCAGCTCCTAAATGCAGATCATTTACTTATGCTTACCGACACTGATGGCGTTTACACGCACGACCCGAATAAAGAAACATCACATAACATAGAGCTGATACGCGAAATAAGATCATTTAATCAAATTAATGCAACTCTTGGTGGCTCTTCAAGCACCCTTGGTAGCGGGGGGATGGAGTCAAAACTAGCAGCAGCACGGATGGCATCGTGGGCTGGTGTAACTACAACTATCGGAGCAGCAACGCGAGAAAATGTTGTCCTTCAATCTTTCAAAGAATCAGGTTCAACGGGAACAATTATCTACCCACAACCCAAACCGTTATCAGCGAAAAAATTATGGATTGCATTTGCAGTTCAACCGAAAGGGAAAATAGTAATAGATCGAGGAGCACAAGAAGCTATCGAGCAAAACGGAGGTTCTTTATTGGCCGTAGGAGTCCTTCAGCTTGATGGTGATTTTGACAAAGGTGAAGCTGTAGAGATTTTAAATGAAGACACGGAAGTTATTGCCCGAGGGCTGGTGTCGATGAGCTCTGAACAACTTGCTGATTACCTCAGTAAGAAAAATGCTGGATTGTATAACCCGAATGAGAATAAGTTTGTGCACAGAGATGAATTGGTAGTTCTCGCGCATTGATTTGCTAAATTATATGCATAGTTTTCAAAAATTCTTTAGCCGCATCTGAACCCAAAATCGAAGCGCCAAATGTATAAGTAATTCCGCCAGATAAGAGTGCTAGTGGAGCAACAAAGTAGGCATTGTAATCAAATAAGAAAAAGGAGATGGACCCGGCGACTATTGCTGAGATAAATCCTGGTAGTAAGAAAAATCTACATATTAAGAAAGAACGAGTTGTGATCTGAGTAGTTTTCGTAACTCTTTTGCGCAAAAGGAAATACTCAAACCAAGCAGCAATTGAACTTCCGATAGCTAAACCTAAAGCTCCTAATGGTTGGGGACTGGTATCCGATGATCTTGCTAGCTCTGGAAGAGGCGAGAAGGAAGGTAAATCACCAATCGTTATAACTGTATCGTTGTCAATTGCGAGTCTCTCTAATTGGAACATAAGTAAAAAACCGATAAGGCCTGCAATGAGGACACGTAGACTTGCAAGACGAGCTGGGCCTTTAACGTCATCGTATGAGTAGCATACATTCTGGTATAGTCGGCTCATTCCAGTTGCGTACAATCCTAAGCTGTAAGCCCCTAGAACAATCCAAATATAGAGTGTGTCCTCTCTATTGAATTGTCCTCTCTCAAACAGGAAATCTATTAATGGTTCTCCCATTGCGATAAAAGCAAATGTTGAGAACACTAAATAGAAAGCTATACGTTCGGAACTAGCAAAAAATCTCCTCTCAACAGCTAGAGCATTATCTCTATCTCTGGATAATTCAGGCAAATCAGCAGAAATGATAGACATGACAAATAAACCGATAGGAAGCATATAGATAATCTGAGCTAGTGATAAGGCCGTGAAAGCTCCTGTCGCAAGGAAGCCTGCTAGAAAGAGATCTAAAAAACCTGAGAATTGAACAACTCCTCTTCCTAAAACAGCTGGAAAAAACTTCGATATTATCTCTCGAACGGCATTCGAGCCTCTCATAATTCCTAACTTCAGAGAAGGAGAAACTTTTATAACAAGTGGTATTTGGATAAGGAATTGAAGTGCCCCTCCGATCAAGACACCCCATGCTGCAGCTTTTGCGATTGAAGCATCCGACCAATCTTGTCCCCAAGCTACAAGAGCAAAAATAATCTGTGCAGCATTCCAAAGAATTGGAGCAGCAAACGATAAGAAGAATCTTCTGTGCGCATTTAAGACTCCCAAGCACCAAGAAGAAAGTACGATAAATCCTAATCCGGACCACATTATTCTAACTAAATTGACAGTTAGCTCGAATGTTTCGCTAGGCAGTAATGGAAGAAGAACTTTAGTTAAAGGCCGAGCTGCTAGTATTCCTATAAGAACAATTGCTGAGGTAACTAATCCCAATAGAGTTGCAACGGTACCTGCAACAACTCCTGCTTCACCGTTACTGTTCTCATCATCGATTAGTCGACTGTAAGTTGGAATGAAGGAAGCAGATAAAGTTCCTTCACCAAGAATATTTTGTAATAAACCCGGTATCTGAAGAGCGGCTTTAAATGCATCTGCAGCTACTCGGGTACCTAATAATCCAGCAAGAATAAGTTCTCGGATAAGTCCCGACAGCCTCGATAACAATATTGCTCCGCCTATGATCAATGCGTTTCGCCCACTAGGCCTATTTTGATCAGAAATTATTTGATTGCCACTCACAGGACAAGCCTACCTCTAAACAAACAATCACCGTATCTACCCGTAAATAGACAATTTATGTAATACAGTTCGTAAATTTCCTGTGTTGCCCTCTACCCTTCAATAGTATGCCTTTTCGATTTCAAGAAGTTGATAAAGTTAAAGATGATCTCCGGACCGTTGACTACCTAGCAGATGATGGAATCGCAGGAATAGTTTATCTAGCAGACCGATTACAAAAACCTATACTTGTAGAAGGACCCGCTGGAACCGGAAAAACGCAACTCGCGAAGAGTGTCGCTGAAATGACCGGATCACGGTTAATTCGGCTTCAATGTTATGAAGGGTTGGATGAATCAAAAGCGTTGTACGAGTGGAACTACAAAAAACAACTCCTTCGGATACAAGCCGAGAGAAATACAGATGAGTCAAATTCTTGGGATGAACTTGAAGATGATATTTTTTCTGATGAATTCTTGTTGACAAGGCCACTTTTAGAAGCAATTCGTTCTGAAGACCCTGTTGTTTTGCTCATAGATGAAGTTGATCGAGTTGAGATAGAAACCGAAGCTTTATTGTTGGAAATTCTCTCTGATTATCAGGTCTCAATACCTGAGTTAGGAACGATTGAAGCTAAACAAATTCCGCTTGTTTTCTTGACTTCGAATAACACTCGAGAATTGTCAGAAGCGCTCAAACGCAGGTGCTTATTTCTCCATATCGATTATCCAGACCTTGAACGCGAACGAGAGATCATATTAACCAAAGTCCCTGATATAGAAGCGAACTTGGGTGATCAAATAGCAAGAGTAGTTAGAACCGTGAGGCAATTAGAACTCAAGAAAGCGCCTTCTGTATCTGAAACTTTAGATTGGGCAAGAACGTTATTGCACCTAGGTGTCGAACATGTTGATGCTCAAACTGCGACAGAAACTGTCGGTATTCTTTTGAAATATCGTTCCGATATCGATAAAGCTGTCAAGGAATTCTCAACTGATGAAGAACTAAACTCTTCAGAAAGTGATTAGTTTGGGACATAAAACCCATTCTCCGTTACTTGAATTACTAAATGGTTTCATTGTTGAATTGAGAAGTGCCGGATTACCGGTCAGCTTAACTGAAAATCTGGATGCGGTTGAGGCCGTGAAGCACATACCGATAGAAGATCGGGAAACATTCAAATACGCCTTAGCGGGCACCCTAGTTAAAAATCATTCACACTGGAAAGCATTTGAAACCGTTTTCGAAGTCTATTTTTCTCTGCGAGGGCAGGAATACGAACTTGTTGATGGAGAATGGGAGTCTAACGATACTCAAAATGATGATGAAAATCAGCAAAGTGGGCAAATGCCGGGACAAGGCGGAAGTCAAGAAGGACTAACGCAAGAACAATTAGCTGAAATGCTTTTTCAAGCACTTGCAAATAAAGATCAAAATTTGATGCGAGCTGTCGCTCGTCAATCTGTGCAACGGTTTGCGGGAATGGAACCTGGAAGACCTGTCGGTGGAACCTATTATCTCTACAGAACTTTACGTAACCTCAATCTGGAAGAGATCCTGGATCGCCTGCTCACTGACAGCAACGAAAAGAGTAATAATGACTCTGATTTTTTGGATGAGCGTTTACGTAAAGATGAATATGAGCACAGAATTGAACAATTAAAAAAAGAAATTGAAGCTGAGATTCGTCGTAGGCTTGTAGCCGACAGAGGAGTTGAAGCGATGGCTAAAACATTGCGTAAACCCCTTCCAGAGGATGTGGATTTCATGCATGCAAGTCGTGAAGAGATGGTAGCCTTGCGTCGTGCCATCTGGCCTCTGACAAGAAAGTTAGCTGTTCGACTGGCGCGAAAACGACGTCACGGACGGAAAGGCCCTCTTGATTTCCGGAGAACCGTAAGGCAATCGCTTTCTTATGGGGGAGTTCCGGTTGAACCAAAATTCAAGTACCCGAAACCTTCTAAGCCGGAAATCATGGTGATAGCCGATATCTCTGGTTCTGTAGCAGCTTTTGCACGATTTACGCTACACCTTGTTTATGCCCTTAATAATCAATTCTCTAAAGTCAGATCGTTCGTTTTTATTGATGGATTAGATGAAGTTACGAATTTCTTTGAGAATGTTGATGATATTACTGAAGCTATACACAGGGTCAATACAGAAGCCGACGTCATCTGGGTTGATGGGCACTCAGATTACGGGCATGCTTTTGAGATATTCAATGATCGATTCGGGAATGATGTAGGCTCGAAAACCACTGTAATAATTCTCGGAGATGCTAGAAACAATTACCATGCTTCTCAGTCATGGGTAGTTAAAGATATTGAAGATAAAGCACGTAAAGTTTTCTGGCTAAACCCTGAACCGAGAAGTTATTGGGATACGGGGGATTCCATTGTCGGTGAGTATAGTGATTACTGCAATGGGACATTTGAAGTTAGGAATCTAAAACAACTTGAAGCTTTTGTTGAGAATCTTGTTTGATTAATTTCTTAATTCTTCAGCTACATGAAATGCAAGTTCAAGACTTTGGGAAGCGTTTAACCGAGGGTCGCACATGGTTTCATATCGCAAGGCAAGATCATCGTCCGAAAGATTTTCAGCCCCACCTACGCATTCAGTGACATTATCTCCTGTGAGTTCCACGTGTATGCCGCCAGCCCATGTTCCAATTGATCTGTGAATGTTAAAGAATTTTTTAGTTTCATCAACCACGTCAGAAAAATTTCTTGTTTTTAAACCTGATTCAGCAGTGTAGGTATTCCCATGCATTGGATCACAAACCCAAATCACTGGATGTCCCGAATCCTCTACTGCGGTCACTAAGTCTGGAAGCTTATCTTCAATTGTTGAAGCACCCATTCTTGTAATGAAGGTAAGTCGCCCCGGTATTTGGTCTGGATTAAGGAGTTCGCATAAATTGATAGCTTCAGTAGGCGAGGCAGTAGGCCCTAATTTACAGCCCAAGGGATTCTCCACGCCTCGAAGAAATTCAACATGCGCGCCATTAGGTTGCCTCGTTCTCTCTCCGATCCACAGCATATGAGCTGAGCAATCGTACCAATCGCCGCTCATAGAATCCTGCCGGGTAAGAGCTTCCTCATAGCCCAACAAAAGTGCTTCATGACTAGTATAAAAATCTACCTCATGGAGTGCTGGATGATCCTTGGAAGTAATTCCACAGGCTTTCATAAAGGCGAGAGCATTTGTAATGCCATCAGCAATTTCTTTATATTGGGCACCGGCGGGACTATTTGCAACAAATTGCTGGTTCCATGAATGAACCTGAGTTAGATCTGCGAAACCACCCCTTGTAAATGCACGTAACAGATTAAGAGTCGCTGAGCTCTGATTGTAAGCCATGAGGAGTCGTTTGGGGTCAGCAGTCCGAGAGTTTGAGTCAAATTCTGTATCGTTAACGATATGGCCTCTAAATGATGGCAATTCTACGTTGTCTTTAGTTTCTGTGGGGCTAGATCGTGGTTTAGCAAATTGTCCTGCAATTCTTCCTACCTTCACGACCGGAAGACCTGTTGAGTAAGTCAAAGCAACTGCCATCTGAAGTATGACTTTAAGCTTATCTCTTATCGAATTAGCTGATAGTGCAGAAAAGGATTCAGCACAGTCACCGGCTTGAAGGAGAAGGGCTTCGCCACTACAAACTCTTCCCAATTGACCCTTCAGGGTGCGAGCCTCACCGGCGAATACTAAAGGAGGTAGCTCTGAGATTTCTTTTAATACAGAGTTCAGCTCATTAACATCTGGCCAGTCTGGTTGTTGGTCAACCGGGAATTCGCTCCAGCTATGTGGCGTCCAATTTAAAGTCACCTAATAAGTCTCTCTGTTTATTCAGCAGAACACAACCGAATTAAGAATTTACATGGATATTAAATAAAATTACGCAGCGTCTATATCCATCTGATCTGGAGCGCTTTCTCGCACAATGTTGACGGCTCTTTTTACAAGCCTTCTAGCGGCTTCTGCTGTTACTCCGAGTTCTTCGCCTACCTCACGGTAACTTCTTTTCCGGCCATCTTGAAGGCCAAATCGTTGTTCAACGGCATACCGTGCGCGGTCATCTAAGACGTTAAGTAAGTCGTAAACCATTGTTTCTCTAGCTTCTTCCATCACAGCTTGTTCAGGGCCTGGGTTTACGTCTGGAAGTAAATCAACAAGTTCGTTACTGTCATCGTCACCAATTGTTCGGTCAAGCGAGGTAGGGGTGGTAAGTCTGTGCAATCTTGCGTGCTCTTCATCAAGTTCGTCACCGTCGCCTGATACTTGTCGCAATGCAGCACGGAGGCTTGCGGAACGATCACCTGGCAACCTAACGAGACTTGCTTTTTGATCTAGGGCCCTCCCGATAGCTTGTCGAATCCAGAAGGTTGCATATGTTGAGAATTTAAATCCTTTTCGCCAATCAAACTTATCAACGGCGTGCTCTAATCCAAGATTTCCTTCTTGAATTAGGTCTAACAGCTCCATTCCAGCTGGCAGGGGGTAGCGACGGGCGACGCTCACTACCAAACGAAGGTTTGCTCGTATGAATCGATCTTTTGCCTCTGCTGCCTTTCGATCAGCTCTTTTGAGCTCAACGCCTTTTTCGCCAGCTGTTAGTCTTTCTCTAGCCTCTACGCCTTTTTCGATAATCTGTGAGAGCTGTCGCTCTTCAGCTGCGGTAAGAAGGGGAACTAGGCCTATCTCATTTAAATATTGTCCTACTGAATCACTCATGTTTTTCTCGCTATGGTTTGGGGGTTGGGGGTCTGGTACGCCAGATTGGACAAGGATCTATTCAATAGATAAAAACCTGATTGACCGGGGGATCATTGGGTTTACTTGTCTTGCTTATTTCGCAAACGCGTATGAACGGCCCAAAACAGGGCTGATCTAAAAGCAAGTAAACTTTAGTTTATGATTTCAAATAAATCAAGCATTAAAGAAAAAAAGTATAGTTTAAGGTACTAGTAGCAAGATTCTCTCTTTGTGCTTTCAAAGAGTATAGTATTTAAAAGTGCAGGGAGCCATGAAGATAGGTGTATTTGGAGGAACTTTTGATCCGCCTCATAATGCTCATTTCTCCCTAGTTAAAGATGTTATGAGTGTGTTGTCACTGGACAAGGTATTGGTCATCGTCGCCAATGATCCATGGCAGAAGACGATTAATCGCCAAATTACGGACGCAAGGCATAGATTGGAGATGACTGAGTTGCTATTTCTGAAATCCAGCAGAATCGTAGTTTCGGATATCGAATTCCAGATAGGTGGAAAGTCAGATACTGCAATAACCTTGAAGGCGCTCAGTGAAATATATCAAGATGCAGAATTCTGGTTAATGCTTGGATATGATTCCGCAATTACCATTGAAACATGGCTCCAACCTAAATCAGTTTTGAATCAAGCAAAAGTTGTAGTTGTTGACCGCCCGGGCTCTGAGAGAAATTTACTTCCTCCATCATTAGCTGAAGCTATTCGACTTAGAGGCTCAAATCTAGACATTTCATCTCACTCGTTAAGAGAGATGATAGGGCGAGGAGTGATTCCCTTAGATTCAATTCCCCATTCAGTCGTAGAATATATTTCTCAGAATGGCTTGTATCGTGAGTGATCTTGAAAGTTTATAGAAAGTTTCCTTGGTGGAGTTGGATCCTGCCACTCACAGTTGTGGCAGCAGGCTTGTCGTCACTTTTCCTTGTTCAAGACGCATCTAACGCCATTCTCGAATCCGCCGATGGGACATTTGAGGAAGTTGTATTAGACCCTTTAGCTCCAGGATATGAGAGTTATGTGTTATCGACACCAACGCATTTGGTTGCTATTGAAGGAGAAAGTGGCTTGGCCTCGGTTGTTTTAGTGTCATTGTTTTCTGATGATAGGGGAGGGTCTGCTTTAGTTTTTCCAGTGGAACTTATTATCTCCGGGGAGAGATCTGTAGGGGAGGTTTTCGCTGGAAGTAGTGAATCAGATTTCCTGAGTGATTTTGGAAGTTACCTTGGAATAGGATTTGATACGTTCTCTATACTGAATGAAGATTTTTTAGAGTACTACTTTAGTGTCGCTGGCCCGTTGACTGTTTTATCTGATGACCCTCTCAGGAAGTATGTTGATGGCGAAGCAATAACTGTCTACGAAGCAGGCCAGATAGTGTTGACGGCGAATGAGGTTTCTAACTACCTATCGTGGGTGAACCAGGGGGAATCCCCCTACAACAGATGGTTGAGGACTAAGAATTTCTGGAATGCCTGGCTTGAGTCTCTGACTGACACCGAAATAGCAATTTTTAATGAAATGGAAGATCAGGGTGAGTTAACAAGAATCATGAAGGGACTGAGTATTGGTGAATTGTTTATGCCGGATTTGAATATATTTGAAGGCAAAGACTCTGAAGGTTATCTCGAAATTGACATTGTCAGTTTAAAATCGGTGATCTTTGAAATTGTGCCGTTTCCAATAGCGCCATTCGAAGGTGGGCGGGCAGAGGTCAAATTAATTGATGGCGTTGGGGGGGTTGACCTAGTGAACAGATTTGTCCCAAGTCTTGTTGCTTCCGGAGCAGAGATAAAACTTGTAGGGAATGCTCTGGAATTTGGTGTGAGAGAATCTAACGTAACTTATTATGATGTTGCCTTCTCCGAGTTTGCAGACAATTTTGCCATTGCATTGGGTGGAGCGACGGTCGAGTTTGAACCTTTATCTGAGTCTGCTGTAGACATTACAGTTTTGATAGGGTTGAGTTCAATAGATTGAGTTAGGATTTAGTAGTGAAATCACCTTGGGTTGACATAGCGATTAAGGCGATTAATGAGAAAAAGGGTTTGGATACCTTAATAATTGACGTAGGCGATGTCTTAGGAATTTCCGACAGTTTCGTGATTACATCTGGTACGAATTCTCGTCAAGTTCGTGCTTTATCAGAAGAAATAGAATCTCAAATAAGTGATATGTCGGGCCCTAAACCTATTCAAGTTGAAGGAAATAAAGATTACCAGTGGGTGCTCATGGATTACGGAGAATTCGTAGTACATGTCTTTCACTCAAACCAACGTGAACACTACGAATTAGAAAAGCTATGGGGAGATATGCCTACTGAGAGAGTCCAGTGAATTCAACCTATTTTCTTTAATCATGTCAGGGTTTTCATCTAAACAGATAAGGTACGGTTTCTAGGGGCTATAGCTCAGTTGGTAGAGCGCTTCCATGGCATGGAAGAGGTCAGGGGTTCAATTCCCCTTAGCTCCACGTTTGATTTGCGAAGTTTGAAAGAGAGAGTTCCAAGCGGAGGAACTATATTGCTCTCATTCTCCATCAAAATACTTATTGTCAAATGGTTTACGTTACAGATTCATTTAAGTAATGAGAATAAATGCTGTAAATAAATATGATTTCGCTATATTTGTTCTATGAAGTCTGTAACGGATGAAACCTTTAATGCTGATGTGATAGTCAGATCAGCAACCTTACCTGTAATTGTCGACCTGTGGGCACCGTGGTGCGAACCTTGTAAATCTCTTACACCGCTTCTTGAATCAGTTGTAGCTTCTACTAACGGTTCAGTGGAACTTGTCGGAGTCAATATTGATGAGTCTCCGCAAATACGTGAAACTTTTCAAGTTCAAAGTATCCCGGCCGTTTACGCATTCAAGGATGGGGATGTGGTAAATGGGTTTATGGGAGCTCAAGGTGAAGACGCAATAAAGAAATTTGTCGATGGATTATTGCCATCTGAACAAGATAAGATAATTGAAGCTCTCCTATCAGAGGGTTCTGAAGAATCTCTATCTGAGATCCTTGTAGCCGTGCCAGATCATGAAGAGGCAGTGATAGCCCTTGCAAAAATATTTGCTGAGAGCAACCGTTCAGACGAGGCGATAGCGATTCTGAAAAAAATCCCTGAGAGTGGCGAAACTAGACGAATCGTAGCGCTCGCTCGAACTGGCGATATAAGCAATGAAGAGATTATAAGAAAACTTGATTCTCTTCTAGAGACTGTCTCTGAAAATGAGGATGATCGAAAACAGTACGTTGATCTCTTAGACGTTCTTGGTCCTGATTCCGAAGAAGCGACATCTTACAGAAGAAAGCTCGCTTCGATATTATTCTAGCGAATGCAACAACCTGTTTGGTGTAGAATCAAGATGTGAGTGAGTTATCTAGTGTCTATTTGATAAGAGGGGATGAGCCTTCAGTAATTAGTCATGACTTGGAGAAGCTAGTCAATTCTCTGCTAGGTGATGAAGATAAATCATTAGTAGTGGAAGAATTGATTGAAGAGAACTATCTAGATGATTCAGAAACATATTCGACTGAAAGTCTACTGAGCGCCGTTCAAACAGTACCGTTTTTAACTGAAAAGCGTGTCATCATTGCGAGAGATTTTGCTCGTTTTGCACGAAAGGAAGATCTCGAAGGGCTTTTGAAGTATTTGGAAAACCCTATCGATGTAAATTACCTAATACTTGTTTGGGAAAAGGGTCCCAAGTTACAAAGAATGGGTCAAATCCCTAAAATATTAGTTGAAAAGGTTACTAGTTGTGGGCAACTGATCGATGTTCGGGTCGGCCGAAAAATTAACGACTGGATTAGGCAACAAGTAGCAGAATCTTCAGTCATGCTTGATGATGCTTCAATAGCTTTACTTGAGAATACTGTTGGTGATGAGGTATCCAGAGTGCCAGCAATACTAGCAACATTAGAGTCAGTATTTGGTAATAACACACATTTACAATCATCTGATGTAGAACAATATTTAGGCCAGTCTGGAAACGTTCCCCCTTGGGAATTAGTTAACAAGATCTCTACCGGTAATGCTGGAGCATCACTTGAAATACTAACAAGAATGCAAAGTAGCGGTGCGCAGCACCAGATGCAGATATTAGGCTATCTATCTAGTCACTATTTTCGACTTCTTCAGTTGTCTGGACGGATTGGATTGTCGGCGGATGAAGCAATGGCTCTATTAGGTGACAAATCAAATTTTCGATCTAAGAAAACATTGTCTGAAGCGAATCGACTAGGAGATATGAAAGTACAGCGCGCCGTACAATTGTTAGCTGAAGCAGATTTAGACTTGAGGGGTGGTACCGGTGTTCCACCTGAAACGGTTATGGAGATTTTGGTAGCCCGACTATCGTCGCTTTATATTAAGTAGAGATTATTTTTCAACAGAATTAAGTCTCTTGGATAGACGACTTTTCTTTCGCGCAGCGGTATTCTTGTGCATTATTCCTTTAGAGACTGCTTTATCAATCCTTTTTACTGCTTCCTGAAGATCCTCGGACTCTCCGGTACCTGATTCTGCATTCTTCACTGCAGTTTTGACTCGAGAGTTTATCTCAGAGCGAATTCCTTTGTTTCGGATGCGTCTTTTCTCATTCTGTCGATTTCGTTTTATTTGCCCTTTGATGTTTGCCACGTTCTGCCCTTGTAAAATAGTGCTTATAATCAAGTTCGCTATCAATTCGGTAATAGCATAGTTAGATATTGTATCGTACCGAAGCGAAACCCAAAAAGTACACTTAGCTATAAGAACTCAAATGAACCAAAATAATATTAGAAATATTGCCATCATCGCCCATATAGACCATGGGAAATCCACTCTCGCTGATCGTATGCTTGAGCTATGTGGTGCTGTTGACCCCCGCCAGATGCGCGCTCAGTATCTTGACTCTATGGATTTGGAGCGCGAAAGAGGAATTACCATAAAACTTCAAAGTGTGCGTTTAGAACATCGCGAAACTACTATCAATTTGATTGATACTCCTGGCCACGTTGATTTTGGATATGAGGTTTCTCGGTCACTTGCTGCATGCGAAGGAGTAATACTCTTAGTTGACGCTGCACAAGGAATTGAAGCTCAAACTTTGGCAAACACATTCCTAGCATTAGAAAATGACCTTGAGATAGTTGTGGCATTAAACAAAATTGACTTACCAGCAGCTGATCCGGATCTGTACGCTTCTGAGATTGAGCAAGTTCTGGGTATCAAAGCCACTGAGATTTTGCGTGTCAGTGCAAAGACTGGGGAAGGGGTTGAAGAATTATTGGATAAGGTAGTCGAAAATGTTCCTGCACCGACCGGAGATAGTGAAGAGCCTCTACAGGCGTTAATCTTTGATAGCCATTATGATCAGTATCGCGGAGTGGTTAGCTCTATCCGAATCGTGAACGGCAAAATTGAACAAGGACAGAAAGTGCACTTTATGCAGCGGGGGACAGGTGCGCTTGTAGAAGAAATAGGTGTAAGAGCACCGGACCCTGTCCCTGTCAAGACATTGAGTGCAGGAGAAGTTGGGTATCTAATTGCCGGTATAAAGGATGTAGGCGAAGCTCGATCTGGAGAGACGATAACACGTCCTGACCAGGTGGCTCAAAACCCACTTGAAGGTTACAGAGAACCAAAACCAATGGTGTTCAGCGGTTTGTACCCCATGGACGGAGACGATTACCCAACGTTACGAGATGCATTAGAAAAACTTCGCTTAAATGATTCAAGTTTCACATACGAACCTGAAACTTCAAGTGCTCTCGGATTTGGATTCCGTTGCGGATTTCTTGGTTTATTGCATATGGAGATTGTTCGAGAACGTTTAGAAAGAGAATTCGATCTGACTTTAATATCTACTGCTCCATCAGTTCAATATCGGCTGACTCTAACGACTGAGGAGGTGGTATTGGTTGATAACCCAAGTGATGTACCTCCGAATAATAATTTGATTCAAATAGAAGAACCATATTTATTGGCTTCAATAATAACGCCGAGTAGTTATACAGGCACTCTCATGGATCTATGTCAAGGGCGGAGAGGAGAATTAGTAAAAATGGAATACCTTTCACCAGAGCGAGTCGAACTTTCTTATAGGCTTCCGTTAGCAGAAGTAGTTCTAGATTTTTTTGATCAAATGAAAAGCCGAACTCAAGGCTATGCAAGTATGGACTATGAAAGTGATGGCTATAGCAAGTCTGATTTAGTCAAAGTGGAAATTCTTTTACAGGGTGATGCCGTAGATGCTTTTAGTTCGATAGTTCACAGAGATAAAGCCTATGAATATGGGCAAAAAATGACTAGAAAACTTCGTGAACTCATCCCTCGACAACAGTTTGATGTACCAATTCAAGCTGCTATTTCAAGTAAGATAATCTCTCGGGAAACTGTAAAGGCTTTTAGAAAAGATGTGACCGCCAAACTATATGGTGGAGACGTTACCAGGAAGAATAAACTTCTAAAGAAACAAAAAGAGGGAAAGAAGAGAATGAAGTCAATTGGAAGAGTTGATGTTCCTCAAGAAGCATTCGTATCAGCACTCAAGATTGATGAATAGAGAAGATTTTATTCCAGTAGAATTACAGACTTTGCTAAGGAACTTATAATGGAAGATGACCTATACGCCCTGTTAGGAGTAAGCCGAACTGCTTCCCAAACGGAGATAAAGAAAGCTTATAGAGAATTGGCACGAAAGTACCACCCCGATGCCAACCCAGATGACGCTGTTGCCGAACAAAAATTTAAAGAAGTCGCTATGGCTTACGAGATACTTAGCGATGATGAGAAACGCAAGCAATATGACAGATTTGGTTCGGTAGGAAGCCCCGGGTCCCACTTCCAAGGCAGTGGAAGTATTAGTGATATTTTTGAAGCATTTTTTGGCGGACAAAGTCCCTTCACTTCATCTGGGTTTGGAACTCAACAACGGAACTCAGGAGATGATATTGAAATTACAGTTAGTATTACGCTTGAGGAAGTAGTGACTGGTGGTGAAGCAGAATTCACCGTTGTTCTTCCATTACCATGCGAAACATGTTCAGCGACGGGAAGTGAGAATGAGAAGCTAGACACTTGTGTTACTTGTAATGGGCATGGTCAAGTGCAGCAGGTCCGTCAGTCAATTCTTGGTCAGGTTATGTCTACCTCTACATGCCCTTCCTGTCGTGGTTTCGGAACAAGCATTGTCGACCCCTGTCAACCCTGCAAAGGCAGTGGAGTACAAAACATTGAAAAGAGTTTCTCAATTGAGATACCTAAAGGCATCGATAATGGAGTGACGCAGAGACTGTCTGGGATGGGGCCTGCTGGTTTGAGAGGAGGGCAAAGAGGCGATATACATGTTCGGTACGTAGTAGAGCCCCATTCCCGATTCTCACGGCATGGAGATAACTTGATTGAACAACTCTGGATACCAGTATCACATGCTGCTCTTGGGAGCGAAATTAAATATGAAACGTTTGATGGTACCCAAACGCTAGATATTCCATTAGGCACAAGAACGGGTGACAGGTTTCGTTATGCAGGGCTCGGGGTGCCAAAACTTCAGCGACGCGGAAGAGGAGACTTAATAGTTGAAGTGGTAGTTGACACTCCGCAGAATCTTTCGAAAGTGTCTGAGGATTTGTTGAGTCAATTAGCTGAAGAACTTGGTCAACCGATTAATGTTAAGTCAACTAAAAAACGACGCAAGAACAAAAAAAA
>CETY01198133.1_pt1 | contig 117908 bp, 90 predicted proteins | sample 361551 | NCBI WGS metagenome assembly CETY01 (sample SAMEA2623135, study PRJEB7988) | marine metagenome | biome: marine biome (ENVO:00000447); feature: deep chlorophyll maximum layer (ENVO:xxxxxxxx); material: "saline water (ENVO:00002010), including plankton (ENVO:xxxxxxxx)" | depth 45 m | reverse complement strand
CTGACTCCGATGTAAATCGCTTTGTAGGGCCACAAATGAATATGCATAGCTGACTCATTATCAAAAGTTCAGGCTAGTATTTTTTGCTTCACAAATCTATACACATGACGAATGTTAGCCGATAGATACAAGTTAAGGTGAGCGCCCGCTATGAAATTGTGTGCTTCTTACACTTTTAAGTGTGTAAATAATTTAAAATACCACAGTCCCTAATGGTTTTGTTTTGATCACACTTTGACGCCATATTTTCGAGTGATGACTTTAATGCGTTTAGCTCTTCAATGCGAATAATGACGTCTGATAAATGCTTAGCTATTAACGTATTGATATTTGAACAGCTCTGATCTGGCCTCGAACGACTGTCCATTAGCGTTTTTACTTCCATGATAGACATATCTAATGAACGACACTGTTTGATAAACAGGAGTTGTTCAATAGTCCCCTTGTCGTAGACACGATAATTTCCACTTGAGCGCTTAAGCTCAGGCAAGAGCCCCTTCTTTTCATAAAAACGAATGGTCTGAATACTACAACCTGTCGTCTTTGCGACATCACCAATTTTCATTTTTTTCTCCTAACCGTTGACTCTATACCAAGTATAGACTTTATACTCATACTATTCATCAGTAAAGAGTGTGTTTCTAATGAGCGGATGTGGGTGCGAAGTTGAAATAAAAGACCAGTCTCAACGACAGGTTTTGTATTGGCTTTTGGGAATAAACGCGACAATGTTTGTTATAGAAATGGGGATCGGGTTGCTTGCTGATTCAACCGCATTAATAGCCGATTCACTTGATATGCTCGCCGACGCAGTTGTCTATGGTGTTGCCCTTTATGCTATTGGTAAATCGCTATTGCACAAAGCCAATGCGGCTAGAATTAGCGGCTTTTTTCAGATGGCACTGGGTGTGTTGATTATCATTGATATTGTAAGACGGTCAATTTACGGTAGCGAACCTGTATCGGGACTAATGATGGCTATGGGGGCAGTTGCACTGGTTGCTAATGTCATTTGTCTTGTGATCATACGCAAACAAAGAAATGAAGAAGTGCATATGCGGGCAAGCTGGATATTTTCAGCCAACGATGTGATTGCCAACTTAGGCGTTATTTTTGCTGGCGTTTTGGTGTTTTGGCTCGATTCTCGATGGCCTGATCTGGTTATCGGTGTGATAGTTTCGTGCGTTGTGTTGCGCGGGGCAAAAATGATCCTCGAAGAGGCTGGAAATGAAAGACAGCGAGCGCTTAATGCGCAAAGTTGATAAGAACATGCCAATTTTTAATTGCACATCAAAACTGCGTAGGTTGGCATGGCTACTTATTACTTTGCTCATGTGTCAATCGGGCTTTTCGTTCGCCGCTCAATGCGATGACTACCCTGCGGAGGTATCGTCAGTCCCTGAACAATCAAAGTCGATAGGCACTTATGATGTTCCCGAAAAAAATGTAAATGCTGGTGATAATACGTCGAGTGAAGAGTCTAAGTGTTTCCATTGTGTGCTATGTCAATGTGGACAGATTAAGTTTCTGGCACAACACCCAATAAATGACGTAGCTAAACCGTTATGTACCAATCAATATAGTTATTCCCGCAACGTCACTGACGGCCTAGTCAAAGGCCTTTTGCGCCCACCTCAACATTAATCCATTCCCTCCTATATGTTTGCATGGGCGCTATCCATGTATGTCGTTATCTTATGAAAAAAAGGTTCTTTTATGAGTTCTTCTCGCCCATTGGGCATAAAAAAAGCTAGCTCAGCGTATCTGAAATTGATATCTGCTGTACTGGTAACCATGAGCATATCTGTTCAATCTGCCAATGCACAAAAGTCTTCAATCACGCTTGAAAATGCGCTCAAACGCACATTATCAAACAACCCAGATTTAATTGTGTTCGAATTTAAATCTTCGGCTTTGGATGGTGAATCAAAAATGGCCAGCTTACGACCTGAAATGTCAGTTGGGGTTGAAGTTGAAAATGTGTTGGGAACAGGCGAAGTGTCTGGTATCAGAGATGCCGAATTGACACTGACCCTATCGTCGGTCATCGAACTGGGCGATAAAATCAGCAGCCGAGTGAATGTGGTGAGTACAAAAAAAGCACAACTGCTTTCTCAACGGCGCATTCGTACGCTGGACATCCTAGGTGAAACAACTCGACGATATATCAATGTCATTGTCCAACAAGCGTTGCACAAGACTGAGCAACGAGCTGAAATGCTGGCTCGCACAATGCTTCAGACAGTCACTACACGGGTTGAAGCGGGAGCCTCTTCACCACTTGAGAAAAAACGTGCAGAGTCAGCGTTGTCGCAGGCGCGTTTGTCGTTATTGATAAGTGAACAAAAACTCAATGAGTATAAACGCGACCTGGCCATCATGTGGGGTGACACTACCGCTGAGTTTACAGAAGTTGAAGGGACACTGTTATCGTTTCCAAATTCACTATCACTTGAGCATATCCTTTTACAGCTTCAAAGCAATCCACACGTTCTGCTTTATGCTGATAACTATCGGGTACAAGAGGCCAGATTGAGAGTGGTTCAGGCCAGTCAGCAGTTCGACATTGCGTGGGAAGCCGGTATCCGAAGAATGCAGGGAATTAATGACACAGCGTTAGTCGCCAGTATTTCGGTGCCGTTAAATACCAAGCAGCGGAATCTAGGAGAATACGAACAACAGCGCGCATTGCTTGACAGTATAGACTATCAAAAACAAGCGAAAATTCGTGAACTCACTCGCCAATTAAATCAAGTCATTAGCGCAAAAGACCAAGCCTTGCTCACTGTTACGACCCTTCAAGACAATGTCGTCCCAACATTGGAATCTGCATTGAAATTGGCGCGGGATGGCTATGAAAGTGGTCGCTACAACTATATAGAGTGGGTGACAACGCAACAGCAACTCATAGATATGCAACGAACACTGATAAAAGCCGCAGGCTTAGTTCACCTTCGAAGCGCAGATCTGGAAGCACTTACAGGTCTTCCAATTTTTACGACGTCCCCGTCGACTTCTGCTCAATCATCACAATGAATAGAGAAAAAATAATGAATAAATCACAATTTACATTACTCACTAGCGCACGTGACTTGCTTGGCGTGTTAGCCATGCTACTGACTTTACTGTTTGCTACTGTCGCCCTGGCTGATGATGACGATGAGGAAGCCGAAGAAAGACCCGAGTACGTAGTGTTATCTCAAGAACGGATGCTTGAAAACGATATCGTGACTGCTTCTGCCGCGTCAGGATCATTATCGCTCACAACCAGAACGTTTGGGCGGATAGTTCATGATCCTGCATCACTGAGTCATATTCGTGCCCGCTTCGACGGTGTTGTAAAACGTATCATGGTGAATATTGGAGATAAAGTAGAAAAAGGTGACACACTGGCAATCATTGAGTCAAACGAGAGTTTAAATCAATACTCAATCACCTCACCAATGTCTGGAAAAATCATTGCTAGACACGCCAATGATGGTGAGCTCACCAACGGTCAAGTACTGCTTTCTGTTGCTAATTACTCTCGCGCAATTGCTCAATTAGCTATTTTCCCCAAACAACGTACTCGTATTGCCGCTGATATGGAAGTCACTTTAAGGCTTGAGGAATTGCAGCAACAATCAAGTATAAGCCACATTACGTCCTCACCTGATGACAAACCTTATTCTATCGCGTTTGTGAACGTTGATAATGGCAGTGGTTATTGGCCTTTAGGCGCTATGGTAGAGGGTTATATTCAGATTGGGTTCCAAGAAGTCAATCTGGCTCTCCCCAAAAGTTCAATACAAGAGTTAGATGGGCAAACCATTGTTTTTGTCAAAGAAGGGGAACGATTTTACCCCCGCCAAGTAAAACTTGGGAACACGGACAACCGTTTAGTAGAGATTGTGAAGGGCGTTCAAATAGGCCAGCAAGTCGTTGTAGAAAATAGCTATCTACTAAAAGCTGATTTATTAAAAATGGAGGCGGGCGATGATGACTAATTACCTGCGCATTTATTGTCAAAAGCAAAGCCAAGTCCATAAAAACGGTGAGGTGAGAGCATGATTGCACCAATACTCCGTCTATCCATTGAGCGCCGTGGTGTCATGATGTTGTTCGCCTTGTTTGTCGCCTTTTTTGGTATGTACAGTTACAAACAACTGCCGATTGATGCTGTGCCTGATATCACCAACGTGCAAGTGCAGATAAATACCGCAACCCCAGGTTACTCGCCTTTGGAGACTGAGCAACGCATAACGTTTATAGTTGAAACCTCGCTGGCCGGTTTGCCTAATTTATCGTATACCCGCTCGATATCACGCTATGGCTTGTCGCAAGTCACAGTCGTGTTTAAAGAGGGCACCGATTTATATTTCGCACGAAATCTCGTCAACGAGCGTCTCACCGCCATCGCGGCGCAATTGCCAACAGGGTTAACCCCTGAAATGGGCCCTATCGCCACAGGCTTGGGTGAAATTTACATGTACTCGTTAAGTGCTGAGCCTCAGGCGCGACAGGACAACGGTCAACCCTATGATGCTATGGCATTAAGGGAGATCCATGATTGGGTAGTTAAGCCCCAATTGTCGCTTGTTGAGGGGGTGACCGAGGTTTATGCGATAGGCGGATTTGAAAAGCAATATCATGTGAATCCTAATCCAGTCGCAATGATAAACTTTGGGATAAGTACAGGTGACCTTCTCAGTGCGCTAGAACGCAACAATGCGAATCAAGGCGCTGGTTTTGTAGAACAAAATGGGCAACAAGTACTGATCAGATCGGAAGCCCAACTGAAGGGCATCGACGATATCGGCCAAGTGGTTGTTAAGATCATTGATGGCGTACCGGTAAAAATTCAAGACATCGCCCAAATCAACCTCGGTAAAGAGCTGCGCTCTGGAGCCGGCACGTTAAATGGCCAAGAAACAGTGATTGGCACGACAATGATGTTAGTGGGAGAAAACTCTCGTACGGTCGCCAAAGCTGTGGACAGTAAGCTCGAAACCATTAAAACAAGCTTACCCGAGGGCGTTATCCTTGAAGCGGTTTACGATAGAACAAGCCTCGTTGACAAAACCATCGACACAGTACAAAAAAACCTCGTCGAGGGCGCTTTACTTGTCATCGTTGTGCTATTCGTTTTGCTTGGGAATGTGCGAGCTGCACTTATTACAGCCGCTGTAATACCCATGGCAATGCTTGCCACGATATCGGGTATGGTCAAAACCGATGTGTCTGCTAACTTAATGAGTTTAGGCGCACTGGATTTTGGCTTGATTGTCGATGGCGCAGTTATCATTGTTGAAAACTGTATCAGACGATTATCCGAATCCCAGAAACAAAACGGCGCTACTCTACCGCTCAAAGAAAGGCTGAATGTTGTTTATGAAGCCACTAATGAAGTCATACGTCCCAGTTTGTTTGGTGTATTGATCATTACCATTGTTTATATCCCCTTGTTCACGCTCACTGGCGTCGAAGGTAAAATGTTCCACCCCATGGCAGCGACCGTGATAATGGCTTTGCTTGCCGCAATGGTATTTTGTTTTACCGTAGTGCCTGCGGCGATAGCAATTTTCATGAGAGGTAAAATTAGCGAAAAAGAAAGCCCAATTATTAAAGGTGCAAAGGCAGTCTATCGTCCTGTTTTAACCGGAGCGCTGCGTTTTAGATGGCTAGTGGTAGTAGCAGCGAGTGCTTTGGTTGTCGGCAGTTTATGGATGGGCAGTAAATTAGGCTCGGAGTTTATTCCTCAGCTCAATGAAGGTGATATCTTAGTACAGGCGATACGCATCCCTGGGACAGGGGTAGAACAAGCAGTTGAAATGCAAAAAACTCTTGAAGCGAAACTTATGCAGTATGAGCAAGTACAGACGGTATTCGGTCGCACGGGTACGGGTGAGGTCGCCACCGACCCTATGCCACCAAACATTACTGATACGTTTGTTATTTTAAAGCCTAGGGAGCAATGGCCCGATCCATCAATGACAAAAGCTGAGTTAGTGAAAACGTTTGAAGAGGACTTGTTTACTTTGCCCGGCAATAATTATGAATTTACGCAACCTATACAAATGCGTTTTAACGAATTGATTAGTGGCGTAAGGGCAGATTTGGGGATAAGGCTATTTGGGGATGACTTAGATACGCTCTTTGCATCTGCTTCTGACATTTTGACCGTTATTTCAACGATTGAAGGAGCTGATGACGCGAGGCTTGAGCAGGTAGAAGGCATTCCAATCTTCACCGTCACACCAAAGCCTGATCAATTGGCACGCTTTGGTTTGGATATAGCCGACTTGCAGTTATGGCTCAATGCTGCGACAGGTGGAGAAACCGCTGGAATGATTTTTGAAGGCGACAGACGCTTTGAGATTGTCGTGCGATATGGCGACGACATTCGAAATGAACTCACTCAGCTTGAGAGCGTTCCCATCGTCACGCCCTCTGGTGAGCATGTACCGATAAGCGAATTAGCCACACTGGCATTTAAAGAAGTACCTAGCCAAATAAGCCGGGAAAATGGCAAACGTAGTATTGTTGTCACAGCAAATGTGCGTGACAGAGATATTGGCACTTTTGTTGAGGAAGCTCAGGCGAGAATCAATGATGAAGTAGATTTACCTGCTGGTTATTGGCTCGACTATGGTGGAACCTTTGAGCAGCTCGAGAGTGCGAGTCAACGATTGACGATTGTGGTACCGGTTACGTTGTTTGTGATTTTGACAATGCTGGTAATTGCGTTTGGTTCTATACGCGATGCGTTGATTATCTTCACAGGTATCCCTTTGGCATTAACAGGCGGTGTAATGTCTCTTTGGTTAAGGGATATGCCTTTATCCATATCCGCGTCGGTAGGATTTATCGCGTTGTCTGGGATTGCCGTATTAAACGGATTGGTAATGCTGTCCTTCATTAAGCAACGTTTGCTTGATACCGGCAAGTTAGAGAATAGCATTGTTGAAGGGGCACTTATTCGCTTGCGTCCGGTATTAATGACAGCACTAGTGGCAAGCCTTGGATTTGTGCCCATGGCGCTGAATACGGGCATAGGTGCAGAAGTGCAAAGACCGTTGGCCACTGTTGTGATTGGCGGCATTTTGTCCTCGACACTGCTTACTTTGGTTGTTCTACCAGTTCTCTACAGAATTGTGTATGGGAGACATCTAACTAAATTGACGATTAATCACGCTAGTTAATAATAGTTATGGAGAAGGTCGATTCCTAGTATCGACCTTTGAAATACAAACGCTGAAAAGTAATAGTTGATGGTGTCATTGGTTTTTTATAACTATATCGGTAATACTGTTAAGAAAATGAATAGGACGCTCCAAGCAACTACATTAGATATGTAGGAGGGGCTTTATGAACTTTAGTAAAGAAGCAAAACATCATGTGTTTAAAAGGTTAAATCATGCACAGTCACAATCATAGTCACGACCATTCACATGGGCGTTCGAGTGATGCGTCAAAGCGTATTGGTTGGGCGTTTTTCCTAAATGTGGTGTTCACCATTATCGAGTTTATTGGTGGCTGGCTAACGAACAGTACCGCTATTATGGCGGACGCTGTTCATGATTTAGGCGATAGTTTATCGATTGGCACCTCATGGGGCTTAAACAAGCTCAGTGATAAAGATGCTAATCGTACATTTTCGTATGGCTATAAACGATTTTCACTTCTGGGGGCGTTAATTAATGGTGTTGTGCTGACTATTGGTTCCGTTTGGATACTATTTGAAGCCATTCCCAGGCTGGCCGAGCCTGAGATGCCGCAAGTGGAAGGAATGCTGTTATTGTCGATTTTTGGCATGGCAGTGAATGGCTTTGCTGCTTATAAACTCAGTGAGGGTAACTCGCTCAACGAGCGCGTGCTCAATTGGCACCTACTCGAAGATGTCCTGGGTTGGGTGGCCGTATTTATCGTATCGATTGTATTGATGTTCAAGCCTTGGGCGATTTTAGATCCCATTTTATCCATCGGTTTTACCTTATTTATTCTTTTCAATGTGATCCGTAATTTAAAACAAACCTTAATGTTGTTTTTGCAAGCCACGCCCGATAAAGCGCAACTTGAACGCATCCGAGATGATTTGTTGTCAAATGAACACGTCAGTGACCTACACCATTTTCATATTTGGTCGCTCGATGGTGAGCGCAATGTGATGACCGTTCACTTAGTGTTAGTTGGAGATGTGTCCACAGAGCATATTCAAACGCTTAAAAATGACGTACAGCACTCACTCAAGAAATATAATTTTGAGCATACGACAGTCGAGTTTGAGTTTGCGGATGAACAATGCCGTGACGAGGCGTAAAGCAACTGATAGACTACTTGAGATGAAGAAACTTAAACGAACAAGCTACATCATGATCATGCTGATCGTATTTCAGTCGTTTTCTGCTGTAGCTAATTCATTGGATTTTCATGCAATAGACACTGAACACCTGCAACACGAGCATGATCATGCCGAGCATAGCAGCAACGCCTCGGTAAGCCCTGAAATAGATATCAGTGAAGATGACGCAAGGGGTCACCATAATCCTGCCGATTGCCACCACTGCGGACACTGCCACGGCTCACATGCCCAATGGGTAGGTCATCACAGCATCAATAACCTTAATGAGGTGGCGTCCGGCCACAACTTCAACTATTTGGATGCAGTCTTAGACGCAGCCATCAACCGCCTATTACGACCACCCAAATACCAATCCTAGGAAGTATATTGATTGCATCGCGGAACGTGTATCCGCGTTGTCCGTTTTTATCATATTTTAGGATTTATTATGAATTTCACTCATCGTAATGAGCGTGACCAATTATTCATGTGGTCACTTTTCGTCGCGCGATGTATTTTCACGCGAAACACTCAGGCAGAATCAACCAATGTATACAAGGCTCTTGATTCAACGATATTTAACCGACTTAAACTTTTATGCGCTTGCGTATTGTTTCTTCCATTTTTTGCTCACGCTCAAAATCAAAGCTGGGAAAACTGGTTATCATCGCAGATAAATAAACATCCCAACATTATAGCGGCTAAAGAACAATTGTTCAGTACTGGGGCGCTTGCGGAAGCTTCTGAGCAAGCACTTTATAACCCTGAATTGTCAACTGATTATGCGCGAAATGGCGATAACAATGACTACAGCGTAGGTATTGAACAGACAATCGACCTTTGGGACAGGCAAGGCGCAAGGCGACAAAAAGCCGGTTTTATGCGCACTGCTGCACAAGCTCAATACCAAGAAGTCGTTTTAAACAAATCAGCCGATGCTATCGACGCATTAATTAATTGGCATGCAGCAAAACGCGCAGCGTCTATTGCCAAATCACAACAACAGCAACTTAATTCGTTACTTGAATTAGTCGAAATACGCCAAGAAGCCGGTGATCTAGGCAGTATCGATGCAGAGCTTACCTTTTTGTCGTTGTCGAAACAATTTGCTCAGGTGGCGGGATCAGAGGCTCAACTTCAAATGGCCGAAGCAATAGTGCGTGAGTTACTTCCTGATTGGGAGCCAGAGCGAGGGCGGATACCGGACGAGTTTTGGCCTTCTAAAGTTGCATATCCGTCTGATGAAGAATTACTAAAGCACCCCAAAATAGCTAAAGCTTATGCGCAATGGCTCACGCAAAAAGAAGAAGCAGAAGTCACTAGACGTAATGCAAAAGCAAATCCTACTTTTGGTATTAATGCGGGGCGGGAAGAGCGAGAAAACGTCGTTGGACTGACCTTTTCTATACCGTTAAACATTCGTAATAATTACAGTGCAGAAACTCGTTCCGCTGAACGAATGGCGTTAGAAACCGAAGCACGTTTTAGAGCGCAGTATCAGAAACTACGTTTCGATTTACAAGGTGCGTTTGGCGCATGGCAAAGCTACAACCAGCAGTTTTCACAATGGCAATCGCTCGTAAAGAGTCGCATCGAGAGTAGTGCTAATTTGTTAGAAAAGCAGTGGCGAAGTGGCGATTTATCAACAACTAATTACCTGCTAGCACTGAATCAACGCGCAGAAAGCTTACTGTCTGGCATAGAGCTGGAAAAGCAAACGCGCATAGCATTGAAAAATCTCATGCTGCAATCAGGTCGCCTTATCGACTTGCCCCCAGTTCAACACGATTTCTCTATTGATCATCAGGATTAACAAAATGAATAAAACAGTATTAGCAGTTTTCATCGCCTCATATGTCGGCGCTGCACCAAGTTTCGCACAAGAGTCTGATCAAAAGCATGCTCACAATGAAACGGTAACAAGAATTGATAAAAGCATACAAGATAAGCATGACGAACATACTGATGATGGTCATGAAGAACATGAACTACAAGATGGTCAAAAGCATGATGAGCACGGAGGCGAGGGGGCCGATGAACATGATGATCACGAAAGCGAACATGCTCATGATAAAGGTGAAAGCGAGAATAAAGACGATGAAGAGCATGATGAATCTGCTTCTGCATCGCTAGACTCCAATCAAATGGCATTAGCCAACATTAAAGTAAGCACACTAAGCCCCAAAATTGTCAATTATACTTTGTATGCACCGGGTGAAATATTATCAAACGGCTATAGCAGCTATAGAGTATCACCCAGAGTGGCATCCGTTGTCACGCGTCGTCATGTGGCATTGGGAGACAGGGTAAATAAAGGCCAAGTGCTTGTCACGCTTTTTAGCGAAACCGTTGCGCAAGCACAAGCCAATTACCGAACAACATATCCAGAATGGGAAAGAGTAAAAGGACTTGGTCGAAAAACTGTTGGAGAGCAGCGCTACATTGATGCAAAAGCTAATTTTGAAGCGGCTAGTGCAGTATTAATCTCATATGGTTTATCCGATGCAGATTTGAAAACGCTCACCTCACAGCAATCAATAGCATTAGGAGAATATAGCTTACGTGCTGAAATTGATGGCGCGGTACTCAGTGACTCGTTTGAACAAGGTCAGCGTATTGATGCGGGAGAGCCGTTGATCTCGTTGGCAGATGAAAGTGAACTTTGGGTAGAAGCGCATCTACCATCGAATATTAACCTGCGGTTAGGTGCAGGTTCTCCGGCACAAATCAAAGTGGGAGACTTCACAGTTGATGCAACGGTTACACAAGAGGCACATACCATTGACCCAATTACTCGAACGAGAACGGTTCGGCTATTAGTGAGCAACCCTGAACATCGTTTGCATCCTGGTCAATTTGCCGAGGTGTATTTCCGTTTTCTGACAAAAATGCCGGTAATGGCTGTTTCAGAAAGTGCGCTAATGCGAGGGCCCGATGGAGACTGGATGGTATTTGTAGAAGATCATCCCGGCGAGTTTTTACCCGTCGAAGTTGAACTTGGAAGAGCGCTTGGTGGCTTGCGGGAAATAACCGGTGTAGAGCCGGGTTCTCGCGTAGTAAGCGAAGGTGCTTTTTTTGTCGCTTCACAAATCGCTAAAGGCGGTTTTGACCCACACAACCACTAATTAGGAGGAGTCTTTATGTTTAATAAATTAATTGATTGGGCTGTTACTAATCGTTTGTTAGTGGTGATTGCTCTGACAACGTTAATAGTCAGCGCGGTTTTTGTTATTCCAAAACTGAATTTGGATGCATTTCCAGATGTCACCAACGTGCAAGTATCTGTCAATACAGAAGCACCGGGGTTAGCTGCCGAAGAAGTAGAGCAGTTAATTACTTATCCAATAGAAGCGGTGATGTATGCCTTACCGGATGTGATGGAAGTGCGCTCTATTTCCAAAACAGGTCTTTCAGGTGTGACCGTTGTGTTTAGCGAGGACACAGATATCTATTTTGCACGTCAATTGGTATTCGAGCGTCTGCAAGCGGCTAAAGAGTTAATTCCCGAGGGCGTCGGTACGCCAGAAATGGGACCCAACACATCAGGATTGGGGCAAGTGTATCAGTATCTATTGTTGGCTGAGCCCGATTCAGGCCTAGACGCTATGGCGTTGCGTAGTTTAAATGATTGGGTGGTGAAATTGCTGCTGCTTCCTGCCGATGGCGTAACGGATGTGCTCTCTTTTGGTGGGGAAGTACGCCAATACCAAGTTAACCTCAATCCATCTCAATTACTTGGATATGGCTTGACTCAAGATATAGTGATGGAAGCACTTGAGCGGAATAATACCAATGTGGGGGGGTGGTATATGAACCGAGGGCAGGAGCAACTTGTGATAAGAGGCACTGGCTGGTTAGATCATGGCGAGGAAGGGTTAGAGCAATTACGTCAGGTACCTTTAAAAACCGTAGACGGAACAACGATTACTGTATCCGATGTGGCGAACGTTGAGTTAGGTAGCGAAATTCGTCAGGGTGCTGCCACCATGACCAGAAAAGACGCCGACGGTAACATTCAAAACTTAGGTGAAGTCGTCTCAGGCATTGTACTTAAGCGCATGGGAGCTAACACGAAAGCCACAATTGATGGCGTCAATGCTCGTATTCAGCGAATTAACCAAGCATTGCCTGATGGCGTGAGTTTTGAAGTATTCTACGATCAAGCTGACTTAATTACTCAAGCCGTGGATACGGTTGTAAATGCGCTAATGTTAGCGTTCGTATTTATTATTGTTATTCTAGCTTTATTTTTGATGAATCTACGAGCCACGTTTTTAGTCCTGATTTCGATCCCTATTTCTATTGGTATTGCCTTAATGGTCATGTCGTGGTTTGGACTTTCTGCCAACCTTATGTCGCTTGGGGGCATTGCAGTGGCAATCGGCATGCTAGTAGATGGCTCAGTGGTAATGGTTGAAAACATGTTTAAACACTTGACTCACACTGATGCTGAGCATGATCACAAGAGACAATTGGGTGAACATGTTGAAGATGATGATCCATTAGACTCGTCCCATGATACGCACGGTATCGCTTTGCGATTACAAGAAGCGGGCAAGGAGGTAGCCCGGCCTATCTTCTTCGCAACAGCCATAATCCTTGTGGTATTCATGCCTTTGTTTAGCTTTGAAGGCGTTGAAGCAAAATTATTTCAACCAATGGCTATTAGTATTATGTTGGCCATGCTTTCGGCGGTATTAGTTGCACTGATTATTGTACCGGCATTGGCGACGTATCTATTTAAAAAAGGCGTGAAACCACGAGAAAGCGTTGTGTTGAAACCTTTAGACGCGGGGTATCGCAAAGGGCTATCGTGGGCAATTTTGCATAAAAAAGTAGTGATTGGAATTGCTGCAATTATGGTAGTCGCTGCTGGTGTAGTGCTTCCTCGGCTTGGCACAGAGTTTGTACCAGAACTGGAAGAGGGCACCATTAACTTGCGTGTTACTTTAGCGCCTTCATCTAGTTTAGATACTGCCCTAGAGGTCTCCCCTAAGCTTGAGAATATATTAATGGGGTTTCCAGAAGTCACCTATACATTGTCGCGTATCGGTCGCGCCGAAATAGGAGGCGATCCTGAGCCTGTAAACAATATCGAAATTTATATCGGGTTAAAGCCAGTGCCTGAATGGACAAGTGCAAGTAACCGCTATGAACTGCAAGCGTTAATGGAAGAAAAAATGGAGCAACATCCGGGTTTGCTCTTCAATTTTTCTCAACCTATCGCGACAAGAGTGGACGAGTTGTTATCGGGTGTAAGAGCTCAACTTGCCATTAAATTATTTGGACCTGATCTTGACATCTTGGCTGAAAAAGGCCAAGCCATTGAAGCTTTAGTAAAAGAAGTTGAAGGTGCAAGAGATGTTGCTATGGAGCAAATTGCCGGTGAATCTCAACTGATTGTGACACCGAATCGCCGCGCTCTGTCGCGCTATGGGTTGGCCGTGGGTGATGTAATGGAGCTCGTAAGCGAAGGTTTAGGTGGAGCCAGCGCTGGCCAAATCATCAATGGTAATGAGCGCTATGATATTTATGTCAGGCTTGCTGAACAATTTCGAAATAACAGTCAAACGATAGCCGACTTGCGCTTACAAACTCCGTCAGGTGCATGGGTTCGTTTAGGAGATGTTGCAGAAGTGACGATTGCTTCTGGTCCACCGCAAGTCAGACGTGATGACGTACAGAGGCGAGTTGTTATCCAGGCAAATGTTCAAGGTCGAGACATGGGTAGCGTGGTGGCAGATATTCGTCAATCTATTGATGAGCAGCTAGCACTGCCTACTGGCTATTCAGTGGATATTGGCGGGCAATTTGAGAATCAGCAACGAGCGCAGAAGCGACTATCATTGGTTGTGCCACTTTCTTTGGGGTTAATAGCTTTATTATTGTACTTTGCTTTTGCTTCATTTGGTCAGGCAATGTTGATACTTGTAAATGTACCATTGGCTGTTATCGGGGGGGTATTTTCACTTTGGTTATCAGGTCAATATCTTTCTGTGCCGAGCTCCGTAGGTTTTATTACCCTATTCGGCGTAGCGGTGTTAAACGGAGTCGTGATGGTAGAAAGCATCAATCAGCGTGTTGCAGACGGGTTATCGGTATCTGACGCCGTATTTGATGGTGCTACATCAAGACTGCGCCCTGTATTGATGACAGCGATTACATCTGCGCTAGGCCTTATTCCAATGTTACTGTCTAATGGCGTTGGTGCTGAAATCCAAAAGCCTTTAGCGAGTGTAATCGTTGGTGGCTTGGTAACCGCTACATTTTTAACTCTATTTGTATTACCTGTGCTATTCGCCTGGTTTTCAAAAGGGAAGTTAAAAGATATGGCAAGAGCGCCTTCCTAAGCTCAGCTGGCCTGCTGTGTGCGATGAGCATCGGCAGGCTGATTATCACTTTATAAGGGGTTCACCCATTAAGCTGCCCTGTCAAGTAAACAATAATATGCGTTTCCCCTTGGTTCTGGCGGTTCAAGGGTTTTCGATGTCCAATATCCGCCTCTATTCATCTCGTTTTTTAGTCGGACAGCGTCTATTCTTGCTCGCACCAGTCTACCGCATTAATCATTGCAGAAAACGCCAATTAGATCTGTTCCAGGCTAGGGGAATTGGACACTATTCTGGCATCACTTGAACACCAGTTCAGGTGAGACTTAGCACACTTTTTCCCTGATTTCGAGAATTCAATGTTTAAGTAAATCGGAATACGACCGTCAATCTAGAACTCCCGTTTTAACGTCATACAATTCACGTGTCTAATATTACTCATTACGTGATTTACTAAAGTATAAATTATCAGTCATTGCGACATTGGTTGTGCGCCATATTGCTAATGATAGGTATTCGTATTATCATTAGCTAATTAATGCAACTTCTTTTTTACCTTATCACTACCCACCAAGGAATACTTTTTATGCAAACAAAGCTAACGCGCTTAACTTTGTCAGTTTCGACCGCACTACTATCTTTCAGTTCACTAGCTCAAGAAACACCCGATGTAGGCGAGGCGGGTGACAAAATAATGCCTGCTATAGAAGTTATTCGCGTAATAGGCGACAGCACCTCCGCTCTTTTAAAACAAACGGGTAGCGTTGTTATTATCAATCAAGATCAAATTGATAAAATTCAACCCTTGTCGACACAAGATGTTTTGCGAAGTATTCCCGGTGTGAATATTAAAAGTGAAGAAGAAACTGCCATAGTGTCTAACATTGGTATTCGGGGCCTTTCAGCAAGTGAATCTAAGTCTCTACTTTTAGAAGATGGCGTGCCCGTTGCACCGGGTCTTTTTATTGGTAACGCCCGTTATTTTAATCCCCGTATTCAGCGTGTAAGTCAAATTGAAGTACTGAAAGGCTCAGCTTCACTTCGCTATGGCCCATCCACAATAGGCGGCGTAGTGAATTATAAAACTAAAACACCCGATGATGGTGTCATCCTCACTGGCCGTGCTGGTTCCTTTAATATGCAAGAAATTACTGTAGAAGCGGGTGGCAAAAACGAAGACGAGGATGCATTTGCTGGTGTTTTAGCAACCCGCGCTAGCAGCGATGGCTTTATGGATAAAGGCTATGATATGACCGATGTAATGGCAAAAGCTGGTGTTATTTTTGACAATGGTCAAAAGTTAGGCATTAAACTATCGCGTTATGAAAATGACGCAAATATCTCTTATCGTGGATTATTACTAGCTGAGTATGAAGCGGGTGAAGACTACAACCCTGCACCAGACGATTACTACTTAACCGAGCGTACAGCGTTTGATATTAATCACGAATGGTCATTATCTAACGACGCAACCCTAAACACCCTTGTTTATTGGAGTGACGTGAGCCGCGATTATTGGCGTTATAGTGTTGATACTGAGGCCTCAAACGAGGCCAATAGTTGGGTATATACCGACAGTTTAACCGGAAATAATCGCTCGTTTGAGCGCGTTGGAATAGAAACTCGCTTGACTTTAGAACACAGCCTTATGGGTGTAGAAGCCAACAGTGAATTTGGCTTACGTTTCATGCAAGAGGAGTCAAACGACACCCGAATTCGAGCGCTGCGCAGCTCCGATCGCACAGGAGCAAACGATCGCCACCGTATTGATTCGGCGCAAAGCTATGCCGGCTATGCCCAAAGCCGTATTCAATTAAGCAATGCTTTTGCTTTTACACCCGGCCTTAGAGTAGAGTCCTATGAGCAAAAAAGAATAATACTAACCAACGATAATGCAGAAGCAACAACCAGCAACACCGAAATTCTACCCGGTGTTGGCGCAACTTACGACTTGAATGATTCGGCACAAATTTATGGTGGTGTTTACCGCGCTTTCTCGCCCGCTTCAAACGGTGTGGCACTTGACGGGCTGAGCGATCAAAACTTAGATGGAGAGCGTTCAACTAACTATGAGCTAGGCCTCAGAGGAAAGCAGGGCGACATTACTTATGAAGCAGCCGCTTTTATCATGGACTTTAGCAATCAAGTGGTAACGGGTAATAGCGACCCTAATTTGTCTCAGTCCAACGGCGGTGAAACTGAACATTTAGGTATGGAATTGCTGTTAGCCTATGATATTGGTAGTGGCTTTTATATTGATACTAACGCTACGTTTATCCCAACTTCAGAATTTAAAACAGGAGAAAATAGTGGAAACCGACTTCCGTATGCGCCAAAAGTAATTGCCAATGTTGCTTTGAGTTATGAAAGTGATAAGTTAAGCGGGGCATTAACCGTGCATCATCGAGGCGAACAATATGGTGATGCAAGCAACACAGTAGACATACCTGATGATGCCGCGGGTGGCATTTGGGGTGGCTTGTTACCTGCTTATACCTTGTTAGATGTAAACGCTAGTTATACCGTTAACAAAAATATGAAGGTATTCGGCGCTATCAAAAACCTAACTGATAAACGCTACATCACCGGCATGCGACAAGGTATTTATGTTGGCCCTGAGCGTTCGTTTGAAATTGGCGTAAATTATCGGTTCTAGTGTATACTTTTAGACAGAAATGCACTAATTCCGCATTATTGTTGCGGGATTAGTGTTATGCACCTTTGGTAACCGTTAATTTGTATGTAAAACTAAAACACGGTTAGCAGCTGGAACAAATACACGCAACATGATCAGCCGCCAATACCGAAGAGACTTTTCTTAGTAAGTTCAGCATCGCTTTATTATGGCTTATCGTTGTATCGATAAATCGCTTATTATCATTTTATGTGTCTCTCAGATTTACGCTCTAGCCAAGCTAGAGTGCTTAAACTATTGAGTCATGTCACCTATTCATTGTTCATATCAGACAAATACTGGAAGAAACAGGGGAATTGGTTCGTTCAATTATTGACAGCGCACTAACGCGGTTACGGCCGATATTGATGGCCGCATTGGCAGCAAGCCTTGTGTTCGTGCCCATGCCGATCAACGTGGATACTGGCGCAGAGGTATAACGGCCTTTGGCCACAGTGGTCATCGGCGGATAATATCGTCAACCTTGCTAACACTGGTAGTGCTGCCTGTTTTGTTTCGATTGGTTTACAAAAAGCTTGTTGTGTACTGAGCTGGGGCATTCGATATGAGTTCGAGTGCCCTCTTATTAATTGCGCTGTTTATATTACAGTTTAGAACATTCTCGAGACTGACAATATAGCGCAAAAAGGCCTAATCCGACGAGAATAATCAGAGGATGAAATAGCAAGTTGTGTACAACCGATTGTTCCCAAATAAAGCTATGTGATATAGCGCTGATAATGAATATCAGGCCAATTACCAGCAACCAAATGCGGTTAAAAATGGCATGTGAAATAAAGACTTTACTCTTACGTTGTTGGTTATTCATTGTGCTCTCCTAAAGCTTGTTTGAACGGATGTAGTCGATTCGCCGGTTCAAACTATGCCGTAAAATATTTTCATATAAAAAGGATTTGAATCCCTTTAAATTATTACCATGGGCTTGATAAAACGTATCGGGAGAATCAAAAATGCCAAAATCATCGACAATCCCTTCACTTTGAATGAAAGTGTTTTTTCCACACCAAGCAATGTTAGGTGATTGCAGGTTTTTAGTGGCGATGGCGTAACCTGAAAACGTCGTAGCTTTTGGGAATCGCTTTTGAACACTGTTTAAATAGCCGTTATCGAGAATAAAGCCTTCCAACGAGATCCACTCTTTGTCATGTTGTACTTCTACCCAGCTATGAATGATTAGCCGTGGGGCGAGTATATACAGTAAGCCCGTGATAGCACCTTTTTGCAATCGCTTATCGATGGTAAACCCATGCAAACGACATGCAATACCGGTTGCCCTTAACAGTGCCATCAGTAAGGTTGCCTTGGTATTGCATTGACCAAGACCATCTTTAAGCACCTCCGAAGCAGCTATATCATCACGTTTGTTATACCCAAATGCGACATCGTTTTGTATAAAGTGGTAAATAGCACCAATACGCTCAGAGGTAGTCAGTGACTGCCACTCCTTTTCGGCAATAAGCGTCTGAATAGCGGGCGTATCGAAATCAAGTAGGGGAGTGGCTTGTAAATAAGTGGCGTTGATAGGTGACATTAGCGTGCCTCCTCTAGTCTTGTAACAAACTCATCAAAATGTATGGGTTTACCGGCGCGAACGGGTATGAATTCGCCGGTAAAGTGTTCCTCAACCAATACCAATGCTTGGTCGCTTGTATCGTGAGCACCTAACGCAACTATGTCGAATTTTTGTGACATTAACGCAATATCATTAAGTACATCTTGTTTACTGATGGGAGAAAAAAGCCCGCTACCTGACGCCAAACGACGCTGTATATCTATACCAGCAATATGCAGCCGGCCTGTTTCAAGTGGAAAATGTACATCGCCGATTAACGCATATAGAGGAGCCTCAAAATGTGTTTCAATATGGGTTATCAGCGCAGTCAGTGTTTGATGACCACACCCGACAACTACCACGAGTCCTTTGTTTTCGAGATGGATCACCAAGGCTTGTTCGTCAACTCGGCCCAAGACTAGCTGTCGAGGAATGGGGCCGGTTGACGCCAGTGAATCCATGAGTATCGTCGGCTTGTCGATAGTCGTTACATCCTTGCCAGGATAGCTAAGTGGGTGTTGATTCACAAAAAACTATCACTCTTTGGCAATGAATTACCCTTTGCTTTCGGGCATAAGACCAATCCGCTGAAGCCTAAATCAATCATACTCTTGAATCGAATCTGATGACTAGGCTCGAATTAACGTACAAAAATGTATCATACTGAACGACTCAAAAGTACGTAAAGCGGACCTTTGCTAGGCTCAAGTTGAAAATCTTTGTCACCGAAAAAAAGCGGCTACGTAGCAGCACATCAGCTTTATGTTTTCAGGTCGCATTTTGCTAATAGGACTAGTAGTATAAAACAGGACGAACGAATTCACTCAGTTTACAAATTAAGGGAAATGAAATGGAAAGGATGACGACGATTAGGTTAATAGTATTTTGGGCAAAGTTCGCGGCTATACTATTCACTCTTCCTACTGCTGCACAAAGTTTGAGCCAACATCAAGCTGATCTAGATACCTATTTAAAGGCCCTTAGTGACAATAATAAGATTATGACTGCGGTGTATGTGACTGAGAATGGTGTTCCACGTTATGAGCACTATGCTGGTCTTGCTTCAGTCGAAGATAATAGTCCAATCTCTGCCCAAACACGTTTTCGAATTGGCTCAGTGACAAAGACATTCACAGCGGTACTCGTAATGCAGCTTATCGAAAATAGAAAGCTGAGTTTGGATACAAAGCTAAACCAATTCTACCCTGCCATTCCTAATGCAGAACACATCAACATTAAGCATTTATTGAGTCATCGTTCAGGGATATTCAACTATACCAATGACCCTGACTACACGAGTTTTATGACGACCCCGCAGACAAAAGAAAAGCTTCTTTTAAGGATTCAAGGGTATCGGCCTGAGTTTAGCCCGGGTAGTAAACACAAGTATTCTAACTCTAATTATGCGCTCTTAGGCTTCATTATTGAATCGCTATACGACAAGCCGCTTAACGAAATAATTATTGAGAAAATTACTCAACCATTAGATTTAAACAGCACTTATTACGGTAATAGCATTGAAATTGAAGAAAATGAAGCCTCGTCTTATCGACATAGCGGACACTGGATCAAGCAGCCAGAAACGCATATGAGCGTGCCTCACGGAGCAGGAGCAATTGTTTCTACTGCGAAAGATACCAATCAGTTTTTTACTGCGTTGTTTGACGGTAGACTGATATCAAGCGATTCTTTGCGTGCCATGATGAAGCTTGAAGATGGTTATGGCCTAGGTATGACAGCGGCCCCGTTTGGCGAGAAGAAGTTTTACGGGCATTTTGGTGGCATTGACGGATTTGTTTCCGCAGCGGGCTACAATACAGAAGATGGTCTAAACGTAACTGTGCTAAGTAATGCATTGAACTATAACTTCAACGATGTTTTGATTGCAGTTCTAAAAAACATGTACGGTCTTTCTATAGATATTCCTGACTTTTCTGCAAAACCTATAACGTTAAGCGAAAAGATTTTAAGCTCATTTGAAGGTAAATATGCGAGCACAAAAGTGCCTATTAAGATTCGCTTTTGGGTTGAAAATGGAAGATTAATGAGTCAAGGAGAAGGTCAAGGCGCTCTTCCGCTGACAGCGTATTCAGAAACAGAATTTCGTTTTGATCCTGCGGGTATCGTCATCAACTTTAACAAACCGAGTGCCTCATCATCTCAATCGAATGGTTTCATTCTGAGCCAAGGCGGTGGTAAATATGAATTCAAACGCCGGTAATAGCAATTTAAGCTAGTTTTCTTTGCCTAAAGTCAGAAGTTGAAAATAGCATCGTTTAACGTCTGCTATTTGTCTAATGCTTCCGCTAAAACTATGAAGATAAAAGAATGATACTTTTTTGTTTAGTATGATTGTTTTTTGTTTTGGGTGATACTTTTTTGTCAATCGACAGTGGGATGGGGGCAAAAATAGACGTATTCACCAGTGCTGGTTGGTTAAAACCAAAGCCTATACTGCTTTTTTCTTCCCATGTACGCCCACCAATATGATCACGATGGAAATGACTAATAAAAACAGTATCAAGTTCATCAGTGTTTACATCAAGGCGCTGTAAGTTTTGCTCAAGTGGAGATTCTTGTGCTTGTTGTCGGTTGTGTCCCAGATCAAATAACACGGTGTGCTTATCCGTTTGCACTAAGTATGAAACACCAGCCTCTGTGGCAAACCCCGGCTCCCCATAAAAATTAACCACGGGCGTGACACTCAGTCTGTGTGTACTTTCTCCAATCGATATGGGTGTAAAGCGCTGAGATGTCCAGTATTGCGATAATGCACTAGCGGATGACTGGTGGCGAGCGTCAAAAATAAACAATGAAGCAATCACGCACAGTGCGATCACACAAAAGATTATTGCTCGCTTCATCACATCACGCCATACATTGTAATCGGCTAAAACCGGCGCGAGATCGGGAGGGAGGGGCATAGGTTTGAGCGCCGATACGTTACTACCTCCGGTATTACCTTTTGGCACCCACCCCAAAAGATAGCCTGGGATTGTTGCAACGATCCTGAGCAGTTGTCCAAAAATTTCACGGACATCCCGTTGTTTTAGTCCGATCTTCAACATTAAAAGATGAGCGTGTATATGAGGAATAAGATAACGTTGACCCAGAATATGCGCACGCTCTAACGCGATGAAGGCAGATGATAAATCTCCTGTTGCTTCGAGTTCCCGAGCCAATTTCTTTGAGCGTTCATATTCACGTTTTAGAAGTGGTTTCATAATTTTGCTGCCTTCAAACTGTCTATGAACCGGAATTATTCAAGGTTTTAGTCGAAGGGTATTGAACAAATCGCCTGTATTAAGCAAAAGCGCCTATTGTTTATCCATATTTTGGGTTTGTCCTGGTGTTACGCCAATAGTGTCGCGCAGAATTCGTGTAAAATGAGCTTGATCGGCAAAGCCTGCATCATAAGCGGCATCCGCTAAGGAAGCGCCTTTTGCTAATGATTGAAATGCCAAGTTTACCTGTTTCCATACAATGATTTTTGAAAATGGGACGCCAAGGTAGTGTGTCGATAAGGCGCGAAGTCTAGAGACTGAAAGACCTACATGTTTCCCGATAAGCTCGACAGTCGGGCGCTTATCGATACTGTTGAGATAAGTCATCGCCGAGATTAGTCGTGCGTCAATGACACTGTTATTTTGATGATAAAGTGTTTCCAGCTTATTCATCATGTCACGCAAAGGAATATCCGCTAACAACGTGTCTAACATTTCCAGAGAGAGGCTTTGTACTATTAAACCTTTTTGCTGAGAGGGTTGCAGAGCGTCGGCAAAAAAAGAATCTGGTTCAATAAGTAGAATGACGATGGGTGATGATGTAGTAATTCTATGTTTAACACCTGAGGGAATTAACCACCCATTACCTTGTTTTTCAAATGTGTTGTCATCGGTAACAGTAATGCCTGCGCCTGCAACCAACTGCAGAGCGGCATGGGCATGCAAATTATTTTCTGCGCTCATACCTCGAAACGCAATCCAGGTTTCACCAAAACAATATTCGCCTTGCCATTTCAAATTAAATTTACCTTTGTTCGTCAGAGAGGAAAGGTTTATTATCACCGTCGAACATCCTATCTTTAAAATCCTCCTATGTCTAATACGGTTTAGTATTAGACATAGTGTATAAGGGTAAGTTATAGTGTTGCCATCTTAACCTACAATAAAAACTCACTTGGCCATCACTAAACCCACACCTTTGTTTCCCACGTATGCTGAGCTGGCAGAGCTCAGTTTGTCTGACTATCCGCAGCTAAGTTCATTCTTAGAAAAGCAACCGACATGGATGAGACAGCACTGGGACTGGGCGAAAGAATACCTTTTATATATAGGTCGCAACAAATCACAGCACACGTATGTGCGTTTTCGAAATGACATCGAAAAGTTTCTACTGTGGGTCTTTATGGTGGATAAACAGCCAGTGGACGATTTGCGCAAAGCAGATATTTTACGATACATCGATTTTTGCGTGGCGCCACCGGTTAAATGGATAAGTACGCAGCTCCATGACCGATTTAGCCTCAAAAACGGATACTTTGCTTCAAACCTTAAGTGGACGCCGTTCAGGCAAACGCCGCCCAAATACGATAAGGATAGAGTGCTCGATCCGAAAAAGTACCAACCATCATTGCAGACCCTCGAATCTACTTTTGTGGCATTAAGCTCTTTTTACCGCCATCTCATCGATGAAGAAATTTGTTTCGGCAATCCCATTCCATTGGCGAAACGTGATTGTAAATATTTGATAAAAGACAGTCAGGTGAAGACGATCAGTCGATTAACGGAGCAGCAATGGCAATATCTCTTAGATACCGCAGTTGAGATGGCTGATAACGATCCACTTGTGGAACGCAATTTATTCGTTATTGCTACCATGAAAACCCTATTCCTAAGGCTTTCAGAGCTCTCGGAGCGCCAAGACTGGACACCATTGATGAGTCATTTTTGGACAGATGAGGACAACAACTGGTGGTTTAAGGCCTATGGAAAAGGCAAAAAGATTAGAGATATCACGGTACCACCGGGTTATCTTACGTTTTTAAAACGCTATAGAGAATGGCGTGGATTGTCATCGTTACCATCAAAAGGCGAGCAAACCGTGTTGGTTGAAAAAATACGAGGTCGTGGAGGTTTAACAAGCCGTCAAATATCCAGGCTCGTGCAGCAAGTATTTGATGCAGCTTTCGATAAAATGAAGTCTGAACATGGAGTAGAAGCCGCACAGAAATTAAATGAAGCAACGACACATTACTTGCGTCACACCGGTGCCAGCATGGAGATTGAACGTGACAGGCCTTTGAAAGATTTATCTGAGGATCTAGGTCATTCAAGTAGTGCGACCACTGACACGGTTTATGTGCAAGTGGAGCGAAAACGCCGAGCGGCATCAGGTAAAGACAGAAAAGTTCAATAGCTACATTTGACATTTAGATAGACAATATCTCGGTTTAAGCCCTTGATATAACAACTTGTGTCTTATAATTATATTGTAGAGGTGATTCGCTTATGTCAGGGACAATCGGAAAGATTGCAAAACTAATCGGTGTGAATAAAGAAACCATTCGCTTTTATGAGCGCAATGGCTTAATCAGTCAGCCACAAAAGCCCTCTGAGGGTTATCGAGTATATCCTAAGGAAACGGTTGATAGGATCCGATTCATAAAACGCGCTCAAGAATTAGGATTTACGCTTAAAGAAATAGATTCTCTGCTGTCCTTAAATAGCGAGTGCTGTAGCAAGGTAGAAGCGCTAGCAAAACAGAGACTTGCATCTGTGCAATCTAAGCTGGAAGACCTAAAACGATTAGAGCATGCGCTATTGGAGAGCATCACTAAGTGTCAGACGAATGATGATGATAGCCATTGCCCCATTATTAATGCCCTGTCACCAAAGTAAATGTATTTAACTATCTAGAGCATCCCGCTAAAAAATCACAATGAAATAACTAATCAAGCTTGACTCTGTACGAAGGTACATACTTTATACTCGGTGCTATCTTATCCAATATCGAGATTAAATATGATCAACGACGACTCTAAAATGCCGATGGTGGGAGGTATTATCGCGGCGATCGGGGCAGGCATTTGTTGTGTAGGTCCGTTAGTCCTATTGTTGCTTGGAATAAGTGGCTCATGGATTAGTAGCCTAACCGCTTTTGAACCGTACCGTCCAGTTTTTGTAGTGACCGTCATGCTCTTCCTTGGCTATGCAGGTTATAAAATCCATCGGCCGATTGAAAAATGCCAACCAGGAAGTGTCTGCGCAATTCCGCAAACAAGGCGTCGTCGTCAAATTGCCTTTTGGATAACGTCATTAATAGCACTTGTTTTGATCACAAGTAACTATTGGCTAGTTTGGTTAATCTGATTTCAAGAACCTTACACAATCCCTAAAACATTTTAAAACAGGAAAATATTATGAAAAAACTATTACTTACGATGGCTTTACTTTCAAGCACCACGGCGTGGGCAGAGTTAAAAACAGTCACGCTAGAAGTACCTAGCATGAATTGTGTTACTTGTCCCGTTACGGTCAAATTAGCACTGAAAAAAGTGAAAGGCGTAAAAACAGTCGAGGCTACATATGAACCAAATGAAGCCATTGTTACCTTCGACGATACGAAAACCAATACAAAAGAGTTAATGGTAGCCACCGAGAATGCAGGCTATCCGTCTAACGTAAAAAGTAGCGATTAATCTATGAACGCACAAGGCAGCTCTAATTGTTGTGCAAGCAAGGCGAAGCAACTTCATGTTGCTATTATTGGCAGTGGGTCTGCGGCATTCTCATGCGCCATTAAGGCGGCAGAAAATGGTGCAAGGGTCACCATAATAGAAGGAGCCGACGTAATAGGCGGGTGTTGTGTTAATGTCGGCTGCGTTCCATCAAAAATTCTCATCCGCGCCGCTCAATTAGCGCATCAACAACGAAGCAACCCTTTTGAAGGCATTGAAGACCACGAACCTAAAATAGACCGCACGCTTTTATCGCATCAGCAAATCAGTCGCGTAGAAGAATTGAGAACTACAAAATACCAAAATATATTGGAAAACAATCCTGCATTAACCTTGATTAAGGGGTATGCCCGGTTTATTAGTCAAAATGAGCTGAATATTACCCATACTGACGGTACCGAAGTAACACTACTTGCAGACAAGTTTCTTATTGCAACAGGCTCAACACCCACCATCCCTAAAATAGAAGGACTACAAAACACCCCCTATTGGACTTCAACAGAAGCGTTGTTCGAAAAAAAGCTACCTAAGAGCCTTGCAGTAATTGGCTCATCTGTTGTCGCTGTAGAAATTGCTCAGGCATATGCTCGATTAGGTTGCAAAGTTACTATTTTAGCGCGCAATACCTTGTTGAAAAGTGAGGATCCACTGTTGGGCGATAGATTAAGTCAGTGTTTTGAAAAAGAGGGTATTGAAATTAGAAATAATTCTCAAGTTACTCGAATCACCCATGATAAAAACGGTTTTTTAATACAGACCCAAGATGAGAATTTGCTCTGTGAGAAGTTATTGATATCTACAGGTCGTCACGCAAACACTTCAAGGCTTCACTTAGATGTCGCAGGTGTTGTGACAGACAATAAAGGTGCAATCATTGTTAATGAAAAACTAGAGACAAATATCTCTCATCTATACGCCGCAGGTGATTGCTCAACCATACCTCAATATGTGTATGTTGCTGCGGCTGCTGGCAGCCGTGTTGGTTCGAATATGACAGGTGCTAACGTGAAACTAGACTTATCAACAATGCCTGCCGTTATTTTTACCGATCCTCAAGTTGCCACTGTTGGTTTGACAGAAGTTGAAGCCGAAAAACAAGGTATAAGCGTTATTAGCCGAGTTTTAGAGATGGACAATGTTCCAAGAGCCTTAGCCAACTTTGAGACAGACGGTTTTATCAAGCTTGTAGTAGACAAGCAATCTAATAAGCTTATCGGAGCACAAATTCTAGCACACGAAGGTGGTGAGCTAATCCAAAGTGCTGCCCTTGCGATTTACAATAAAATGACAATCGATGACTTAGCAAACCAACTCTTTCCTTATCTTACAATGGTCGAAGGACTGAAACTGTGTGCGCAAACTTTCAGTAAGGATGTCAGTGAGCTGTCTTGTTGCGCAGGTTAGTAACTGAAAACCTATTCAGGATGTTATTTATGCAAATATTTCTCATTCGCTATGCATGATTTTGGTTTTTTGTTTAAGAAAAGCATTAAGTGAAACCTTTAAAAAAATAATATATAAATAACAGGTGCTTACGTTAAAATATCGAATTTCAGTGACCTAAACGGTAGTTCAGCCGTATTAGGTCTTAAAGGTTTAGATTATTAACATACAACGGCAGAACGTATTTTACCTACCTAAATTAAGAGAAAGGGTAAGACTACTATTGTTATTAAATAATGGAATACTCAATGTAGCACCTAATGGCTAGACACCTTTTTAAATACTTTTATACTCTATTTAACATAATATATATTATGCGAAATTAAGTATATGGAGGTTTAGGGGCGTTGATGCCAGTATTATTAGTTGGTTTGTCGTGCGTGATGGCTTACATACTTTTTTGGCATAGCGTCGCGCTGTGTTAGCCAAATGAAATAAAACGTGCAGAAAATGTGGTTAGCTTAATTAATATAATATGCGTGAGATTTAAATCTGAGTGATAAGTGGCGGCATTGCCTCTCACATTTTACGTAGCTGAACGTTTGAATGAGCGTTGTATTGACTGATGTCATTGCTCGTTTTAAATGAACGCCCAAAGACACAATACATAATTAGAAATGGCATAACGTCTAACTAACGGTGAAAGAAAAGAAAAACGGATTTACTCCTAACTATTGGCTGCATAATTTGGCTGAATAATAACGGGCACTTGTAGCTAGCAATCTGTTTTGTAAAACCTACAGATAGCATTTTATTTTAAGAAATAATGTTTTTCTAACGTGGCAATATCATCTTCAAAGCTTAGTTTTTTCAGGCTTCTTTTATAGGTACTTTTGGCAGTATTGATTGCGTTTACGCTCACATCTTCATCGGGTAATTTAGATAACGCTTCTAATGATTTGAGTAATTGAACAGAAACTTCAATCATATTCGCGCCGTCCCGCGCTATAGGTGTAAAGGCGTCATTAAACATATCTGCGGTATTAAGTTTTGGTACGGTAACATTTGTGTACTTTTCTAATTGCTTATTTTTATCACTGTGTTGAGAGTCTTTCTTTTCGCTGTGGTTAACGTTGTTGTTTTCTTTACGTGACCAATATGTCAGCAAGCGTGTGTAGCTGCCAATAATGCTTATGGCGGTGCCTGGGTCGTTAACTGATGGCGATAACGCTCTAGCGCCTATTTCCGCCAATACAATAAGACCAAACCTAGGATCGGCCTCAAACGAACGTTCGTCACCAATATTGAACGCTGATATTAGTGTGCCTTTTGACGCAGTGATTGCACCGTGCTTTAGTTGCTGGCCAGTAGCGGCGTTCGATTCTATATACGCAAGAGGTTTATCAGGGGTAACAAAATCTCCTGGCAATACTTGAATGTGCACCCGCGCATTGTTGTTACTGGCCCAGGTATGGGCTTTGGGCATATCGACAAGTTGTACGTACCCTATTTCGTCAGTAAAAATGGGTTCTGCCCCCTGCTCTACTAACGCGTTTATGTTGGGGGGAATGGTGCCCGCTAACCTTGGGTTGTTAATACGATGGTGTATGGCTTTGCTAGCAGCATCTTCTACCTTTTTCACGGTTGACCCTACACGCCCTAGCCTAGCAACGCTGTCTACCCAGCGAATAAACGTGAGTATAACCACGGCAAAGACAATACCTGTAAGAACAAACAGTAGAAACACGCCAGCATCTGCAAAAAAGGCGTTTTTTGCCGTAGTTAATGCAACAACGCTGAATATAAATGCGCCTACAAACGTAGATAATGCGTTTTGTGATACATCATCAGCAATCAGTAAGCTGACAGATCGCGGTGTTGATGAGCGACTAGCCGAGGCATACGCGTTCACCATAGTGCCTGCAGAAAAAGTGGCAATGACCAACATGCTTGAGGCCATTATTGACAGCAAGGCTTCCACCGACGCTTGATCTATAACGGGTAAATGCTCGGCAATGGGGAGTCCATCTGCAATTTTCGCTGTAAATACGGCCGCGATGGACAATACGCAAAAGGTTAAGGGCTTTACCCACAAACGCTCTTTAAAGCGATATACAAGAAAGCGAAATTTATCTACTGATATGGGTGCATCCATGGTGACTTCCTTTATATGACAACGGTATTTCGCGTTGTGGGCGTTATTTGTTTCTACGGCTATTACCCGAACATCGTTTAGAACAGTATTTTACCTGAGCCCAATTTTTCTCCCATTTCTTACGCCAAACAAAAGGTCGCAGGCACACTGGACACATTTTTTCGGGTAGTTCAGACTTCTTCATTATTCTCCAGCTTATTGATAAAGGCATTGGCGTGTGCTTTCATTGCATCAATATTGTCGTCTTTCATACGCTCATAGGTTTTATATATCATTGCCATACGTGGGTTCCCCTTTAGCTTTTCTTTTTGTTGGCTAATGAAATTCCAGTATAAGTAATTAAATGGGCATGCTTTTTCGCCGGTTTTTTTAGAGACGTGATAACCGCAATTTTTGCAGTAGTTAGACATCTTGTTGATGTAACTGCCGCTAGCAACATAGGGTTTACTGGCTAAGTGGCCTCCGTCACTGTACAAGATCATTCCCGCGACGTTGGGAAGCTCTACCCACTCGTAGGCATCGGCATACACTAAAAGGTACCACTGCTGAACGTCGTTGGGACTTAACCCTGCAAGCAAACAAAAATTACCAATAACCATTAAGCGTTGAATGTGATGTGCGTATGCATTGGCTTTGGTTTCTTTAATGCACTGGCGCATACAGTTCATGTTGGTTTGTGTATCCCAGAAGAATGCGGGAAGACTACGGGTGTGGTTAAAGTAGTTACCTGTCTTTAGTCCCGGCATGAAATACCAATAGAAACCTCTCACGAATTCTCGCCAACCAAGAATTTGTCGAATAAACCCTTCTACAGAGTTCAGCGGCGCGGTGCCTGCGTAATACGCTTGTTCTGCTGCGCTTATACATTCTAACGGGGTTAATAGCCCGCAATTTAGGTAAAGCGCTATGTGTGAATGGTATAGCCAAGGTTTACCTTCAATCATGGCGTCTTGATACTGCCCAAATTGAGGTAACCTTTCGTCAATAAAGGTGTTTAAGACTTGAAGGGCTTGTGTGCGGGTGACCGCATAATGAAAGGGTGTTAGGTCGCCAAAATGGTCACAAAAATTATCTTCAACCAGTGATATTACTTCTTGTGTAACAATATCGGGGGCAAATTTTGAATGCAGGGGAACCTGTTCTGTTGCGCTCATGGGTTCTCTATTTTGAGCGTCATAATTCCACTTCCCACCTACGGGGTTTTTGCCTTCCATTAAAATCCCATGTTTTCTGCGCATTTCCCGGTAAAAAAATTCCATACGATACTGCTTACGACCGTCGGCCCACTGTTTAAATTCGTCAATGGTGGCCAAAAAACGTGGGTCATCTTCTATGGTAACAGGTACATTTAATACCTGTTGCCATTGCTGCATGCTTTTGTATAAGCGGTATTCGCCGGGCATGGTAACTTTCACGTGGTCGAAGCTACCCTTCGCTAAGGTATGTTTTATTTGTTCAAGTAAACTGCCTTTGTTTTCTGCTGAGTCATATTTTATATAGGTTACCCCAAAGCCGTGTTCTGTTAACTGCTTTGCAAAATGACGCATCGCACTAAATAAAAAAGCGATTTTCTTTTTATGATGTTTTACATAGGTAGCCTCTTCTTTCACTTCTGCAAGCAAAACGCGATCGTTCGCTTTATCCGCCTGACTGAGTACCGGTAGACTTGGCGTGAGTTGGTCTCCAAGCACAAGAATAAGAGTTGCCATTCACCTACCCCTTTAATTGTTGAAACGCATCTAAAGCACGTTCGCGGGATGCTTTTAAATCGACAATGGGTTTGGGGTAATGGGTACCTAGTTCAAGGTTTGCTTCTTTGGCAATAATGGGTGGCGTTTCCCATGGTTTATGAATGTATTTATCGGGTAGGTCTTTAAGCTCAGGGCAATATTTTCGTACGTACTTACCTTGCTTATCAAACTTTTCCCCTTGCAGTATGGGGTTGAATATTCGGAAGTACGGTGCCGCATCGGCGCCGGTGCCAGCTACCCATTGCCAACTTGCACTGTTGCTTGCTAAGTCAGCATCAAGCAAGCAGTCCCAAAACCACTTTTCTCCCTCATGCCAACTCAGTAATAGGTTTTTTACCAAGAACGAGCCCACGATCATTCTTACACGGTTGTGCATATAGCCGGTTTGCCACAACTCTCGCATGCCTGCATCTACAATAGGAATGCCAGTGTTGCCCTGCTGCCACGCTCGTAATGCTTTGTTATCACTTCGCCAATTAAATTTATCAAACTTTTCGTTAAAGTTTTTATTCGGCAAGGTGGGGAAATGAAACAGTAAATAGTAACTGAATTCTCGCCACCCTAATTCACTCAAATAGGTATCTATGCTTTTATCTTCTGAATGACCAAACTTGTCTTTGATGGCATACCAAATCTGGTTAGGAGAAATTTCTCCAAAGTGCAAGTGAGGAGAAAGTTGAGATGTGCCGGTGACAGACGGTATATCCCGTTTATCTTTATACGATCTAGCCCCTTGCTGAATAAAAGTAGCAAGCTTGTCTGCCGCGCCTTCTTCACCGGGGTGCCAATGGTTTGGAAAGTTAGAAGCCCAATCCAGTGATGGGAGCAGTGTCAAACTATCAATACTATCACCTTTATTTTTTACATCAGCATAAGTGATACGCGAAGGCGTTGATTCTGGGTAGCGTGGCGGCTCTACATTTAAGCAGCCTTTTCGATAATAAGGCGTAAATACTCGGTATGGCGTCTTATCTTTCTTAAGCACCTTCATAGGCTCCCACAACAAGGCACCGTTAAAACTCTGAGGTTGAGCCCCCTTTTCAATGAGTTTTTTCTTTATGGCCTTATCGCGATTTATTTGCCAAGGTTCATAGCAACGGTTCCAGTATATGTGTTTAACATCGAAGGTTTCCATCAAGGATAAGACTATCGTTTCTGCATCGCCTTTAAAAATTTGCAAATGGCCGTTTAGTCTTTTATTCAGACTGCTGAGCGAGTGATGCAACCACCACTTACTGGCCCCTCCAGGCTCTCGTCCGTCTGGCGTTTTCGTGTCGTAAATATAAATGGGAATAATGTTTCCCGACGCGCAAGCAGCATTCAAAGCGGGGTTATCTTTCACTCGCAAATCCTGCCTAAACCACATGATGCTTACTGGAACCGTCACAATTTTTCCTTTTTTAATGAGTCTTTATTAAGGTTTAGTTCGTAGTGTTTTAATCAACAACCTGTCTTCTACGTTTTACTGGGGCGTAAAGATCCTGTAGTTAAAAATAAACCTGTGATTAATATGGATAATATAAATACTCAGCCTGCGAACACCGCCGAATCACACCTTCGACAGACTCGTGGTCTATTTTGGTTCAGATACGACCTTCGCTTACATGACCATGCTGCACTAGCGGCAATGACTCGCTTAGTTGACGAAATGACCCTTGTGTATATTCTCGATGAAAGCTGGTTTTGTCCAAATGCTTATGGCGTTCAGTCAATGGGCGAACACAGATATCAATTTTTAATGGAATCGCTTTCAGACTTACATAACGCATTAACCAGTGTAGGGCATGAATTGGTTGTTATCACGGGTAATGTGGCCGAAGTGCTTGTTGAATTATTGACTGAAAATAGCTTTAGTCATCTAGGTGTTAGTCATTACGGTGGCTTTAATGAGGTTAAAGAAGTCGACGTTATTCAGCAATATTTCCCAGCGGTAACCATGGTCACTGGCAATACGTGTTCTTTGTACAGTCCCGCCACACTGCCATTTGATGTGAACGACACTCCCGATGTGTTTTCGCCATTTCGCCGCAAAATTGAAAAACACGGCGTGAATATTCCAGCGTCAGATGATGTTACCCATTGGCCATTGTCTTTCACACCTCGCATGAATAAATCCCGTACGATGACGTTGAGTGCGCCACCACAACTTGATGACGAATGCACTGAAACTTTTACAGGAGGAGAGCGTGCCGCCCTTGCGCATTTACATCGCTATCTCTTTGATTGGAAAGGTGCTTCAACTTACAAAGAAACCCGAAACAGCCTCGATAATTGGCGAGACAGTACCAAGTTATCTCCTTGGTTAGCCATTGGTGCCTTATCACCTAAGACGGTGATGAGACAACTGTTTGCGTTTGAAGAAAAGCACGTTAAAAACGACTCTACTTATTGGGTTTATTTTGAATTGCTTTGGCGAGAATTCTTTTTCTGGTTACAACAAAAACATGGAAGTAAGTGGTTTGCCTATTCAGGCATTCATGGAAAGCAGCCAAATACCAGCCACGACCCTCAGGCATTCTTATCATGGTGCAATGGCACTACGGGTTACCCCATCGTTGATGCTTGTATGCGGCAACTGGCAAAAACCGGTTTTTTATCTAATCGAGGGAGGCAAATCGTCGCCAGTTGTTTTGTGCATGAGCTGCGCCAAGACTGGCGGTATGGCGCAGCTTGGTTCGAGCACAAATTAATTGATTTTGATGTAGGGAGTAATTGGGGGAACTGGCTTTATCTCGCTGGCGTCGGGAGTGATCCAAGAGGCCATAGGCAATTTAACTTGCTTAAACAGACAGAAGCCTACGACCCCAACGGAGAATTTTGCAATAAGTGGCTGTCATAGATACCTCAGAGGTCACGTTAATTTGGTTAAAGCGTGATTTACGACTACGAGATCACGAACCGCTTTATCGGGCGATACAAAATAACGAAGCTATTATTTTGTTTTACTGTTGGGAGCCTAGCCTCATGAGCGACCCGCATATGTCTGATCGGCACTGGCAGTTTGTACACCAGAGTTTAGAGGCCATAAACGCGCAAGTGCCGGCTTCAATAAGCGTTTTGCAGCTTCATATGGAAATGTTGGCGGCATTGGACTTTCTTAGCCAACATGTTGGGGTTACGCGTATCAGAAGTCACCAAGAAATCGGTGTTTCGGTTACGCATAACCGAGATTTGGCAGTGGCCGAGTGGTGTAGCCGGAATCAAGTGACATGGCATGAAGCCAAAAGCGGCGCGGTTATCAGAGGATTGCCGAACAGAAAAGCGTGGCAAAGTCATTGGGAGTTGACCATGCATGCTCCTACTCTAGACCCTGATTTATCCCAAGCTAATTGGTTCCCTTGGCAGCATCTTCCAGTGATGAAAACCCGTGTGTATCAACCCTCGCTAGTACAACATGCTCTAATGCAACCCGGGGGGGAACCTCGCGGTTGGCACGTCATGCATCATTTCTTTAAAGGTAGAGGCGAACGGTACCACCGCGATATTTCTGCACCGCTAGCTTCGCGCACGTCCTGCACACGATTAAGCCCCTACATCGCGTGGGGAAATCTATCGATTAAGCAGGTTTACCAGTTTGTTGTACACCAGAAGGCAGCGAAAGAACACACGACGAAATCGTGGCGAAGCGCCATTAACGCCCTGCTCTCGCGGTTACACTGGCATTGCCATTTTATTCAAAAATTTGAAAGTGAACACGACATGGAGTGTCGGCCTATTAACAAGGCATACAACCAATTTCCATACATTGATGGCCCAGAGGCAGAGCGGCGCTTTTACCTTTGGAAAAACGGACGCACAGGCTATCCGTTGGTCGATGCCTGCATGCGGGCGTTGAAAGCCACGGGCTATTTGAATTTTAGAATGCGTGCCATGGTTACCAGCTTTTTATGCCATCACTTAAATGTGCATTGGCTAAAGGCTGCTCACTATTTAGCGAGCCAGTTTTTAGACTTTGAACCAGGCATTCATTATCCACAAATTCAGATGCAGGCTAGCGTAACAGGCGTCCACACTGTTCGCCTGTATAATCCTCATACGCAATCTCAACGGCTAGACCCTAATGGAGAGTTTATTAAGCGATGGGTGCCAGAGCTTTCTCTGTTGCCTTCCGACGCCTGTCATGCTCCTTGGATGTTAGGTCCGTTAGAGTGTGTGATGCTAGATTTTGACCTTGTTCGTGATTATCTACCGCCCATTCTCGACATTTCTTATCACTCAAAGTTAACGGCTGACCGTTTATGGCAGTACCGAGAACGAGACGATGTCTTACAAGAAGCGCAACGTATTGTTAGGCGTCATACATTAAGCCATAGCCCGTCTCGACAATGGGTAAGTCAACAGATGCGCAAAACGAAATGATCATTTCGCTCGGTGCACTGTTACATTGTGCCATGAGTTTCACTATTCATGACATCATGAGGGCTAGCGGTTATTTTTTCTTAACCACTCATTTAACAATTTAATTTGGCCACACTTGTACGCGGCATACATTAGCCTGACTGAATTAGACACTGCTTCACTGTCACTCCATCCGGTTTTTTCGCGAATTTCATCGTAGCAAAGCTTTGCTTCTGGCGAGACATAACCGCGAACCAGTTTTTTACCTGCTTCTCGTTGGCGTTCACGAAAGCGACGTTGCTTATCAGCGTTCGCTTTTGCTTTGTCTTTTACTGTACTTTTTTTGGTTTTTTCTGTCATAGTAATCACAAGCTCGTTAGATATTCGAGTTTACCATGCGTTTTTGTGAAGAAAAATGACTGTTCAGAGTTGTTTGGCTTACAAGTGTTCGCTAAATTAGCATCGTAATTTTTAAAACAACGAGTTGGGAATGTCAGAACAGAAAAACAGCTTTAATAGAGACGACCTTTTAGCCTGCAGTCGCGGTGAAATGTTTGGCCCGGGAAACAGTCAGTTACCTGCGCCAAATATGCTAATGATGGATCGTATTGTGTCTATAACAGAAGACGGCGGTGAGCACGGTAAGGGTGAAATTATCGCCGAATTGGATATTTCACCAGACCTTTGGTTCTTCGATTGCCACTTCCCTGGTGATCCCGTCATGCCAGGCTGCTTGGGCTTAGACGCCATGTGGCAATTAGTTGGCTTTTTCTTAGGTTGGAGCGGCGGTCCAGGTAAAGGGCGAGCGCTTGGTGTGGGTGAAGTGAAATTTACCGGCCAAATTTTACCAACAGCGAAAAAAGTGACTTACAAAATCACCATGAAACGTGTCATTAAGCGCAAGCTGTTTATGGGCATGGCTGATGGTGTGGTTGAAGTTGACGGTAGAGAAATCTATGTAGCGAAAGATTTAAAAGTCGGTTTGTTCCAAGATACCTCAAACTTTTAGCCAGTTTCGCTAAGGGCGCACACGTTGTTGCCCCTATAATGAAAAAAGCCCCGCTAGGGGCTTTTACATGCATAATCATTAAAAGAGAAGGCGTTACTTGACGCTCAGTCCTATGTGCCTATCCTCTACTGCCTCACGCCAGCCTCCTAACCATTGAGAGCGCGCATCGTTCTGTTGAAAAGGACATATGTCCTTAGAACGACCGCTAATTCCTGCCTGATACCCTTTTGAATGGGCGCGTGTCAGTTTGTCTCTTTTTTGTCTTTTCATTGATTAGCCTCTTGTCTTTGTTGGATGTGCAACAAAACTTTTCCTAGGCGCTCTACATCTATTTTGTCGATAGTGCCGGAAAATTTTTTAGTGCACACTACTGTGATAGTGCAACTGACCAAATGGTTCAAGATAAATTACAAGTTAAATGGCTTGACAAACCATAAGATGATGAAGATTTGAGGATTTTATTGTTACACTTTTTATGCATAAATATTTCATTTTTTAAATGCATAAGTAATAAAAAAGCCGCTCTAGAAAGAGCGGCTTCAAAACAGGTTTCTTAACCCTTTTACTTGAACCAGCGTCGGCGGATGAAGGCCATACCAGCAAGCAGCAATAACCCTAACTGAGAGGAACTTGCCCCTGAGCGTTCATAAGGCTCATCCTCTTCTTCCACATCACAGTCTTCAATGGTGCCTGTCGAGGGGGTTAGTTTTACTGCGACAATTGAATCCACTTCTACCGTCTCACCTTCAGAATTGATAATTTCAACCCCAGTAATATAGGTGCTTGCTTTCTTGATCCTCGCGTTAGCAATAATTTCGTCGTCATCATTGATATCCAACGCTTCTACTAGCTCATAGTCGCTATCACAAGAAATGAGATCGTTAAGGTCAGTAAATTCTTCGGTCTCAATGTCGTACATGAACGCATGTGTTTCGCGCAATGTATCTGACGTTGCTTCAATATCGGCTTTACCTACAATGATATTGTTGTTGTTTATCGCATTGGCAATAACCGCAGACGTCGTGAAAAAGCCATCGGGGTAAACTTGTTCTGTGGTGTCTAGGTTGTAAGCAAATAAACGCGCACGAGCAATATCGCTGTACGCACGTAAAACCGCACCTGTTACCCAATTATTGTCGTTAATGGCAATCGCTTGGCTAAGCAAGTTTTCTTCCCGTGGTAGTAATTCCACCGTTTCACCATCACGAAATACGGTGGCAACGCGTTCGCTCTCCGTTAACCCCGAAGAGTTAGGGCGAGTAATGGTAACCGTGTCGCCGGTTAAGCCCTCGCCCACAGCAATGCCTTGGTTATTAATATCATAAGCATAGGTAAAATAATGGGTTGTGCTGTCTTCATCAGGGTCGAACAATAACGGGAAGGTATCCGTACTAATGATGTCGCCATTAACGTCAATTTGCCAAATCGTAGCATTCACTTCTGAGGCAAGGATAAAGCTCGACATAAAGCTAGTTGAATTGGTAACGAAGTAACTTGAAATACGTGGCACGTTAAAGTCGCCAGCGTAGATGTTGTAGTAACAGCGCCCTTCAGGGATATCGCCACGCAATTCATCGTCTTCACAGATTTCGATGGCATCATCCACCGTATCTAGAAAGCTCACCGTACTAAACCCAGCCACTTGCAGGTTACTGTTAATGGCACGGGCAGAAGCAAAACCACCTAGCGTGTCATCAACGGGCGTTAAAATACTGGTGTTATTAGAGGATTGTACGAAGGCTTGCTGTGTTGATTCAGGATACGTGTAGTTGATGGTATTGCCATCTTCATCTTCGTATTCATCTAAAATAACCAGACCTGTTGAGTCGCCAACGATGAAGTTACCGTTTAAGCTATCTTGACCAATGGCTTCAACCGACTGCGTGTAATCGTCAAACTTGTCGGTGACTTCGTCCAGCCCTGGCACCAAATCAAAGTCGTTGGTGTCAGTCATATAGGTACGATAGCTCGTTAGCTTTTGCCCTACAGAGGCGCTTTGGTTGCTAATGAGGTAGCTTACAATAAACGTATAGTCAGCGTCAGTGAATACACCTTGACGTGCATCGTCTTCATTTTCTAACGAGCCGCCGTAGAGGTCGAAGAAGGTGGTATCGTCTTCTAATTGTTCCACATCTACCGGTGGGTTGTACTCCGATTCTACCGTGGCTAGCATCTTGCCAGCGTTATCAATTGAGGTGGCAAAGTAATTTCTACTTTTGTCCTCTAAAGGAAGAGGCGTCACTGAATAGGTTGCGGCTAAGGCCGAAACACTTCCTGTTGCCAACAGAACGGCGGCGGCAAGCTGAGTTCGTTTCATCTAAAATCCTATTTACTGCTGATTATCTTCCAGCATACTTTCTAATTCATCCCAGCGCGAATACTTAAGGGCTAGGGCGTTTTCTTTATCTGCTAAGCGCGATAATGTTTCTGCAGTGGTGTCATTGTCCTGTCTAAAAAATTCAGGGTCATTCACTTGCAATTGTAACGCTTCAACGTCACTTTCCAACTGTTCTATGTCAGCGGGCAGTGTTTCTAGTTCACGTTGGTCTTTGTATGATAACTTTTTCGTCTTACGGGGAGAAGACTTATGGCTAGGACTATCACTTGTTGATTTAGTTTCATTCTTTACTTTAGCTTTTTCTTCTTTCGTCACAGCCTGACGTTGAGCGTCTCTTTCTTTGTACCAATTCTCAACATCCGTAAAGCCACCAATGAACTCTCTTAACTCCCCTTCTCCTTCAAATACCACACAGCTGTTAGCCACGTTGTCCACGAATTCTCTATCGTGGCTTACCAATAACACAGTACCTTGATACTCATTCAATAAGGTTTCCAGCATTTCCAACGTTTCTACATCAAGGTCGTTGGTGGGTTCATCGAGAACAAGAACATTGCTAGGTTTAAGCATGAGTTTGGCAAGCATAAGGCGGTTTTTTTCACCACCAGACAGTGATTTAACCGGTGCGTTTACGCGTTCAGGCGTGAACAGATAGTCTTGGAGATAGCTGATGACGTGACGTGGATGACCATTCACCATAAGATCACGCTTGCCATCACCTACCGCATCAATGACGGTTTTTTCTAAATCCAGCCCGTGTCTATGCTGGTCAAAGTAAGCCACTTCAAGGTTAGTGCCTTGTTTCGCTATTCCGTTATTAGGCTGTAACTCACCAAGAAGAAGTTTAATCAGGGTACTTTTACCGCAACCATTAGGGCCGATAAGCGCGAGTTTGTCGCCTCTCATTACGTTGAGCGAAAGCCGTTTGACAATGGTTTTTCCGCCAATACTGTACGCAAGATCTTTGACTTCAAATACCATTTTACCTGAGCGTGCGCCCTGATGTTGGCCCACCACGGCATTCCCTTGTACAACGCGTCGGGCATGACGTTCCTCGCGTAACTTTTTAAGTGCACGAACACGCCCTTCATTGCGGGTGCGTCGGGCTTTTATACCTTGACGAATCCACACCTCTTCTTGGGCTAGCTTTTTATCGAACTCCGCATTTTGTGCCGCTTCGACTTCCAGGTCGTGTTGCTTCTTCTCTAAATAAGTTTCGTAGTTGCCGGGATAACTGGTGATTGTCCCTCTGTCTAAATCTACGATACGGGTAGCCATACTGCGAATAAACGCGCGGTCATGGCTAACAAAAACAATGGCGCCATTGTAGTTAGACAAACTCGATTCAAGCCAGCGAATCATTTCTATATCAAGGTGGTTAGTTGGTTCGTCCAGTAACAACAAATCGGGTTGGCGAACTAACGCGCGGGCTAAAGCCGCTTTTCTGCGCCATCCGCCAGACAAGGTGGATAATGATATCTCTGGCTCGAGTTTTAGCATGGTCAGGGTTTGTTCAATTTGCTGTTCAAACTGCCACGCATCGCGCGCTTCTAATATCTCTTGTAGCGCCTGAAGTTTATTCAGGTTCACTTCACTCGGATCTTCGGCGACTAACCGAGTTTGATGGAAATAAGCTTTTAATGTTTCCCCAATATCTGCGAGCCCTTCAGCCACATAGTCAAACAAGGTTACATCGGTTGTTTGAGGCGGATCTTGTTCAAGCCGCGCAATAATAGTGTTATTTTCGATGATACGCTGGCCGTCGTCAGCAATAATATCACCCGCTATCACTTTCATTAGGGTGGATTTGCCGCTGCCGTTTCGGCCCACTAAACATACCCGTTCTTTTGGTTGAACCAGCAGTTCTACACCATCAAGCAAAGGGGGATTACCGTAAATAACAGTGATGTTTTTTAACTGCAAAATACTCACTGTAAAAATGTCTCCAAGGTACTACTGTCAAATGGCCAACCTATCTCACGGTTATTGTCTGCACGTTTCAGCACGGGAATGCGTGCGCCGTACAAATGATATAAGTTGGCATCGTTGCGAATATTGACTTTTTCAATGTCTAACGCGGAATACATAGCGGTTTTGCTTAACTCTAATTCCGCTAAATCACACAAACTGCACTGCGGGCCGGTGTAAAACACTATTTTCATAACGTTAAAACCCAACATTGGTGGATGTTTCCTTTGCGGGCAAAGTCCTCTGGAATGGTTTCCTTGGTAATATTTTCTATTTCGAAACCTAGAGTTTCAAGGGCTGCGCTATCCAGTTTAAAACCACGTTTATTATTAGAAAAGATAATCGTGCCTTTTTCATTTAGGCATTTGTGCGCATGGGTAAGCATCATAATGTGATCTCGTTGTACATCCCATGTGCTTTGCATTCGCTTTGAATTAGAAAACGACGGTGGATCAATAAAGATTAAGTCGTACTTTCCTTTATGGTCGCTTAACCAGGTGGTGCAATCCGCTTGAATAAACGCGTGAGGGCCTTGCAGTTTGTTTAATGCGACATTCTTTTTTGCCCAGTCTAAATAGGTTTTAGACATATCTACAGTGGTCACCGATTTCGCCCCGCCCTTAGCGGCAAATACCGACACACTGCCTGTGTAGGAAAAGAGGTTCAAAACATCTTTTCCCTTCGCGAGCTGCATCACTTTTTGGCGGGTATTTCTATGATCTAAGAATAAACCCGTATCGAGATAATCGGTTAGGTTGACAAGAAACTGAGCGCCGTTTTCGTGCACCGTCATCATTTCGCCAGTTTGATTGAATTTCTCGTACTGCTTTGTACCTTTTTGTTGGCTGCGTACTTTTAATGCAATCTGTTTTGGCGAAACACCAGTAACGGTTGGCAAATACAACAACACTTCTTGCAAACGTTTACGGGCTTTGTCTTCTGACACGGTTTTAGGTGGCGCATACTCTTGCACCACAAGCCAATCATCGTATCGATCAATGGCCACGTTATAGTCAGGTAAATCTGCATCGTAAATTCGGTAACAATTGGTATCGGTCTTTTTAATCCAGCTTTTCAATCGTTTCAGGTTTTTCTTGAGTCTATTGGCAAACTCATGATCACCCGCATCCTCATTAAACTGCACCACGTTTTCTTCGTTCAATGCATAATTAACAAGTCGACACTCAAGCTTTCCATTATTCATGGCATAGTCTTTCGAGGCGCGAAGTTTAAGGACGCGTAATAGATCGCGGTTACTACTCAGCAAGGTAACATGCCAGCCTTTCCATGCTTCTTTGAAGCGTTTGCCCCAGTCATTAAAAAGTGGAATAAGTGAGGTTAATTCACCTAATCGTTCACCGTACGGCGGGTTTGACACTACAAACCCCGGAACGGCCGTGGGCGGAGAAGATTTTGTTGCATCTTGTACACTAAAGGAAATATCGCTAAACACGCCGGCAAAGTCAGCGTTAGCTTTTGCAATACTTACCATTTTACGGCTGGAGTCCGCTGCGTAAATGCCGGTTGCGGCGGGCTTTTGTGAAGCAAGGGCACTTTCAACTAAGGCATCCCAAATGGCGGCTTCGTGTCCTAGCCATTTGTTAAAACCCCAAAATTGTCGTTTCATACCTGGTGCAATATTGCGGGCAATATAGGCGGCTTCGATGGCTATAGTGCCTGATCCGCACATGATATCCGTAAGTGGGGCTTCGGTATTTTCCGTCCAGCCACTACGCATAAGCATCGCGCAGGCAATATGTTCTTTTAGGGGCGCATCACCGGTTTGTTGGCGGTAGGCGCGTTGGTGGAGACTGGCTCCTGCCATGTCTAGACCAATAATAACGTTATCCCTTTGCAGCCGCGCATAAACAGGGAAATCTGGTAATTTACGTTCGACAGAAGGTCGCGCCAACCCTTGCTCTACAAATTGATCCACAATGGCGTCTTTTATTTTAACTGCGCCAAACTGGGTATTTTTTATGGCAAAGTTGGTACCAATAAATTGTACAGATAAGGTATGGGATGATGCCATGTGTAACTGCCAGTCCACCGACATGGCCGTGTCATAAAGGGCATCGGCATCATTGGCTTTACCGGTAGCGAGTACCCAAATGACTCGGTTGGCTAGCCGAGACCACAGACAAAGCCGATAAGCGTCTTCTTTGCTGCCTTCAAACTGCATCATGCCTGGCGCTAGTTTAATTTGCGCATCAGGACACAAGGTCAGAATTTCTTGTTTAAGAAGTTCATCTAATCCGCGACTGGTTGTTACCAGAATAGTATTCATTCAATTACCTGATAGAGCGCACACCATGGTGTGCGCGATTTTGTCAATTTTGGTGTTTTTTTAGCGACAGTGTTTTGCCGCTATTATAACGCTTTTACAATTCGGTTAACGAGGCTTGGGCCTTGATAAATAAACGATGAGTACACTTGTACTAATGATGCCCCAGCATCCAGTCGGGCTTTTGCCGTTTCTGGTGAATCTATGCCACCTACTCCGATGATAGGGATAGCTCTGTCTAATGCGGCAGAAAGTTTCTTGGTAACATTTAAACTCATGTCAGTCAGTACGGACCCGCTTAGGCCACCGGTTTCGTCGCCATGCAGTAACCCTTTCACTTGCTCACGAGACAAGGTCGTGTTGGTGGCTATCACGCCGTCCATTTTACTGTTTATCAATGAGGCTGCAATGCTAGTAATTTCATCGTCGCTAAGATCTGGCGCTATTTTAATAAATAAGGGAACGTATTTACCGTGGGTTTGCGTTAAGGTTTCTTGTGCGGCTTTCAGCCCTGCAAGTAATGCATCTAGCGCTGCACCATATTGCAAGTTTCTTAACCCAGGTGTATTGGGAGATGAAATATTGATAGTAACGTAGCTCGCATAAGGATACACCTTGTTCAAGCAAATGAGATAATCGTCTAACGCTTTCTCGTCTTCAGTATCTTTATTCTTCCCTATATTGATGCCAATTGGGCCTTTAAATTGCGCCGTTTTTACCTGTTCTACGAGGTGATCTACCCCTTTATTATTGAACCCCATGCGGTTAATTATGGCTTGTTTTTCAGGGATGCGGAATAACCGAGGCTTCGGGTTTCCTGCCTGAGGGCGAGGCGTCACTGTGCCAATTTCTACAAATCCAAACCCCATTTGGGCAAACGCATCAATACAATCCCCGTTTTTATCTAGCCCGGCCGCCAAGCCTACTGGGTTATCAAATGTGATCCCTGCTACCGTCACCGGTTTCTTGACAGTTGTGGTGCTATACATCCATTTTAATGGCGTATGTTGCGTTTTATTTAGCCAGTTTATGGTGAAATCGTGACTTTTTTCAGGTTCGCATTGAAGCAGTAGTTTTTGCACTAATGATTGCATGGGTGTTTTCGATCACTTAATTGGTATAAAAAAGCCCTGATAAACAGGGCTTGGACATCTCTGAATGCGTGTATTCTAATGGTTAGACTTCACGCTTAAAAGCATCAATTCACGTAATGCGACAGAAAACTTCGCAAATTCGTGAGTTGTACTGGTTTTAAACTCAGACATCATGTGATACCAACGCTTCAACAACACCTGATTACTCTCAATCCATTCATCGAGAATTTGATCGGCATCGTCAATATCTGGGTTAGAGTGCAACAAATTTGCTGTAATTGAGCGCTGTTGCCAGTCAAGCTCTTCACGGTAAGATGCCCTGGCCAGGGCTTGCCAATGGTTACTGACCGCTTGGTTGTTGATTTGATCTAAGAACCAGTGAAGTTCTAAACGAGAGCCTAACTGGAAGTATAAGCGCGCGATAACGTCTGTGCTGTGTTTGTTCGAGCTAACCACTTGAGCTAAATCGAAACTTGAGAACATATTAGAGAAACTTGCCACCTTGTAAGCGATGTCTTGTGGTACACCTTGCCTCGCGTAGCGGCTGGTTTTATCTTCTAATTGGGTGTACTCCCCTTCGACTAAATAATCTTGTAGGTTCTTAGACAAGATTTCGAAGGTATCTTTGTAGCTTGCAATGGCATCTTCAATACTCAGTGACTTATTGCCGTGTCTAATGTACCAACGCGCGGCGCGGCGCATAATACGTCTAGCTTCGTCTAGCATATGTAACTGCAATTTGGCATCAATCACATTGTCTAGGTTTTCAATCTGTGACCACAAATCGTCCATATTGAAAATACCGTGCACTATCGCGTAAGCGTCAGCAATTTCCTGCACACTAGCGCCCGTCTCTTCTTGTAATCTGAAGACAAAGTTAAGCCCCATGTCGTTAACCATATTATTGGTTAATTTTGTGGCAATAATTTCGCTTCGCAGCGGATGTTGCTGCATGTGAGATTGAAACTTCTGTCTGAGCACTTCAGGGAAAGCGCTAATGAGTAAGCGTCCATGATATGGGTTATCCGTAATGTCAGGAATATTCAGCTCATCTTTTAACACCATCTTGCCGTAAGCAATAAGTACGCTAAGTTCAGGGCGTGTAAGGCCGCGGTCTGACGCCACCCTATCTGAAATTTCATCATCACTTGGGATAAACTCCAGTTCTCGGTTAAGCTGACCTTCACGCTCTAAGCCATGGATAAACCGCAATTGTTCTTTCAGCTGTTTGACGCCTGCCAATTCCGTGATAGAGATGGATTGCGTTTGACGATAACAGTCTTTCAGTACGATACGAGAAACATCGTCAGTCATGTCATACAGTAACTTGTTGCGTTGCTTGAGGGTCAATTCACCATCGTTCACCAAACCATTTAGCAGAATTTTGATGTTAACTTCGTTATCTGAACAATCAACACCACCCACATTGTCAATAAAGTCTGTGTTAACACGGCCGCCATGTGCAGCATATTCAATTCGACCAAGTTGAGTGAGACCTAAATTTCCACCCTCACCGACAATTTTCGCTTGAACATCTTGTCCATTAACCCGTAAATCGTCGTTGGCACGATCGCCCACATCAGAATGGGATTCTTTTTTACTCTTAATGTAGGTACCGATGCCGCCATTCCAAAGCAAATCAACAGGCATTTTAAGAATGTTATGAATTAGCTCATTCGGCGTCATTGTCATTTGACGTGTGCCTAACCACTTTTTCATTTCAGGGGTTAGTTTAATGGATTTTGCAGCACGGCTGAATACACCACCGCCTTTGGATATAAGCTTGGTGTCGTAGTCTTCCCAGGTTAACCGTGGGTTTTCAAACAAACGCATACGTTCTTCGTAGCTAGCGGCCGCATCGGGATTCGGGTCAAAAAAGATGTGTAAATGGTTAAACGCTGAAATAAGCCGCGTATGCTTCGACAACAGCATACCGTTACCAAACACGTCGCCGGCCATATCGCCGACACCCACACAGGTAAAGTCTGTAGTCTGACAATCAATACCAATTTCTCTGAAGTGGCGTTTAACCGACTCCCAACCACCACGTGCGGTAATGCCCATTTTCTTATGGTCGTAACCAATACTGCCACCTGAGGCAAAGGCATTCCCTAACCAGAAACCGAAATCTTCAGCGATGCCATTGGCAATATCAGAGAATGTGGCCGTGCCTTTGTCGGCAGCTACCACTAAATAAGGGTCGTCTTCATCAAGGCGCACGACATCAACGGGGGGGACAATTTGGCCGTTAACAATATTATCTGTAATGTCTAAAAGGCTGGTAATGAAAATCTTATAGCAGGCTTGGCCTTCCGCTTGAATGGCTTCACGCCCTTCACCCACAGGAAGCTTTTTACATACAAAGCCCCCTTTTGCACCTACGGGGACAATGACCGTGTTCTTAACTTGCTGTGCTTTTACCAAGCCAAGAATTTCTGTTCTAAAATCTTCTTGGCGGTCAGACCAGCGTAAACCGCCGCGGGCGACTTTCCCACCTCTTAAGTGCACACCTTCTACACGTGGGCTATAGACAAACACCTCAAATTTAGGCAGCGGCAATGGCATATCAGGGATACGTTCTGGCGCCATCTTAAATGAAACATAGGATTTTTCGTTGCCTTGCGCATCATTTTGATAAAAGTTGGTTCTTAGCGTGGCCGACATCATATCTAAGTAGCGACGGATAATTCTGTCGTCGTCTAAGTTACCCACGTTGTCTAATTGCGCCTTGATGTTATCAAGTAAGCTTTCTTCTTTTTTAGCATTGCGTTTTTTCGCGGGGTTAAAACGCACATCGAAGAAGCTAACTAACAAACGGGCAATGTCAGGGTAATTCGCTAATGTATTTGCAATGTAGTCGCGGCTAAACGAACTGCCGGTTTGGCGCATGTATTTTGCGTAAGCACGCAATATCGTGACTTTACGGCCTGTAAGGTTTGCACCTAGTATTAAGCGGTTGAACGCATCATCTTCGAGGGTGTTGTACCACACCTTCGCAAAGGCATCTTGAAAGAGTATTTGGGCATTTTCCATGTCAAAGTGTTGGCCACTTTTGTGCAACATGGTGAAATCCATTACCCAATTCTTTTCCCCTTTCGAGCATGTGATTTTATAAGGGCTTTCATCAATAACCCGCAATCCGAAGTTTTCCAACATAGGAAGTACGTCAGATAAATGAATGGGCTCTGCACGATGAAACAGTTTTAGTTTAACTATTTGGCTGTCGTTTTGCTCTTCTTGAGGACGATAAAACAGCATATCTAAAGTACGTTCGTCACTCAGTTGCTCAAGTTTACCAATATCTACAAGTGCAGCTCCGGGTAGGTTGTGCTCCATGTAACTACGGGAAAACGCATTGTTATACTTGCGCTCTAAAGCCTTACCAGACGCTTCACCGTAATTTGCAGAAATCGATGACGCTAACCTGTCATTCCAGGTTTTGGTTAATTCAATGATGTTTTTTTCGATTTCCTTCACGTCATATTCCGCATTGTTATCTTTCACTCTGGCGATGTAATGGGTGCGTGCGTACACGGACTCTGAGAAGAAGGTGGTAAATTCAACTTCTTCTTTTGCACCCAGCGAGGCTTTCAATAATGCTTGTGTTTCTTTACGCAACTGCGTGTTGTAGCGTTCTCTGGGTACAAATACCATGCACGAAAAGAAACGACCGAAGACATCTTTGCGAATAAATAGCCGAGATATACCCCGTTCTTGCATCTGAAAGATACCCATAACAATTTGAGCCAGTTCGTCCGCCGGTGTTTGCAGCAATTCGTCTCTCGGGTAAGTTTCAACAATGTTTTCAAACGCTTTAAACGCATGTGTGCCTGGCTCAAAGCCTGATAGTGCACAAATTTCCTGCACCTTTTCTTTCAAAATAGGCAGTTGCGTTACACTCATGTTGTAGAAAGACGCAGAGTACAAGCCTAAGAAGCGGTGCTCGCCTACGACATTGCCGTCTTTGTTAAATACTTTCACGCCTACGTAGTCCATGTAGGCTGGACGGTGAACACGTGAACGTGAGTTGGTTTTCGTCAGAATAAGCGGGTGGTCGCTTAATGCTTCTTCTCTGGCAGAGGCAGGTAACTTGGAAAGCAAGCGTTCACGGTCGTTAATTGAGTTTTTCAATAGCCCTAGACTGGTGTCGTTAGCGGGGATCCATCTGTGGTCTCCCTCAATGGCTTTCACCTCATAATAGCGATAGCCCATCATGGTAAAGTTGTGATCGCTCAACCACTCTAAAAAGGTTTTGGTTTGTTTTTTGTGGGCAGCAGATACCGGCCAGTTAAATTTAGCCGTGTCTTTAATCACCGTCTGCAGCTTACCTGTCATATCTTGCCAGTCAGCCACGGCCAGCGACACTTCATCTACCACGGAATGCAGCTCTTTGGTTAAGGTCTCGATATCAGACTTACTTGTTTGCCTGTCAACCTCAATAAAAATTACCGTTTCTTTGCGTGTACCTTCAAGGGTTTTACCCGGCTCGGCAAAAGCAGTAACTTGCGCTTTGTCATTTCGCTTAATCGCAATAGGGCTGTGTAAAAATAGATGGGCCGTGATATTAAGCCGGTTAAGAGACATTCTTACCGAATCCACAAGAAACGGCATATCATTGACAATAATTTCAACAATGGTGTGGCTTGAATGCCAACCGTGTTTTTCAATTTCAGGATTAAACACACGAATGTAGGGGGCCGTGCTTTTAAATTTTGCCAACCCACTCCATAGGCTGAGTGTGGCACCGTACAAATCGCTGTCGTTGCGGTTTTCTAAATCATCATTAGAAATGTTTTTATACAACAGGCGGCCGAATTGCTGCACAAGAGACTTCTGCTGCGCATCCACTTTTTTATCGATAAGTGAATAAACGTTATCAAGCAGTACTGAGTGTCGCTGTGAGTTGACTGTCATTAGTAAACCTTATAAATGTCGTAAGTGCTGAGTTACAAAGCTATTTTCGCTAAAACGAACAGTGAATTAAAGCCCTTTTTAACGTCATATTAACAGCATAGATAACTATGCAGAAAACACCTACAAAAAAGGGCCTAACGGCCCTTTTTTTTGCATGCTTACGCAAAAATAATTATGCGTCAGGGTCGTTTTTATTCCACCAGAGGAAACGCGCTAAGGCTGGAAGCACAATAATGGCCCCTAACATGTTCACAACAAACATAAAGGTGAGCAAAATTCCCATGTCCATTTGGAATTTAAGCGATGAGAATACCCACGTGCTCACGCCTATTGCTAGTGTAATCCCCGTAAAGAGGACCGCACTTCCCCGTTCTTTTAATGCCGCTAAGTAAGCTTCCTGAACGGTGGCACCTTTTTTCAGCATTAAACTCTTCGTAGAAAGGATATAAATACCATAGTCCACACCTATACCCACTCCTAGTGCGATAACAGGTAGCGTAGAGACGGTGAGACCAATTTGAAGATATGTCATTAAGGCTTGCGCTAAAACCGACACCACATAGAGTGGGATCACCACTACAAGAGTTGCTCGTATAGAACGGAAGCTTATTAAACAAAGCGCAATAACCGCACCAAATACGTAAAGCATCATGGGATCTTGGGCTGCCTTAACCGCTTCATTCGTCGCCGCCATTACGCCAACAGGGCCCGAAGCTAAGCTAAATGACATGTCATCGGTTTGGTACTCATCGCGATAATCCTTCACCGCTTCAACCACGCGAGAAATGGTTTCGGCTTTGTGATCTTCCATAAAGAGGATGATTGGCATGACAGAGCAATCGCCATTCAGTAAACCCGATGAGGTTGGTACCCGCGAAATAGCCTGTACCAGTGTTTGCTGATTACGTGGTAATACTTGCCATTTCACATTGCCTTCGTTGTACCCTGCGTTGACAATTTTCGCCACAGACGCGAGTGAAACCGCAGACTGCACACCTTTAACATTCTCCATTTTCCATTGGAAATCATCCATGGCTCGCATCACGCTGTGTGACGTACAAGCTTCAGGCGTGGTTTCTACCAAGATAGAAATGTAATCAACAGTAACTTCATATTTGTCCGTAATAAGGAACGTGTCTTGGTTATAGCGCGATGTTTCATGAAGCGCAGGCGCACCGGCATGTAAATCACCTATTTTCATGTTTTGTGCCTGGAAATGCCCAAATACAAACAAGATGCCGGTGATGATTAAAATAATTGCCGCTGGTTTTTTACGAGAGCACGCCGCAATCACTGCCCAAAAACGAGCATTGGCATTTTCTTTACCGGCAAACTTGTCTACATACTTTTTATCAAGCTTTAAGAAACTCATCAGCACTGGTAACAGCACCAAATTCGTCAAGATAATCACTGCCACACCCATACTGGCGGTAATGGCGAGTTCTCGAATAATGCCGATATCAATAACCAATAATGTCATGAAGCCTACGGTATCAGAAAGCAAAGCTATGCCCCCTGGTATAAGCAGGTTTCTAAATGCTGCCATTGAGGCTCGCTTCGCGCCAATGCCGGTAACGGCCTGTTTCTCAACAGCGTTAATCATTTGAACGCCATGACTGACGCCAATGGCAAAGACTAAGAAAGGCACTAATATCGACATGGGATCCATGCCAAAGCCTAACGAGGTTAACAACCCTAATTGCCAAATGACGGCAATTACCGAACAAAGTAAAGGCAGTAAAGTCAGCATTAAACTGCGCGAGAAGAAGTACACCATGACAGCGGTAATCGCGATAGCGATGGCGAAAAACAGTAATACATCTTTCGCTCCATCAGCCACATCACCAATCATTTTCGCAAAGCCGATGATATGAATGGAAATGCGATCATTTTCGTATTGGGTACGGAGTTGCTCTTCCAATTCAGCGGCTAACGCAAGGGTATCTAAAGGTTCGCCTGTTTGCGGGTCGATATCTAATAGTTGTGCCGTGACCATGGCGCAACTGTAATCGCTGGCCACTTGACGTCCAACAATGTTGGCTTTTTCAATGTTGGCGGCCACCAATGCGAGGGCGTCGTCACTTTGCGAATTAAAGTCTGCTGGAATGACGGGGCCGCCAGCAAAGCCCCCTTCTACAATTTCGGTAAATCGCGTAGAAGGAGAAAAAAGTGATACCACCAAGGAACGATTCACACCGTTTACAAAAAACAGCTGATCGTGCACATTTTTTAACGTGTCGAAAAAGTTCGTGTTAAAGATATCACCGTCTTTATCACACACCGAAACCAAAATATTGTTTGCGCCGCCAAAGTCTTTGCGGTGTTCAATATAGGTTTTCATGTATTCATGATTCAGTGGGATGTTTTTTTCGAAACCTGCGTCTAAACGCATTTGTGAGGCTTGATAGCCGAGAAAAAGGGTTGCAAGTGCGAAGATAGCAACCAATAGTTTGCGATTTGCAAAAACAAGATGTTCTATAAATTGGGTCATTGTCTAGTGCTACCCTACTCTAACGTTAGCGTTTTAATACCATTGGCGGTTACAGCAATGGTCTGGCCCTTAAACGACACAGCATTAAGTAATGCTGCCTTATCTGCAACTTGTTGAGTTGCAACGCCCTTAGCGGGTTCACAATTGGAAGGGCTTGCGTATGGGTCGTGATAACTGGTTTCAAATGGACGCTCTGCAGACACTAAAATACCATTGTTACCAAGGGCGAAAACCTGATTGTCATTACCAACGTAAATAGAATTCAAAGTGCTAGTAGAGCAGGTATTGATGTAGTCCCAATTCTGATTATCTCTTGAAACAAACACATTTCCTCTTAGCCCAACGGCAAGCACTGTGGTCTCATCTAACGGTTTGATATCAAAAAATGAGCCGGTGTAATCCACGGTATAGCGTTGCCAGGTCTTACCTTTGTCTGTACTGCTAGCCAATAATCCAGCTTCGCCAGCCAAGTACAATGTTGACGCTGAGCCTGTGACTCTATTTAAGTGAGGCAGTATTGATTCTAATTCTTGCTGGTAAAATGCTTCGCTTTCTTCCCGAACACTTTCTAAGTATTCAAGGTCATAAGGGTCTAATAAACTGGCATGCCTCTCTGCTGCCCAGTTTTTACCACCGTCTGTTGTGCGATAGAAAAGGCCGTAAGCGCCTATAGCAATGCCATGTTCGGCGGTGAAGAATAATACATCAAGAAATGGGCGTTGTAATTCTGGCTGAAAGTTTTGAACTTGCCAGGTTTCACCTTTATCCGGTGAATGTAAAATAACGGCATCATGCCCTACTGCCCAAATGTTATCGCCCACAATGGTGGTTGCGGTAAGCGTTGATTGACTAGGCACTTCAACTTGTTTGAACGATTTACCATCCTCAGAAATAAGGATGTGACCTCTTTCACCGACAATAACCACAAAATTACCTGCGTCCACGTCAAGCAGTACGGACTGTTCAACCAAAGGTGCGATAAACGCTTCTTCCGCGTGCAGCTTAGATGAATAGCTTACTGCGATTGCTGCTGTCATGCAGGCTGCAATGGTTCTTTTTATCATTAACCATTCCCCTAAATTTTAATTGTCCAAAAACAAAAACGGTTGGCAGTGCCAACCGTTTGTTGTGAAAGGTGATTAGCGCATACCTTCTCGTCGTAACGCCTGAGGCGTAAATTCAACGTCTCTTGGGCGTACACTAAAGTCGTACATAGACTCTTCGTTATCTAACCCAATAGCCAAGTAACGACGAGAATTTAAATCGTGATACGCATCAAGGGTAGACCACTGTGTTGGTACTTCATAGTAGTTAACACCATAAGCTACAGCAACACGATAAAGTTCGCCACGGTTATCATACATATCAGCCACTTGTACTTGCCAGCTATCTTCATCAATGAAGAATACGCGTTTTTGATAAATATGACGGAAGCCTTCTTTTAGCGTTGCTTCAACCACCCAAACGCGGTGCTTTTCCCAACGGGTTAAATCAGGATTAACGTGGTTTGGCGTTAAGATGTCTTCATAGCTTGCGTTCTCAGAGTGTAACTTGTAGTTGTTATAGGCAACATACATCTCTTTTTTACCAACTAACTTCCAGTTATAACGGTTAGGTGAACCATTAAACATATCAAAGTCATCGGTAGTACGAAGGCCATCTGCTGCGGTTCCCGGCGTGTCATAAGCAATGTTTGGTGCTAGACGAACACGGCGCTGCCCAGTGTTGTAAGTCCATGCTTTGCGAGGCTCTTTAACTTGGTCAACCGTTTCATGTACCAATAGTGCCGTACCGGCCAAACGTGCAGGCTTAGTCACTTTCTGTTTAAACATGAATAATACGTTTTCGTCAGTCAGTTTCTCAGGTGTTGCCCCTTCTTCAGCGTATTTAATCATAAGCTGTTCATCGAAACCGATAACGTTGTAATCACCCGATGTGGTTACTGCTGCTTGACCGCCGTTTCGTTGTACGGCTTCACCGCGATAGCGAAGAATATGATTCCAAATCGCTTCTAACCCATTTTTTGGAATAGGGAATGGAATACCGAGTACCGCGCCTTTAATACCGTTACCACCATCTAGCAATTCTGCGCGGGTAGCATTTACCTTAGTGGCCTCATAAATTTCTTGCGGGTTAGAGGCTGAACGACGGGTTGGGTAAACCGGCATACGGAACGTTTCTGGGTAGGCTTCAAATAACTTAATTTGGCCTTCAGAAAGGTACTCAGCATACTCTTTGTAATTTTGTGCGGTTATTTCAAAAAGCACTTTATCTTCTGGATAAGGGTCAGGGTGATGATCGCCCACTGAATACCCATCAGGTGCTTTGGTAATACCGCCAGTCCAAGCGGGAATGCTGCCATCAGCATTGCCCGACTTTTCTGCACCCAATGGCGTTAATTCGTTGCCAAGCTTGTTTGCTTCAGCCTCAGTGATTTTCGCTAACGCATGCGTTCCAGTGAGTGCTAGCGACATTGCCGCTGCGATAAATCCTAGTTTCTTAATCATAAATACCACTCTTTAAATTGCGTACTTGATGTTAAACGAAATGAAGTCTCTATCTGAAAGCGCATTCGTTGTACCTATGCCGCCCCAGAAAGCACTGTAAGAAGCGGTTGCTGACCATTTGCTTAAGTAGTCAAATGTCAAAGATACTGCCGCTGACTTAACATCTTCGGTGAAAAGGTATAGTGGATCCGGTGTGGTTCCATCTACATCATGAGAAAACGTTGCTCTTGCACGCAGGTTAATGCCTGCCATTACGTCGTTCCAATCGGCCACCGCAAGTAAACGGTATCCCCACGCATCTTCAGTGGCAAATGGATTGGTTTCTGGGCCATTTGACAAGCCAACGAGTAGCCCGTCACGGGTATTACCATCGGCGGTAGGCTCAAGCGAGGGGGTACGTGACGTGCCTGGCGCGTTCAAACGAATAACGTCCGGGTCTGGCATATCAACAATATTGACGTAACCCACTTCACCTAAAAGTACGAAGTTGTCAGTGCCAAATTTAGGGCCAAAGACATGAGATGCTGTAAATTGCATTTGCCAAGTATCTGAAAATAGATAACCTTCGGCTGTTTCGCCAGGTCCTACCGTACGGCCAATGTTGTTAAGCTGTGATATGCCGGCTAAGTCGTCACGACGTAAAGCGTCAATATCTGAGTTAGCTAACTGTTCAGGCATACCCATATAAAGGAGTTCAACATCATCAATTTGTAGAGGCTCATCCACACGATAAGCAAATTCACCTGCAAAGGCGGTTGTGCCGATATTGGTATTAAAGCTCATGCCATACAGGCCAATATCTTCAGGATAGTAAAACTCTGATTGAGTAAACACGCCTAAGTCGGTGATATTGTCTTTTGTGATGGTATTTTCTTTTAAGTACGCTAAGTCAGTGAAAATACCTGCGGCAGAGAAATCAGATGTTTTACCTGAAATCAAAGGGCGTTGGCTATGGTAGTTAATGTGGTAAAAACTAAACTCAGTTTCGTTTAAGTTTTCAGCAAACCACGTTAAACGTAACCCATATTGGCCTTGGTCGTCAGCGTCGTTATGGGCTTCATCAGAATAACCTCGAATGGCCACTTTTGTGCCGTAAACTGCGTAAGCGCCTAACAAATCGGTTTCGCTAGTACCCGCATTAAGCAGTGCACCGTACTGATTGAGCACTTCTAGTAAGTGATCTAGGTCAATATCAGGGTTACCACTAAAGCCTAACTGAATATTTTGGCTTTGACCGCCCTCGCCTGCAAAGTCATTGCCGGCGAAGTAACTTCCTGAAACAGGTAGCCAACTGCGTTGCCATTCATACTGGTAATAACCTGAAATGCTCACGTTGTTTGTTATACCTAGTGAGGCGTAAACCATGCCTACCGGTAAAAAGACTTCTTTAAGTTCCGCACCAGGCGCTCGAGCACGGGTAACATCAACAGGGTTGGTGGTATTAATACCGTGCTGAATGAAGGTACTTTCACCCCAGCTGATAACTTGGCGGCCTACACGTAATGTGAAGGGCTTATCGCCAATCCACCAATCACCATAGAAGAAGGCATCATAAAGGCGAACATCAGTACAGAGTAAATCTTCGGCTGCAGGGTCTTCACATAAATCGTGCTGCACGCCAGTAATGGGATTTGAGTAAGGACGATCGCCATCCATTTGCTCAAAATCATAGAACCAGAAACCACGGGCAAAGAAGCCGTAGTCGCCAAAATTAATATCAAGTTCATGGCTACCGGAAATTTGCGTCGCGAACGCATCACCGGGATCGTGGGATAAATTACCTAAATCGCCATTCGTAGAGTATCCGCCATCGGCAAGTGCCCATACGTCACTGCTAGCATAAAGCGGATTAAAAGCTGCATGATAACCAGACCAATCAAACTGCGCGTGGTTACTGTTACCTATTAAACTATAGTCACGACTTTCTGTGCGTATACTCGTCGCGAGTGTAAACGTTGAATCCAGTGAAATGGTGGCGTCACCGACCTGCCAGTTTGCAGCGTGTGCGGGAAGACTTACTGCACCTAATAGCGTGAGTACGCCAGCAGCAACGGGTGACATTTTGAAAGCGCTAGGCCTGTTTATCATATTTTTATACTCCCAAGTCTACGCGTGAGATTGCGTGACAACGTGATCAATCATATCGATTAACAAAATGATTACATCATTTTGTCAGAACCGCAAGAACTAATCCTACCAGTTAACAAAATTTACAACATTAGTGGTATCAAATAGTTAATGCTGCAGTAAGAGTATAAAAGCTGTTTATTTTCATGTTTAAAAAATAAACAGCTTTTAACATTTACTACTATTACGCAGTTCTCGGAAGAATGAAATTGAGAATAAGTATAAGATGTGTGTGACGCTGTTTGCGTTTTGGTAATTACCGAACGCGTTCGAAAGCGACAATTTTAAGTTGTGCGTTCACTGTCATTCTAAAGCGCCCTTTTACACCTTGTGAGGTGATAAATTGCCTAAGTCGACTGGTTGGCACTTGCACTTTAACACCATTGTCAGCGACCAATACCACATTAGGCACAGAAGGAGAATAAAGTGCCTCACATTGACTGTAAGGCACATTGATTGAGAAAAAGTAATACGTTGAATTAGTGGTTGTGTTGTTCATCGTAAGCGAGGCTTTTACTTACCTTTTCAAAAAGATCTTTGCTAAGGCCTTTATGATTCAGTAATCGCGCTAATTGTGCTTTCATCAATTGCTGATGATCTGCATTGAACCCTTGCCATTGAGTTAAAGGCGTCACAATTCGCGCTGCCACTTGCGGGTTAATCCCATCAAGCTTTAATAAGTAATCAGTCACAAACTTATAGCCACTTCCATCTAGCGCGTGAAACTTTTCACTGTTGTAAAAAGCGAAACTACCCACCAGAGAACGTACACGATTAGGATTACCCAGACTAAATTGCGGATGTTCGCTTAGCATGGTGATGGTCGCTAAAATATCGTCTTTTGGTTGGGTGGCATGTAACGCAAACCATTTATCTAACACTAATGCGTCATGACACCATTGGGTTTCAAAGCGCGCCATCAAGGTCTCGAAAACACGGGTATACTGCGCCGCTTTAAGTGCGCCGAGAGAATCTGTCATGTTATCGGCGTTATCAAATTGGGAAACCACGACGTGCTCAAACTCAGGTAATCTCGCTAAGTGAGCCAAAATCACATTTTTACAACGTCGTGCTATTACCGCGCTTTGGTTATAGGCGTAGTCCCCGGTATCAATGTGCAAAAAGATATGGTTAAGCACCTTACTTAATTGCTGTGCAAAGAGAAGACAAAATTGGTTTCTAGCGGCAACGAGGCGCGCCACATCAATGTCTTTTCTCGTTTGACACAAAGTTTCAAAGGTGGGAATAACTAGACACTCGCCTAGCAATTCTAAATTGCCCTGCTCGCTTTTTATCGCTGATTCCAGACCTGTCCACAATGAGGATTCTATAGGTGCCGTTACGTCATCATACAATGCACTGATACAGCGACTATACAGGGTTTGCATGGCATCCCAACGGTTAAAGGGGTCTTTACCGTGAGTAAATATTGTCAGTAAACCGTCTGTTTCAAGGGGATTATATACCTTCACCGGTGCAGAAAAATTACCTAACAAAACAGGGGTTAATTTTTCTGTGGTTGCGCTTACTGAAAAGCTGAGCGAAGGGGTATCCAGAATGATAAGCCCATTGCTAATGAGACCTTGTTCATCAACATACTGATTGCCGTCTTCATCAATAATTTCTATGGCAACAGGAATATAAAGAGGTTGCTTAGTTGCTTGATCGGCAGTGGCAGGTGTCGTCTGTGAAAGCGTGAAGTTGTGCTTGCCAGTTTGCGCATTGAATTGGTGGCTTAAGCTGATTTCTGGCGTACCTGATTGACTATACCACAGTGCGAAATGACTCAAATCTATCTCTGTGGCAGATTGCATAGCTGCCACAAAATCATCGCAGGTGACGGCCTGACCATCGTGACGTTTAATGTATTCGTCCATGCCACGCCTAAAGCCTTCTGGACCTAGCAAGGTATGGAACATACGAATTACTTCAGCGCCCTTGTCATATACCGTCACTGTGTAGAAATTATTCATTTCGATGACTTCATCAGGGCGAATGGGATGACTCATGGCACTGGCATCTTCTGCAAACTGATGTTCACGCATTACCCGTACATGCTTAATTCTATTGCTTAGTGGCGAGGTCATATCGGCACTGAATTGCTGGTCTCTAAACACAGTTAAGCCTTCTTTTAAGCTTAACTGAAACCAGTCTCTGCATGTCACGCGATTACCTGTCCAGTTATGGAAATACTCGTGGGCTATTACAGATTCTACATTGAAGAAGTCATCGTCGGTGGCAGACGCTTGTTCAGCGAGTACAAATTTACTGTTGAAAACATTTAAACCTTTGTTTTCCATTGCACCCATGTTGAAAAAGTCCACGGCCACAATCATGTAAATATCTAGGTCATATTCCAACCCAAATACGTCTTCATCCCACTTCATCGCGCGCTTAAGTGAAGCGAGGGCAAAATGGCCTTGGGCTTTTTTTCCTTTATCGACATACAACTCGAGTGCCACCTCTTTACCGCTCATGGTGGTGTACGTATCGGAAAGTAAATCAAAGTCCCCTGCGACTAACGCGAATAAGTAACTGGGTTTAGGGTGCGGATCGTGCCAAGTGACAAAATGTTTGCCGTCGTCAGTTTGGCCTTTATCCACGGGGTTACCGTTAGACAATAGCATGGGTAAATCAGTGTCGCCCACCACAGTAACCGTATAAACGGCCAAAATATCTGGACGGTCCATAAAATAGGTAATACGACGAAACCCTTCTGCTTCACACTGCGTACAATAGGCGCCACCAGACAAATACAAGCCTTCAAGCGCTTTGTTATTTTTAGGGTCTATTTCTGTGTGAATTTCTAACTCGAACGTATCCTCGTCGGTATTAATGGTGAGACCTTCGTCACTGAGTGTGAAATCTGAAAAGTCATTTTTGTTTAACAGTAGGGATTTAAGCGTTAATTTATCCCCATCTAATACTAATGGTTTGTTGTGGTCACCCTGCCTGTTGATAGTGAGTACGCTGACGACGCGGGTGGCAGTTGGATGAAGATTAACGGTTAAATTGACCGTTGAGATAAGGAAAGCGGGCGGTTGATAATCCGCCCTCTTTTTTACGTGTACTGACATAGATTCTCCTAACAGAAATTCTACGCAACAACATTACTGACTAGCTTCGTTGGCACCTGTTGAACCTTGCGGTGGTGTTAAACGAAGAATCTTTATTCCAAGGTAAGCATAAATGATGGCTAATATTGGATTAATAACATTGAAGAATGCATAGAAAATATAATCAAATGGATTGACCAGTAGAACACTGTGCATGTAAGCGCCACAGGTATTCCAAGGAATAAGTGGCGAGGTTAATGTGCCACCGTCTTCTAAGCTGCGAGATAGGTTAAGTTGGTCTAGTCCGCGCTTTTTAAATTCTTCTTTATACATACGTCCTGGCATGACGATAGAAATATATTGATCTGCTGTAACTAAGTTAGTGGCAAAGCAAGTTAGTATGGTTCTGCTAACCATATCACCGGCCGATTTTGCACCGAGCAGAATGGCCGAAACAGCACGTTTTAATAGCCCTACTCGTTCAAGTACTGCGCCAAATGACATAGCACAAATAATCAGCCAGATGGTATTGAGCATGGACGACATGCCGCCGCGAGAAAGCAAACTATTTAGGTTTTCATCTGGGGTAGAAAAGCTCACGCCGTCAAACAAGGCAATCCAAACGACTTTTAGCGCACCTATGCTAGCACTGTCGCCTTCACTTGCCATTGATGAAACTAAATCCCATTGAAAAACGACCGCCCAAACACCACCTAGCAACGCACCAATAAATACCGCGGGAAAGGCTGGCATTTTCTTCACCGCTAAGGTTAACAGAACCACTAAGGGTACGAGCATGTACCAACTAAGGTCAAACGATTCACCTAAGAGTAATTGCATTTGCTCAATACGTTCAGCTTTCGCTTCACCTACTTCGCTAAACCCTAAGAATACAAACAACAATAAGGCAATCACAAAGCTGGGTATGGTGGTCCAAAGCATATAACGGATGTGCTCGAACAAATCGGTGCCTGCTACTGCTGGCGCTAAGTTAGTGGTTTCGGATAGCGGTGATATTTTATCGCCGAAATAAGCGCCCGATACCACTGCACCTGCAGTAATCGCGGTAGACATTTCCATGCCTGCAGAAACCCCCATGAGTGCCACACCAACCGTTGCAGCGGTTGTCCATGAACTGCCTATACTCATTGCTACTACAGCGCAAATTAAGCAGGTTGCAGCATAAAAGAACGAAGGATTAAGGAGTTCTAAGCCAAAATAGATAAGCGTGGGCACCGTACCCGCTAGCATCCATGTCCCAATCAAAGAGCCGACTGCCAGCAAGATTAGACAGGCCCCTAATGACATGGATATACCGTCTACGATGCCTTTTTCAATGGCTTTCCAGGTATGGCCGTTTTTCATACCAATGATAGCGGCTAAGCCCATCGCCAAAAGCAAGGCGATTTGATTAGGGCCATAAGAGGAGTCATCTTCAAATAGGAAAACGGCACTTCCCATCATGATAACCAAGGAAACTATGGGGATAAGTGCATCAAGTAATGATGGTGTTTTTAGTTCTTTTTTCATTGTTATATTTTTAAAAACCTACTGTTTACATTACGGAGCGATAAAACATGAGCGCAATGATGACCGGGCAGACAAAACGAACATACCAAGGCCAAATTTTCCAAAAAACACTGTGTTCAGCGTTTTCATCACCCTCTTTGAGTTCCGCTAAAATGGCGTCGCGTTTCCAAATCCAACCCGCAAAGATGCATAATACAAGGCCGAGTAGCGGCTGACTGTATTCTGTTGTTAGTGCGATGACAAATCCAAATAAGGTTGAGAAATTGACAATGATAATGCAGCTCAACCCAAAGATAATTGACGCCATGAGCAAAACCGCTTTCTTTCTTACTAACCCTTTGCTTTCTACCATGTAAGCGACAGGCACTTCTAGCATCGAAATTGAAGACGTAACTGCCGCAATGGCCATTAACGCAAAGAAAGTAAAAGCAACAAAAATGCCGACACCGCCAATAGTATCAAATAATGCAGGCAAAACCTTGAAAATGAGTGTGTCGCCTTGGATAAGCGCGCCGTCTGGCGTAAAGATCTCTACACCGTTGTTAAGTGCCACGTACATGGCTGGAATGATGAGCATACCTGCGATAACGGCAACACCAATGTCCACTAGCGCAACAGATGCACCGATTGAGGGAAGGTTTTCTTTTTTGCTTAAGTAGGAACCGTATACCAGCATGGTACCAACACCTAACGACATAGAGAAAAATGCTTGCCCCATGGCATTGATAAGTAAGTCAGGATCGAGCACTCGAGAAAAGTCAGGCACTAAATAAGCGCTCCAGCCTTCAATGGCGCCGGGCTGAAAACTTACGTAAACAATCAGTGCTATGATGAGCAGAACCAATGTGGGCATTAAACGAACAGACCACTTCTCAATTCCGGCTTTTACACCACCCACCACGATAAACGCCGTTAATGCCATGAAAAGAAAACAGAATATCGCGTTACGCGTAACCGAATCAGTAAGCAGCCACTCGCTTGCACTGGTTAAGCCGAACAGGCTTACGGCGGCGTCGGCGAAATACACCAGCATCCAACCACCCACAATGGCATAAAACGCGAGAATAAGGGAGACAGTTACGCACCCCCACAAACCTGTGGCTCGGCCAACAAAATTGCCGGAAATTTTACCCAGCGCGTCCACCATATTAGCGCGAGAACTTCGCCCTATGATGAGTTCGGCCATTAATACTGGATAGGCCAATACGAAGGCGAGTAAAAGGTAAACTAATACAAAAGCGGCACCGCCATTGCTTGCCACCTTCGTCGGGAACCCCCAAATATTGCCTAATCCCACTGCTGACCCTGCCGCGGCCAACACAAACCCTATGCGCGAAGAGAATTCGCCTCTGATAGCCATGTCGTTTCCCTTTATTATTGTTGTATGCGGATGTCAGACACAAAAAAAGGGCTGGCCATAGACCAGCCCTTCATCGACAACCTTTAATTTCTTGTTATTGCGTATCTGCCTGTTTGAATCATATCGAAGGTGATATTTGCTGCTTCATCCAAGAAAGGATCAAGCTCATCCATGTCTTCAGGCAAATCGTCTAACGAAGCCACGGTTTCCATACCAAGGCGCTGTAAACGCTCATTAGCGCGCGCTAGCGACTTTTCTTCAGCTTCTTTCTTATCGGCTTCTCGCTCAGACTTTACTAGCGAGATATAGTTTTTATCTTTGTTTTCTTTATATTCTTCAATGTCTTCATAAATATAAGAAAACTCAGGGTCTTGCATGATACGTTTATTGTGCTTCGCCGTTAATACGTCTAATGCAGCTTGACCATCAGCGAAGGTAGTATAATTCGCTCGTTTAATGCTGTCCCATGGCAATGCATTTTCTGCCTTAGCCTCGCCCCACTCTTCAGGCTCAACTGCTGACGGATAAAGAATGTCTGGTACTACGCCTTTATGCTGTGTGCTACCACCGTCGATACGGTAAAATTTTGCAATCGTGAATTGAACACTGCCTAGCGGATTATCATACAAATCGTAGATTTTACCCAGGCCACGGTGTTGTTGTACCGTACCTTTACCAAAGGTTTGTTCGCCAATAATTAAGGCACGGTTGTAGTCTTGCATGGCGGCAGCAAAAATTTCTGATGCTGATGCACTGTAGCGGTCAACCAGCACGGTTAGCGGGCCGTCATACGCCACCATACCGTCTGTGTCTCTATTGACGCTGACTTTGTTTTGGCCATAACGTATTTGAACCACAGGTCCTTTTTCGATAAATAAACCGGTAAGTAAAGTGGCTTCAGTCAGTGAACCACCACCGTTACCCCGCAAATCGACAATCATACCTTTCACATTTTGTGCTTTAAGGCTTTCGATTTCTTTAGCAACATCAGCATGCAGGTTATTGTAAAAACTTGGGATAGTGATAACCCCTAGCGGTTCATCTGCGTGTGGACCACTGTCTGGAACATACACTTCAGAACTCGCAGCACGGTCTTCAAGTTTAATTTTGTCTCGGGTTAAGCTAACCACAGAGTTGGTTTTACCGTCGGTAACCCCTTTTTGAACCTGTAAACGCACTGTACTGCCTTTCGGCCCTTTGATGAGTTCTACCACTTCATCTAACCGCCAACCTACAACATCGACGAATTCTTCATCTTCTTGCGCAACGCCAATAATTTTATCTTCAGGTTTAAGTGCACCAGATTCGTCGGCTGGGCCGCCAGGTACAATGCTTTTGATAACGGTATAGTCATCTTCACTTTGCAATACAGCACCAATCCCTTCAAACGACAAATTCATTTCCATTTGGAAGCGATCTGCATTGCGGGGCGATAAATAACTGGTGTGCGCTTCTACTGTTCGGGCAAAGGCATTCATTGCAGTTTGGAAAACGTCTTCGCTTTTCGCCTGTTTTGTGCGTTTAATTGCGCGGTTATAACGTTTTTGCAATAACTCTTTGGCTTCTTCCCAGGTTTTGTCAGCGAGGATCAGGTTAAGTGCATCGTACTTAACCCGTTGACGCCAGATTTCGTCTAGCTCTTGTTGATTTGCTGGCCAATCGGCTTCTTCACGATCGTAATAAAACTTATCGTCTGCTTTTTCAAAGTCGAATGGCCCCTTGTCTAACAAGGAGAGCGCGTATTCGTAGCGCTCCACTCTGCGTTTTGCACTTACGTTATACATGTCGTATGCAATAGAAAGGTTACCTTTCTTTAATGCATCATCGAATGCAGTGCGGTATTTTTCAAACGCCACCACATCAGACAACATGAGAACCTGTTTATTGTGATCTAGCGAATCAACAAATTTTTGGTAAATACGTGCAGAGAGAGCGTCATCCAACGAAATTTCCTTGTAGTGAGCGCGGGTAAATAAGGCGCTCACTCGCTTTGCTGCAACACTGTGCTGAGTTTCTTGTTGGAGTATGGGAAGCTCTTCAACATCAGGCGTGGTTGTGACAGCGCCGGCGCCTACCCCAACGGTAAGAAACGCACTGGCAATGGAAATTCGAAGGATATCTTTCATATATTACGACCTCTTGGAACGCGCCAAACGTAAAGCATCTGCATTTACTTTTACCACCATGCCCGTGTCTAGCTGAACATGGATCCCGTCTTTGGCTACTTCAGTGATAACAGCCGGCATAGGTGTTTTGCCTAGCTTAACTGTTACTTTTGTACCCTGCTGCAAATCTTCATCAGTCAGTTTTGCGGGTGGTGTTTTATTTGGTCTGTTAATTTTCGGTTTAGTTCCCTGCTTATTATCAGCATGGCCTGAACTGACCGATTTTTCACCTTTTGGACGAGAAAATTGGCGTCTTTCTTTGTTTTTAGGTTGCTGCGCCTGTTTAGCTTTACGCTTTTCTGCCGCTTTCGCCTTACTTTCTTCTAGTTGTTTTTGGGCGTGTTCGGCATGCTCTTTCTCGATAGCGTCGCCTTCAGCACCATCAAGATCCACACGATGTGCGCCCTCTTTAATGCTGTAAAGGTAGCGCCAACTGTTGGTGTAATGACGAAGGGTTGAGCGTAGAAGCGTTTTGCTAACACGTTCTTCATCATTCAATCGTTCCGCTAAGTCTTGAAAAATGCCAATCTTAAGAGGGCGAGCTTCACCTTCTACGCTGAAGCATTTCGGAAAGGTTTCTGCAAGGAAAGCTATGACTTCCTTACTATTGGTAAACTTCTGTGGTGATTCCATTAAACTTTCTAAATTATTTAAGAGATTTCTTCATTACCCGCATCATCCCAAGTTGCCAGCGTGTGGTCAACCCAATCGAGCAATTCATCATCATCAATTTCTAATAAATGGCTATCTTGTTGCCAAGATTCCCATACGTGGTGTAACAGTTTTTCGAGACGCTCGGTCTCAATATCTTCGTCGGCTCTGTCATACATAGCATGAAGAATGAAATTCAGACGCTCAGATGCTTCATCTGGGTCGTCATGAAAGTCGTCCATATCTTCGAACGTAGAAAGAACAACGTGAATATCTACATTGTATTTCATAATGTACGTTGAGATTCAATTAGAATATCAGCGATTTGTTTAAGTCCCGCCTCATCATCGGCGTCAAAACGACCAAATTTGGGGCTATCAATATCTAGCACACCGATTAATTCGTCGTTCACAATAAGGGGAATAACAATTTCTGAATTAGACGCGGCATCGCATGCGATATGGCCTGAGAAGGCGTGTACATCGTCAATACGTTGAATGGTTCTGGTTTCTGCAGCAGTGCCACATACACCCTTACCTATTGGTATACGTATGCATGCGGGTTGACCTTGAAACGGCCCTAGTACTAACTGAGATTCTTTGTGGAGATAAAAACCAGCCCAATTGACGTCTTCAAGCTGGTTGAATAGCAGCGCGCTCACATTCGCCATGTTGGCAATTAAATCGTGCTCACCAGAAACCAGGCTTTTCGCCTGGCTTACTAACTGGGTATAGTGTTCTTCTTTCAAGGAGTAACCCTAATTTTGAATAATACGAAAACTAACATTTACTCGCGCTTCTACCGTTTCCTGACCAGGTAAAGAGGTGACTTTTTCACTGAGAAAGGCATCTGCACGCATAACTGGAACGGGCATATTGCCACCAGATTCAGAGATTGCAACTACTTCCCCTATTTCTACCCCTAATTCTTTGGCTAAAAGGGTCGCCCGCGCCTTTGCATCCTTAACCGCAGCAACAAGAGCAACATCATAAGCGTTATTTTGCCCTTGTGATATAAAATTGAACTGTTGAATCCGATCTACCCCACGTTTTAGCACGCCATCTAATACTTGATCGTAATGATCTATGTTTGAATCGGTCACCACAATTTCTCTGGTTAAGGTAAATCCATCCTGAATGCGACCATTTGGCCCATTGACGTATCTAGGGTTTAACCGAACCTGCATTGATTGAATGTTTTGCTCTTGAATGTCCATCGAAAGCAAAAAGTTAACCACGTTGTTAATTTCACTGTTGGCCATTCCGTTAAGCTTACTTACTGTATTCCCTTGCGCTTCAATAATAAACGTGACTCGATAAGCATTGGGTGTGACGCTAACCGCGCCTGAACCTTGTACGTGAATTTGCGGTGTTTGCTCTTGTGTTTGGGCATGGAGAGCGCCTACAAATAAGAGCGTAGTAATAGCAAAAACAGTGTGTGTAAGAATTTTTTTGATCATGGTTATTCCTTTTACTTTGCCTATACAACGACGGTTATCGCTGACGTTAACGTTGTACATTCCGGCTGTATTGAAATACGCAGCCCTTGATATCATTCAAGCATAGCCATTATTAGCGTTAATCTATACCAAAAATTTAAGGCGTCGCGTTTGGGTTATGACACACTACACTACGGTTGCTGAATGAAAGGTGAATGGTCTATAGATAACGTTGATAATGCCTAGTCGCAAAAAACAAAAAGCCTTACATTAAAGTAAGGCTTTTAGAAGACGAATTCAGTATTTTGCGACTCGTTGAAGCTACACGGGTCTGCATGGTTAACGCAGTTGAATACGCCGTTATTTTAAAACCTGTTTTAGCGCGGCAAGGCAGTGGTCAATATTGCGGGGTTTGCAGGCATAGCCCATCAGCCCTATTCGCCATACTTTCCCGGCAAATTCGCCCAGTCCAGCGCCTATTTCCAAATTGAATTCGTTCAACAAGCGTTGACGCACATCGGCGTCATTTACGCCCGATGGAATTTCTACAACGTTTAATTGTGGTAAGCGGTAGTTTTTATCTACTGCTAAGGTGAGATTTAATGCTTCCAGTCCTTGCGCTAGCGCTTCATGGCCTCGTTGATGACGTTGCCATGCATTTTCAAGCCCTTCTTCTCTTAGCATCAATAAGGATTCGTACATGGCGTACATGCTATTTACGGGGGCCGTATGGTGATAGGCTCGCTTCGCACCACTTCCCCAATACCCTACAATTAAATTCATATCTAAAAACCAACTTTGTACTTTGGTTTTTCGGTTTTGAATAAGGCTGACTGCGCGATCACTAAACGACACGGGTGAAATACCCGGTACACAACTCAAACATTTTTGAGAGCCTGAATAGATGGCATCAATGCCCCAATCGTCCACTTTCAACTCAATACCGCCTAACGACGTTACTGCGTCTACAATGGTTAAACACTGGTATTTGTTGGCCAATTCACATAATGCTTTGGCGTCATTTCTTACGCCGGTAGAAGTTTCAGCATGAACAAACGCTAATACTTTGATATCAGGGTGTTTAGCTAATAGGTCTTCAACCGTATTGAGATCCGTTTGTGTGCCCCACTGATTATTGATTACAATGGCTTCACCACCACATCGCTCTACATTTTCAACCATGCGGTTACCAAACACGCCGTTAACGCAAACCAACACTTTGTCGCCGGGTTCAACCAAATTAACGAAGCACGCTTCCATGCCTGCAGAACCTGGGGCGGAAATAGGCATGGTTAACGCATTTTCTGTTTGAAATGCGTATTGCAGCAATGATTTTGTTTCATCCATTAGCTCAATGAATAACGGGTCTAAATGACCTAGCGTAGGGCGTGCCATTGCATTGAGAATGCGCGGTGAGACATCTGATGGTCCTGGGCCCATTAACGTGCGTTCAGGGGGAAGAAAAGTAGACAGTTGCTTCATGTAGGCCTCGAATTATCAATGTTGTTTGGTGGCATTCTTACAGTGATAGCGCGTGGGTACAACCGCCTGTGTTCAACATAAATGAAATGAATGGGGGCAAGGATTTGTATTCATAGGTGGCGGTGGATGGGTTGTGAATATCGGGTGGGTAAATATTGAACAACTCAGTGATCATTGGTGGGCATTTTTAAGTATAAAGTCGGACCAGTAGGAACTTTTTGAAATTCTGAGCTTTTTTGACTACCTTTAAATAAAATTCAGTCTGTAAGATAAATTTCACAAATAATTTGTTTATAAATTGAACAAATGTGAACTATAATGACAGTCCGCTTGAGAGATTTAGCGAGTGCTTCTCCCTTGCAACAGTTAGCGCACGGCTCAGTAATGAGCCATTCCCCTAGGCCCGGAACGTCAGTTCTGGGCATTTTTTATGGGCGACTGTAAAAATAAGAGAGTGGAAACACGCGCCCGTCAAGTTTTATGTTTCAGAGATCAGTTTAAGATTTTGTCGGTAGTTAACCGCGTTTTCAACATAATGTTGTGCAGAGCCTTGTAATTGCTTTTCTGCACTCGCGTCTAGCTGCTTAATGACCTTTGCCGGAGCCCCAACCACTAAACTGTAATCGGGGATGTCCATTTTCTCAGTGATCAACGCATTTGCACCAATGACGCAATACTTGCCTATTTTTGCGCCGTTTAGCACAACCGCGTTGATGCCAATAAGGGAATAGTCCCCTACTGTGCACCCATGCAACATTGCTTTATGTCCTACCGTTACCCCTTTGCCAATGTGTAATGGTATACCTTGGTCGGTGTGCAGAACACTGCCATCTTGGATGTTCGACGCTTCACCTATACAGATTTTATCCATATCTCCACGTATTACAGCGTTAAACCAAACACTGCTTTTTTCATGCAGTTCCACATCACCAATAACCTGTGCGCCTGGCGCAATAAAGCAGTCATCTGCACATTGAGGGCTTCGGTCATTTAATTGATAGCGCATTTAGATTTCCCTTGTTGCAAGCGTGTTTTCCGCTAGATTACACATCCACTTTTCGCATTAAGCCTTCTTGGGTTGTTGATGCGACAAGTTCGCCAGCTTGATTGAAAATTTGTCCCCTTACTATGCCACGAGAGCCGCCACTAAATGGGCTTTCCATTGCATATAACAGCCACTCATTGAAATTAACTGGACGATGGAACCACATAGCATGATCTATCGTCGCAATTCTTAATGATTTATCGGTAACCGCAATACCGTGAGGCTGTAAAGAGGTGCTTAAAAAATGATAGTCTGATGCATAAGCAAGCGCCGCTTGGTGAATCGACAGAGCGCCCGATAATGTATCTCTAGCTCGCATCCAGATATAGCGCGTTGGCGGGCGTTTAGCCGCTTGATATGAGTTTGCTGCATCAATTGTACGTATATCTACCGGTCGATGATAACTTAATGCTTCGCGCATGGGCCGCGCTATTTTATTGAAATTGGCTTCATAAAATTCAATGTCCGATTGAACTGCCTCGGGAGGAGGGACATCTGGCATTTCTGGTGCTTGATGATGCATACCGTCTTGTGGCACTTGGAAAGACGCTGTCATATAAAAAATACTTTTACCGTCTTGAATGGCCTTTACACGACGAGCTGAAAAGCTACGACCGTCACGAACCACTTCAACATCATAAACCACGGGTTTTTTAGCATCTCCAGGAAGCAAAAAATAGGTATGAAATGAATGCGCCACCCTGTCTTTATCTACGGTTTCATATGCGGCCGCAAGGGCTTGACCAAGGACTTGCCCACCAAATAATGCGCGAAAGCCTAAATCCCAACTTTCGCCGCGATAAAGGTTTTGCTCCACGGTTTCTAACTCAAAAAGTGAAGATAGTTTAACGTCAGACATGCTGATTTTTCTCTCTTTGTTCTGCTCTTGGGTTTCTTGGGTAGTACTTTTCCGGTAGACACGGGCTGTGCTCAAAAAAGCGTGTATCTTTATAGGGTAACTTCATAAAGCCGGAAATGCCTAACCCTTTTATGTTCGGGATTTCTTGTACCAGTGCATGAAGCAACTGTTCAAATTGATGTGTTTTACTGTGATCCAGTAGTGTGTAGTAGCTATGCACTTTCAAATGATGTGGTAGTGCTTCAAAAATAATACACCCAGTATGATGGATATTATTCAGGGATTTTATTAAAGAAATTATGCTGTTGGGCAATTTTAAAAGTTCGTCGGGGTCGTCACCGTCTTCAAAGTAAGAATGGTGCCTACTTTGATCTTTGGCAACAGACACTTGAGATATTTCAAAGGGTATACGGCAGTCTTCATTGGGAATAAAATCATGATTAACATGTTCGCGCTCTATATGTAGGGTATTTTTAGCGTTAAACATACAACATTTGAACACCCCAACTTTATGAATAGCGCGAGCCAACGCAATGACATTGTTCACCGCCATCTCAAACGCTGGCTTAAGTGTTCTGTCGTACAAATTTAAGCTGGAATCAATATAAACGCCATTGGGTTCCCATCGAATGGCCATGCCGCCTACCACAGGGTAACGACCTAATCTGCCAATGGCAGAAATAAACGCTTTTTCTGTATCTCCCATACCTTGCAGGTAGTTTTTATAGTAGCGATCGAACTGCGCATCATTGATGTAGCGTAAAGTATCTTCGTGAAGGTCTGCTTGTTGACGAAGGTATGACTTTCTTGAACTGTATACCACAGTCTCTATTTCATTGGATGCTTCTGTTATCCACGTAGGAATGCTGGCCTGGTAGCGTGTTGGTTTGTCTTCGGTGAACACCATATTTTTGAGTACATGAAGGTGCTTTAGAAAGTAGTCGCCGCCTTGGCGTCGCTTAAGAGGATCCTCAGATAGCATGAAAGTGAGTATATCTGCCAACATTTTAGGTAAACCCAGTGATATCGGGCGAATAACACTGGCACCATAACGGCAAGATTGCCCTGACGCTAAAGCGTAAAGAGTACTTGCTAAGCCTTGTTCATCAAAGCGCGGCGAGGACAATGCGCCGTTTAATTGCTCTTCGCCAATAAAGTAAACATCGCCTAACCTTGCGTTAGTTTGCTGCAACTCGCTGGACATGAGATCCATGACATTGCTACCGATAAATTGCCCATTGGCGTCTACCTGCGCAAAAACAGACGACCCCCAATCGATTAAGCTTATAGTCTCATGGTGAGCGTCCCAAACTAGGTTGGAAGGTTTAATATCGCCATGAACAATAGGCTTCTCTTTTCCGTGCTGAGTGTTGCTTCTCAGTGTTATCAGCAACTCCCCCACCTGCACAGCAATTTTCACGATGATTCGCGGGGGCAGAGGCCCTTGCTTTAAACTTACTTTTTCTAGGTCTTCTCCAATCGCTCGCTGCATGACTAAGATAGATTGCTTTTTTATTTGCTGGAAAGCTCTGAAGTCTGGCACGTAAGGGTGCACAACTTGGGACAGCATAAAAGCTTCTTCTTCCAGTCTATCTTGAACATGCTGCGGCAGGTTAATTCGCGAAAACTTAAACACCAGCGCCTCCCCGGACGAGGTGACACCGGAAAAAGCAAAGCCAAAGGCACCTTTTCCTAGAAGTGACAACGAGCGATAGCCAAGGTTTTCTAACTGTGCAATACACAAGGCCACCCAGTCTTTTAGTTTTTTAGCATCCGCATGAGAAAGCAAATAAATGGATTGCTCTTCGGGAATGTAAAAATGCTTGATGTCACTTGGATTTGGCATACCTAATTATCGTTAACCAGCCAGGTAAGATGGAACGCTGTATTGTCTCCTAGATGGGGAGCGACCTCTTGGAGTGCATCATTTAACTGAACGTCGAGCTGCCAAGGTGGATTTAGCACCAATACGCCTGAGCCATACATGCCCGCTTCTTCTGTGTTTTCAATTACCGTGAGTTCGGCCTGAAAACAAGGAATACCAAGTTCCACTAAGCTCGCTATCATCGCACTGCACGCCAGGGATTTTTTGTCTGCCCTGGCAGACAATAGCGGATACCAAATGACAATTTGCCCTTGTTGCCAGCGCTGTAATACCGATTTAACGGTGACAGATACATCAGTGTATTCCTGGATACGCTCGTAAGGTGGGTCAATAAGTACAGCACCACGATTAGGCTGGGGAGGTGTGAGAGCTTTAATGCCTTCAAAGCCATCCCGCTGATGCACGTGGCAGCTTCCCCCTACTTTAGCGGCATGTTGTTGAGAAAATATCACGTGATTTAACTTCTCAAATTCTGCGGGGTGCAGTTCCATCAAATGCACATTGTCCATTTCGCGCACAAGGTTAGCACTTAGCATAGGCGAACCAGGGTACATCCCTTTATCGAAATACGTTTGAATCAACGTATGGTAGTGGTTAAGTAAAGAGGACTGAGGAGAAAGCTGAGCCACTTTACTTACCCCTGATTCGTACTCTTTATTTTTAGCAGACATGGCGTGATCAAGTTGATACTCACCGGCCCCACTGTGAGTATCAAATAGGGTGAAGGGTTTATTTTTTTTCTTTAAATGATTAATGACACCTATCCAGCACAGGTGTTTTATAACATCGGCGTGATTGCCGGCATGAAATGCATGTTGATAACTAAGCACAATTTACCGTGTTCTCAGTGGAAAATTCCACGAATAAGCTAATTTAGCATGCAATAGTAACGCCTGACGCTTAGCAGTGACAAGTACAGCGTCAGGCATTATGTAGCCCTAGCGCAAATGCATTAGCATTTTTTCTGGTGCTTGTAGGTAGCTCATCCAAAGATTGTTAAATTTAACCATGGTTGCGCCGTCAATAATGCGATGATCTCCTGACCAATTAATCATCATGATTTGCTGCGCTACCACCTCACCTTTGGGAGTAAACCGTGGAAGCGACTGTGTTTTGCCTAATGCAACAATAGCGGCCTCTGGCTTATTAATGACAGGCGTTGCGGTTATGCCCCCTATTGCACCGATATTAGATATGCTAATCGTGCCGCCTTTTAAGTGATGGCTAGCTATCTGCCCTTTCCTTGCTTCATCTATAATTTCTTGCATTTGTGTCGCTATATCAAAAATAGACAACTGCTGAACCTGTTTAATATTGGGGACGAGCAAGCCTATTTTCGTATCTACAGCAAAACCAATATTATGATCGTAAAAATAGCGTAACTCAGTGGCATCATCATTAAGCTGGCTGTTGATAATTTCGAATTCGCTTAAGGCCAACGACAGGGCTTTAATAAAGAATGGCATCAAACTGAGTTTCACACCTTTTTCCTCAAATACTGGCTTTAAGCGTTGACGAAGCGCGATTAGGTTGTCCATAACCAGTTCGTCACTTACGGTAAAGTGCGGGATGGTGGAAACTGAGGCCACCATCTGTTTAGCCATGGCAGCCTGAACACCGCGTACTTTTACTGTTTTCACACGGTCGTTTTCTTGTGTCTGGTTAGGCATCTCCTTTAGGGTTGGTGTGTGCGAGTCCTTCGCACCTTTTGTTAATTGCGCCAGTACGTCCTGTTTTAAAATTCTTCCTTTTTTTCCTGTCCCCTTTATGTCACCTAGGTCAAGGCTTTGTTCCCGGGCAATTCGTCTAACAGCAGGGCTAGCTAAGACTTTACCGGGAATAACCACGGGAGGCTCAAAATCACCTGATGGCCACTTATCGTCTTTTACGGGCGCGTTGTCTCTGCTGTTGTTTTCACTCTTCCCGTGACACATATTTTGGTTTGCCGCTAACGGTTCGCAATATTCACTGCCCGCGCTTTCCTGCCCTTTTAATTCGCCTGTTTCGGGTTTTCTGATGAGCGAAAACAACGGGCTATGGACTTTAGCGATGTCTCCTTGGGCATAATACAGCGTGCCCACTACGCCAGAATGCTTGGCTGGGATTTCAACCACCGCTTTGTCGGTCATGACTTCAACTACGCTTTGGTCTTCCGCAATGAGATCGCCTTCTTTTACATTCCATTTTACGATTTCACATTCAACGATACCTTCACCAATATCAGGTAAAATGAAATCTTCATGAACGGCTTCTTGATCACCAAGATTTTCTTGAGCAGGAGAATCATCTTGGTGTGGTGGGACTGCGTCTTCTTGAGTGGCATCTGCTGTGGAGGTCGGTTCAGTGGATAGCCCCCCTGTCGTCTCCATGGCAAATAATGGCGCGTGCACGGCTGCAATATCGCCCTCCTTATAGTAAAGCTTGGTGACTGTGCCGCTATGCATTGCCGGAATTTGAACCGTGGCTTTGTCTGTCATGACCTCAGCAACCGGCTGGTCTTCTTCAATGACGTCGCCTTCGGACACTAACCATTCCAAAAGCTCACATTCAACAATGCCTTCACCAATGTCAGGCAATATAAAGTCAATAGTCATGCTGGGCCCCTTAGTAGTGAAGTGTGCGCTTAATGGCTTCGTAGATTTTAGTCGCGTCTGGCATATACTCTTTTTCGTGCGCCAGTGGATAAGGCGTATCTAAGCCACACACCCGAGCAATCGGCGCTTCCAGATATAAAAAACACTTCTCTTGAATTGTTGCCGCTATTTCACTGGCAAAGCCGCCCGTGAGCGGCGCTTCGTGATTAATAAGTAAACGCCCTGTTTTCATGACAGATGCAGCTACTGTGTGGGCATCCCAGGGTAAAATACTGCGCAAGTCGATAATTTCACAGGAAACGCCATCATCTAGTGCCGTTGCTGCCGCCTTTTGAAGCTCTTCAATTTGTGCGCCCCAGCCTAACAATGTGATATCTGAACCTTCTTGAACAATATCTGCTTTACCCAAGGGTAACTGATAATCTTCCTCTGGCACGTCACTGATTGACGCACGATAGAGCTTTTTAGGCTCTAAAAACAACACAGGATTCTTGTCTCTAATAGACGCCAGTAACAGCCCTTTGGCTTGATACGGGTTTCTAGGCACCACTATCTTTAGGCCCGGGCAGTGGGCGAAAAACGCTTCTGGCGATTGGCTGTGGTAGTGCCCGCCAGCAATACCGCCGCCATAGGGGGTACGAATAGTCAGAGTGCCTACATCAAATTGTCCTCCAGAACGATAACGCCACTTAGCGGTTTCGTTCACAATTTGGTCGAATGCGGGGAAGATATAGTCACCAAATTGAATTTCAGCGACAGGCACAGACCCTTGGGCTGCTAAACCATTGGCAAAACCTATAATACCCTGTTCGGTTAAGGGGGTATTGAAGCAGCGTCCCTTTCCAAATTTTTCCTGGAGGTGACTGGTAGCGCGAAACACGCCCCCAAAGTGACCCACATCTTCACCAAAAACCATGACTTTATCGTCGTCTGTCATGGCAGTAATGAGGGCATTATTGATGGCTTGTAGTAAATTCATTTGTGCCATTATTTCATTCTCCCTGACGTTTTAGGGTACATGTGTGGGTATTTTTTAATGTGTTGTTTAAGGTCTTGAAGTTGTTCATCAAGGTGCCAAGGCACTGAATCATAGACATCACTCACAATGTCATCGATAGGACAAATTTCGGTGGTTTCGCACCGCTTCATTGACGCTAAAACCTCTTGGCGCATTGCGGTAAGGCGTTTTTCATTGTCTTGTTCGTTAAACCAGCCTTTGTGGGTTAACCAGTTGGCAAACCGAGTAATAGGGTCTTTTGTGCGCCATTTTTCTTCCTCTTCTTTTGAGCGGTAACCGCTAGGATCATCGGAGGTAGAATGGGCGGCTAACCTGTAGGTCATCGCTTCAATAAGTACAGGGCATTGTTCTGCAAGAGCGATTTCCCTCGCCCGTTTCGTTGCCGCGTAAACCGCTAATACGTCGTTGCCGTCTACCCGAATGGTTTTTATTCCGTAACCTAACCCGCGAGACGCTATGCCATCACCTGCAAATTGTTCCTCTGCTGGTGTGGAGATAGCGTAGCCATTATTTCTGCAAAAAAAGATGACAGGACAGCTAAGTACCGCTGCCATATTAAGCCCCGCGTGGAAATCTCCTTCTGACGCGGCACCTTCTCCGAAATAGCATATGGTAATTGCGTCTTTCCCTGCCATTTTTTGACCATACGCATAGCCGGAAGCTTGCGGTATTTGGGTGCCAAGAGGAGATGAGATCGTCATGAAATTTAGCGCTTTATCACCATAATGAATCGGCATTTGGCGGCCTTTATTAGGGTCGTCTTTATTGCTGAACATCTGATTCATGAATTGATCAGTGGTGTATCCTCGATAAGCCAATGCCCCTTGCTCACGATATTGTGACATGATGAGGTCTTCGGTACTTAGTGCCGCTGCGCTTGCTACCGTTGCGGCTTCCTCGCCGGTACTTGCAAGGTAAAAGCTAATACGCCCTTGGCGTTGAGCCGCCACCATTCGTTCATCAAGCACCCGCGTGTAGGCCATGGTCTCGTGAATCTTTAACGCTTGCGCTTGACTAATGTCGGGTAAGGTTGCCTCCGGCGTTGCTTTACCGTTTTCGTCGAGAATTTGCAGCATTGGGATGTCAATAATACCGTTATCTATAATATTCACATCGGCAACAGTTGTTACTTGTGCTAGGTGGTTTCTGTCTTTCATTATTTTCTCCAGAAACAGTGGGAAGCTTCCACGAATTTAGAATGAATATGCTAGTAGACTCACGCTGGCACTTTCTTGCTATTTCTCCACGAAAAGTAGTTTTAAAAGGAACATCTATACTCTTTTTAGGAGCTAAACATGATTAGCATCCTAATGTTTTAATTTAATGTTAATTAATTGCGATATTTGCGTGAAATTTGGTGACCTGGCGTTTTTGTATTTGGATAGATGTATTAAATTTAATACGCCTTTGTTCATTACAAACGGTCATCAACTGTGTTAGAAATGCATTAATCCTCGAACGAAACTCTGTTTATATTCCCTTGCTTTTTTATTGAAGCGCTGGCAGGTAAATGGGTTATTTTAATAATAAAAAACGGGGCTCCAGGGAACAATCATTATTGAGACTTAGTATGAAAAAGAAACTCTTGAGTACCATCATTGCCTCTACCCTATTTGCAACGCCATCGATGTTGTCCGCTCAGGATGTGAAATCGAACATCATGGCAAGCCATACGCTAGAGCAAAACAATCCAATTGAAGCGTCTTTCGACAAAAAAAATATTCTTGCGAATGCCGTTAAGGTTAATGACCATCAAGTTAGAGTTATTGTGCAGTTGCATGATTCACCTTTAGCTCAGTTTAGTGGGGTTAACCCCAGCGTACGAAGCGCGTCTGCCCAACAAGGCGTAAAGGTAGATTTCTCATCAAACGCGGCCATAAGCTACAAAAAAATACTTAAGAACAAGCAGCGAAGCCTGGTTGAGGATATACACAACTTTGACCCTACCTTTGAAGCCGATAAATCCTTTACCGCTTCCTTTAATGGTGTGTCTGGCATTGTGAGTAAACACGCGTTAGACAACCTAGCGAGTTTGCCAGAGGTAAAGGCGATTTACCCCGATGTGATGCACCGCGCACAGATGGACGCAAGTTTGGATTTAATTGGCGCAATTGATACATGGACTCAGTTGGGGGGCGCAGAAAACGCAGGGAAAGGCATTCGCGTCGCCATTATAGACAGTGGAATACGGCCTGAAAACGCGCTTTTTAGCGGTGATGATTTTGACGCACCGGACGCATCCACCCTGCCCTCTGATGACTATTGCTCAGACACGCCAGATTTCTGTAACAATAAGCTTATTGTGGCGCGTTATGCGTCGATACCAGACGGTTTTGACATTGTTGATGGCGAGTATCTTTCCCCTCTTGGTTATAATGGCCATGGTACCCACGTAGCGGGAACGGCGGTGGGCAATGCGGGCGTTACCGCATCACGAGATGGAGCGACCGCAGAAATATCAGGAGTGGCACCTGCCGCCTACCTAATGGTGTATAAAGGTTTGTATGCGACGCCTGACGACCCTACCTCCTCAAGCGGCATGACCTCCATGTTATTGGAAATGCTTGAGGCAGCACTAGAAGATGGCGCTGACATCATCAATAACTCCTGGGGCGGAGATGGTGGCGCAAGCCCAGTGGGTTCCGTTTATGAAGATATATTTGCTGCTATGGACGAAGCAGGCGTAGTGACGGTATTTTCCGCCGGCAATGAAGGCCCCGAAGCCACCACAATAGGTTGTCCCGGGTGTTCAAAAGATGTCTTAACAGTTGCTGCCACCTCAACCAACCGTTTGTTTGCAAACGAAGTCACGGTTGACGGCGATACCAGTATCGGCGCTATCCCAGCCCTCTATTCTGTTGGTAATGCTGCCATTACATTTACCAGCCCCTTAACGGCACCTGTGATATACGCGGGGGAAATTGATGAAGCTAACATTGAAGGGTGTTCGGCTTACGCAGATGACTCTACCTTTGAAAATGCCATTGCTTTAATTAGCCGAGGCACGTGTGGCTTTGTCGATAAAATTGCCAACGCTGAGGCCGCGGGCGCACTGGCGGTTTTGGTGTTTAACGAAGAGGGCCGCGGTGAAGCGCCCATTATTATGGGCGGGCTAAGTACAGATCAAACAGTTCCCTCACTCATGCTGCCCGCCACACAGGGATTAGCGCTCGCTGAATTAGCTGGCGCCACCGATGAGGATGTTATTGTGACTATCGGCAACGAGGTGGTAGCGTCCTATTCCGATAGTTTAGCGGATATTATGGGCGACTTTAGTTCTCGCGGGCCTAACGGTGACCCGAGTTTCTTGAAACCAAACATTGCGGCTCCTGGTGTGCGTATTTTTTCCGGTGAGTCGCCAGATGCCCCGGATCATATTGGTGAAAATTTTTCGTTTAAAAACGGTACCTCCATGGCGTCTCCCCATGTTGCTGGTGCCGCCGCATTGCTAAAACAAATGCATCCTGAATGGAGTGCACAGCAAATAAAAAGTGCCTTGGTCACTTCCTCTATTCGCGACGTACTGAAAGAAGATGGTCTTACACAAGCTGACAACTTCGACATGGGGGCGGGACGGCTCGATTTATCTCGGGCTAGCACGGTAGAAGTCACCTTCAGCGAACTGAGTTTGGTGTCGGCCGAATGCTTTCTTACCTGTGACTTGTCAATCACCCTGACGAATACGACTGACAGCGCCGTGACGCTTAGTGGTAGCCTGTTGTTTAGTGATGATGGTACGGATGGGTATCTCACTCCTGCTTTGACCACGCTTGCACCAGGGTCGTCTGAGGAAGTGATATTAACCCTTGATGTGGCAAATGCTGCTTCCAGTGAATGGTTATTGGGTGGTGCAATTTGGTCTGACGGTGATGAGGCTACCACGGATTACTATATTCCAATGGCGATCTATTCTGTGAGTACAGATGAACCTTCTTTGCTGAACAGCGAAGTAAGTGTTAGCACGGTAGAAGCGGGAGATAATGTCACCACTACAATTTATGCAAATAATAAAGGTGTCACTGGCGTAACCAGTATTACAGGGCAAATAGACGAAAAGCTGTCTGTTAACACGGACTCGATAACGGCCATGAAAAACGGCTCACAAGACACGGTGACCTTTGATGCGCAAACCAATGTGCTCACCTGGGAAGGTTCGTTAGATATCGCCAGTATCAACTTCAATGAGGATACTGGAATTGCAGCGGTAACAGGCGGCGATTATCTTCCTTTGGCATCGTTAGGGGTCACCCCCGTGTCCTGTACTTCACTGTGTGATGATACGTCAATTGTATTTAGTGGGGTGCCTGAAATACGTTACTTAGGTGACGGTTACACAACCATTCAAATATCCTCAAATGGTTTTATGGCCATGGGAGCTGAGTCTGGAGATATTTCTTCTCCCTTTGCGGAGCAATTGCCAGGCTCTGACGATCCAAATAATATTCTCGCGCCCTATTGGACAGATTTAGATTTAGACGGCACTGACGCGAACGACGATGGTACGGGTGACATGTACGTGGCTATCCTTGGCGGCGGTAGCTACCTGGTTGTGGAGTGGGCAAATGCGCAGCTTTGGGACCAACCAGGGACCAGTTTTAACTTCCAAATTTGGTATGACTATTCTAATGAAAGCTTCCACTTTGTTTACGGTGCAATGGATACGCCAGTAGACCCAGTTGTAGTGGGGGCTGAAAACAGCTTCGGTACTGTAGGCGCAACCCTAGCCTATTATTCCGAGGACGGTTCTCAGGGGAGCTTGCCGACAGAAGGTAGCGAATATGTACTTGCATACAGTGAAGGCGATGAGGTGTCCATTTCTTTCGAAGGGACAGTGTTACCTGTTGCCGATTACATGGATGATAGTTTCAGCGTGAATGAAGATGCTAGCATTACTGCAAATGTCATCGCTAATGAAGCAGACGACACTATCGTCAATACATTTACAATGGCGTCCTTATCAGGTGATTATAGAACCTTTACGCCCATCACCATTGATAAAGATGCGCTTGATATAGATTCTGTCACCATTTCAGTCGCGCCTGAAAATGGAGTAGCAACCACCAACGGTGACGGCACCATAACCTATACTCCCACGGCTGACTTTTTTGGTGAAGATAGCTTTAAATATACGGTGAGCACCGAAACGTCAACGAGCGGTGACGACCCCCTCGATGGGCAAGTGATCGGGGAAGCTACGGTTAATATAGCTGTAGCGGGTATTCAGGATGCGCCTGTGGTTACCATCAGTGCCCCTTCAAGCGTGAAAGAAAACGAAAGTTACTCGGTAAGTGTAACGGCGAGTGATGCCGATGGTGATGATGTTGTTGTGTCTATTGATGGTGTTGAAAGAACCAGTTTAACTGGCACTGCACCGAGTTATGATACCGCAACATCGGTGTCGTTACAGGTGTCGGCAACTGACGGCATAGACACGACATCGGAAACGGTCACTATACGTGTAGAAGAAAAGAGTGGAGGCGCGATAAGTTGGTTATCGGTGCTTCTTGTTCCTCTATTGTTTATTCGAAGACGCCATACGCGGCGCTGTCATTAGACGCCGTTAGTGCACCATTAAAAAGGCCGCTTATGAATGACGCGGCCTTTTTTATTACCGCTAGTGGTGTGGTTCACCCTAACCTTTTTGCCTTGCTGCTAGTTATCAGCCATTAATAAGGTATCTTCCCCCACTGACTCGGGTTGCGTGGGCCTTACAATGGGGTGAGCCACAAGTGAGTGTCGTAGCTTAGGTTTAAGTAACCACGCTAATGCACGGGTATCTGTTAAACCACTATCTAGCCAAGTATCAATACTGCCATCGTTATGTGATAACACTAAGGGGCTGGATTTACTGTGGTATTTTTCCATTTTTGGGTGTGCAGGTAAGGTTACTACTGAGCAGCTTACTTTGTAATGGTTTGTATTATCTTGCCCTTTATATTGCCAAATTCGGTATAACCCGCCCATGGCCATTGCATGGGGAGGCTTGTCTTGTGCAAAAACCGTGAAGTCCGTATACCTGGCCTGACTTCCCTTCCCCTCGGTTTCGCCAAAGCCTGCGGCAGGAATAACGCAACGCATGCTTCGAAATGATTGATAGCCAGCGGTTCGTTTCACGTTAAGTTTATCGTAACGTGTATTAAATGACGTGTACTTCGAAGGTTTAAAATCTACCACAGTGCCGTTGCTTATCCGTGGTTCCAGCAAAAGCCACCACAACGCATTATGCATTTCTCGCTGCCCATGAGCGTTTTCTAACACAATAGATACCGTGTTCGCGGCAGTGATAACCCTAGAAAAGATGGGGCCGGTTTCAGGCCATAAACGAATTTGAAGCTCTTCCATTAAGGCCCGTACGCCTTCGCAGTCAGTGACGTTTAATCTACCACACATCTTTACACCTTCTTTTGGGCTATCAGCATAGACATTTTGTTAATCACATGTAATATTAATTCGTTTAACAAAAAAGGTAGCCTGTTGTAATAACGGGAATAAACGTATCAAGGGAGTGATTTTTAACCAATATGACTGCAATTACACACGTGTTGTCTTCACCCAGTGTGAGTTTACTCAACGTCATTGCCTTATTGTCTGCTGTGGCCACCTGTACCTGGCTACTAATGGTGCAACCTCTCCGTTTGTACCGATACGCTAGTAAACGTTTTGCTATTGCAAACGCGACGCTGTTTCTTTATATCATAGCCTATCAAAACACATCCATTGGTGCTTTCAGTCACAGTGGTTTATTAAGTCATTTAAGTTTGTTCCTCTTTGCACTGCTTTACCAAAGTGGTGTCCGCATACTTTTTAAACGCCATTTGTCGTTGGTTGGCTTAACTTTGGTCATTGCATTGGTGTGTATTTCATCGGCACTGCCTTTCATGAACGCCATGGCGATGCCTTTATCCCTCGCCATAATATGTTACATGACGGCGGCCATTTTCTTTAACGGCACTGTTATTAAGTATTCGGCGCTAAAGCGCGAATTTAATACATTATCGGCGTTAATGTTAAGTATACCCGATGGGCTATTCATTGGTGTGTTAGCCATTGCTGGCGTCTCTTATTCATCTTTAATATTCAGTACTGCAGAAAGTATATGGCCCTTATCGCTCAACATGGATATAGCCCTGTGGTTCGGAATAGGTTTAGTTTTGCTAATCAATGTTACCGCCATGGCGGCTGCGGTAATGCGGTTAGTGCTTAAAATGAAGTTTTTAGCCGAACACGATCAACTCACGGGTTTACTAAATCGGCGCGCCATTTCCAAAACGCTTGTGTCACTCTGGTTAAGACTTTCCAGTGATAACCATTCGGCGACTAAGCGGGAGCGCCATTTACGTCTAACCAAAGGCGTCCTAAAGCACAACCAAAGTGATGTCCATAAAGACAACAACTTCAGTGTGTTAATGATAGATATTGATCATTTCAAACAGATTAACGATGAGTTCGGTCATGAGGCTGGTGATTACGCCCTCACATTTGTAGCGCAAACTTTGTCTGAATTAGTCCGTGAAACTGACTATTGTGCGCGTTTTGGCGGGGAAGAGTTTATTGTTATACTCACCAATACCACCCACGACACAGCCCTGCGTCGAGCAGAAGCAATATGTGATCACTTTTCAAAGGCGGTATGGCGCGAGGGCGCGAATCCGATAACGTTAAGTATTGGCTGTGAGACGGCAACCCACACCAAAAGTATTGATCAACTGCTGTCCCATGCCGATGATGCTTTATATCAAGCTAAGCGAAGTGGAAGAAACCAGATAGTGGCTTATTCTTCATCGTTTTCCTGAATTTTTAAGCCAGTATTCGACAGTTTTTTGCTAGGCTGAACGCCCATTTCTCTGAATTTTTCAATTTGGCGCAGTAGGTTTCCCCGCCCTTGAGAGAGCTTATTAACGGCAAGGTCGTAATGGCTTTGTGCGGTATCTAGCGATTTCCCTACTCTTTCCATATCGGTTACAAAGCCCACGAATTTATCGTAAAGTTTGGCGGCTTGTTCAGCAATATGCTGAGCATTTTGATTTTGGTATTCGTACTGCCATATATTGTTGATGGTTCTTAGCGCAACCAGTAAGTTTGTTGGGCTAACCAGCATAATATTATTATCTAATGCCAAAGACACTAGGCTAGGCTCTTCTTCAATTGCCAGTAAAAATGCCGACTCAATGGGGATAAAAAGCAAGACATAGTCCAGTGTTCTTAAACTCGAAATAGCTTGATAATCTTTTGCCCCTAACCCCTTAATGTGACCTTTAATCGAGTTTACGTGGCCAAGCAAATGTTGCTTTCTCACGTTTTCATCGCTTTCATTAAAATAACGCTCATAGCTGGCTAAGCTCACTTTCGCATCAATGATAACGTCTTTATCATTGGGTAAATGAACCACGACGTCAGGCTGTAATCGACGCCCCTGTTCGCTTTGCGCTGCTACTTGAGTTTCAAATTCATGACCTTCACGTAACCCTGACTCTTTTAAAATTCGTTCTAGGATCACTTCCCCCCAATTTCCTTGGGTTTTGTTATCCCCTTTCAACGCGTTAGTGAGTGCAGCAGCTTCTTGAGTGATTTTTTGATTCAGTTCTTTTAGCCCAAGAATTTCGGTTTTTAAGGAAGCTCTTTCTTGACCTTCTCGGATGTGTTGCTCGGTAACTTGTTGTTTAAAGCTATCTAATTGGGTTTTAAATGGGGCAAGTAGCGCTTCAATATCTTGCTTACTTTGCTGATGGTAGCGGGCATTTTTTTCGTCGAAAATGCGATTAGCCAAATTTTCAAATTGCGACTGTAAACGTTGTTCAGCACTGCTCATTAGCGCCAATTTTTCTTCATGGCTTTGCATAAGAGCATCTAATCGCGCTTTTTGCGCTTCATTTTGCGACTGAACTTTCATAAAGTTTGACTGTAAGTTGTTATACGCATTAGAAAGCTCGCGCTTCTCTTCTAACACGATATCGTAATGACGCGCTTTTTCACTGAGGGAGCCAAGTTCTTTTTGAAGCGTTGTCTGATGGTGTTGGTGTTGTTCAATCAATGCATTAGCGGCGTCAAGCTGCTGTTGTATTGTTTTTAAACGCTGCTTTGAAAACGCCCAGATCATTATGATGAGAACAAGAAATAATGGGAAAAGAAGATAAACGGGGTTAGAAACGTCAAAAGTCATATGAATACGAGCACTGTTATTTTATACAGCACTATAAACAAAAACAGGCGCCAATGGCACCTGTTTTTAAAAAAAAGCGAAATTCTAGCCTATTTCGACAATGTGCTATCTAAATCTTCTATTTTCGCTTTCCAAATGGCTGGACCATTTTTGTGGGCGTTTGCCCCGGTACTGTCTACGGCTACGGTAACAGGCATATCTTCTACCTCAAACTCATAGATAGCCTCCATGCCTAAATCTTCAAACGCGACCACACGAGATTTCTTAATAGCTTTAGATACAAGATAAGCTGCGCCACCTACCGCCATCAGATAAACGGCTTGGTGTTTGGCAATAGAATCTACTGTTGCGGGGCCACGTTCAGCCTTCCCAATCATGCCGATAAGGCCGGTTTTTTCTAGCATAAGGTCGGTGAATTTATCCATGCGCGTTGCCGTAGTCGGGCCTGCTGGGCCGACGACTTCGTCGCCAACTGCATCGACGGGTCCTACGTAGTAGATGAACCTATTGGTTAAATCCACACCTTCAGGTAAGCCTTCGCCATTTTCCATCATGGTTTGGATTCGCTTGTGTGCAGCATCTCGACCGGTAAGCATCTTGCCCGACAGAAGCACGGTTTCACCGACTTTCCAGTCTTGTATATCTTCTTTCGTGACATCGTCAAGATTAACGCGGCGGGTGTTTTCGCTCACTTCCCATGTGACCTCTGGCCAATCCTCTAATTTTGGCGGCGTAAGTTCCGCAGGGCCTGAGCCATCAAGATAGAAGTGAGCGTGACGGGTGGCGGCACAGTTAGGGATCATTGCCACTGGCTTAGACGCAGCATGGGTAGGCAGTGATTTAATCTTAACATCTACCACGGTAGTTAACCCACCTAAGCCTTGTGCGCCAATACCTAAACGGTTAACACGGTCAAAAATTTCAAGACGAAGCTTTTCATCGGTGGTTTCTGGGCCACGCTCTATGAGTTCTTGAATATCAACCGGATCCATAAGGCTTTCTTTTGCAAGTACTGCGGCTTTCTCTGCAGTACCGCCAATGCCGATGCCTAGCATGCCCGGTGGACACCAGCCAGCGCCCATAGTCGGTAAGGTTTTAACCACCCAATCAGCAATATCATCACTGGGGTTTAGCATTACCATTTTTGATTTGTTTTCAGAACCGCCACCTTTCGCAGCGATCATGACTTCAATTTTTTCCCCTGGTACCATATCAATATGCACCACAGAAGGCGTGTTATCTTTCGTGTTCTTTCTTGCGCCAGCAGGATCGGCAACAATGGATGCGCGTAATGGGTTATCAGGGTTCAGGTAGGCACGACGTGTACCTTCATCAACCATCTCCTGTACCGTCATGTCGGTTTTGTCCCAGGTTACACCCATGCCTATTTTAACAAAGCAGGTCACAATACCCGTATCTTGACAGAGCGGGCGTTTACCTTCAGCAGACATTCTGGAGTTTATGAGAATTTGCGCCATGGCATCTTTTGCTGCTTGGCTTTTCTCTCTGTTATAAGCTTCTTCTACTGCTTTTACGTAATCGAGCGGATGATAGTAGGATATAAATTGCAGGGAATCTTCAATGCTATCTATGAAGTCTTGTTGACGGATAACGGTCATGGCATCCTCTTTTTATTGAGCTTTCGTGGTCTTGGCTTGGTAAAAAAGCGTATACTAGCGCATCTAAAACAATCGCACCACGAAAACAGCCTTAGTTGGCGATGATTCGGGCGCATTAGCAACACCCTTGGTGGGTATTCTAACTATTATTATCATTACCTAGCGCAGAGTTTAGATTTTCATGTCCGTGTTACCTCTCTCGTCAATAACCATAACTGAATACAACGACACCCATAATAGACGCTTAGTGGATATATTTGCGCCACATGCAAACGATCCTTGGGCTATCTTGTTCGATAATTGTGATTCAACAAAAAGCGATGGTCGATTCAGTATTATGCTGTGGCAACCTGTTCGCACGGTAACAGCATATCAAGGGCAAACGCGCACGCATTGCCTATTAACAAACAAGAAAGAAGAAATAGACTCCCCGCCTTTTGAGGCAGCCGAGCACTTCCTTCATAGTATGGTTAAACCCCTATCGATAGCGCCATCAGCGCCTGATATTGCAAACGTGTTGCCGTTTATGATTGGTGTTGCTGGAATGGCTGGTTACGACACAGGACGCTATTACGAAGCCTTACCTTCATACGCTGAAAGCCACTACCAGACAGAAGATTTCGCCGCTGGGCTTTATTTATACTCATTAATTGAAGACAACCTAACAGGTAAAATGTATTACTGTAGCGCAGATGGCACCACAATCCCGAATCTGCGAACCTTCGATAGCGTACCGAAAGCCGATAACCAAGGGTTTCGTCTTACCAGTGATTGGCAATCGAATTTAACCAAAGAAACCTATATTAGGTGCATCAAAAAGATACATGACTATTTAAAAGCCGGCGATTGCTATCAAGTCAATTTTGCGCAGCGTTTTACGGCTGGCTTTAGCGGCTCTGTTTGGCAAGCGTACGAGGCATTAAGGGTGGCAAATCAAGCGCCTTTCTCGGCATATATGAAACTTGCTAATAGCAGTATCGCCAGTATTTCCCCGGAACGATTTTTAAAGGTCGTCAATAAAATCGTTGAAACCAAACCCATAAAGGGTACGCGCCCACGCTTTGCCGATAAAGAAGAAGATGCTGCAAGCGCGTCCTCATTGTTAACGGCGGAAAAAGATCGGGCGGAAAACTTAATGATTGTGGATTTACTGCGCAATGATATTTCCAAGCACTGCGTACCGCATAGTGTCACTGTGCCCTCGCTTTTTGCCCTAGAAAGCTATGAAGCCGTGCATCATTTGGTAAGCACGGTAACAGGGGTACTCCATGATAACGTTAGTCCTCTTAAGTTACTTGCCTCGGCGTTTCCGGGTGGTTCTATTACTGGAGCGCCGAAAATTCGCGCGATGGAAGTCATTGATGAGCTAGAAATACACCGCAGAAACATATATTGTGGCAGTATGTTCTATATGGGATTTAGAGAGGATCTCGATTCAAGCATTTGTATTCGAACCTTACTTGCCGAAAAAGAACAAATACACTGTTGGGCAGGCGGCGGGATAGTTCTTGATTCTGTGCCCGAGGATGAGTTTCAGGAAACATTAGATAAGGTTTCAAAAATCCTCCCTGTGTTATCGTCACAGTTTGGGAGCAATAGTGACAAGGACTGAATTTTTACACCAATTTCATCATTTACGGTTAACGCGAAGAGAGCCGGATTACCCACTTAAAGCTGAAGCTCGTCCGGCGGCGGTGCTTATTCCGTTGTTAGATTACGGCGATAAATTGCATGTTTTGCTTACCGAACGCGCGCATCATTTACGACATCATCCTGGACAAATTAGTTTTCCTGGCGGCGCAGTTGAAGAGAGCGACGAAACTGTAGTCGAAGCGGCAATGAGGGAAGCGAATGAAGAGATAGGGTTACCGCGACAAAATGTGGAAGTCATAGGTCTATTGCCTTCCTACAGAACGGTGAGCAGATATAAAGTTGCCCCTGTCATTGGTTTTGTCGACCCGAACTTTCAACCACAGTTAGATGCCAATGAAGTAGAAAGTGCTTTTGAAGTTCCCCTCGCCCACTTATTAGACAGGCGCAATCATCTGGTTCATACCACTCATCGCGACAAACGCCCTTTTCCTATTTATTTTATACCTTGGCAAGATAAAATGATTTGGGGTGTTACCGCGGCCATACTGCGGAACTTGTCACATCATATCCACCCTTAAATATTTCTTTACACCTCATTAGCATTTCTAATCATCTGATTAGCTTTTCTGTATTGTACTATCCTTACTATACATGCATGATCTTAAGTCTAAGTCATCGTTGAGGTTTGTTATAATGATTAGTGTTTTTGATATGTTCAGTATAGGTATAGGGCCTTCGAGTTCACACACTGTTGGACCCATGCGCGCCGCTGCTGATTTCGTGAAAACATTATCTAATGATGAAGCCCAATTTAACGCCATTGATAAAGTTACCGTGGAATTGTTCGGTTCCCTTGGGCAAACCGGCGTGGGCCATGGAACCGGCAAAGCGGTTATTCTAGGTTTATGCGGTGAACTTCCCGACCTTATTGATGTCGATAAAATAGACCCTCTATTAGAAGAGGTACATACCACACAGCGCTTAGCGCTAAATGGATCGCATGCTATATCGTTCCCCAATAAAAATGCCATTGTATTTCATCGTCGTAAAACATTACCAAAGCATGCAAACGCATTAACGCTATATGCCTATTGTGGCGAACAGATAGTGGCAGAACAAACTTACTACAGTATTGGCGGCGGTTTCATCATTAAAGATGAAGACTTTGATGAAACCAAGACGTTGGCGGCAGAGACACAGTCAAAGGTGCCCTTCCCCTTTAAAAGCGCGGCAGACTTGCTCGTTCAATGTAAAAACAATGGATTGAGTATTAGCGCGCTGATGCTGGCCAATGAAACTACGTTTCGACCTCGTCATGAAGTAAAACAAAAACTGCACCATATATGGCTAACCATGAAAGCCTGTATTCAACGTGGTATCGAAACGGAAGGCATATTACCGGGTGGACTTAAAGTCGTGCGCAGAGCCCCTGCGCTTTATCGACGTTTGCAAACGGAACACACTAGCGATCCTATGCAAACCATGGATTGGGTAAATTTATTTGCCCTAGCGGTAAATGAAGAAAATGCAGCGGGTGGCCGAGTGGTCACAGCACCTACTAATGGCGCTGCGGGTATCTTGCCGGCTGTGTTGCAATACGTTGATAAATTTATTCGCCCTGTTGATGAAGAAGTGGCAAGTCGGTTTTTACTCACGGCGGGTGCAATAGGCATTTTATACAAGGAAAATGCATCAATTTCTGGTGCTGAAGTGGGCTGTCAGGGTGAAGTTGGCGTGGCCTGTTCTATGGCTGCTGGCGCGCTCGCTGAAATTATGGGGGGCACGGTGTCGGCGGTTGAGAATGCCGCAGAAATAGGCATGGAGCATAACCTTGGACTGACCTGTGACCCCGTGGGAGGCTTGGTTCAAGTGCCTTGTATAGAGCGTAACGCGATGGGCGCAATTAAAGCAATAAATGCGTCTAGACTGGCCTTAAGAGGCAGCGGTGAACACAAAGTGTCGTTAGATAAGGTAATTAAAACCATGCGTGACACGGGCAACGACATGAAAACCAAATATAAGGAAACCGCACGAGGCGGTTTAGCAGTCAATATTATTGAGTGTTAATGGGCGTCTATATCGACCAGTACATTTAATGGTACACCTTGGTGTGTAATATTAAATGCACTGGTGACAGCGTTCGCCTTATTTCACTGGCAAGGTAACGCCTTTAAACATTTTCTCTACTTCATCATTGTTTTTAAGCATCATGGCTTTTTCCACCTTATCTTTAGTTAAATGAGGTGCGAAGCGCTCAATAAAGTCATACATGTAACTGCGTAGAAACGACCCTTTTCTGAACCCGATTTTGGTCGTGCTGTAATCAAACAAATGGCTGGCATCAATTTTCACTAAATCGTCGTCTAGCTCTTCACTGACTGCCATAGACGCTATCACACCAATTCCCACGCCCAATCTTACGTACGTTTTGATTACGTCAGCGTCGGTGGCGGTAAATACGATTTTAGGGGTAAGGTTAGCGCGCTCAAATGCTTGGTCTAACTCTGAACGGCCCGTAAAACCGAAAACATAAGTCACAAGGGGGTACTTGGCAATATCGCTAATGTCGATAGTGCCCTTTTTCGACAAAGGGTGATCTTTGTTTACGATGACACTTCTATTCCAGTGGTAGCAAGGCAACATGACCAGGTCGTTATATAAGTGCAAAGCTTCAGTCGCAATGGCAAAGTCAGCTTCACCTTTGGCCGCTAAGTCACTAATTTGAGACGGTGTGCCTTGATGCATGTGTAAGGAAACTTTGGGATACTTTGACATGAACCCTTGAATAACATCAGGCAATGCATAGCGAGCCTGGGTATGGGTAGTTGCAATGTTGAGTTTACCCTGATCGGGTAAGGTGTGTTCACGGGCAACGGCTTTGATGCTTTCTACCTTGGCTAAAATTTCGCGAGAAATATTAATAACATCATGCCCTGCATCGGTGACGTGGGTGAGGTGCTTACCGCTACGGCCAAAAATCTGAACGCCTAACTCGTCTTCCAGCATGCGCACTTGTTTGCTGATGCCCGGCTGCGAGGTAAATAAACTTTCTGCGGTTGCAGATACGTTCAAATTATTGTTTAGTACTTCTACGATGTACCGTAACTGTTGTAATTTCATTGTGAACACCACTCGTCATTGTTGTACTACTACTATAACGCTATCCTTATAACCAAAACTACTATTTATTGCTATACACTATTACAAAAAGCAGTTTTGACTGCGAAAAAGGTAGGCATTTTACAGCGAAATAAGTGATACTAACCGCTTGTAACTTACCGAGTATTTTATTTTCTGGCCGATAAGCGGCATGTAGTGTGGCGTAGCGTCACTATGTTGAAGAAAATATAAGGTTAAAAAAATGACTGATAATAAGCAGCTATCCTCTCCCATAGACTTTTCATCCGTATTAGCGGCTGCTGTTCATGATATGAAAAACTCTTTGTTTTTACTTATTCAGTCCATTGAAAACCTGGCGGGAGAATTGCCTTCTGACAATGTTGAAGCACGAGAGCAAGTCGCTAATGTGCATTATGAAGCCTCACGGTTAAATACTAACTTAGTTCAAATATTGTCGTTATATCGTTCAGAATTAGAAAGCTTACCCATTACTGTGGATGAGTGCTTCATCGCCGATCTAATAGATGATGTGGTGGGGTCTAACCGCCTGTACGTAGAGCAAAAGAAAATTGGCATTACCATTCAGGTGGATTCCGAACTAAGCTGGTATTTAGACAGTGAACTTATTTATTTGCTAATTAACGATGTATTAGTCAATGCCCTTCGTTACGGAACTTCGAAGATTATCATTTCGGCTTCAGTGCAAAACGCACACCTCAACATTAAAGTAGAAGATGACGGTGCGGGTTATCCCCCATCCATGCTTGAAAAGAGTCACGAATCTTTGTCTGAGTTTCAACTTAGTCAAGGGCGTACGGGCTTAGGGTTATTCTTTGCGCGTTTAATTGCAGCCGCGCATTCACAGGGTGAAAATAGTGGTGAAATATCACTTTCCAACGGCGGTGATCTAGGTGGAAGTGTTTTTGAGGTAAAAATACCGTAACATTAGCCGATAGAATAGAAAACACGTTATAACTATCGAACGATAGCAATACATAATGACTTAAATGGAACTACACGAATGTACGTGATAATAATAATTCTGATTGTTGTACTTTTAATTGCGGCCATATTTATTAATGCGGTACAACAGCATCGCGCAAAAATTGAATCAGAACGCCGTGCTGAGGTGTCCAAACAAAAAGCAATTATCGATGAGACAGAGAATGTCATTATGGCCTGTGTGAATATTCCTACCTCACCTCGTTTGATGGAAGTCTTGCATAATCGCGTGCTAAATGCGCTTAAAGTGATTAATGAGCACAATAGTACCCCTGAGATTAAACAACGGATTAATGACGCTGAACAACGCACAAGCAGTGGCAGTGGCAGTGATGGCACCGCGACGAGCGATTTCGTTTTGCCCGATAATGACAAATTAATTATCCAGTATATTCAGGCGGTCAAGAAACTACGTATTCTCCTTCGCTCGGAACATAGTAAAGGCAAAGTGGATTCTAAAACGTTTATTGATGAAGAAAAGCAGTTAGAGCGTCTACAAATTAAAGTGAATGTGGAAACACTGATTAAACGAGGTCGGGCTGCACACCAAACAAATATGCTAGGTTCAGCACGCCAATATTATGAAAAAGCCAAAGCTGCGCTAGAAAACCAGAATCAAAAAGATGAATACGCCCATTCTCGGTTAGCCAACTTAACGGAATGGTTAAACGAAATTCAAAGCAACCTGAAAAGTGTGAATGCGCAAGATCGTGCGAAACGTCAAGAAGAAGAGCGCGACGAGCTAGACGAATTATTTGCACCAAAGAAGAAGTGGTAATTGTAAAAGTTACCTCTTCGTCTCTCCTCTTTTCCCATAAAATATTTACCACCTATTCCTCAATCCTACACATAAAGGCCTAACGACGTTAGGCCTTTTTTATTGGCTATTAAATATATTCTTTTGCAATCAGAAGCTTAGCGGCTGCTGGTCTATTGGCATTGGTTTTGCGAGTTCCAGATTGAATAGATTTTCGAAGGATCAGTTAATCAAGGGAACAGTTAAATGGATATCAAGCAGCGTAAATTGGCTATTAAACCTTTTTCAAAGCAAAGCGGCAAAAATGTAACCTCAACGCCAAAGCACAAATCGGTGTCTAAGCGACGCGCTAGGGTGTTGGTTAAACGATCATTGGGCAAATCCTTTATTGCACTTGCGGCATTATGGGCGCCGCTTGTAGGCGTTGCAGCACCAGTAACCACACCATGGCATCAAAACACTGAACCAACTGAGCAATTTTCTTCATTAGATAGTCGTGTAGCACGTATGCAAGAGGCGCAAGCCTATTATGAAACGATAATAGAGCAAGGTGGTTGGAAGCCATTAGACGCCGGTGAACTATTGGCAGAAGGCGCACTGCGTAAAGGTGACACCTCACAAGCGGTGTCGTTACTTATCACTCGCCTTGCTAAGGAGTATCCTGCGCTTCACACTTTATGCGATGACCGTTCCGTTCTATCACCTAGCCTTCGCCACTGTACTTTTGATGAATTAATTGAAGACGCAGTGAAAGACTTTCAACAACGCCACGGACTAGATGTTGATGGCGTAGTAGGCAAAAATACGCTTGCCGCATTGAATATAACCGCAGAACAAAAAAGGCAACAACTGGCATTAAACATTGCGCGTCTAACCGCGTTTGAGGCAAACGATGAAGATGCGTATGTGCTCGTGAATATTCCAGAATTTCGTTTGCGTTATATCAACGATGGTCAGGTTAAGGCGAAAAAAGATGTGGTTGTTGGTAAGCCAAGTTGGGCCACGCCTTCGTTTAGCGATGAAATTGAAAAATTTGTGGTTAATCCAGAGTGGCGAATCCCGCTTTCTATCGCTACGCGAGAAATTGCACCAAAAGTAGCTGAAGATCCTGATTACCTTGAAAAAATAACATCGTCATTCGTAAAAATAGCTTCATCGACGATGAATTGGTTGACCCTAGTACCATTGATTGGGCCAGCGTAAAGCCGTATCAATTTGACCATTTCATGGTGAAACTACCTCACGATAAAAATCCATTGGGAAAAGTGAAATACCTGTTCCCTAACCCACATGCGGTGTATGTGCACGATACGCCTTATCAACAGTGGTTTAACGAACCTGTACGTGCAGCGTCTCACGGTTGTATTCGTCTAGAAGACCCATTTTCTTTAGCAAAGCTAATTGCAGAAGAACAAGGCGTAGAGAGTTTAATGGACAACGTAATATCGGCCAGAGATCTACGTGAATCAAAAACATTTCATCTTAAGGAACCCCTACCGATTCATTTAGTGTATTGGACCGCTTGGGCAGATGAAAATGGCAGAATTAATTTCAGAAATGATATTTATCGACGTGATGCGCGAGACACGCAATCGTTATCTCAATTAGCTTCTTTATAAAAAGGCAGGAGTTTTTGATGCTGACAAAGGTGACTATGAAAACAATCACGCTGGTAACATTATGGGTGTTATCTAGCGTGACCATGATGAGTGCTTGCCAAGCACACAATATGCAAACTAAGGCCGCGCTGCAAAAGGTGCCACCTCATGAGCCCGTAATTATTGATAACCAAGACGCCCTCATAGATGCGGAATTTAGCCTTAAAATTAATAACATTGTTGTACCTTACAATGTGTTTTCGTTGTTTGTACTTCCTGAGGAAGTGACAGAATTAGAGATTATTTATCCTCAGCCCGACAAACGCTATGAACTTTACGAAAATGGCGCGAAAGTTCAAAAGTCTGAAGATCTCACTTGGCATTGGAGAGCGGCAGATGAACCCGGTGAGCAGCAGTTAACCATTAAAAGCCAAGACGGCGATGTCAGCATGACATTGAATGTGTTTGTCATGATCCCCGCCGAAGAAGTACAAGGCGGCCGCTTGAAGTATTACCATATTGGTCCCTACCCTGATGAAAGTGAAGTCACAGACAAAAACATGTACGTTGAGCCTAATGGTTTTATTGAAGTCACGAAGGCAAATCAGGAAAAACGATTGTCACCGCATTTTAAGTTGAAAGAATTTACCAGCAAGCAGCGTTCTGGTTATCCAAAATTCGTGTATCTTCGAGCGCCTTTATTGCTGAAGCTTGAAATGCTTAGGCGTGAAATGAACATGAACGATATTCCGGTTCAGAACATGGTTATTATGAGTGGGTATCGTACGCCTCAGTACAATCGAGCGATTGGCAATGTAAAGTTCAGTCGCCACGTCTATGGTGATGCGGCAGATATTTTCGTTGATAATGATGGCAATTATCGTATGGATGACTTAAACAATGATGGTGCTGTTAACATAGGTGATGCTGATGTGATGGCCAGTGTGATTGCCGAACTTAATAAACGCAGTGAATATAAGGGGCTGATTGGCGGCTTGGGCATTTACGGGCCAAAACCCCATCGCGGCCCGTTTATTCACATTGATACGCGCGGGCTCAAAGCGAGATGGAGAAAACCGTAAACGCCATTGCCCAGCCCTTACCCTTACTCTGCGTTTTCACCGTAATGCATTGCCACTTGGGTCCAAAGGCGTTGCGCGGCTACCGACAAATCGCCGTGAGATTTTGCAATCATACCTACCGATTTTACCAAGGGTTGCGTACTTAGCTTTATTGTTCGCAACCCAATATTCTCCATATGGTTTTTACATAAATTAGGCATGACGGCGATGCCCAATTCCTGTTTAATCAAATTACCCAACGTGGCCAATTGACCTGTTTCAGCCACAATAGTCGGTTCGCCAAAAAGAGCAAGATGTTGTTCGGTCCAATGTCTTACCGCCGAGCCTCTATTCATCATGACGAAGGGATAATCGAGACATTGGTGCCAAGATATCTGCTTTGCTGTATTTAATGGGTGATTGGCACTTAGTACTAACAAAAACTCATCGTCGAACAATGGACTAAATTTAAGCCCTTCGGTTCTCACCGGTTCAAAAGTAAACCCCAGTTCAGCGCGGCCTTGAGAGACTTCTCGAATCACTTGCTCCATAACCACATCCAAAATGCGTAGATTAATATTCGGCGCAATGGCGTGGTATTGCGCTAATAACAAAGGCAAGTGACTCTCAGCAAAAGACGGCATGGCGGCAAGCGTTAACTGTCCTTTTGCCATGGCAAAGAGGTTTTGAATGTCAGAGAAGGTTTCCTCCCAGTCCCGCATGATTCTTATGGCATTAGGAAGGAGCGCTTCGCCTTCTTTGGTTAATTCCACCCGTCGTGTGCTGCGCGTGAATAGTCGCCCACCTAACTGGCCTTCCAGTTTTTGGATAGATGACGACAACGCAGGCTGAGTGATATGAAGCTTGGTGGCCGCGTCTGCAAACGTAGCGGATTGCGCCACGTGGATAAACGCTTTTAACTGGCGATATGACACGTTCATGATTAATAAATATAAGTTATCAATGAGACATTAAATTCAATTTTACATACTTAATAACATTGATGATACTTTTTATTAACGTAAACGAGTGGAGAATATTCAATGTCGGGTTTCGACAAAGTGGTTTCAGATTATTCGGCAGCAATGTCAGGGCTAGAAAGCGGGATGACCGTTATTGCGGGCGGCTTTGGTTTATGTGGTATTCCAGAGGGGTTAATTGCTCAAATAAAGGCAAGTGGCGTCAATCAGCTTACTGTTGTTTCTAATAATTGTGGGGTTGATGGGTTTGGTCTTGGTGTGCTCTTAGAGGACAAGCAGATTAGGAAAATGGTGTCGTCGTACGTGGGTGAAAACGCCCTCTTTGAAAAGCAGCTGCTCAACGGTGAATTAGAGGTTGAGTTGACGCCGCAAGGCACATTGGCCGAAAAAATGCGCGCAGGCGGAGCGGGGATCCCGGCGTTTTATACCGCTACCGGGTACGGAACCCCCGTGGGTGAAGGTAAAGAAGTAAAAGAATTCAACGGCAAGCCCTATATCCTTGAAGAAGCCATTACTGGTGATTTTGCCATTGTAAAAGCATGGAAAGCAGACAGGTTTGGCAATTGCGTGTATCGACATACCGCTCAAAACTTTAACCCTATGGCTGCCACGGCCGGTAGCATTACCGTGGTGGAAGCTGAAGAAATTGTAGAACCCGGCGAACTGTCACCCAGTGAAATTCATACACCAGGCATCTATGTGAACCGCGTTATTAAAGGTGAATTTGAAAAGCGTATAGAGCGACGGGTTGTTGCGAAGGAGAATAACTAATGGCGTTAACGAGAGATCAAATAGCAATGCGCGTGGCACAAGAATTCAAGGATGGTGACTATGTCAATTTAGGGATTGGCATCCCTACTCTTGCAGCGAACTTTGTTCCTGATGATATTAATGTCATGCTGCAATCGGAAAACGGATTGCTTGGCATGGGACGTTACCCAAGAGAAGATGAAGTCGACGCAGACATGATAAATGCGGGGAAAGAAACGGTTACCGCCATTACCGGCGCGTCTATTTTCAATTCAGCTGAAAGTTTCGCCATGATTAGAGGCGGACACGTTGACTTTACCGTGTTAGGTGCTTTCGAGGTGGACGTGAATGGAAACATAGCTTCATGGATGATCCCTGGCAAGCTAGTCAAAGGCATGGGAGGGGCTATGGACTTAGTCGCGGGGGCAAAAAATATCATTGTCACCATGACTCATACTGATAAACATGGCAATTCAAAGCTACTTTCCGAATGCACTCTCCCCCTTACCGGTGTAAATTGCATTACTCGCATTATTACCGATTTGGCGGTGCTGGAAGTGGCAGAGGGTGCCTTCGTATTAAAAGAAACTGCACCTGGTGTGACGGTTGATGAAATTCAACAGAAAACACAGGGTAAATTGGTGGTGCCTGACGACGTTAACGTCATGGTCGTTTAACCATTTAATGAAAGCACGCACTCGCCGTGCTTTCATAATATACCGCTTTAAGAGATAATAGGCCTTACGATTGTTTATGAGGCCCTACCTTGCTAGTTACCGACTTACCTGTTCATCACAAAATTATCGCCAAGCTTGAAAATAAGAATATTTCTGAGTTAACTGAAATACAGGAGAAAACCATTCTACCTGCGCTTCAGGGCAAGGATATTATTGCTTCATCGAAGACGGGGTCGGGAAAAACCTTTGCGTTTTTAGTGCCAGCAATAAACCGGTTGATGTCGCAAAAAGCACTGAGTCGACAAGATCCTCGCGCCCTCATTCTCGCGCCAACCCGTGAACTGGCCAAACAAGTATTTATTGAAGCAAAAACACTGTGTTCAGGTCTTAACCTTAGTTGTTCACTCATCGTTGGTGGTGAAAATTATAACGATCAAGTAAAAGCGCTTAGACGCAACCCCCATGTTATTGTAGGTACGGCTGGCAGGATTGCTGACCATTTAAGTGACAAAAGCATGTTTCTTAACGGCTTAGAGTTACTTATTTTTGATGAAGCTGACCGTATGCTTGATTTAGGTTTTGCACCACAATTATCAATGATAAATGGGTTTGCTAACCACAGAAAACGTCAAACCATGATGTTTTCTGCCACCCTAGATAACGTTGAATTGAACCACATGACGACTAAACTCACACGCTCTGCCGTACGAGTCAGTGTGGGTGATGCAACGGCTGAGCATGGTGATATTGAACAAGCCTGTTTCTTCGCTGATAATATTGAGCACAAAGATAACTTATTGCGCCATGAACTAAGCCATCGAACTTTCAATCAAGCTATTGTTTTTACTGCCACCCGAGAAGATACCGACAGGCTAACGGCGTTACTCAACCAAGATAATCTTGAAGCCATTTCATTGCGGGGCGATTTACCGCAGAACAAACGCGCGGCAATTATGAGTGAGTTTACCCGCGGCCAATATTCAATTTTAGTCACAACGGACTTAGCGTCTCGTGGCTTAGACTTGTCAAAAGTTGGCTTGGTTGTGAATTTTGACTTGCCCAAAAATGCTGATGAATATATCCACCGTATTGGTCGTACAGGTCGCGCAGGCCAAAAAGGTGAAGCCTTTTCACTGGTCGGCCCAAGAGATTGGAAAAGTTTTGAAGCGCTTAAATCGCACCTACAGTATGCATTAGCTTGTGACAACCACAGTGAATTACCAGCACGTTTTTCTGGCTTTAAAGTAAATAAACCGTCTGCCGACAAGGCTAAAAAGTCGAAAAATAACCGCAGTAGCGACGGTCAATCAACACATCAAAAAATTAAGAAACGTGTTGATACTATGGAAGGTAAAGACATTGGTATGGCACCTATCAAGCGAAGACCTAGAGCCATTGAATCCGACGATAATGATGACGAATAATCAGTTATAACGGCTGGAATTTACGTTAGGGGGTAGCGGTTTGCCTGTGTTGTGCAATCAGCAGCCCCTCAAACGTCTCTGCATCTACCGGTCTTGAATACAAATAACCTTGACCAAAATCGCATCCCATTTGGCTTAATATATGGTGTTGCTCTTTGGTTTCTATCCCCTCAGCTACCACGCTAATTCCCAACTTTTTCGCCATCACAATAATGGCTTCACAGAGCACCTTATCATTACTCACTTCCGTCATGGAGTTAACAAAGCTGCGATCTATTTTAATTAAGTCAGTTGGGTACTTTTTAAGGTAGGAAATGGAAGAATAGCCCGTACCGAAATCATCAAGGGCAATATCGATACCCGCTTGTCTAAATTGAAATAGCTTTTCAGATATTCGATCGTCGCCTTCCATTAATAGGTTCTCAGTTATCTCAAGCACAATAGCATTGGCGGGCGTATTGGTATCGAGCAAGTATTGCAGCCAATGAGTAATACAGGTGTCTGAATCGGCATATTGTTTCGGTGACGTATTTACGCTTATCTGTAGGAATTGACCAAAATGTCGGCGCCACCGTTTTACTTTCGTACATACCTGGGCAAATACCCAATTGCTGATTTCACTAATAAGCCCAAACTCTTCAGCAATGCCAATAAATTCGTCGGGGGCTATCCGCCCTCTAGACGGATGATGCCAACGAATTAGCGCCTCTGCTTTTACAATGGATGTGGTTTGAATATCGACAATGGGTTGATATTCAATGAACAACTGCCCTTCATCTATGGCAGTTCTTAAGTCGGACAGTAACCCCATTCGCTTTAACGCTTGGTCTCTTAACGCCTTCGTATAATAGTGGTAGCTATTTTTCCGGGCAGCCTTAGCGCTATACATGGCCTGATCTGCATTCTTTAGCAAGTTAACAATGTCTCTTGCATCATCCGGGAAAACCGTTACCCCAATACTTGCCGAAGAATGCACTCTATGTTCTTGCAACTCAAAGGGAAGCGACATCGTTTGTAATATATTCTGCGCCACTTTTTCCAGTTCAATGAAGTTGGTGACGTCGTTAATAATGAGCACAAATTCGTCGCCACCTAATCGGGAGACAGTATCTTTGCTACTCACACAAGACTCTATTCTTTTCGCCCCTTCGATTAATAAAAGGTCGCCTACACTGTGGCCTAGTGTGTCATTAATATCTTTGAAATTATCTAGATCGAGTAACAACACTGCGACTTTGCTTTGTTTACGTGATGCTATGCTTATTGCCTGCTTTAACTGTTCTTCCATGAGCTTTCTGTTCGGCAAATTGGTCAACACGTCATAATTGGCTTGCCGCCAAATGATTTGGTTGGCGCGCTCACGCTCAATGGCGATACTGGCGAGGTGGGCGAATTCTTCTATTCGGACGAGTTCGTCTTTTGATGGTGTTGCAGCATGTTCATGATAAATGGCAAAAGTGCCTAAAACGGCGCCATCAGCCCCCCGGATAGGTTCAGACCAACAGGCGCCTAAATTGGCGTGCTGAGCACACGCTTTCCATGCGGTCCAATAAGGGTGCACATTGATATCTTCGACAACTGTGCGGGCATTGGTAAAAGCGGCGGTACCACAAGAGCCCTGCCCTACACCAATTTCAACCCCGTCGATGATATCGTTATAGAATGCTGGCAAAGAAGGCGCCGCCCCCATGCGTAGCCTATTCCCTTCCAGTAAGAGCACACTGCAGTATTGGTTAAGATACTCTTCTTCAATAGACTCCACTATATGCTTAAGTACACTGGGTAGAGATTCGCAATTCACTACTTTTTCTAAAATGACGCTACGCACGCGGGTAAGTTTCTGATTTTCTTCTAACGCGGTTTGCTTTTGAGAAAGTTGTGCCGTTAACCAGGTTAATTCTTCGCGATTTAATTCACTTTCAACGAGACGGCATAAATCACTTAGTTGGCCTTCTTCTTGTGGGCTAAATGTTCTAGGCTTGGAGTCAAAGACGCAAAGTGCACCAATTCTATGTCCATTAACCACAATGGGCGTACCAGCATAAAAGCGTATGTGGGGGGCATTGATAACAAAAGGGTTGCCTTTAAATGTTTCTGATTGATGCGTATCGGGCACAATAAATGTCGACGCATGATTTATCGTATGCGCACAAAATGCAGTTTCTCGTGTTGTTTGTTCGAGTGAGAGGTTAACGAGAGATTTGAACCACTGACGTTTTTCGTCAATAAAAGAAATTGAGGCAAATTCACATTGAAACAACTGAGCGGCTAAACGTGCGATTCGATCAAATCGTTCTTCGCGTTGGGTATCAAGGATATTAAGACATTGCAGCGTTTTTACGCGGGCTTTGTCATCTTGTGGGATTACGGGTTCTTTCAAGCGAGGCCATTCCTGTCGACATTTTCATCAATCTACCCCTATCATCGTGCAAATGACGAATTCATACCGGTAGGAAGCAACCATGAGTATAGGCGAAATATTCAGGTCTGCGTACACACTGAGTAGAAAAAATTTATTTGCTGACAGTATCTTAAAGTATAAAAAACCGTTTGAAAAAACAATAGGAAAAACGAAAGGACTGGCCTAAATCATTGACTCTACTTGGTCGCTGCTGCGGTTTTAGAGGACATTTTCACCGCATTATTAAGGGTGCTTAATTCCCGTTCCGTTAAATTCCGCCATTGTCCAGGTTTTAAGTTATTGAGCTCTAAGTGCATTATCCGTGTACGTTTAAGCTTAGTCACTTCATACCCTAAAAATTCGCACATACGACGAATCTGACGGTTAAGCCCTTGCGTTAGGATAATAGTGAAAGAAAACTTGCCTCTGGCTTTAACCACACAGGGTTTGGTGACTGTACCTAAAATGGGTACGCCTCGCGACATGCGCTGGATGAAACGTTCGCTAATTGGCTGATTAACGGTCACTTCATACTCTTTATCGTGGGCATTTTCGGCGCGTAAAATTTTATTTACAATATCGCCGTCGCTGGTCAGTATTATTAGCCCCTCAGAAGGTTTGTCTAATCGTCCAACCGGAAATATGCGCTGTTTGTGATTAATAGCATCAATAATATTGCCTTTTACATGGCGCTCTGTGGTGCAGGTAATGCCAATGGGCTTATTGTAAACAATGTATACCCTGTCTGATTTATCTTTTGCTACTGCCTTAACAAGTTTGCCATCTACCCTCACCTCGTCTTTAGACCCAATTTTAGTGCCTAATTCTGGTGGTTTGTTATTGACTGTTACCCGCTTTTGTTCAATTAACTTATCGGCTTCTCGTCGCGAACATAACCCAGTGTCACTGATGTATTTATTTAGCCTCTTTTCTGTTTGCTCGCTCATGATATAAACCTTTATGTAACGGTGTAATTTTTGCTGAATAACTGGCATAAAAAAACGAGCTAATAGCTCGCTTTTTAAATCTTTACGATGGCGAATGGGAACTTAGTATTCCCACCAACATTCTTGCCACCACTCTAAGAACTCTTCAAAATCGATAAAACCATCGTTGTTTTCATCAATAAGTTTGAAGCCTTCTTCAACATGGCTCGCTTTTGTTTTTGGTGAAATGACCGTCAGTAATTCAATAAACTCAGTTAAGTCTATTTGGCCGTTACCATCGCGATCAAAAAAGCTAAAATCTTTTTTTATCTCTTCAATTTTTTCGTCTGAAAGTTGGGCGTCCACTCGCTTTCCCTTTTAGCTACAACATTTAAGGGAGAGTGTAACGCCCTTCTCTTTCAGTGTCTACGCTTGATTTTCTTTCGCTTTTAACGCGCGTTCGCGTTGTTGCTGCGCTTTTTCTTGGCGCTTCTGTTCCATGGTCAAGCGCGCTTCGGTGCCAACGTGTTCTTGCTGACGTTGCTTCGCCAGTTGCACCTGCTTTTCGCGCTCTCTGAACCGAGCAATCTGGTCTTCGGTGTGGGTGCCATAGCAGTGTGGACAACTAACTCCCGCTTCATACTTATCACTTTGCTTATCTTCAGCAGTAATCGGTAAGCGGCATGCATAACACTGTTCATAATGACTTTTTTCCAGGTCGTGGTTAACCGCAACGCGATTATCAAACACGAAACAATCCCCTTCCCAAAGTGACTCTTCTTTTGGCACATCTTCTAAGTACTGGAGGATGCCGCCTTCTAAATGATAGACCTCTTCAAAACCTTGTTCTTTAAGGTAAGCGGTGGATTTTTCACAGCGTATACCCCCAGTACAAAACATGGCGACTTTTTTGTTTTTCTCAGGGTCTAGGGCTTTTTCCACGTACTCAGGAAACTCTCTGAACGTTTCCGTTTTCGGGTCGATGGCATTTTTAAATGTGCCAATTTCGATTTCGTAGTTGTTGCGCGTATCAATAACGGTAACGTCTGGGTCGCTTATTAACGCATTCCAATCTTTTGGCTTAACGTAGGTGCCTACCGTTCTTCGGGGGTCTATACCTTCAACACCCATTGTGACGATTTCTTTTTTCAGTTTTACCTTGGTGCGATAAAACGGTTGTTCGTCATGTAACGACTCTTTGGTAGAAATAGGGTTGATGCGAGCATCATTGTTGAGGTAGTCAAGTAAGGCATCAATGCCTTCTCTACTGCCGGACACAGTACCATTAATGCCTTCTTCGGCAAGTAACAAAGTACCTTTAATTCCGTTAGATTCCATAGCCTCTAAAAGAGGCTGGCGCATAGCTTCGTAATTTTCAAGCGCAACGAATTTATACATCGCGCAAACAATATATTTAGACATGGTGTTCACCTTTGCTAGTTGGAACGTAAAACCAGTGCAAAAAATGCGGCGCGGAGTGTAACAAATGGCCAGGACGATTGCCAGTTTAAGCAGCAACAGCCTGTTTGGCGTTGAGAATAACCTCTTCCATAAGTGTGTTGTCTTCGTACAGGGTCGAACTGTATTGCTTGGAAAGTCGCTTTTGCGCCCCTAAGGGACAGTTATTAACAATGTCGTCGCTTATTTTCTGTGCATTATCAACCTGTGCCAGTGGCATGGGATGCATGGCCAGGTGTAGCCGTGCGTCTGCAAACTGGTGTTGACTGAATGCCTGGCTCACGCGATTCAAGGTATCCCAATGCGAATCATCTGCTGACAAGGCCGGGTGGCGGTAAAAATTTAGCGAGCGAAGTTGTGTTTCAACGTCAGGCGCAGACGCAGTGGGGCTCTCAATGCCAATAGTATCTGCCAGTGCTGTCTGTTGCATCGCCAAATACAGCGAAAACAATCGCGCATTTTTGGTTGCGTTGGACAATTTCCCGTTAAGTTCAAACCCACTACTGGGATCGATGGAAACAGTGGCTTGGTCTATAGAGTGATTCACAAATCGCCGTTAATCATTTGATTACATACGTACGTTGTCGGCAAGATAATGTTTTTCTTAAGCTTATTCTTGCTCTAATGGTTATTTTAATTAATCATGTAGTTATGCGTATTGTACTTATTTACTCGGACACGAAATGAACTTTGCTAATAAGCAAGTGCTTATTGTTGAGGATCAGCGCCCCTTTTTATTGCTCCTTCGCGGTTTAATGCATTCTATGGGTGCCACGGATATCGTGACCAAGTCTTCTGCTGAAAAGGCCATTTCAATTTGCCGTAAGCAAAAATTTGATGTGGTAGTGTCAGATCTACACTTAGGTAGTGACCGGAAAAACGGCTTTGAGTTTGTAGAAGAGTTAAGGGTAAGACGGTTAATCAAGCCTACAACGGTGTTCATTTTAATTAGTGCTGATAGTGCGAGGCCTGTAGTACTGGGGTCTATAGAACGCCGTCCAGATGATTACCTTATTAAGCCTTTTTCTCAGGTTCAGTTAAAATCCCGTATTTCTAGGGCGTGGTCTAAGCGCCAATATTTAGGTGATGTTTACCGTGAAATTGCCAATGATAATTTAAATACGGCGGTAGATATATGCGAAGACTTACTCGCCAGCCCCTCTCCTTACAGAGGCAGTTGCGAACAACTCTTAGTTGAACTGTACTGGCAACTTGAACAGCCAGACAAGGCACTTGATGTACTCACGCCCTACTTAGATGGCAAGCCCATTATGTGGGCGCAGGTAGCGTTGGGGAAAACCTATGTTCACTTGCAGCAATACGATAAAGCGATGGACATGGCTGAACAGGTTCTAAAGCGAAATCGCTTCAGTGCGGAAGCACAAGACATTTTGGCACAGGCCAGTGATGCCAAGCAGCAAGGTGAATTAGCTATAAGCGCCATAAGGCAAGCGATTAAGCTATCTCCTTTTTCACTACCTCGCCATTTTCACGCGTGTGAAATTGCCCGTAATCACGACGATTACCTATTAGCTGCTGAATCAAGTTTCGCCATTTGGGATTTGTCCAAACGAACGGTACATTACGACTGCCTTCATTGGTGCGGTTACATTAGAAGTTTATTGGATGTTGCAGAATATACCGATGATAAGCGAACTCGAAATAAGTACCAACAAGAAGCATTATTAGCGCTACAACGTGGCAAGTTTGATGAATACCTCCATCGCCTAGATGAAGATTTTGATGTGGAAATTTTTGGCCGAATCATGAATGCTCGGGTGAACGCGATTGACGGCAAGATGTTAGATGCCAAGAAACACTTAGTGCGATCGCAATGGGCAATTGAAGAGAAGTACCAAACTCCGCCTATCGCTTTCATTCCTGATAGCATTAAAGTTATGTATGACTTAGGTGAATTTGAAGATGCGTTAAAACTGCAGGAAGTATTAAAAAACAGTGAAGGCAATCTTGACCCTAATAGCCGTTTTTTACTTTCTAAAGAGCAACACAACTCAAAACAAAACTTTGCTAATTATCAACAGTTTAATCGCGAAGGCATAAAGTACTATCAACAAGGTAAATACGAGCAAGCAAAAGCAGCGTTTGCCCTTGCTCAAGGGTTTGCGCCGGTGAATACCGGGGTCACCCTAAACCTACTGCAATGCTTACTACAATTACTTTTAAAATCCGACAAGCCTTCTCGCGAAATGATGTTAGAGTGCAGAAAGCTGTTCAAATTAATAGATGATATGCCTTTAAAGCAACAACATGCTGAAAAGTATCAGACACTAAGGCAGGAACTAGATCAGATTATAGGGTGAACATAATGAAAACAGGTATATCACTACATGCTACAGTTTCTGTCTTTTTACTTAGCGGTTGTAGTCAAACGCAGCCTTGCGAAGATATTGTAGAAGTTAACCGACAATTACACGTTTGTGAAACCCTCGCCAGAACAATGAATGATAACCGATACCCTCAACAAGCCATAACAGCCAGAAAGCGTTATCAAGCAGAGTGTGAAGATTTTCGATTTTATCGTGACGATTACGACACTATTTGTAAGGGGTCAAACGTTGCCATTGGAAAAAATGACAAGGAAACGTCAAGTAAAAAATAGCCTGTTCACCGCTCGTGCCAATGTCAGTGATGTCGATGGGTATTCGTTGTTGAATTTTTCATGATATTTTTGTGACATCTGTCAGTTTTCCTTACATAATTAGATTCATCATTTTTGTAAGGCAAGTACCCTATCATCACTAATGGCAAGTCACCCCACGCCCTATTCTCCTCATATTCGCCTCCTATCGACCGTCTAATTTTTTTACACCAATATAAGAATAAATTAGCCAAAATTACATTAACTCACTATTATTCAACGTGTTACGTTAAAGCTGAGGTGCTTTGTCCATGTAACCAAACTGTCATTCGGTACAGGTAATGTTTTGTTTCTTTTTTATTCAGCATAACTGCAGCTTTATGCTTCCGATGGAACAAAGGAACAATAATGAAACCTCTCGCTTCAGCAAAGGTAGCCGGCGCCATTGCCAGTGCCCTTATCTCAAGTTCAGCTTTCGCGACTTCGGTGTTTATCAATGAGTTTCACTACGACAACGACGGTGGTGATGTTGACGAATTTATCGAAATAGTTGCACCAGAAGGCACTGATTTAACCGACTATTCAGTGGTACTTTACAACGGAAATAATGGTGCCGCTTACCTGACAGAGACCCTGTCGGGCACCGTAGCATCCCTTGGTGATGGAATGGGAAGTTACGTTATCAACCTGCCTACCAACGGTATTCAAAATGGAGCACCCGACGGATTAGCGCTAGTTGATAGCAACGGTCAACTGATCCAGTTTTTGAGCTACGAAGGCAGTTTTACCGCTGTAGGTGGTGCAGCAGACGGTATAACGAGCGTAGACATTGGTATTGAAGAAACCGCAAGTACGGAAATAGGTATGTCTTTGCAACTGACTGGAGAAGGTAGCGAATACGACGATTTTACATGGCACGCGAATAACCAAACACCGGGCGCGGCTAATCAAGGGCAAACATTCAACTTTACCGTTACTCCGTTTATAAATGAAATTCATTACGATAACGACGGTGGAGACATTAACGAGTTGGTTGAAATAGCTGGGTCTGCCAATACTGACTTATCTGGTTACACGTTAGTTTTCTATAACGGTAACGGCGGAAGCGATTACGCGACCGAGTCGCTCTCTGGTGTTATTCCTAATCTCAACGATAGCGGCTTTGGCGTTCTTGCCTTTGAAAAGTCGGGTATTCAAAATGGCAGTCCAGATGGCATTGCATTGGTCGGCCCTGATGGCACTGTGATCCAATTTTTAAGCTATGAAGGTGAATTAACCGCCACGAGCGGCGCTGCAAATGGCTTAACCAGTATTGATATTGGCGTAAGTGAGACCACCTCAACGGAAGTTGGCCTGTCTTTACAACTTGGTGGTGAAGGAAGGCAATACAGTGACTTCACTTGGAATGCCCCTGCCAGTGCAACGGCGGGTGCCGTAAACCTCACCCAAGTATTTGGCACTTCTAGTGATACTGATGACGGTGATAGTGGCAGTGACGACGATGGAAACGACGCACCGGGCATCATTCCAGAAGGCATGTTTATTAACGAGTTTCATTACGACAACGACGGTGGCGATGAGAACGAGTTTGTTGAAATAGCGGGGCCAGCGGGCGCCGATTTAAGCACTGTCTCGCTGGTTTTGTATAACGGCAATGGCGGCACTAGCTACAAAACAGTGACCTTTACAGGCACTCTCCCAGATGAAGGAAATGGGTATGGTACTGCAGCCATGCTTGTTTCAGGTATTCAAAATGGTGCACCAGACGGTTTAGCGCTTGTTGTTGACGTCGATGTTGTTGAGTTTCTAAGCTACGAAGGGGTTATGACTGCCACCAATGGCCCAGCGTCTGGCTTAACCAGTACTGACATTTTGGTGAGTGAAACGGGAACTGCATTATCAACACAGTCATTGCAGCGTGTGGGTGAAGGCAATCAACGTTGTTCATTTATCTTTGCCGGCCCAGCTGACGCAAGTATGGGGTCGATAAATGCTGGGCAACTATTCACACAGGAAGATGATGCACAGTGTAGCGACATTGACGATGGTAGCGATGACAACCAAGACGACCTCGTTATCGGCCTTTGTGGCGATAGCGCCACCTTGATAAGTGACGTTCAAGGCGACAGTTTTGTCACACCACTAAATGGACAACGCGTGGTTATAGAAGCTGCTGTAACTGCGGTACTCGACGGCGGTAGTTTCTTTGTTCAAGAAGAACCGTCTGACCAAGACAGCAATCCACTCACTTCTGAAGGTATTGCCGTCTATGCCCCTGATGTCAGCGTAAGTACTGGGCAAATCGTGAGGTTACTCGGTACCGCTGAGGAGTATTATGAGCAAACTCAACTCTCCGATATTGAAGCTAATTTAGCGTGTGGAAGTAACACCACGCTTGCGACATCAATGTGGCTCCCTGTGGAAAATGCATTGGCGTTTGAAGCCTTAGAAGGCATGTTAATTAGCAATTCGCAAACCTTGTACGTGACTCAAAATTACAATTATGGTGAATTTGGCGAACTTGGGGTGGCACCTTCTCGGTTATATCAGCCTACACAAATAGCGTTGCCAGGCAGTGATGAAGCATTCGCGTTAGCAAGCGCAAACGCATTATCACAAATGCTTATTGACGACACAGGTTCAGGCGATGCGGTTAGTGCCTATTATGTACCTGACGATGGCTTCACTGCTGACAATAGCGCGCGAAGTGGTATGCAAGTGAGTAACATCGAAGGGGTATTGGGCTATGCCTTTAATTGGTACCGTGTTTATCAAACTAAGTCGCCAACGACAGTAAACACAAATCCTCGTGAAGCTGCTCCCGCCATTTCCGCGAAGGATTTGACCATTGCAGGGTTCAATGTACTTAATTTGTTTAATGGTGACGGTAATGGCGGCGATTTTCCTACTGCTCGTGGCGCCACCACGGCTGACGAATACGCCCGTCAATTAGACAAGATTGTCAGCGCACTCGTTGTCATCAACGCCGATATATTAGGTTTGATGGAAATAGAAAATGATGGGTTTGGTAGCGACAGCGCAATTGCTCAACTTGTTGATGCACTAAATAGCGCTATGGGTGAAGGTACCTATGCCTACATTGATGCGTCTTCTGTGGCCAATAATAATGGTGCCGTTGGTACAGACGAAATCGTTGTGGGAATTTTACATAAACCTGCAACGGTAAGTGTGAATGAAGCGCCCAGAGTATTGTACTCAAGTAATAGCCCAAGCGATGATGAGGGTGTGCTGTTCGTCGATACAAAAAACCGCCCTTCTCTAGCTCAGCAATTTATTCACCTGGCCTCGGGCGAAACGTTTGTGGTCAATGTTAACCATTTCAAGTCGAAAGGTTCGTCCTGCGGCACCGGGGATGATGACTATGAGACAGGCCAAGGTAACTGTAACAAAACCCGTACACGGGCGGCAACCGCCGTGGCCACATGGTTAGAAGCTGAATATCCAGACACCCCGGTTATCTTGCTGGGTGACTTAAATAGCTACGCGAAAGAAGACCCTATTACCGTGTTAAATGATTATGGTTATTCAGATGCCGCTGCAACTGTGATTGGTGAATTGGCCTATAGCTACACCTTTGATGGCCAACTTGGCACGTTGGACTATTTAATGACCAATGCCCTTGCCTCTGAATGGCTGTTTGATGCCACTGAGTGGCACATTAATGCTGATGAGCCCGCCGTTTTAGACTACAACACTGAAGACAATGGCGATTTATTCACAAATTCTCTGCTATATCGTGCCTCTGATCACGACCCCGTGATCGCGACCTTCACTATGCCTAGCGAAACAATGGCCGGCGATTGGGATAGCGACGGTGATATCGACATGATTGATTTACAACGTTTATCTATGGCCATCGCGTCCAACCAAGACATGGATGACAGTTTTGATTTAAATAATGACGGGCTCATTAATATCTTTGACGTCATGATGCTGCGAAACATGTGCACAAATACGGGCTGCGCAATAAATTAACTAGCTTTTAAATGGAGTAAAAAAGATGAAAACACTATTCGCTATACTGGCCCTACTATGGACCGTAAATGCTCATTCAGCTCAAATTTCAGTTTCTGTGAACGAAACCACAATAAATGTGGGCGATGAGGTGGTACTTTCGTTCAGTGGTATATTTGACTTTACTGATGATTTTCAAGGTTACCAACTTTCGTTGCCTTATGATGCAAATGCCTTTTCCTTCGATATCAACAACGCTTCCAGTCAATTTGATGTGGCTGGGTTTACGTCAAACTCAGATAATGGCACGAGCTTAAGCAGCCTTGGGCTATCATTCACAGGCGCGTTAACCGGCACCGTTAACATTTTCACTCTTTCATTGAATGCACTGCAGAGCGGCGTGTTTAGTTTCGACACCAGCGGTCTGCTATTGTCTGATGGGAGTGGTAATATAATAGTCCCGACCTCGTCTACGTCTGCCACGTTGACGGTGGCAGAAGTCTCTGAGCCTGCTATGGTTGTTCTTATCTTAATGGGGGCAGCATTCGTCGTGCGCCGCAGGGTGAAATAAAGTCACTAAGCTGTTTACATTAATCACGCCCCTTAGGCCTTGGCAAACCTCACGGTTTTGCTCTGGATTAAGGGGCGTTTCTTGTCACGTTTTGTACGTATTCAGTATACACCAACAGCTATTCCATAAAGCCTTCGATATCCTCAATAACGTCTTCAATATTGCCAATAAACACGTGCTTTTGTTCATCACTTAATGTGGTGGCCAATTCACTGACCATTGCCGCCATAACCTCAGCATTATGTGCTCTAGCGTTGATGTACATTGGGCTGCGGTAGGTATCTGGGTTTTGAATAAGAGTGATGAGCTGTTGCTCGAAATCTTTATTGATATGTCGTGTGGCGATAATGCGCCTTGCCGCATTAGTCATCGTTTCGCGGTAGTTAATCCATTCATCTCTGGTTGATAGATATTGTTCGCTATAGGTGGCAATAATTTGTTCTTGGGTATCAGTAAGGCGGCCAATTTGCTCTTCCACACTCTCTAATAGTTGCGCTTTACGCTTTTGCTTTTTTTCTTTTTCTGACAGCGACAGATAGTCTTGGCGCTTTTCAATCTCTTCGCGGTTTTCTTTTTCGATTTGAGCAAATAATGTAATAACCTGCTCATCACTTAACGTTTTCGCAATAGCAGCCACATCTGGGCTAACCTTGTCCCTAGCGCGGGTCCAGTGCGTACGGGCGTGCAATAAATGGGCAAGAATGCGTTCGGAAGTTAGACGGTTAGTGAGTACGTCTTGTTTAATTTCTTCAAGCTGGGCTTTGTATTTCGATAACTCCGTGTTTTTGTGCCATTGACGCCACGTGTTTAGATATTCATCAAACACTGTTTTTTGTTCATCTGTTAACTCAACGTAATCATCGAGATACCAATATATCCACCAATCTACATTGTTATAAGCAATTTTAGATGAGCATGCGGTTAAGCTTGTTATGAAAACCAGTAAACATACAAATTTTTTCATGGGCATCCTTGAACAGTCTACATTAGGCCATGTGATACGTATTACCGTTAAATGGGTATTACATTAAGTGGCCTTATTTTAAGCTCACTTTTTAATAAGGTATTCACTTTCGCAAGTCATTACGCTTTAGTGATACCGATATAGGGGTTATATTAAGGGAAATCACGTAACAAAAAAGGGAGAACTTGTGTCAAAACGTGTAGCAGTTTTAACGTCCGGCGGCGATGCCCCTGGGATGAACGCGTGCATTCGCGCGATAGTCATTGCATGTGAGCACCTTGGTTATGCCCTTATTGGATATCAGCACGGTTACAATGGATTGATTAACCAAGAGTATGAATCCCTTTCACTGAATGCTACCCACAATTTAATACAACAAGGTGGTACTATCTTGCACAGCGCTCGCTGTGAAGCTTTTAAATCGGTTCAGGGCGCAAAAGATGCGGCTAGAAACCTAAATACTTTAGGTATTGATACCCTGATTGTTATTGGGGGTGACGGCTCTTTTCGGGGCGCAGAACATTTATCCCAATACTGGCCCGGCCAAATTCTCGGAATTCCCGGTACTATTGATAATGATGTGGCGGGTTGTGACGCTACCGTGGGATATTACACAGCTATCGATACCGCCGTATCTTCCATAGATAAAGTACGAGATACCGCCGATGCTTTCGAACGCATATTTTTAGTAGAAGTCATGGGCAGGCATGCGGGCTTTTTAGCCTTAAATGCGGCGTTAGCGTCGGCTGCGGACTACGTAATTGTGCCTGAGTTATTCGAGAGCGAAGACGCTGAGCTGAAAAGTATTGCGGCGCAAATTGAAGCCAGACGTCAGCTGAAGGGACCGGTGAGTTTTATTGTGGTGGTGGCTGAAAATGTCTGGCCTGGTGGCTTAAGTACACTTGCGGAACGTTTATCTTCACAAATGCAGTCGGAAGTTCGCCCAGTCACCCTAGGACACGTTCAGCGTGGTGGTTCGCCCGTTAGCCAAGATAGGCTACTTGCGACTAAATTAGGCACCCATGCTGTGGCCCTGGTTGAAACAGATAAGAATAAAGTGATGGTAGGTGAAGTGAACCACAAGCCCGTTGAAGTCCCCCTTAAAGCAACGTGGGAAAACAATAAGCCCCTTGATGATTGCAGCTTAAGTACCATGCGAATTACCATGAATAATAGGTACTGAGCCCCATTACTCTGCCACAAAATAAAAAACGCCCACTTTGTGTGGGCGTTTTTTGTGCGTATTCGCCAGAGGTTAGCTACTACATTTTCATGGCGGCTTTGACTTTGTCTCTATGGCTTCTTGACACCTTGAGCTCGGTGTCGTTTTGTAAAATTAAGTGGTATTCGCCGCTGATGTGACTCACCAATTTTTTCACGAAACGAATATTAGCAATGGCAGAACGGTGCACCCTAACAAACCATTGCGGGTTTAACTCTTGCTCAAGTTCTTTCATGGTTTTACGCATAATGTGCATACCGTCTAATGCGTGTACACACATGTAATCACCGGCAGCATCTATCCACTGAATATCCTGTACATTAACCCGGGTGACTTCTGAGCCGTCTTTAATGGCTAACACGTCAGGGTAAGGATTCGTTTCCACCGCTTCACCATTAGCCAGTTTACGTAGAATTTCTTCACAGTCGTCACCGGTCAATTCGGCCACTAAGCTAACCAGCTTTTTAGACTGTTCATCTTGATGGGCCGTGGTAAGGTAGTCACGCACTTTATCGAGAGCCGACTTAAGTCTTTCATCGTCGGCCGGCTTCAATAGATAATCCAGAGCATGAACATCAAACGCCTTAATAGCGTAACTATCGTAGGCGGTAACAAAGACAATCACAGGAATGGGTTGGTTCAATTCACGCAACTTGTGAATAACCTGAAAACCATTCAACCCAGGCATTTGAATATCTAAAAACACCAAATCTGGGCGCAATTGGGAGATGGCACTTACGGCTTCAAGGCCATTTTGACATTCTGCGATAACTTCTACATCGTCGTGGCGCTCTAAGCGAGCTCGCAGGCCGCGCCGTGCAAGTGGCTCATCATCTACCACCAGAGTTTTAATTATTTGCTTGCTCATGCTCATACATCCTTTACTTCATAAGGAATACGCAGTCTAACCCGCACTCCTGAAGGCTGATTATGTTCTATAGAAAATGCAAAGTTTCGTTGGTAAAGCGACTGCAGACGCTCTTTGATGTTAACCAGACCTACGCCATTCTCACGGCTTAACTGGCCATTTTTAATATCAGCTCCAGGGCCGTTATCAGCCACATCAAGTAGCAAATCATTACCAAAAGTTCGGGCAGTTATGGCTATTTGACCGCCGTTTTCCATTTTAGATATGGCGTGTTTTATTGCATTTTCAATAATGGGTTGCAAAATCATGCTGGGCACTAACGCATTATCGCAGTGCTCATCAATATCCCACACCACTTCTAGTCTGTCATCAAACCTGACTTTTTCTATTTCAAGGTAAAGCCTTAACGCCTTAATCTCTTGCCCCAAAGGGACCCGTTTAATTGGATCATTATCTAACGAATAGCGTAGAAAGTCGCTTAAGCGAGAGACCATGGCTTCAGCGGTGTCGTTTTCTTTCAACAAGATAAGCGTAGAGATCGCATTAAGCGTGTTAAATAGAAAATGTGGATTTAATTGATAACGCAGCATTTTAATGTGCGCTTGATGCGCCATAGTACTTGCCTTCAACGCATTTTGCTTTTCTTTTTGTAGCATTTGGAAGTTTTTAATGCCGAAATACACACCACTCCAACACCCCACCATAATGAGGGAGTTAATGGTATTGGTGAAATACATATACCACTCGTCGGGACGGTAACCGTGTTTATATATCTCCCAGTAATTGACGTTTTTAACCACCGCCCATAAAAGTGCAATGAGGTAACACGATGAAATCACAATGATGATCATGTTTAAAGGAGATTGTTTTCGTGCCCAGCGATAAATGTATCTTAATGGAATGGTAAGCAACCACCCTGCATAGGCGTTAAGCAAAATGATAAATACCCAAATAGGGCGAACGTCGTGAAGAAACGAACCTATATAATAAATAATAGCGAAGCCTGCCCACCCTGCACTGTGCAGCGTCCAAAACAAGCGTTCATTACTTTCAATAACGCGCTGAAAGCGACTCACATAAATACCAATTTAATAAATAATAAAGAGATTATACGCAAGCCGCGGGTTAACCGTAGCGGCTTGGTCGTATGCCATAGGCGACTTATCGCAGGAAAGAAAGTCATGAGATTTTAATTTTAATAACTGATATTTAGCCGCTTAAGCCAATGTACCCACCACCAGGCAGGCCCAACAAGTAGAAAGCGCAAATCTTCCAAAAAAGAGGGCTTCTTACCTTCAATTTTATGGCCAATAAATTGTAATGCCCACATGATCACAAACAGCGCTAAACAGGTTTGCCAAACCGACACACCGTAAAACTCAAGCAATCGTATAGCAGAAAAACACACAATGGTAAGCAGTGTCATGGCAGCGCCTATTGGGCCTGAAAGCGAAAAATAATAATAGAGTATGGGCAGCGCAATAAGGTGGGCCCACGTAACGTTGACATTCGCAAGCAGTTCCGGCACGGGAATGGCGTATAAAAGTCCCAAAGTAACAAAGTAAATGCTGGGCACAGCAACAGCGTGAATGGCAACGTTGGCTTTGTTTTGATGGCTTTCGCTGTATTGGGTTAGCAGTCGTTCAATAGTACGCATAACAATTCTCTTTCTAGTTATTTTAGGTCAAGCGCTTTTAATACTAACTAATTAATGTGTGGCGTGATAAAAGCGCATTTACTGTTTCGCTATCACTGTTAAATTTTACTCCGTAATATACAAAATCACTTTCTAATTTGTGATTCCGTACCGACGCCTGAATTTTAGACTCCACGCCATCGGTAGAATAAGTAAGGCTGAGATTCGCATTATCTAATAATACGGGCCACTCTGGGTTTAAGGGTAGCGCAATTTTGCAACCATGTTGTGATATGTCCACGATTATCCCCGTTACTTTATCCGCTTCAGGAAATGTTTCAGAGGTCACGATAACTGAAATACCTGGTTGCGAACGTTTATTCGCACGTAGACCAATGGATTCAATGTGAGAAGGAAAACTCGTTATTAGCAGCCCCGTAGGTTTCGAGAGCAACTTTAATACTTTTACGCGAAATGCAATGACTTGCCCTGCGTCTCCTTCCAGTACGTAACGAACCACTAAATCGTTACCAATGGTGAGCAAATCTCGTGTGGACATCCATTTGGCTGACGTGGGCGCTTGAAATAAAAGACAGTTACCCAGTTCCATTCCTACATAGCCAGTTTTAACGCGCCGTGGCGCGGTAGGCGTAGTAATTTGAAGGTCTACCATAGTGCCAGGAAGGAGTGAACGTAAACTTTCAACGTCTTCTCGGTTCATGCGCCTATTTACCACTTTTTCTTCCATGCTTCGCCATTTTTAATTGTTATTACCACCAATGTAACTAATTTTAGCCTAGCTGACAAAACCTTCATGATAAGGCATCATGAAGGTCTCGTTTATTGTTAGGTTTTTTATGCGTACTTTATCTCTTCAGTATCAGCTTAGTGTTAAATCTTGGCAGCAGCATCTTTTCGCCGTGGAACTTAAGGTTCCAGAACACAACGAAGCCACCCTCACCTTTGCGCTACCGTCTTGGATCCCCGGCAGTTATATGATTCGCGACTTCGCAAAAAGCATCACGGAAATAACCTTTACCCATGCCGACACTGGGGCAGAAATAACGGCTCAGAAAATAGACAAGCAAACCTGGGAAGTTGCCACCAACGGCGATGGCGTTATTGTCGATTATGTGGTTTACGCGAATGACTTATCAGTACGGTCGGCGTTTATTAATCATGAATATGCCTTCATTAATGGCACAAGTGCGTTTTTGAATGTGGTGGAAATGAGCGAAGTGCGTTGCACATTGCAGATAGAAAAGCCGGCGCAGAGCCATTGGCAGGCGCATACCGGTATGACACCTATTGCGCTAGACAGTAATCCTCAATATTGGGCATATGAAAGCCACAACTACGCTGAATTTATTGATCACCCTATTTTTATTGGTGAATGCGAAACCCTGAGTTACGAGGTGGATGGTGTGACCTTCGAGTTGGTTTTTAGTGGTAGCCATCAACTGGACTTAGCGCGAATTGCACAGGATCTTAAGCCCATTTGTCGCCATCATATGGCGTTGTTTGACCACCCCCAGCCTGTATCTCGCTACGTATTTATGACCTTACTGGCGGAAAATGGTTTTGGCGGTTTAGAACATCGAAACTCCACCGCACTGCTCTATCCTCGTCACGACCTACCGCGGTTGGGAGACAATAGCCAGGCAAATAAAACAGACGGTTACATCACCTTTTTAAGCTTATGTAGTCACGAATTATTTCACACTTGGCATGTGAAACGCATTAAACCAGATGTGATGGTTACACCCAAGTTAGGTGAAGAAACATACACAAACCAACTGTGGATATATGAAGGTTTTACCAGTTTTTATGATGATCTCACCCTTGCTCGGGCTAAGTTGATAGATGGCAAAAAGTACCTCGACATCGTCGCGCAGAATATTTCGCGCCTGCTACAAAATGCTGGACGCTATAAACAGTCGGTGGCACAAAGTAGTTTCGACGCATGGACAAAGTTTTACAAACAAGACGCCAGTGCCACTAATAACATAGTTTCATACTACACCAAGGGCGGCATCATTGCTTTTGGCCTAGATTTGATCCTTCGCCATCGTTCGAATCAAACCGTGTCACTTGATACTGTCATGAAGCGCCTTTGGGAGATTTATGGTCGTGACGAATGTGGTACGCCAGATAACGTCATTGCTACCTTGTGTCAGCAAGAGTTTGATATTGACGTTAACGATTATCTCGATAGCGTGGTTTACGGCACTGACGATGTGCCTCTTGAAACTTGGCTTGATGATATAGGCGTTAAACTGCACACGCGATCTGCAGTAAGCGCAGAGGATAAAGGCGGTTATACTGATGCAACAGAAATTCGACATCAATTAGGCGCAACTTGTAAGCCCGCGGCCATGGGGTTATCTGTGATTCAGGTGTTTGAAGGGTTAGCTGCCTCAAAAGCGGGCGTTGGTATGACTCCCTTTGTCAACCCTGAACGCGTGCTTCC